>Ga0180009_10000256_pt1 | contig 77804 bp, 67 predicted proteins | sample OS_PC_MetaG_FD_123537 | JGI IMG/M metagenome (GOLD analysis project Ga0180009, IMG submission 123537) | Groundwater microbial communities from the Aspo Hard Rock Laboratory (HRL) deep subsurface site, Sweden - OS_PC_MetaG | ecosystem: Environmental > Aquatic > Deep subsurface > Groundwater... | reverse complement strand
CGCTCCAGCGGTACGAGACGCTAGAGCGTCTCGGGCGGCATTCCCACGCTGGAGCGTTGGAACGATAGGGGGTGTGAATAATTACTTCGAGATTGGTGTAGTATTCACTTCAACTATTAACGCAACACAGCATTTATACTTAATCTCATTTAAACAGTCACTGAACCCAACGGTATTCGTAATGATCTTTAGCCACAAAAAAACCGTCATGGTCACCTCGTCACAAGCCTTGCCCGGCCGAGATACGTCCGTTAGCGTAACTCAGAATCACTTTGTCACCGGGCACACGATCGTTCCGCCTTTTCCCGATCACTTAGCTCTTGCACTATTCGGCATGGGCTGCTTTTGGGGAGCCGAACGAAAATTCTGGCAATGCCATGGAGTTTACAGTACTGCGGTCGGCTATAGCGGCGGCTATACACCTAACCCAAGCTACGAGGAAGTCTGCACCGGAAAAACCGGTCACAGCGAAGTCGTTCGAGTGGTCTTCGATCCGAAACTCATAACTTATGAGTACCTATTGAAACTATTTTGGGAATCTCATAATCCGACGCAAGGCATGCGCCAAGGTAACGATATTGGAACACAATATCGCTCGGGTATTTATTTTTACTCAACGGAACAGGAAAAAGCCGCATGCCGGTCGCAAAAATACTATCAACAGAGATTATCAAACAACGGCCACGGCCTGATTAGTACCGAAATATTACCGGCCGACATTTTTTATTATGCCGAGGACTATCATCAACAATATCTGGCCAAAAACCCGGGCGGTTATTGCGGATTAGGCGGCTTGGGGGTTAGCTACGATTAGCATGGAATAGCAGCCAACTAGCTACAATCGCTTTCCGACAGGCAAAAAAAAAGCGGTTTACAAAAACCGCTTAAGAAGATATTTAGGAAGGATATATAACGCAACTTTCAGCATTGAGATTTAAAGTAAAACCTCAAAAGTTAGATATATACTAGCAATATGAAATGCAAATAAAAATGTGACATATTGTCGCAGCCTAATCTGTCATCGATTCATAGCCGCTAATATTGGTATTGGTATTTTTCTGGTTCCCATGGTCCTCCGTGGGAACCCATACCTTGGCCGCAGAAACAAGACCGGTATGCATTCCCACGCTGGAGCGGTGGGAACAAGGGAATTCCTTCTCAATTCACTCCCGAAAAATTAATTTAACCAATTAAAGTATTTCATGTTTTCAGACATACTGCCTAAAACCGAATTATCGACAAAACAAAACCTGAAATGGCTCTTCATCTTGAGAAATCTGATGATAGCCAGTCAATCGGTGCTCATCCTAATATCCGTGCATGGACTAAACATCGTTCTACCTCAGGAACAGCTTTGGCTAGTCGTGCTTTCGATTGCATCGGTCAATCTCTATACTTGGATGCGTTTGAAAACGGACGACCCGGTGACCGAACTAGAAATTTTTTCTCATTTGGTCATCGACGTCTTGAGCATTGCAGCACTCCTCTATATGACGGGCGGCGCCTCCAATCCGATTATCTGGGTGTTTTTGTTGCCGTTGATCATTACTGCGATCATGCTGCCGCCGTCTTATGCATGGTATATGGTGATTTTGACCACATCGACTTATACGGTTTTAATCACCTACAACATACCCTTGCCGGCCATAGAACCTCATATACCGACCACAACACCCGAATTGATGATGATCGAAAAAATGACTGCCGACTCGCCGCATTCGGACATGGATCATTTCGAAATGCTGCGCCAAATGCACGAAATAGGCGATAAGCATTATTTCAATCTGCATATCTTCGGCATGTGGTTCGGTTTTGTATTCAGTGCAGGTTTGGTCGCATTTTTTGTTGTGGAACTAGCGAAAACACTTAGAGCTCAGGAACGGTCGCTCGCCGAAGCGCGTGAAAATGCCTTACGGGATGAGCGTGTTGTTTCGCTTGGCACCCTAGCGGCAAGTGCCGCTCACGACATCAGCACACCGCTGGCAACTATTGCGATCGTCGCCCATGAATTAGAAAACGAATACCCCGATCACCGCTATCCCGATCTACATGAAAAAGCCCAAATCATGGCTCAACAAATCAACCGTTGCAAACAAGCGTTATCAGTCATGTCGGCCAGCGCGGGTGAAATGCGGGCGGAATCCGGTAAAATCATGCCGTTGATCGAATATATCGATGAAGTAATCAGCCAATGGCGCACGCACAGACCCGAAACCAAACTCAATTTGTTTATCAATCCTGTAGTGCCGACAAATGCCGGCATCATTGCCGAACGTACACTGACTCATTCGTTGATCAACATTTTGAACAATGCCGCCGAAGCGACTCAAGACGACCTCGGCATCGAATTTCATGCCTCTTGGGACTTGGAACAAGCCCATATAAAGATTCGCGACTTCGGCCCCGGCGTGCGTTCGGAAATTTTGGAACTGATCGGTAAACAGCCGGTCATTAGCAATAAGTCCGGCCTAGGCGTAGGGCTTTTTTTAACGTGTAGCACCATTCGCCGGTTAGCTGGCAAAATAGAATTCACTAATTTAGAATCCGGCGGGGCTTGTGTGGATATTACCCTGCCTTTACTCGCTTTGGAGGAAGCAAATGACATCACAGGAACCGGATAAACCTCGATTACTTTTAGTCGACGACGACGAAACTTTTTGCAAGGTGTTACAAAGCGCATTGGAAAAACGCTCATACGAAGTCCTGGTCGCCAACAACGTCGAAAACGGAATCAAACTCGCCGAACAATTCGAGCCTGAATACGCGGTGATCGACTTACGCATCGGTCATCAGTCCGGTCTGGAATTAGTTAAGAAGCTAATGTCGCTCGACGATAACACGCGGATCGTGATGCTAACCGGTTTCGCCAGTATCGCCACGGCGGTTGAGGCTATCAAACTTGGTGCTATTCATTATCTGACGAAACCGGCCAATGCCGATGAAATTGTCGCCGCACTGAATAAAAACGAAGGAGACGCTTCGGTCAGCATCAATGAAAACCCGCTATCGATCAAACGCTTGGAATGGGAGCATCTACAAAAAGTGCTGATGCAACATGACGGCAACATATCGGCTGCGGCGCGCGCACTAAACATGCACCGCAGAACCTTACAACGCAAACTTGATAAGCGGCCCGTTAGAGAATAATAACGCCGCCTAATCTCTAAGCCGCCTCTTTCACTATCATGTAATCCATAAACCTAAAAAGAGCAGTTGAGAGCTTCAAACTACTGTTCGCCCTGAGTCCTTCGGCTGCGCCTGTTGAAGGGTAGCTTGAAGTGTTGTAGACCCTTCATGCTTCGACTTGGCTCAGCACGAACGGTCTACAACACATATCAACTGTTCTTTTTAGGTTGACGGACACCCCGGTGCCGAATTTTGATCTTCGATGGGTATACATCCAGTCCGATTCCGATAAGATAGCACCCACCGAAGATTCACAGGCCTCACCGATAGCTCAGCAACATCTTGCAGTGCTTTGATAGTTATTTTTAGCTATTATTCCATCTTTGTATAACCGAAAAATGTTAAAGCCAGGTTTACAGACCCAAAGGCCTAGACTGAAATGAAAAAGGTTTTTCATGCCCGGATTTTTTTCTAAACAACGTATAACCACCTCTCCCGCCTACAACCGCTGGCTGGTGCCGCCCGCCGCTTTGTCAGTGCATTTGTGCATTGGCCAAGCTTATGCGTTTAGCGTATTTAACGAACCTTTGACTCGGGTGATCGGAGTTTCGGCTTCCTCGCCTGACGACTGGAAATTGACCGAGCTGGGCTGGATTTTCAGTCTGGCCATCGTTTTTCTGGGAATATCGGCCGCATTCGGCGGTAAGTGGCTAGAAAAAGTCGGCCCGCGCTTGACGATGTTCGTGGCCGCGTGCTGTTTCGGTGGCGGTTTTTTGATTTCGGCATTAGGCGTTTTTTTGCATCAAATCTGGCTGCTGTATTTGGGCTATGGCGTCATCGGAGGCATCGGTCTCGGTTTAGGCTATGTCTCGCCGGTTTCAACCTTGATTAAATGGTTTCCCGACCGGCGAGGCATGGCGACCGGCATGGCAATCATGGGTTTCGGCGGCGGCGCGATGATCGGCGCGCCATTGTCGGTATTGCTGATGGATCATTTCCAATCGTCCGTATCGGTCGGCGTGATCGAAACATTCTTGACGATGGGCGGTTTATATTTCTTATCGATGATGATCGGCGCACTAACAATTCGCACGCCGCCCGAAGATTGGCGCCCCGAAGGTTGGAAACCGCCCGTACTGCGCAACAAGATGATCACGCATCGCCATGTCCATATCGATCAGGCCTTGAAAACGCCGCAATTCTATTTGCTGTGGCTGGTTTTGTGTTTGAATGTGACGGCAGGTATCGGTGTACTGGGACAAGCTTCGGTGATGATTCAGGAAATATTCAAGGGACTCGTCACGCCTGCGGCCGCGGCCGGCTTCGTCGGTTTGTTAAGTCTATTCAACATGGGTGGGCGTTTTTTCTGGTCCACCGTGTCCGACTATATCGGGCGCAAGAGCACTTATTTTGTATTTTTTGCCGTCGGCGCAGGGCTTTATGCGGCTGTTCCTTCGGTCGGCATGTCTGGAAACATTGCCTTGTTCATCGTGCTTTACGCGGTTATTTTGAGCATGTACGGCGGAGGCTTTTCATCGATTCCCGCTTATTTGGCCGATATTTTCGGTACGCGTTATGTCGGCGGCATTCACGGCCGACTTCTAACCGCATGGTCGACGGCTGGCGTGTTGGGCCCGGTTTTGGTCAACTATATCCGAGAATTTCAGATCGCCCAAGGCATCGCGAAAACCGATGCCTATAACGTCACGATGTATATCATGGCAGGCATTTTACTCTTGGGTTTTTTCTGTAATTTATTGATCAAGCCGGTACATGAAAAGCATTATATGCAACACGATGAATTCGACGAACTGGACGGCGCTTATCCGCTCGATGAGTCTCGGAATACGAACACTTCAACATCAACAAAAACCGCTTCGTGAGCCTCCTCCGATGAAAAACAGCAAACCTTTTAAACCCGGCCAATGGATACTGTTGCTAATATTTTGGCTTTATGTCGCCATTCCTTTGATTTGGGGCGTGTGGTCGACGTTGCGTAAATCCATGATTTTGTTTAATTAACCTGCCCAATGCGATTCAATATTTAGGCGGATTATAGAAGGCTTATCAAATGAAAAGAATTTGCGTTTATTGCGGGTCTAGATCCGGAAAACGGCCCGAATATACTCTTGCTGCACATCTTCTCGCTAAAGAACTTGCGCTCCATGACATCGGTTTAGTTTACGGCGGCGCCCACGTAGGGATCATGGGACAACTTGCCGATGCCGTATTGGCGCAAAACGGAGAAGTCATCGGCGTGATTCCTCAAGACTTAGTGGATAAGGAAGTAGCTCACTATGGACTGACTGAACTTAAAATTGTCGGATCGATGCATGAACGTAAAGCCTTAATGGCCGATCTAGCCGACGGGTTTATCGCCTTGCCCGGCGGACTAGGCACGCTGGAAGAATTATTTGAGATACTGACTTGGGCGCAACTGGGCTTGCATCGAAAACCCTGCGGCTTGCTCAATATTGACGGCTACTATGACGGCTTGGTTGCGTTTTTGGATCATGCCGTTGACGAACAATTCGTCAAACCGGTCGATCGTTCGATGCTGTTGATTGAAAAACACCCAAAACAATTATTGGATGCTTTTTCAACCTATCGAGCGCCATCAGTCGAACAATGGATCGAGCGGGGCGCCACTTAATGATTGTAACGGATCAAACCAACCGACTAGCTGTTAATTCGTCTCAATTTAAAGTTAGCCTTTTTTGAGTATATAGGGAGTAGTTCCCAGGGCGAAAAACTATTTGAAATAATCCCAAGGGTACTCGGGCTTCAAAATCGGACGAAAGCCGGCCGGCAATGGAAACGGCGCAGAAAGAAACTCATAGACGCCCACCATCGTGCGCGTTACCATCATACCCAACCCCATAGCGAATCCCATCGGTATTCCGATTGCAGGGCCCTGAGCCTGACTCTCCTTAACCATGTTCCCCGGAATCTCGAGCACTCCAGTCGTCATCCCGGCTAATCCACGCAACGATTTATCGGCTGCGGAATACGCATTCGCGTTTTGCACAGAAAACATCATAAAAACTGTAAAAAAAACGATGAAATATTGTCTTGGAATTTTCATATACCCTCCTTATAAAAAATTTAAATTAAATAAATCCTATTGAATAACAGCATTGTTAATTCAGCCTTAACAGGGCAATATCGCAGTAAGAAATCAACATTATTGTTGCGATTGCAAATAGTTTTGCAATCCGATTCTATCGATTAACCCCAATTGCTGTTCCAGCCAATGCGTATGATCATCCTCTGTATCCTTTAGCATGCCTTCCAAAATTTCTCGGGTCTGATAATCTTGCACCGATTCGCAAAAGGCAATGACCACCCGCAATGAAGCTACGACATTTAATTCCAATTCAAGATCGTTTGTCAGCATATCCGAGACATTCGAACCGACCTTTAGAGGCTCACGCTTGGATAAATCCGGAGTACCCTCCAAAAATAAAATGCGCTTGATTAATGCATCGGCATGAGCCGTCTCATCTTGCACTTCATGAGCAATGCGTTCGTAGAGTTTACCGAACCCCCAATTTTCATACATACGCGAATGAATAAAATATTGATCGATTGCTGTCAATTCGCCGGCCAATAATTCGTTCAAGCGCTCGATAACTTGACTATTACCTTTCATCTGTGACTCCTTAATTCGTAACACATTGAACCGATACAACAAACGCAACGGTCATTATAATGCCTCAGAATAATATATTTACCGAATAAGTGTACACATAAATTAAAACCGATCGTTTAGCTCTGCTTCGTGAACGTTACTGTGAAAGTACGCGAACCGTACCCAGTCACCCCTCGCACTTTCATTTGCCGGGGCGATGGACAGCTTCTTCATGATCGTTACGGTTAGATGCTTTTTCTAAGATAGAAAACAGCAGGCAATAAAAAAGGCCTACGACCAAAGATCGTAAGCCTTCAATAAATGGCGTCCCCAGGGGGGTTCGAACCCCCGTTACCGCCGTGAAAGGGCGGTGTCCTAGGCCACTAGACGATGGGGACTAAAACGGATCGGTATTTTTTTCAGAACCGATATCTGAACTTTTTTGTGCGAAATGGCGTCCCCAGGGGGGTTCGAACCCCCGTTACCGCCGTGAAAGGGCGGTGTCCTAGGCCACTAGACGATGGGGACTTAAGACGCTAATTCAATTGGTGGAGCCAAGCGGGATCGAACCGCTGACCTCAACACTGCCAGTGTTGCGCTCTCCCAGCTGAGCTATGGCCCCTCACTTGAGTCCGCATATTCTACAGGATTTTAAATTCTTGTCTAGCTTTAATTTAAAGACTTGATAAAATCCACGGCACGAACCAATCGCGCCAATGTTTTTTCGCGCCCCAACAACGCCAATGTCATATCGATCGGGGGCGACACCGCAGTCCCGCAAACCGCTACTCGCAGGGGTTGCGCGACTTTTCCCAAATTCAACCCCAAGGTCTCGGCTAAATTGACGACAATTTGATGCAAAGCCTCTCCCTGCCAATTATTCAGCCCGCTAAATTGATCATGTAGCTGTTGCAAAACATCCGCACTCTCCGGTTTGAAATTCTTTTTTGCAGCCTTTTCATCGTATTCATCGAAGTCCTTGTAGAAATAGCGACTGATCGTGGCCATTTCGACCAAGGTTTTGCAACGCTCTTTTTGAACTTTGACTAACTCAACCAAATCCGGTCCGTCGGTAGGGTCGATACCTTGCTCGCCCATGTGCCAACTTAAATGCCGCGCGACATGAGCCGGATCCGAGTTCATGATGTATTGATGATTGAGCCACAATAGCTTTTCCGGATTGAATGCCGATGCCGACACATTGACGTCTTTTAGTTCGAAATACTCGATCATTTCGTCCAGGCTAAAACTTTCCTGATCGCCATGCGACCAACCCAACCGAACCAGATAATTCAATAGCGCTTCGGGCAAATAGCCTTCATCCCTGTACTGCATCACGCTGACCGCGCCATGGCGTTTGGACAATCTCGCACCATCCGCGCCCAATATCATCGGCAGATGTGCATATTCCGGAATCGGAGAGCCCAACGCCTTCAATATATTCATCTGTCTCGGCGTATTGTTTATGTGGTCGTCACCGCGAATCACATGAGTCACCCCCATATCCATATCATCGACGACGACACTGAGATTGTAAGTCGGCGATCCGTCGGAACGTGCGATAATCAAATCATCCAATTCTTTGTTCGAAACGACAATATCACCTTTCACCAAATCCTTGATAACCACCTCGCCGTCATCCGGGTTCCTAAATCGAATCACAGGCATGACGCCTTCAGACACGCCCGAAGTTTCCCGGCATTTGCCGTTATAACGAGGCTTTTCTTTGTTCGCCATCTGCTCGTTACGCAGTTGTTCCAGCTCTTCTTTACTGCAATAACAATAGTAGGCGTCCCCCTGGTCGAGCAGTTGCTGTATGACGGCTTTGTAGCGTTCGAACCGGTGCGTCTGATAGAAAGGCCCTTCGTCGTATTCCAAGCCCAACCAAGCCATTCCCTCTAGAATCGCATTGACCGATTCTTGCGTCGAACGCTCCAGATCGGTATCTTCGATTCTTAAAACAAACCGGCCGCCGTGCTTACGGGAATACAACCAAGAAAAAAGCGCGGTCCGCGCGCCGCCGATATGAAGATACCCCGTCGGACTCGGGGCAAATCGTGTTTTCGTCGTCATTTGTTATTTATTCGTTTTCGATAAAATCTTTTTTGCGTATTCATTTGGAATTTGCTTGGAAGCTCGCATGCGTATTGCCTGGTAGTTAAACCCCACACTACCCTTTGGCGCCTCGTTCTTTCCGAGAATAGCCAAGGAAGCTCCATGACCTTTTGCAGCAGCCTTTTCATACCATTGCGTGGCTTTTTTGACATTTTGAGGCATACCTAAGCCTCTATCATACATTGCAGCAACTACGACTTCAGCTTCGAGCAAACCTTGCTCAGCCGCCTTAAGCATCCACCCGGCGGCTTGTTGCTCATCGACTTCAAAACCATCTCGACCTAATAAATATAAGGCGCCCATTTTAGCTTGCGCAAGCGCATCGCCCTGTTCCGCCGAAGCCTGAACAGATGCTTTGGCATCGGCTTCTTCAGCATGAACCATACCAATCTCGGCTAAAACCAACAGGCAAGCTATCGTTGTTATTTTAATCATTCCTCTAACCTCATGCATCGATTAACGACAGAGTTGTTGATAAAATGCTTTCGGCAAATCAAATGTTTTACTTTCCGACCCGCCGAAACGAAACAACTCTCAGAACGCGTATTATTTCACGACATAGCCCTGAGAGGAATTAAACATTCGGTAAATTCAGAATTCCGCACTCTTCTTAGAAAGGATTTACAGTTCTATTAGCATTGAGCGAGCCTTATCTCACGACTCACAATTGACCATGAATAGCTATTTGTCTTGAATGGCTATTTGTTCGAAAATACACTCTGAAAAGCAACCTGCGTAACTTAAATGACCGACCTTTACCGACTAAACGATATTCGTTTCCTTTACGTTGATAAGGTAGCACTCACACTGCCTTCGCTTAGCGTCAAAACCGGTAAAATCACTGCATTGATCGGCCCTAATGGTTGCGGAAAAAGCACCTTACTTAACATGTTGGCTTTTTTAGATTCGCCGCAGCAAGGCAACATCGCATTCAAGGGGGGAACCGTTCGCACCAAAAAGCAACTGCAAGCATTAAGAAAGCGCGTTGGGCTACTAACCCAAAAACCTTACATGCTGCGGGGCACGGTGGCTGATAATCTAAAACTTGCGCTAAAATTACACGGCGCACCGAAACTGCTTTGGCAAACCAAAATTAACGAGGTTCTCAACCGTTTCGATGCCATTCATTTACTCAACCGGCAAGCCAATATGCTGTCGGGTGGGCAACTGCAAAAAGCGGCTCTTGCACGCGCACTGATTAACGACCCCGAGGTTTTGTTATTAGACGAACCATTCAGTTACTTGGATCAAGCCGCGAACATTATGCTTGAGGAGTTCATTCAAGATTACAGAACTTCCACTCGTAATTTGATCTTTAGCACCCACAACCGACTGCAAGGCTTAGCGCTGGCCGACGAAGTCATAACGCTCATTAACGGCAGCCAGGTTCAAACGCCGTTACTGAACTTGTTTCATGGTCATCTGGACAATCATATTTTTAATACGGGTAAACTGAGTGTCGTTTTAACCGGGGACATCGAAGGATGTCGGCATATTTCGATCGATCCGCATGAAATTGTCTTGTCCAAAGAACCTTTTTGTTCCAGTATTCGCAACCAATATCCGGGACGCGTCACATCAATTTCGGAGGAAATGGGCAAGGTGAGAATCAACGTTTCAGCCGGCGAAATTTTTCAAGCCCTTATTACCTTCGAAGCGTTACATGATTTAAAGTTGCAATTGGGAGATGAAGTTTGGGTTAATTTCAAGTCGAATTCGATCGTAACATTTTGAAATAAATATTCTTTTACATTTCTTATCTAATAAGCGAGTTGACGAACCCTTACGCATCAAGATAAGGAAGTCGCTAAAATTAACTTACTGAATTGCCAAAGTTTCATTTAGGGCGCTTCCCCGAATATGCTGCTACCCAAGCTCCAGCTCTCACCGTTATACACAAGTATCGGTAAACTTGCTAAACAGAGGTCATCGTATACCTGGAAACGGTGCTGTTTGATAAATCTGCGGATATTGAACATCAGTGACTTTCCCTCACCTAGCGTTAGGTGAGGGAAAGTCGGGAACGTTGGGCGACAAAAAATGGTATCGAAGCCTCATTAGCTAAGATTGCAAAACAGTAATTTTTTTCTGGTTCCCACGGTCCTCCGTGGGAACCCATACCTTGTCAGCCGAGGCAAGATCGGTATGCATTCCCACGCTGGAGCGGTGGGAACGAGGAAAACAGTAATTTTTGACTTATGTATAACGATGAGAGCTCCAGCTTGGGTAACCTGTTCAGGAAGCTCTAGATTCCCGACAATCAAGGAAGATTGAACGAGCGAATCAGGGTTGATTGCGAATGTTCCTAGGTTGTGCCGGTCTCAGGAAGCTGGTGCTTGGGAAAGAGCGTGATGCAGGTTGGCCGTTTTTAGCTTTATTCGCATGGTTGCCGAACCCTCAACAAAGCTCATAACTCTAGGACGTAATTTATACCTCTCGCACATCAAATTTGGGCGATACTTAAGGAGGCGCTTGGAATTCTCTGTCCCTCACATAACGCTAGGTGACAGACCTGCATGGAGCCTACATGGGCGTATTCACCCAGCACCTAAATTCCATAGCCCACCCACTAACCGGATGCTCAACGAAATGCGAATCTCTTAACTCTTCAAATTTTTTCATCAAATGTGATGGCAACAAACTTTATCAACCACCTATCCCGACGGCATTTCATTCGGCGCCTTACCGCACTGAGCCTATCACCCTGGCTTTCAGGATGTGAATCATTGTTTGCTCAACGCATTGCGATTGCCGCTCATGCTTGGCCCGGTTATGAATTTCTGTTTCTAGCCCGGCGCGAAAAATGGTTGGATAACTCGTTAGTCGACTTGATTGAAACGCCTTCTGCAACCGAATCATTAAACGCACTGCTCGACGGCAAGATTGACGGGGCAGCATTGACGCTGGACGAAGTCTTGACTGCGCGCGCATCCGGCTTGCCGCTTACCGTGGTTTTGGTATTTAACATTTCAGCTGGTGCGGATATGCTGGTAGCTAGGCCGGACATAGCAAAGCTAGCCGATCTCAAGGGGCAGCGCATCGGCTTTGAACAAGGCGCAGTCGGCTCGCTATTACTGCATAAAGCCCTGGATGCCGCAGGTTTGTCAATGACTGAAATCACAGCGGTTCCATTAACAATCGACGCCCACTTTCAAGCCTGGCAACAGCGACAAGTCGACGCCCTAGTCACTTACGAGCCGGTTGCCAGCCGTTTGTTACGCGAAGGTGCAATCAAGCTTTTCGACAGTCGAAAAATTCCTGACACAATTTTTGATGTTCTGGCCTTTCGAGCCGATCGTTTAGGTTTTAGTCGAGCGCCAGCCATTCGCCATTTGGTCGCTGCCCACTTTAAAGCACTTGAGCATCTGACCAAAAACCCACAAGATGCCGCTTACCGAATGGCACCGCACTTTAAATTATCGCCCGCTCAAGTGCTTGGCACATACAAGGGTTTAGTCATTCCCGATCGAAGTAACAATCAACGCTTACTGCTAGGGTCATCTCCGATTTTGTTAAACAGCGCGCGCACCCTGAGCGCCTTCATGTACGAATCCGGAAAACTGCCGCACGAGAATGACTTAACCGGTTTGATTGACGCAAGCTACTTATGATTAAAAACGAATTACCCGACCATCCTCGGCCGATTGCAGGGCACCGACAATAATCCGACAATTGGTCTTAGCGTCTTCAAGCGAAAGTGCGGGAGCCTTGCCGGTCAAAACGCAATCGCTGAAGTGTTCGATTTCCAAACGGAAATGATCGGCGATAGGGAGTATCTCCTCAGATTGCCGCCCTCCCTCCGTCCACCAGGAAATGACCGGAATATCGCCCGGATTTTGCCAAACGCCATGACATTTCAAACCGCCTTTTGTGCCGACAACTTCGTATTCGCATCGTCGCGCGCGCTCGAAACTGAAATCGAAATGCGCGTATTTGCCGTCGCCGAAATCGAGCACACCGCTACACGCAGTATCGGCGCCGCTTTCGATATATTTGGCAACGGCAGTGACCGACTCCGGCATTCCATCGAAAAACAGCCTGAGCGAATGAATCGCATAACAGCCTATATCCCACATCGCTCCGCCGCCCTGATCGATACTATCGGCGATCCGGTACATTCTAGCCGGTTTCATCATGAACGAAAAACTCGCACGCACCGTTTTAACCTCGCCGATCTCGCCGGAACGCAGAACATCCAAGACCCGCGAATGCTGCGGATGAAAACGGTACATAAAGCCTTCCATCACAGTAACGTTATGACGGTGCGCCGCAGCTTCTATCGCTTCGATATCCGAAACCTTCAACGCCATTGGCTTTTCGCACAAAACATGCTTGCCCTTCTCGATCGCGCGCAAGGCCCATTCGGCATGCTCACCATTCGCCATCGGCAAATAAACCGCTTCGATTTCATCGTCATCGAGAATCGCTTCAGGGCTATCGTAAGCGCGAACACCTTGCTGATGCGGCGCATATTTCGCCAAGGTTTCCGCCGCGGCGCCGGGACGTCGACTGCCGATCGCGACCAATTCGGCATTGATCGCATCGACGATCGCCGGCATCAGCCGCTCGTTGACCCGTGCCGCGCCTAAAATACCCCAACGCAATTTCTTGTGTTCGTTCATGATTCTCCTCCGTGTTTACTTATCAATATTCAACCATTCCGCCAATGCGGTCTTGATTGTTTCGGTTCTAATTTGGTGGCGATCGCCATCAAAATGCATTTCGGCAATTTCGGCAATAGCACCACGCCGCTGCCAAGCGATGTAAACCGTGCCGACCGGTTTCACCGAAGTGCCGCCACCAGGCCCGGCAATGCCGGTCACCGCGATTGCCCAATCGGCCTGACTGTGTTTCAATGCGCCGCCTGTCATCTCGCTCGCAGTCTCGGCGCTAACCGCGCCATAATTTTCGATCGTCTCGGCCCGGACGCCCAGCATTTGTATTTTGGCGGCATTGCTGTAAGTCACGAAGCCTCGGTCGAACCAAGCCGAACTGCCCGGTATTTCGGTAATCGCTTGCGCAATGCCGCCGCCGGTACATGATTCGGCGGTTGTCAGCAGCCAACCGCGTTCCTTTAGGCTCAACCCGACCACACGAGCCAATTCGATGATTTCGTTCTCTGTATTTAATGAGACCAATGGGGCAAGACCTAATCAATTTAAGGATATCGTGACGAATAACTTTCTAGAACCATGGCTTTGTCGCGGGTTCGGTTAGCCTGCATTAAAAATAAGAAAGTTATCTATGACTCAATCCTAAGATAAAATAATATCTATGAGTATAAAACAAACCAGCAAGCAACACACCCCGATGATGCAGCAATATCTGCGCATCAAGGCTGACCATCCCGACACGCTCGTTTTTTACCGGATGGGCGATTTTTATGAACTTTTTTTCGACGATGCCAAAAAAGCCGCGCAGATCCTTGATATTACGCTGACGCAGCGCGGCCAGTCGGCCGGTGAACCTATTCCGATGGCCGGCATTCCGTATCATGCCGCCGAAGGCTACATCGCGAAATTGTTGCGCCACAGCGAATCGGTCGCGATTTGCGAACAAATCGGGGATCCTGCGACTTCGAAAGGACCCGTTGAACGAAAGGTGGTTCGCATCGTTACACCCGGCACCGTTACCGACGAAGCCTTACTCGAAGACCGCAAGGATAATTTGCTGGTGGCGCTGCATGTTGCCGATTCCAAATTCGGTATCGCCGCTTTAGATGTGACCAGCGGACGCTTTGTATTGCAACAACTGGATTCGGCCGACACGATGTTGAGCGAAATCGAACGTCTGGACCCGGCCGAGCTATTGGTCAGCGAAGATATCGCTCTTCTACAGGCTTTGAAGCAGCGCAAGGGCATTTGCAAGCGCCCGCCTTGGCATTTCGAGCCTGACAGTGCGCGTCAACTGGTATTGAATCAATTCAACACGCACGACCTATCAGGCTTCGGTTGCGAAAATATGCCGATGGCTATTGCCGCGGCCGGCTGTTTGCTTCAATATGTCAAAGACACGCAGCAAAGCGCCCTACCCCATATTCAGGGTATCCGGGTCGAAAAAAATTCCGACGGCATTCAACTCGATGCTGCTAGCCGCCGCAATCTGGAACTGGACACGCATCCGACCGGCGAACTGCGCTACACCTTATTCGGCGTACTCGACAAAACCGTCACCGCGATGGGCAGTCGTTGCCTACGCCGCTGGATCAACCGACCGCTCAGAGATCAAGCCATTCTGCAAAACCGATATTCGGCAATTGAATCGCTATTGTCCGAACGGCTTTTAGATGACGTTCGCAATCAATTGAATGCGGTCGGCGACATCGAGCGTATCAGCTCACGCCTCGCACTCAAATCGGCCAGGCCGCGCGATTTGATCGTATTACGCAACACCCTAGACGTTTTGCCGGCATTGCAGCCGTTGCTATCGGATACCGACAGTCCGGAGCTGATGCGCCTGGCCGAACAACTTACCGAACAACCCGAGTTATCGGCACTGTTGCAACAAGCCATTATCGACAACCCGCCGGTCCTAATTCGCGACGGCGGCGTCATTGCGCCCGGCTACCATGCCGAACTCGATGAACTGCGCAACTTAAGCCGCAATGCCGATCAATTTCTGCTCGATATGGAGGAGCGTGAAAAGACCGCGACCGGTATTAGCGGACTAAAAGTCAATTACAACCGCGTACATGGCTACTATATCGAGATATCGAGATTACATGCCGAGAAAGTTCCGGTACACTACCACCGCAAACAAACGCTGAAAGGCGTCGAACGCTACATTACCGAGGAATTAAAAACCTTCGAAGATAAAGTTCTGAGTGCGAAAGAAAAATCGCTGGCATTCGAAAAACTGCTATACGATCAATTGCTGAACAAGCTCGGCGAGTCATTAACCGATCTGCAACAATGCGCGCAAGGACTCGCCGAACTGGATGTGCTGGCGGCATTTGCCGAACGCGCCGAAACATTGAACTTGACTCGCCCGCAATTGACCGACAAGCCCGGCATCGATATCGAAGGCGGACGGCATCCCGTCGTCGAACAAGTATCCGAGATTCCGTTTGTCGCAAACGATCTTAAACTATCGCCTCAGCGACGCATGCTCATCATCACTGGCCCGAATATGGGCGGTAAATCGACTTATATGCGCCAGGCGGCTTTGATCGTATTGATCGCACATATCGGCTGTTATGTTCCGGCCAAGGCCGCAACGATCGGCACGGTCGATAAGATTTTCACCCGCATCGGCGCTTCGGACGACTTGGCCGGCGGGCGCTCGACTTTCATGGTCGAAATGTCGGAAACAGCCAACATTCTGCATAACGCAACCGAACAAAGTTTGATATTGATGGACGAAATCGGCCGCGGAACCAGTACTTTTGACGGTTTATCTTTGGCTTGGGCTTGCGCCGATCATTTGGCAAAAGTCACAAAGGCTTATACGTTATTCGCGACGCATTATTTCGAGTTGACGACACTAGCGGACGAGCAAAAACCGATCCATAACGTGCATCTCGACGCAATGGAGTACGGCGACAAAATCGTGTTTCTGCATGCGGTCAAGGACGGCCCGGCGAGCCAAAGTTACGGGCTGCAAGTCGCCTCACTGGCAGGTGTTCCGGCAACAGTGATCGACAAAGCCAAATTGAAATTGCAGCATCTCGAAAACAACACCTATTATCAAAACCAGACCGAATCGGGCAATCAGCAATTGGATTTATTTGCGACCCAAGAGTGCCATCCGGCAGTCTGTTTGATCGAGGAGTTAGACCCGGACAACTTGAGCCCGAGGCAAGCCTTGGATACGCTATATCGTTTGAAAAAGATGGTGGAGTGATTTTAAGCTCGGGCGACTACTATCCTACTCCCTTTTGATTGAAAAACCGTCTAAGAATAAAAGGCATGGCCATCGCCCCGGCAAATGAAAGTGCGAGGCGTGGCGGATCAATAAATGCCCCGTGAACGCATTACCCACTGAATTATAATTCACGCGGTCAAGATTCTGGCGATTTCACGTCACAGTTAACTATGCCAAAGCCTTCATAATCGCCCTAACAATTCGGCTTTTTTGGCATTATATTCTTCGTCAGTCAATATGCCTTTATTTTTCAAATCAGTCAGCTTTTCGATAGTCACAAAAATGTCCTCTTCATGGCTAGATGCCGGCTTATTGGGTACAGCCGACTGCTGGACAGGTTTAGACTTCGCATCCATTGGCACGTTGTCCACCGAAATCACCGGCAAACTGTTTACGTCGACCAAACCGTATTGGCTGGTAAAAGACAAAGAACCGCCTACCGACTGTTGCTGAGAAAACCCGCTAATTTGATGATCCAGCGTGTCGTAAAGCGTTACATGCCCATTGGCTTCAATCGCCAACCGGTGAATAGTCGCAAAATAGGCATAACGTACATTGTTTTGCGCCCCCGTACTGCTAGGAAATTGTAAGCCGGTTGGCCACCAGTTTGCGGACTGAGTATTCGAAGGCGGAACGAACAAGCTAACCGGCCCCGACGGCCCGTTGCTATTTTGATGCTGTTGGCTTCCAGAATAATTGTTTTGCTGCTGAGATCCTTGTGATTGCGACTGGAAAGACCCCGTTTGTAGCAAATTAGGTTGACTCGCGACTAAATCGGACAATTCTTGACACAATCCAGCGATGGAGTTTTTGAGTTGATCATTAAACATGTCGCCCACCATAATCATTCCGCCGCGCATCCATTGTCCTGAGCCGCCGAATTCAGGATGATTGAATTGAGCCATCGATCCGTTGCCGTTGATCACGGATTGCAGGAGGCTGCAAACTGCATCAAAGCTGAAATGATAACGGTGAGCGAGTTGATTGATAATGGAAGAGCCTTCCGGTGTAAGCTGATTCATTGAATTTTCCGCCAAAGTACAAAATTGAGAGCTTTTACTTCTTGCTGTTTCCGATAATTTACCCGACTCATCAGACAGTTATACCTTTCGCACTTCAATTTTCGGTAGTGCCGGAGGTGGCCTCGGGGTGCTCGGTAAAGGCTTTGCCAGCATGGAGCTGGCATAGAGCCTACATGGACGTATTCACGGCGTCCTTTGACGGGCACCCCGAGGCCGAATTTTCATCTACGATGAGCATAATTCCAATTGCATGACGTCGAGGAACTCGTATCGACCAAACTGTTTTTGCCGGTAAGCCTACCCTATCGTTAAGTTAAGCCTTAATGCCCGCACCCAAGCGATATGGATGCTTTCAAACCAAAATCGTCTTAGCTTTTTGGTTCCTGTAATCCATTCTAGAATGATGTTTTTTTGATAACTAAAGGCAGTGAGATAGGATTTAGTAAAAGGGAAGATTGAAACGATTATCTTGCTTTGTCAACAACTTTCCTAAAACTGTTGAAAATAGGATTTTCCTCGTTCCCATCGCTCCAGCGTGGGAATGCATACCGGTCTTGTTGTACCAGCCAAGGTATGGGTTCCCACGGAGGACCGTGGGAACCAGAAAAAGCACCCGGCTTTCCCTCGTTCCCACCGCTCCAGCGTGGGAATGCATACCGGTCTTGTTGTACCAGCCAAGGTAAGGGTTCCCACGGAGGACCGCGGGAACCAGAAAAAGCACCCGGCTTTTCCTCGTTCCCACCGCTCCAGCGTGGGAATGCATATCGGTCTTGTTTCGGCAGCCAAGGTATGGATTCCATGGAGGACCGTGGGAACCACAGACAAAACTAACTCTCACTGGATTGACCAATTTGATAGAATCCAGGCAATTTAGTCATCAACCGAATCCTAGAATAACTTGAATACCCCAATTTATCTCGATTATGCCGCTACCACACCGACGGCGCCTGAAGCAGTGGAAGCCATGCTGCCCTATTTAACGCAATCGGGCCTCTTCGCCAACCCCGCCTCCACTCAACACTGCTTAGGAGAAGCGGCGGAATCCGCTGTTGAACACGCACGCACTCAAATCGCCAAATTAATCGGTGCCGATGCCAAAGATTTTATTTTCACTTCCGGTGCTACGGAATCTAGCAACCTTGCCATCAAAGGGATTGCGCTAACCTATCGCGACCGGGGCCGGCACATTATTACATCGGCAATTGAACATAAATCGGTCTTAGACACTTGCAAATATCTGGAAAGCGAAGGTTTTTCGGTGACATATCTATCCCCTAATAGGGAAGGCATGATTACCACGAAAGACTTGCTGAACGCGGTCACGGACGAGACGATTATGGTGTCGATCATGCATGTCAACAACGAAACCGGCGTCATACAACCAATCGAACAAATCGCAGACGCCCTCGCCGACACAAACTTATTCTTTCATGTCGATGCCGCCCAAAGCGCAGGTAAACTAGCGATAGACTTATCAAAAACGCCGATTGATTTACTGTCTATCTCGGCGCATAAATTTTACGGACCTAAAGGCATCGGCGGCTTGTATGTTCGCAACCGCAAAAAAACTCGGCTCACACCGATGATGCATGGCGGCGGACAAGAACACAACCTACGCCCAGGCACCTTAGCAAGCCATCAAATTGCCGGCATGGCAAGCGCCTTCAAGATCGCCCACGAAAACTTATCGAACGATTTCGAACATTGCCGGCAATTAAAACGAACACTGATAAATAGCTTGCATCGAATCGAAGGCGTTACCCTCAACGGCGGACAAACGCATACGCTTCCGAATATCCTCAATGTCAGCTTCGACAACGTCGGTTCCGACTCGCTAATAATCGCCTTAAGAGATCGCCTCGCGATTGCATCGGGTTCCGCTTGTAATAGCGGCGCCATCGAAGCCTCTCATGTCCTGCGGGCAATGGCTATTGAAGGCGATAGACTTTACGGCGCGGTCAGAATAAGCTTCGGGCACTATACAACCGAAGCGGAAATCCAACTCGCGGGACTCGCCCTTATCGAGGAAGTTACCCGTTTGCGAGCACTGGCCCTAACCTAAGCGGTAATCCGTTATATGATCGGCAAAAAAGTCCTCAACCATGTTTATTGGCATTTCAGCTTAACCGGCGAACAATCCCTCGAAGTTCAACAACGCATTACCGAAGCGGAGAAGTTGAGCCGTTGCCGTGCGGAGCGCGATTACAATATCGTCAAATATGAAATCAACGGAACAGCCATATCCCTGCTGCACTATCCAAATTTTTTCGACACCCCCTTCCCTGTCCTGGCAACGAGTTATCGCATCGATTTAAACAACAAACGAGTCGAAAAACGCAGCTATCAAGACTCATACAATCCCCCCATTCTGCACCGCAAAGAACTATTACTCGGCGAACAGCATCCCCGCAACCCGGAATACCGAGGACTCACCGCTACCGCCGAACAACTCGGCCTGTTCGATAATCCGGTCACTATCGGCTTTAAACAAGCTTGGGATGCGTTGATTGCCGAAAAAGGCTTTCAACTTATCGACGGACAATTCGTACCGATCGGCAACGAAGTCGATACGCCAACGGACACCTTGACAGATAGCCCGTCCGCTTCGATTGTTCGGCATTTGACCGCACTATCTCGTAGCAACTTATCTGCACCGATGCAATGCTTGGCCCGACACGGTTTTTTAGACGGCAACCTATCGGTATTCGATTACGGTTGCGGTAAAGGCGACGATATTCGCAATCTCAAAGCCAATTCGATTCCTGTCGCCGGCTGGGACCCTCATTATGCGCCGGACCAATCTAAGCAAGAAGCGGATATCGTCAACCTGGGATTTGTCATTAACGTGATCGAAGACTACCAAGAACGCCTGGAAGCGCTCATCGGTGCCTACCGACTAACCCGGCAAATCTTGGTCGTTTCGGCGATGCTGTTCAACCAAAACGCATTGAAAGGCCAACCCTATAACGATGGCGTCATCACGCAGCGCAATACCTTCCAAAAATATTACACGCAAACCGAACTCAAAGAATTTTTAAGCGACACGCTAGACACGGACGCGATTCCTGTCGCCCCCGGCATCTTCTTTATCTTCAAGGATCAAGACGCCGAACAACGTTTTTTATTAAACCGGCAACGCAGCCGTCGAAATATTTTGCGCGTACCGCAGCGTCCTTTCGGCCCGCCGCCGAAACTGTCGCGACGAGAGAAAATATACCAAGCCTATCGGCATTTACTCGACCCGCTTTGGCAACAAGCCTTAGCTCTCGGACGCCTACCGGATAAAACCGAAATCCCGGAATTAATAGCGCTCACCGAAGCCTTCGGCACAGCCAATAAAGCCTTGCGCTTCATGCTCGAACAGTTTGAAGAAGGTTTACTGGAACAAGCCCGGCAAAGCCGCATCGACGACTTTCTAACCTACCTTGCCTTGCAGACTTTTTCCAAGCGCAAACCTTATAAACACTTGGAAAGCGGCTTACAGCGCGACATTAAAGCCTTTTTCGGCGACTATAAAAATGCCCTTGCTAACGCTCGCTCGGTTCTATTTCAAATCAGCGATGCCGAATCGATCGAAACAACATGCCGCCAAGCCACAGAACAAGGTTTAGGCTATTTCGATGACGAACACGCTTTGTACCTGCATACCAGCCTAGTCGACCGCCTACCGGCGCTACTGCGCATTTATATCGGCTGCGCAACGGTATTGTATGGCGACATCGACCAAACCGATCTAATCAAGATTCATAGTCAATCCGGAAAACTGAGTCTGATGCGCTACGACGACTTTACCGACCAGCCTCTGCCGCGTTTGCTCGAACGCGTCAAAATCAACCTGCGCGAACAAACTTTCGATCTGTATCAATACGGCGAAGAATTCGAGCCGACTAATTTGTATTTGAAATCGCGCTTCATCAACGAAGAATTCCCGAATTACGCACAGCAATTACACTTCGACGAACAACTGCAAGCACTCGATCTATTCGACCTGAGCGGATACGGCCCGAAGCCTGACGAATTTCGCGAAACCTTGGCCAAGCATCGCTGGGAAATCGATGGCTTTAGCCTGATCCGCAGCCGAAGCCTTCCGAATCTCGACGACAACTGCGGCGGTTATTTGACCTATCGGCACTTGATCGAATGCGGGGAAACGCAACAACACACAGGCCTACCGAATCTGCCCAAACAGCCGGACAGCTATAACGCGCTTTACGACTTGGCCGTCAACATACTCGATCCTGTCATCGACTATTTCGGCATGATTCGCCTGACTTACGGCTTTTGCTCGCATGAGCTGGGTAAGCTGATCAAGAAGCGCGTCGCGCCGAAACTAGACCAACATGCCGCACACGAACGCAACACGCGAAACAACCTGATCTGCCCTCGTCTCGGCGCTGCAGCCGACTTTATCGTCGAGGACGAAAACATGCGCGAAGTCGCCGACTGGATCGCCGAAAACACACCGTTCGACCGGCTGTATTTTTACGGCGAAAACCGGCCGATTCATGTCAGCTACGGGCCGGAACAAAAAAGAGAATACATCGACATGGTCACGACCGAATCGGGCAAACAAGTGCCGAGGAAAAGGCGGTTAGCCTAGATGAAGCTGGATGTCTTTCTGGTTCCCATGGTCCTCCGCTCATCGTTATACATAAATTGTAGGGTACGCTGCGCGTACCAAAGCCGTGCCCTGGCGGCTCGGTTGGCACATGAACATTGCGGGGTTACCATGGTACGCACAGCGTACCCTACGCGGATCGCCTAGCGCTAGGTGATCCGCGAGTGTTAAGTGACAATAAATGGTATTGAGGTTTCGATGGTTAAGATTGCGAAAAGATAATTTTTGACTTATGTATAACGATGAGCGGTCCTCCGTGGGAACCCATACCTTGGCTACAGCAACAAGATCGGTATGCATTCCCACGCTGGAGCAGTGGGAACGAGGAACTTTGTATTGACAACAACTACACACGACACTACCATTTGTCTATCTATTGTAACCACATAAGGAGATCGATATGCGCGCAGCTTCTATCAATCTACGTGCCTTGCCGGAACAGCGAGATCTCATTGATCATGCAGCCAATCTACTAGGCAAAAACCGTTCGGACTTCATGCTGGAAGCTGCTTGTGAACGTGCCCAGTCGGTTTTACTTGACCAAGTCTTTTTCGGCCTGGATACGGATCAATTTCAAAAGTTCACTGCAATGCTAGACGCGCCGCCGAAGCCAAATGTCGGCCTGGAGCGACTGATGGCGGTTAATCCGCCTTGGAAAAATAATAAAGAATGAACTTGACGCTATCCGCACCTCAACCGCTTGCGCCCACACACCTATTGAATGATTTCGAGTGCGTTGAGCATACACTGGATGACTGGCTCAAACGCCGAGCGATGAGCAACCAACTCAGCGGAGCCAGTAGAACGTTTGTGGTCCTTGATGAAAGTGAGCGAGTATGGGGTTACTACGCCATGGCTGCTGGCGCGATATCCCACCAATTGGCGACGAGTGCAATTCGCCGCAATATGCCTGATCCCGTTCCGGTCATGGTGCTTGGCAGGTTGGCCGTAGATCGCCGGGCGCAGGTTATAAAGGTGGGCGCAGCCATGCTTCAAGACGCCGTAAAACGTGCGCTTGTCGTATCACAAAATACAGGAGTTCGCGCATTGCTCGTCCATGCCCTCAATGATCGTGCGAAGCAGTTCTACGAGCATTACGGTTTTCAGGAGTCGCCGCAGCATACTATGAATTTGATGCTACGTTTGAATAGCTATGCAATTTCTTAACGGACCTTTCGAAAAAAGGGGTCACCACCAAATAGCCGAATAAAACAATTTGCTATGGATGTAAATCGATAAATATATTGGTTTTTCATCGTTCCTACGCTCTGCGTGGGAATGCATCCGGGGACGCTCTGCGTTCCCAAAGGTCGATAATCCAGACAAGAGCAACGCTACACTCTCTACAGTTTCTCAATCCAATTGCCCGCCGCAGTCGACGCAGAGCGTCTAAAGCGGCATTCCCTCGCAGAGCATGGGAACGATCGTTTCGTGGGATACCTCAGAACCCCTTTTTGACCCTCTTAATGCGGCGGAAACAAGGAAACTCAGAATTATTGGCTAAGCTGATTATTCATTATCCGCTTTGTTTCGCCCTATCCTCTAATAGGAATTTACGTAATTCACGCTCACTGCGCATCACATAGAGAATATAAACAGTAGTTTTCTGTACACGATAAAATATTCGGCAAGGGCCTACTATTAACTCTCGATAGTTTGTATCTTGTAGTTCCGGGGGACGCCGACCGGATTCCGGGAAATTTTTAAGACGTCGTGTGGTTTTGAAGATTTCTTTGACTAACTTCTTAGCGGCACCCGGTTTATCTATAGCAATGTACTCTGCAACCTCATCGATATCGTTTAGTGCAGGCTCAGTCCATTTTATTTGAGCCATTTGCTCATTTTCTCTTCTGCTTCCGATTCTGAGTATATTCGTCCTTCTAAAACTGCTTTTTCGCCTCTTGCTATACCCTCCAGGATTCGCATCCTATTCTGGATTCGTTCAAAGTCTTCAAAGTCGACAAGATAAGCAGACGGCTTGCCATGCTCGGTAATGAGTACAGGCTCTTTGGATTCGCGCAAGTCGGCAAGAATCCGAGTGGCGTGACGTTTTAGTGTGGTTACAAGTTCAGTCTTCATAAAAGTGATACTATTCTGTCACTTGGCATTTTGCAAACTTGGATTCAAGTCATAAGCGCAATCGTAGTAGGCATGAGAATTTTTTCTGATTCCCTCGATCCTCCGTCAAAACCCATACCTTGGCTACAGCAACAAGATCGGTATGCATTCCCACGCTGGAGCAGTGGGAACGAGGAAAATGTCATAGCCTTCGTGACCTCGATACCTTAATGTTATTACCCAGCTTTTCTGGTTCCCACGGTCCTCCGTGGGAACCCATACCTTGGCTGCCGCAACAAGATCGGTATGCATTCCCACGCTGGAGCGGTGGGAACGAGGAAAATGTCATAGCCTTCGTGACCTCGATACCTTAATGTTATTACCCAGCTTCTCAACCTCGAAATCGCGATCAGGGGATCGCTCCCACAGAGCATCCGGCCCCGCCCGGGATCAAACCCAACATTTCAACTAAAACCGCTCATGATCCTTTTTGTGCTCGGGATGATAAGGCCCCGCCGGCAAGCCTTTCGGGGGTGCAAAGGCCATGAAATTGGCTTTCCTCGCCAAGGGCAGATAATCGGTAACCAATGCATTGATCGCGGCCGCTACCGCCATCGCAATCGGATGACCACCGCCGCCGGAATCGTGCGTGTAAGTCTGCTGGTTTTCCCACAATACCAAACCCGTTTTGGTATCTTTCAGAACGTATTCCATCGAGACCACGACCGACGAGGCCACCACCAAATATTTAGTACTCCAATCTTTGATCGTCACAAACAAGACCGCATCGGCACCGAACAACTCAAAAAACCGGTCCACCGGCATTTGATGAATATGCCCGGCTTCCACGAGACCGAAATCACGCAGTATCATATCCGTTAGATAAACCGGAAAAACATAATAGCCCCGCTCAGCTAAAGGCCGGCTTATGGTGCTGATAAAAACCGATTGCGCAGTAACCTCGGGAGACTCGTTAACGACCGGCACGACTAAAATCGACCTCGGCTGATGCGCATAAAACGTATCGAGATCGAGCCGTTGACGCGGCGCGCAACCAGCCATAAGCAAAGCCCCTAAAATAATCGCACCCCATTTCATCGCTCTTCTCCGGCTAATTCCTTGGTTGGCAACTCCGCCGCACCCGACTTATCTTGCTGTTCGATTCGTTCTATCAATTTGTTCATCAAGGCCGTAGATTCGGGATAAAGCTCGCGCTCACGACGAAAATAGTCGATTGCGCCCGCCTTGTCTCCGCGTTGATACAACACAAAACCATAATCCGCATATAAACCCGGCGGTACAGGCATGCGATTAGCCTCTGCCTCGGTCATCGATTGTCGCAAATAAGCTCCGACTTGTTCGCCGCTGTTTTCGACATAACGATCATAAAGCCCGTCCTCATAAGCTCCCCAATAATACAATCCCCGAGGAGCGCAGCCGGCCAAAACAAAGACCGACATCACGCACCAACCAACAACCCGTAATGAAGACATGGTTAACGAGGCCGGCTTTGGCGCCGTGCATCCAGCGTCGAAACCACATTATTGATCATATTGACAATCGCTGCATCGATAGCCTTGCCTTCCAAGGTCGAATCAAATCCGGCCGTGCCGCCGAAACCCAAAGTACTGGTGGCCGACATCGTCGCATCGCCGCTGCCTTCTTGGCTATAAAACACTTGACGGGTTTTCGGATCGACCAAACGCAATACGACACGAGCGCGAGCGCGTTGGGTTTTTTCTTTACCCAACAACCAAACGCCGCCGGTGGTATCGCGCCCTAATTCCACGACCGAACCCATGATCAAGGCATCGACTCCAAGCAAATTTTGCTTGAACTGCTGTTCGGTCGCGCCCATTAACTCAGCCTCCGACTTGAGCCTTCCGATGTCTTGTCTTTCCACGACATTGAAACGCTGCGTCGCCATCAAATGCCGCGACAACATATCCGCGGCTTGTTTGCCGATCCTATCGCCGGAAGCGTCTGTAAACAAACCGCTGCCGTAAATCGATTCATTGGTAAAACGAGACACGGCAATGGTCATCCGTTCTTCCGGCGCCAATGGAGCAATCACGACTTGCGGCCCCTTGTCGACGACATCTTCACTAATACCGCGACTAACACAGGCAGCCAAACTCACCGCCGACAATGCAACTGCATATATAACAATTTTTTTCATCAATTTACGCGAGAGCCCCGGAACTTCAGCCGGTTGGGATAGCACCCGCCCTCAGGCGGCCTGTCTCGCTTTCTCCTTTGGATTCAATGCTATCTTCATTTCAAATAATCGTATTCGCGCAACCCGAAACGCGTGCTTTTAAAAATAAAAAGTCACCAAATCAAGTTTACCGGATAGTTGGCAAACACCCGATCAGCACTGACGAAATGCATTTGCTCTTTGACGCTTTGAGCGATCAATAGGCGGTCGAATGGGTCTCGATGCGGGGATGGTAAATGACCAGATATGCTCCAATTCGATAGGGAGTAATTGCAATCCATTGTAACTTTGTTGAGTGTTAATCAGGGTTTGCAAACTTTCGCTAAGCTCAAGCTTCCCGAGTTGTTGTTTGATCTGGATTTCCCAGGCGGATACCAGACTAAGAAACAGAGCATTATTTTCGTCCTGACAGGCATTCAATGCCGCGTGGGACAGATTTTCCGGCGTATCGTTCAGCCAAAGAAAAACATGAGTATCTAGCAACAGGTTCATATGTCATTGCCCAACCAGAAGTCGTCCGGCAATTCGTTTTCGAAATCCTCGCTGATTTTTATTTTGCCGCGAAATTGTCCAAACACCCGCTTTTTCTTTGGCTGTAGCTCGGTAACATCCTCCAGCAATACAATTACCTTAGCTTTACCTGCTCTAATTGAATCCGGCAATTGTAAATGGATTTGATGCTTTTCGTTAATTTCAGTTGATAGCTCTAAAGCCTGCATAGTCATGTGCTCATATTTTGATTGCGTCCAGTCAATTCTTTCTGCATAAAATAGTTTCAATATCTCAAACAGGTCATCGGTCTAATCAAATATTATAGCCTGCTTTATGTGGCAGTCGAAAAGAAGCGGTGATTGACCAGGCATTACATAGCGCCCCCAAGTGGATTTAGTACGCTGGGAGAAGACGAATATCCCGTATACGGTAAGAAAAAAGCGCCAAGAATTGTTTAAATAAGGAAAGCCAAAAAGCGGCGAAAATAATAACGGACTAAATCATTTTCGACAGACTAGGGTTATCCTAAAAAGAGCAGTTGAGAGCCTCAAACTCCCGTTCGCCCTGAGCCCTTCGGCTACGCTCAGGAGAGCCCTGTCGAAGGGTGAACGGGAGTTTGAGGCTTCACCAGGTCGGTGAAAGTGTTGTAGACCCTTCATGCTTCGACTTTACTCAGCACGAACGGTCTACAACACATGCCAACTGCTCTTTCTAGGGTTATGCTTATCTGGTGCCCTTTGTAGAATCGGAAGATGAGATTTTATTGAAAACAATCATTCCGAGCAGGAAAGCAACCAAAGCTTATTTGGGAGGTCCGAAATGAACAGACTGGATAAAGAAGAGCAAGAAACTCTGGATGCATTCGATGCTGGCGAGTTGCAGCGAACTCCAGATTTTGAAGAACAGAAAGCGCGGCATCAGCAATACGCAGAAGCCATGTTCAAGAAAGATGCCCGTATCAACATCAGGCTTTCATCGAAGGATCTTCGTGGACTCCAGAAGAAAGCCCTGGCGGAAGGCATCCCTTACCAGACGCTTGTTGCCAGCATCCTCCACAAATATGTAGAAGGTCGTTTGCATGAAGATCGGTAGGAGGTAATTCATGCGCAACATTGACCCTGTAACACCCGGCGAGTTATTGAAAGAACAGTTTCTTGAGCCCATGGATATTTCTCAAAACCGCCTAGCAAAAGAAATTGGAGTCCCTGTGCAGCGAATCAGTCAAATTATTGCTGGAAAGCGTTCGATAACCGCAGATACTGAACTACGACTCTGCCGTTTCTTTGGCTTGTCCAACGGGTATTGGCTGCGGGCTCAGGCAAGCTATGATACCGAAATTACGGAAGATGCTCTTGAGGCCCAGTTAAAAAACATTCGTCCTTGGAATTCCGGGCCACCGATAAGATACGGGACATAACCAACGGCTGCACAGCGACCGCTATCAATCCTAAGCTTTGGCCGAAATAATAACAAATATCAATTAAACCGCTTCCCACTCAAAATGAACAATATTGCGCTCAGATTTATCAAACTCGATACCGATTAACATCACCTGAAACTCACCGGTAGCGTATTTTTGCCAATATTTTCTTGCCTTGATCTGCGCCAATGCTCGCCCCGACTCGCGCTTTCCCTCCAGTACTTTAAATTCAATAATAAAAATCTTTTCAGCCAACTTGAGGGTCAAATCAACCCTACCCTGGTTGGTCATATCTTCCGCGATCACATTCACCCCCAAGGCCGCCAGACAACAATAAACGATAGACGCATAATAACCCTCATATCGAGCCAATTGATTTTGTCGATACCAATCATGAGGAATCGCGGCAAACAAAGCAGTCAAAGCCTGTTGCAATTGTTCCGGATCGGCCTGTTCCAAAGCCTTATAAATGCGCATCTGCTGACGCGTCGCCTGCCCGGATTGCACCAACTCCCGCAGTAAATGACTATTCAGACCTGCCTTGACCTCGCGGTTTGGATAAGTCAGGTGATAAAAACGCTCCCCGCCCAAATCCTCCACCCGTTCAATCGTCAAATAGCCGGTCTGAAACAACAGGTTTTCAAGCGTAATGTCATCGATATCAAAACGGCTGAGCATCGCCTCATCGACAACCACATTCTCTAAATCGGGAATGGCATATTGCCGCTCTCTAACCAAACGAATCAAAAAATCCGGGCTACCGCTCTCGAACCAATAATTCTTGAACAAACGCTGTTCCAGATACAGCAACACATCAAACGGGTTATAGACCCTCTCGCCCAAAAAGTTATAACCGTTATACCACTCGGCCAACTGACTGAAATCCACGCCGGACAAACGTTCGCTAAACACCGATTGAATTTCCGCCAAGGTATAACCGCATAATGTGGCATAGCGGCCATCCAACGAAATATCCCGTAAATTGTTCAAGCCACTAAACAAACTGACTTTGCTGAATCTACTAACTCCGGTGAGCAACGCGAACTTGATAAAAGCATCCCTATCCTTGATCACCGAATAAATGTTGCGCAAGCCTTCCCTAATCGCAACAGCCCGCGCCGAATGCTCAATATTGTCCAAAATCGGCTTGTCGTATTCATCGACCAACACAACAACCCGCTGTTGAAATTGATCCGCCAGCTTTTTGATCAACTCGGCAAAACGATTCGCCAAATCATCATGATGTAAATCAACCCGATAGAACTCAGCCGTCTCGTCTAAAATAGCCCGAAAACGTTCATCCAACATAGCAGCGGAATTCACGACACCTCCGCCGAAACTGATATGGATCACCGGATATTTCACCGACCAATCCCAATGATTCTGCAAAAATAAACCGTCAAATAGCGCTTTCTCACCGGCAAAGAGCGATTTCAGCGTGCTAACCAATAACGACTTGCCGAATCTACGCGGGCGCGCCAAAAAATAATATTTGCCCGAATCAATCAGCTCAGCAATCAGGGCCGTTTTATCGACATAATAATAATTGCCCTCGATCAGTTCCGAGAACGTTTGAATACCGATTGGCAGCTTTTTCATGGTATGGGTAAGGAGGTTTGAAATACGTTTACACTCAATCACTTGCCGCTTGCTTGCTTAAAAACTCAAGCATCTCTTCGTTATGCACCCGTGCGTAAATCGCCTCGACCGGCAAAGTGAGATCAATGGATTCAAAAGTAATTTCATCCCCCAAAAAGTAATGCCTTGGCAGCCATGACTCATTCCGGCGAATGACCTGGATATCGACAAAATCCTGCTCGATCAACACATACTCTTGCAAGCTCGGAATATCGATGTAGGAAAGCAATTTAACCGTTTCATCCATCTTGCGTGTTGCCTTGGACAACACCTCGACAATGATAATCGGCGACTGCACGTAATAAGGCTGGGATTCATCGAAATGGCAATCGACACTGACATCGGGATAAAAAAAATTCGAACCTGCTTTGACTTTCATATCCGACCCGAAAGGTTCGCAAGGCAAACCCTCCAAATGATTGCCGAACTTTCTATAAATATTCCCTGCAATCCGTTCGTGGTTGGCACTGGCGCCAGCCATTGCATAGACACAACCATCAATCAGCTCGTGTTTTACATCGCCTATTAGCTCGCCTTGCAAATAGTCGTCTTCGGTAATTAAACCTGTATGTTTTGGTATTAACATACAATGCCAGTCCCAAGCATATCGACCTAAGTCATTAAAGTGAAAAGAAAATTCCACCGGTCAAACATAATAGTATATTTTCCAATTGGAAAGTGGCCACAAAGACATGTTTCGGGTTCCTCTGCTTCGTAAATCACGTTCAGCTTCCATTCGAGTTTTGCCATGTCCCAGACATTGGATTGAGATCGCTTGAGTATCTCTTCTGTCAGCTTGTATTCGAACATGCTCGCTCCTTGACGGCTAACGCCGAGCTTTGCGGCAAATGTGGAGCGAGCAGCGGAAAATTTGCCGCAAAGCAGCGCCTTGTTATGTTTTTATTCGTGCATCGCGTCAATAATTGCTTTGGGGTTATGCTTAACTACCTTAAGCAATACTCGCGCAGGACCTCTAGGCACACGCAACCCTTGCTCCCAGTGACGCAATGTGCCAAGAGAAATACCGAACGCAGCGCAAAATTTTTGCTGTGTCATGCCTGTAGTTTCTCGGATGGCTTTGACGTCAATAGGCTCCGGTTTATGCTCAACAACCTTTGTTGATTTACCTTTTGCGTGATCAATTGCATCACTAAGGCCAGCAGATATTTCAGTGAATGCCTTGCCCATTTTACGCCTCCAATAGGTTACTAACTCTTTTACTGCCTTCGACAAAATGCTCCTCTCTTCAGCAGTGATGTTTGCCTTTTCGTTTTTAGCGAAAACAGCCAATAGAATAAAGTGGCATCATGTCGCTATGAAAATAATAGATAACCCTGACGCCTCCGCTTTTGCCTTTGCCCATCTGAGCTTTCTAATGCCCCCGGTTCCTTGAATTAAATCTCCGGCGCTCGGATGTTCCGACAAATACGCAATCAACTCATCCTTTTCTTCCTTAGAAAGTAACTTATTGATTTTCCTTTGAAATAGCTCGGTTTCGGCAACGGTAATCATGCCTTAAGAATATACTCCATTGGAGTGCTTTGCAAGATAGTGACTAAGTGTTTGATTTGAAGACATAACTACAATTAGATATCCCAATAGACACAAAAAAACAGGACAACAGGTCTAGATGAGTAGCGTTGTTTGCTACTCATCATGGTAGAACAGCGATCTACCCGACTGCCCCTTCACAAATCCAAATAACTGGGGTCAGGTACTGAGGTATCCCCACGAAATAGCCAAATAAAACAATTTGCTATGGCTGAAAATTGATAGATTTATTGATTTTTTTATCGTTCCTACGCTCTGCGTCACTGCCATTAAGTTAAGGATTTTTCCGTTCGCCCTGAGCCTGTCGAAGGGTGAATGGAAAAATCCTGGGTCGATAAGTTAAGCCGTCCATGGTTCGACAGGGCTCTCCTGAGCGCAGCCGAAGGGCTCACCACGAACGGCTTAACTTAATGGCAGTGCACCTAGTGTTAGGTGAGGGACGACGAAGGCGTCGCTCCCACAAGGGGCTGGATGCTCTGTGGGAGCGATCCCCAGATCGCGATCTCGGAACCACTGATATCCAATATCCGCAGATTTATCAAACAGCACCGTTTCCAGTTATACAATGACCTCTGTTTAGCAAATTTACCGATATTTGTGTATAACGAAGAGCGCAGATCATGGGAACGAGCGTTTTGTGGGGATACATCAGGGTCAGGTACCAATTAAACGCAGGCCAATTCAGTATCATTGAGCTCGTACCTGACCCCAGTTATTAGCAATCAATCAGCTCGTGTTTTACATCGTTAATTAGCTCGCCTTGCAAGCAGTCTTCCTCGGTAATTAATTCTGTAACTTTCAGCTTTAACATGGCATATTTTTTTAGAATAGCGATTTTTTTCGTTTTTTAAAACATAATGGCCGGCTCTGCGGCAGGCAAAAATGAAGGCCGTTTTTTGGCCGGAGCTTTTGTCTGTCCGAAAGAAGCCGATTGTTAACAGTTCACTGCCACTCAATCTTAAGATCCTTATGTGACTGGGCGCAGTCACGCAGATAGAGGTTGATAAGGCTCTGATACGGTAGGTCTTTTTCCTCCGCAAGATTCTTGAAGTACGCCACCGTATCTTCATCCAACCGGATCGTAACCTGCTTCTTGAGCTTCTTGGCGTATGGATTTTTAACGGAGTCGGAAAAGTCGTAATTATCACGCATGTCTGTACCCTTCATAAGTTTTTCGTTCTCGCCTATTCGCCTTACGGGCAGAGATAATTCGGATAACCTCACCATCTCTTATGCAGTGGCACACCACCAGCAAGCGAGAATGTATGCTAGTGCCGAGGAGAATGAACCGGTCCTCCTCTTCAGAATGGTCGGGGTCAGCTATAAGACGTGCGAACTCATCTGTAAAGGCAGTTTTGGCCTCCTGGAACGAGACGTCGTGCTTCTTGCGATTAGCGGCATCCTTACGAGGATCCCAGCCAAAAGAATAATGGCTCATCGTTACATTGTAGTTACATTATAATTATTATCAAGACGCCGAGTCGGATACTGTTAACGACAAGGGTAACTTGACGGCGAAAGCGTAGCTACGATAGGCGCGTAACTTTTGCCGGTCAAGTTGACCCGCTGGTTGGACGAAGCCGCTAACGCGGAGAAAAGAACCGTCGCTTGATTGACGATAAAATGTAACCACACGCCCTCATTACACGAGGGAACATTCCACGACGAATCATGCGGTTACATGGCTATGACAGCATCATCCACGTTCGATATCAAGCAAAACTATCAATCCCATCTCAAACATCTGAAACTCAAAGGGCTTCAGCCGAAGACGGTCGCAAATAACTAGGGTCAGGTACCAAATAAACGCAGGCCAATTCAGTATCATTTAGCTCGTACCTGACCCCAGTTATTAGCAATCAATCAGCTCGTGCTTTACATCGCCTATTAGCTCGCCTTGCAAGTAGTCTTCTTCGGTAATTAAGTCTGTAGCTTTCGGCTTCAACATGGCATATTTTTTTTGGGATAGCGTTTTTTTTCGTTCATGGTCTTCGCTAGTACCGGCCATGGTTACGAACCCAGGTTATTTGAAGGTTAATACTACCTGTTTCTCCCTAAATTACACCTTCATCAATTATCAAAACCAATCGTTCAGAAAGCGCATCGTATAGTTGACGTTGAATCATTACAGGAAGCCTCTCTATACGATTTAAAATGTCATCCATGCTCATCTGATCAATATGCGTTATTAGCTTGCTCTCGATCATTTGCAGCGATTGCCGCTCTGATTCTTTCAGCTCAACGGGCGAAAGTATTCAGTCCCCCTCTTTGAAAAAGAGGGGCTAGGGGAGATTTTTAAATAAATCCCCCTTAATCCCCCTTTTTCAAAGGGGGAGGCCAACAATTACGCCTGAATTGCGGTAATTTGCCAACGGGGACTGAATACTTACCAACGGGCGGGTTATTGATTGCTTTCAAAATTTTTCAGTCTCGAATTTCGTTAAAGCGTCTATATTTTCCAACGAAAAAACTGCTGTTGCCAACTTTCGACTTTTGATCGCCTAAGCGTCTCGCTCAATTGAGTATATCGAATATGCACCGAATCCAAATGACGCTCTACTTTCATTCGATCATCGTTTGAAGATAACTAGGGGTTCATAGTCTGCCCCGGTTATTCCGGGATGCTTCCCTTTGTTTGTCCTGCAACCGCAATCCTTTATGTGCTTGTGTTTAATGACTTGATCTTTCAGGCTAGAAACGGTTTCGCTATTTTGATCCTACCTTTTATTTACTTGGAAACCCTAACTTGAAAAGCTAGGATAAAATATAGACCTGACCCTGCTCGTGCCCGTTCAAGAAAAAAAGATCTAAATGTCAAATATAAGGCCTGCCCCCGATCTTTTTGCTTGACAGCCGTTGATTTAACTCAATTGGAAATTCTTCGCCGCCAGTAGCCTGGTTCACGATGGCAATGCATAACCGCAATAATGAGGACATAGTCCTTTTCGATGGTGTAGAGTACGGCATACGGGAATACCCGCGTAAGACGCCAACGAATGTCTTCCTCCAAGATATGCCAGCGTTCCGGTGCTTCGATAATCTGCTGGACGGCATGTTCAACCGCCGCAATGAAGCGAAACTCCAATCCTTCCCGGCACCCCGCGTAATATTGGGTGGCCTCTTCATACTCTGCAAGGGCATCGGGATGGAACTCATATCTCATCGAGCAAAGGCCCGTCGCACACGTTCCAGTGCTTCATCGCCTGGGATAGTCTGCACACGACCAGCCCGGACATCGTCACGGCGTCGCCGGGCCTCTGTTGACCAAAGTTGCTGAATATAACCGTCTTCTGCAGGGTCAAGGCTTTCTACTAGACGATCGGCAAGCAAGGCGCGCGCTTCGCTAGGCAAAGCGAGAGCTTCTTCGGCAATTTGTTCGACTGTCAAGATCATAACGATAGCCTCTTTGTAGCGATACGAAAAATATACCAACAAGAAATTCAGACGTCCTTTGCAACCACTTGGTAATAGTAGTGGGCAACTGAGTAACTCCCTGGCCGTTAATTTGCTATATGACGTAATTGTATCTGCAGCAACGCATTTTGACTATCCGCATGACTTCCAATGTTTGATACAAGCCCCTAAAAGCCACAGTCACTTTTCGTTCAAGAACAAAAAGATCTGAATGTCAAATACAAGGTCTGACCCCGATATTTCGTCAAGTTATATCCCCTTGGTTATGACGGTTTGCAGGTGCGAAAACATCTTACAGCGTTAGGCATGGCAATTAAAGCCCACGATAAAAGACGGAATGCCTAGAGGCGAGTAGCCACGAAGGGTACACAAAACCAAAAGAAACCAAATGACCGCAAACGTGATACCAACTCAAATAGGTATGTGACTAACTGAATAGCGGCGCATGATTAAGCTTTCAATTCTACCGCTGATTCCTCTCTTGCTGAGCCGCCCCTTTACGGTGTTGTTGTACCTGCAATCGTCTTCGTGAAATAAATTGGGTTCAAATTCAGAGAGCTTGGCCTGCCAATACTTTGCACCAGAAGCCATACCAACTTGAAATAACGAAATGGAAAAGCCTGCGACACAACCCAAAAAACTTACCACGGGTATTGAGTGGGCGGACTGAATAACCCCAGCAAGCAACACCCCTTGAAATATCATAAAAAAATTGTTTCGTTGAGCGAGTTGAGTAATCTCAAACTCACGCATTTGCAGTGCAACCTCAAAATCACTTCTTTTTTCAGTCATGTCATATCCAATTCAGAGGTAAGTATTCAGTCCCCCTCTTTGAAAAAGACGACTGTACGGATGCAGGAGGTAGGGCAACGCAGGAGCAGTTGCCGAGGGGCTAGGGGAGATTTTTTAAATAAATCCCCCTCAATCCCCCTTTTTTCAAAGGGGGATGCCAACAATACGCCTGGATTGCGGTAATTTGCCAACGGGGTCTGAATACTTACTCTGCGCGAGTACCAGCCATGGTTATGAATCCAAGAAGCTTAATACTATCTGTTTCTCCCTAAATTACACCTTCATCAATTATCAAAAACCAATCGTTCAGAAAGCGCATCGTATAGTTGACGCTGAATCATTACAGGAAGCCTCTCTATACGATTCAAAATGTCATCCATGCTCATCTGATCAATATGCGATATTAGCTTGCTCTCGATCATTTGCAGCGATTGCCGCTCTGATTCTTTTAACTCAACCGGTGGGTTATTGATTGCTTTCAAAAATTTTTCAGTCTCGAATTTCGTTAGAGCGTCTATATTTTCCAACGAAAAAAACTGCTGTTGCCAACTTTCGACCTTTGATCGCCTAAGCGCCTCGCTCAATTGAGCATATCGAACTTGCACCGAATCCAAATGACGCTCTACTTTCATTCGATCATCATTTGATAAATAACTAGGGGCATTAGCCAGCTCTTTTTCAAGAGCACAGCAATCAACGATATCTAAAGAATCTAGCTTTTCTATTAAAGGCATTCTGGATGCAAGCCAATCGGCTGAGCGTTTTCGAGCTTTATTTAATCGCTCAGTCACTAAATCTTTATAAATTGATTTTAAATCCCAAGCCGGCTCTATTTCTTGATCTTCCAACCACTTATCTAATTCTGCAAGCTGCCGTTCTATTTGATACGTTAAGAATTCATCAAGCTTATCCGGACTATCGGCTCTACCTTCACCCCAAGCACTTACATCTTCTAAGATATGCTTTAGCAAATTGACAATGTCAGAGATTTCATTTTCATCTGCTGTACCGACAAAAATATCTCTTAACCGATTAGCCTTAGCCATGGTCTCACGCAACATTTCCTCTTTTTCAAGCGATAGGGAAAATAAATCGCCTAAAACCTTGGTATGTTGCTTTAACATTATCCGCAAACGATTTTGACGATTTTCAATGGCTTTAATTCGTGCGTTAATTTCATCGGCACTCAGCACTGAATGAGCAGCCTTCACACCCTTAACAAGCTCGTCACCTTTTGCAATTTCGTCTCTTAAATCTCTGACAGGCGTGGATTCTGTAGGCGAAGCTTGACGTGGATAGTCTTCGCTCTCATCGAGAGTCAAAGCAAACTTTTGCCTAGCCTCAATTTGGGCGATACTGTGGTGCGTTTGTTCTTCAAGAACTTTTGCTTCCGCTTTAAAACCAAGTTGATTGAGACTTTCAACGGCTTTTTCCATCCGGTGCCTAAAATCACTCACTTGCACAGTCGAATGACAGCTTTGCCGGGGAATCCAATCATTTAAAAGGCTGGATAACATAGGTTTAATTTGCGCCAGCAATACATCAAAACTTCTAATTATATGCGTTGGCCAACACCCTTCTTCATCCATGGTTTTGCGTTTTTTTATTAACTTTGAACCTATGTTTAGCAGCTCTCCTACCCCATCGTTTTTTTCAGCCTTTTCTACTCTCAACTCCCAACGTTCTAATTCAGCTGCCGTTTCTCTTAGTAAGAGTAATACTTGAGTTGCACGGTCATTAAGAAACAAATAAGTCCCTTCCAAAGACTCCGGCAAAGGATCTACTTTTTTTGTTTGAGCGGCTTCCTGTGCTAAATCAATTATCGTTTGATAATCTTCTGCCAATTCCCAACGCCCCAATAAATTACGCCACCTGGCTTCGGCATCTTCCGACAAGAATCTCAAAGTACTTTGTTCTAAAAGCGCTCTTTCAAGAAAATGGCGGCCGCGCTGGGCCGGAAACGCATCATTAAGCCAATCGCTCGAAGCAATCATTTGACCGCTACGTTCAATGCGACGCGGCGGATTCTCGCAACCAATTAGCAACCCTAAAAACAACCCGGCTGACGCAGCGTTCATTCCATACGGAGGCGCAATAAGCTGCTTATACGAAGTCCAAAGAGATCTTTCTGGATCTGACTTATGAATTTGCTCAATTAATTCAAAAACCGCTTTAACTTTCGGCTCTAGCGGCCCCGATAATTTGCCATTGGGTTGTAACGCTTTCCACGTCAGTGCTAATAATGAGCTTACGCGGTTTTGCAAACGTTTTGGTTGTGCCTGTAACCATATTCCATCTACTTGGTGGGCCACTAAGTTACGCGTCAATTGAGCACAATCAGATGCACCGCCACCCGCCGCAGTTGCAAATCCATCAAAAGGAAATGGCAAAATTTGAGAATAGACTTGGCTAAATATTCCGCTACCGACTTGTCTTAAACGCCCTACTGGAATTTCATTGAAGCCGGCAACCCAAAACAAACGTTTTTTTATGGCATCCTGAGCGGATTCTTTTAAAGCCAAACGGCTACGTTCTATTTCTTCGGGTACAAAACGCCTAAACCGTTCACGTTCCTCCATTGTCATTTGTTCATCAAACAAATGAAGCCGGCCAAGATGCTCGGCCAAACTTTCATCATGATCGGACAGCCCTACAACCCAAATCGGGGCCATTTGATACCCTAATCGTTTGAGCTCCTGTGTAAAAATATGTTCTATGTTTTTTTCAACCTCCGCAACATCCTCATCGCCATGGATATAAACATATACAACTTTTCCTTTAGCGTCTGAAGGAGAAAGAGCTAGCTCCCATTCTTGGAATACGCGGTTAAGTGCCTTATCTAGTATTCGAGTATTTGAAAACTGAGCTTCGAATCGCCACTCTTGAGTAGAAATATCGTTTTGTAAAGCAAAATCTGTTGCTATATCGGTCAATTCAGCATCAGCCGCCCCGCGACGAATAAACAAATCACGTATAGCATCGGTCGTCAGATTACTTTGCCGTTTACGCAACCATTGTTGAAACTGCCCACGGGTTGATGCATCGGCAATTAATTCGTATTGTCCGAGATCGCGATTCCATTCAATAGCCCCTAGTTCTTGACTTAACGTCCTTAGCGCATCAGTCAAACTATGTAAAGTCATTGTTGTCGCTTCACATAATAAACAATCCATATTGTCTTGACTCTGTTTGCTAATTCGCATCTTCTCCAGCACAGCGACACCCGCCAATACCTGGCGTTGTGAATCGTTAAGATGTGATGAAAATTTTTCCAATAGCAACTGCAGCGTTTCAGCGACAGTACTCCCCGTTTGATGTTCTGCCGCAATCATCTCGGGCAACATACTGCTTAAAATCAATTCCGCAGCACTTACTTGTCGCAACCGTCCTTCTTTTGATGTGTCTTCAGCCGCGACACGTTCAATCATTTCCTTGATAAATGTCAGTGCTGAGCGGGATTGCACGACATCGCGTTGTCTCGTTAGAAACCAAGTTGCTAACGGATGAAGGGGCCAGCACCCTTGTGCGATCACGCGTTTAAATCGTTCCGGATCGCTCCATACAGGAAACCTGTTATATTCAGGCAAAGCATTGTTCATTCTTTGCCAAGAATCTTGACATAATCGATCAGCGTCATTTTCCCGCCAAACTTGGGATAATGCCTCCGGCTGCTTACCAATCATATGCGCGAAAATCGTTTCCAAGTTCGTGGATAAATACCACTTCTGAGCCGAATCGAAACGTGTGATATAGCGTTGTAATTGCCTTAGGTCCGCGCTGCCGAATCGCTTTAAATAAGCCTTTAGCTCATATTGAATAAATCCGATAAAACGAATTTTCGTGCTATTGTCCTGAACGCCTTGAAATATTTGTTGCAGTGCTGCATCACCCGCTAACAGCGGCTTTTCTGCGGCGTATTCCAAATAGCGACCAAACTCATCAAATAAGATAACAACGCTTGAAAAATCGCCATCTGGCCCACAATACACATCGCATAACGTATTAATCAATTCTTGCGCGGATTCTTGTCCTAAGACCGGAATTGGTGATCCATTCGCTTCGGAATAGATTGCATCTACTTCGTTATAAACAGCCTCGTCATTTTCACGTAAACAACTACAGATTTCCTCAGCGTTTTTTCCCGGTAAACGCTTTGCGAAACTATCACCTCGAAAAGCAAAGTTTCTTTCTACAAATTGTTCTGCCGATTGAAATCTTGGCGATAACGCCCGAATTGCGCCGGTATCAATACCATAACGATTTAACTGCGCTAATACAGCGTGACTTAGCGCATTCCCAAGATGAAAACCCGCCATCCCATCAAGCGTCAAAACCAATACAGGTTTAGCTAACTGTTCTAAATGAGATTGAACGGCTTGACTGATATCTAAATCAGCTTGAGCAATTTGCTCTACAATCTTGGTCGATGCACTGCTGTGAGGGTTGCCTAAAAGTGTAGCGCTGGTTAACGCTAAATGAGACTTACCAGATCCGTATCCTGCGACAACTAACCAATAAGGATTAACATCCTCGCCGCGTAACCCAGCCTGTAAGGAACTCAGGAGATCGCGAACAAAACTAGCGCTGTCCTTTAGGCGATAACCACCCTCGATACCTTCATTCTCCGCATCACCTGCGCCATGGTAACGAGGTCCATGAAATACAAAAGCCTCTGCCGCGCTTTGGGCTTGTGCAGGACGCTCATCGTACCAGCGTAATTGAACAGCGCCTTCAAAAAAGTTTTCGTTGTGAAAACTGACTAAGTCTCCCACTTTCATAAAATATCTCCTTATCCTTGATTAAATAAGCTCGTTGTAACTGCTACCCACCACTTGATCAGTTGTCTGTAGCCGCAACAATACTGGCGTACCTGTATACCGATCTACCTGAACAATACCTTTGTCCATCATCCAATCTAACCAACGGTTTATCATAGCTTCATCCCATCCCATAATTGCGAAACAACGTGTCTGCTGGGAGAAAAAGTCTAAAGCGATTTGGTTATCGGAATTGAATAACTCATCCCACACTAAATAGAGATAAGTTGCATAGAAAGGGAAAAAACTTTTATCTAATGGCGCCGCGATTCTAGTAAAAGACTCGTTCTCAGCTTGCAGCAAAACATCGATAAGTCCTAAGCAACTGTCCTCGAGATAACTTCGAATAACAACGCCAGAAAGTGATTTCAAATAACTTTTTTCACCATGACGATCCGTCAAAAACTCCGAGAACCTTGATTGAGTAAATTGGGAGCCAAGCCTAAACCCGCTCTCTGCAAAAAGCGCAAACCAAGCATCGGCAACGCCGGACGCCGGTGACGATAAGCTAAACCTACGTGAAAGCATTAAATGCAATACCCACAATGTTTGTGGCTCGCTAAGAAAAGGATCTTCCTGAAAAACAATCAAACCTAACGACGTTAATCCTAACGACCATTGACCAGAGACTTTCTTAGCGCTAATCAACCCCATGCCGTAAGCATAGTAAATCATTGGCTCAACTTTGCCTGTACTACTTCCAGTGGGTATGCCTGTCTCAGCGCCTATGGAAACCTTGTCGCCAACGCCTCCTTTTGATGCAAAAGAAAGTAAAGATGCCAATAAGCGCCTATCAGGCAAAAAAGTCTGCGGAAAATTGAGCGGTAAAGAAAAGATATTCGTTTCTTCGAACTCCATTCATTAAACTCCAAAATCTCTTTCTTCCAATGATGTCACCGACACCAGCTCGGCTTTTTCCCTTAACACACCAGTCGAACTCAATACGGGGCCGAGTGACCAGCATTGTCCTTTTTGTAACTTTGATAAACGCTCACTCCATTCATTTTTAGACACACGCTGATCCTTGAGAAATAATAACTCAGCAAACTTTTTAATTTCAGTATCAGCAGGTTTGAAAAATAATTTATGCCCCGCCATAAAAAGACGTGATCGTTCTTCATTACTGAATTTTTCTATATCTTGTGTTGCTAAAACTAACGATAAACCAAACTTTCTACCTTCTCGAATCATTTTATCTAACGGCGAGTCAGTGCTATGATCAAGGTTATGAATCTCGTCTAACACGACAGGAATAGGACGATTCTTATTTCCTGTCCGTCTGGCATAATCATATAAATCCCATAATATAAATTCAGTGACTAATCTTTGAATGTCACTCGAGTAACCTAATAACTGTATTATATTAACCAAACTATCGGACGAATTTAGCATTTCGCCCCAACTTGAATCACAATCCTGACGAAATGGCTCAGCCTTAATGAAAGGTTCTAATTTATTTGCCAGTGTTTCCCCGGTGCTACTTTGCTCTTCAATCAAACCCTTTAATACACTTTCAAAATTATAATTGGAATACGTACTCACGCCAGACTCAAGTGTTCGAACTAATGTAGCAAATTGTTGTTCGCCCATAGAATCAAATACTGATTTAAATATCTTTGAAACTCTTGTAGCAACATCAAAAGGCTTTTCTTCAAATGCGGACATCAAAGGATCAATTATTTGCTGCTGTTTTTTAAAGGGATTTAATGGCAATTTTTCATGATAAACATAATGATTCTTAGGGTTAGTTATAAAATTAAACTGTTTTTCTAATTGATCAGGAAGAAATCCATTCGTATAGTCAATTATTAAGGAATGTAAATTATGAAATGCCATTTCTGCTAATAAACACTGAATTCCATAGGTTTTTCCAAACCCAGGCGAACCAAATATTATTAGATGCCTATTCGCCAATTGTTGATGTCCATAATGCCAATAAACTGGCTCACCGTTACTTTTTGTCCCGATCAAGAGTTTTTCCGGCAGTTGGCTATAGGAAGGTTCTATCGATAGAGAATCGCCACTTTTTTCTACAGCCTTTTCCGATTCAATAACTTTTTGTCTCTCTTCAGTATTCAATACCATCTGTTCGGTATCTTTTTTTGTCAATTCATCTTCAGTTTCTTGCTGATGAATAGTTTCATCAATCGTAATTTGATGCGCTTCGCCCGGCTTTTGGTCTGGTGTAGACAACGCCTCGGTAGGTTCGTTGTTAACCATGCTTGATTTAGTAAATTCAGGAACAGCCGTAATAGGGTTAGCTATAAGATCTATTTTTAAATCACCTTGTTCTTTACCGCTAAACAGCATCTCTAAACCTTTATAACCCATCGCAACATGGCGTATTGACGCATTAGGCGGGATCTTAAAGGGAGGTAAAATAGCGCCTGCAGGCAAGGCTAAATTTGTAATCTTCGTCTCTTGGCTAGGATCATCTGTCCAGAATGTAAAAATAGCCCCTTGCCAATGGATTTCATAATATCCTTCCGTCAACTGTTCTAACGCTACATCAAGCTTTTCCCGCTGCTGTTCAGGCATTGAAATAACATAGCGTGAAGTAATCGAACGCTGTAGCTGCGCCCACCAATAACGCCGATCAAACGTCACTCTTCGAATATCGCAGCGATTAGGCGTTAACAATTGTGTTAAATGACTCAAACCATCCTGTACCTGCTCATACGCCTTCATGAGATGGCTATCATTTTGTTTTGCGAATTTACACTCTATTAACACTGCCTGAATCAGAGGAACTTCGTTGTCGCGCAAGATCAACGATAATTGCATTAGATCAGGACGGTAAGTCACATCGCTACCGGCAAACCAATGTTGCAACGCATCAACCGGCAATAATTGTGTCATGCCCGCATTCTCTGGAACCGACAAGAGGCGGCGAATGGCAGCAAAACCAATGACTTCGCGGATTTTTTCACCCTTCCCCACAACGGCGCGCAAAGACGAAAGACCAATCACCTCCTCGGCCTCATTGACGATACATACCGCCATCGATTCGAAATTGTCACCGGACTGAAAAGGCAGTAAACCTACCAAATGGTTTTTAACCATATTAGTCAACTGCGAAAGCGTATCGTGCTCGGTTGAAATCGACAAATTTAATTCGCCGTAGGCACCCAAACCGGATGTAAACCCGACAATTCTGCGATCACCATCGTTATCGCTATTCGTAAGTAAATGTTTATCTACAAAGGGATCAATGCAAGCTACCCATTGCGACATTTTATGCATCGCCTCAACAACGCCCTGCCAAGGCTGATAATCGATATGACCGAAAATCAAATGCTCCCCGTCGGGATTTTGGGGATGTCGCAGTCGGGCCGATAAATCCGCATGATGCGTCTGAATACGAAGCCTACGATTGCTCAAAAGACTCTTACGCTTAAAATGCTCACCTTGTTGAATCGGCCTGGGATATTCGCAAATAGGAAACTGACTGAAATTATTCTTATGGAAATCAAATTCAAACGGTAATGCCATTTCGGCATCGCCAGTCAATTTGCTGGATAAAAACCGAAATAAAAAGCCAATATCGTACTGTTGTCTTTCATCCTTGAGCCGCTTTACCATTTTTTCCGGCGTTGGGGCAAAGTGATGAGCAACGGAAATGATGACAGAACGGCCTTGTTCTCGATATTTATCCATTAATTGATGGCGCCAAGCTGCTAATCGAGTTTCTACGGAAAGAGGTGAAGACGATGTGGAATACACCATCACCTCGCAATGAAACGGAGGCCACTCATCTGAACTCTGCTTTAGATAATGACGCAAAAATCGGTCGACACCGGAGAGTATTGTCGCCAACTCTTCAACATGAACAGCCAAAATACGCAGCCCATCTTCAGCAAAGGGATAAAGCGCCAAATAATCGGACAAGACCCGTTCGACAACAGAACTTTCTTCTGTTGGCTTGACGACATCAGCGATATTATCATCGTCATCGATTTCGTCATCGCGCAACAAAGTCTGTACGGCCAAACTTTTTTCCGTGGCGGGCTCCTCACCCAAATAATGCAACAAACCAAATGATTTAATTTTGGCTGATAAGGTTCTCTGATCGTTAATCACTAAACCCGCCAATGGGCGATGAATTTCAACTAGATTAAGCAAGCGATCAAACGCGTCTTTTCCATTGCGGCTAAGCAAATGCTCGCCAACAACCTCGGGAAAACTATCGCATAAAAAACGGCAGCGGGCTTGGCTCAGCTCTAAAACAGGCGGGCTCAGTCCCCAAACAACCGCAGATTTCAAAAAACCGTCATTAGGATTGACGCTATCATCAATCAATAAAAACGCCTTATAGAAACAGCGAAGCAACTCTTCGCCACCGGTAATATGCTTATCCAAAACCCGTTTAGCTAAGTTTTCATAAGCTCTCCGCACAGCAATGAAATTTTCTGGCATAGCCGCGTAATAACCCTGCCCAATATAAAATTGTAGCCAGTTAAAATAAGCACCGCTTAATTCCTTTACATCGACCCATAACGAACTATCGATTATTGCCGTATCTATCTTTTCTACCAGGTTTGTTAGCTTCATTCCGCACAAAGCCAGACTAACCAATCGATTAGCCTCCTCTTCATCCGCCGCAAAATAAAGCGCTGTCATAATCACTTCGGGCATTTGAAAAGCGGGTAATAGGACATGCGTTTTAGCAAAAACTGCCTCCTTCCATTGCTCCAAGACCCATTTCGCGCAATAGTATTGAACCCTTTCTGGATGTGTCGGCTCAAATGACCATTGAAAAACGCGCGGTTTAAATTTTTCAAAATCCTCCGTTGTGATGAGATTGATTTTGAAACCGACATGAGGCCGTGCTCTACTCGTTCCATAATCCAAACCTTCCATATTCAAAACAATAGGCACTCTACATTGCCATTGATCGCGCAATTGCAGCGATTGATCTTCATCGACAGGAAAACGTAAATCGATTTCATCGAGTCGATCAGCTAAACCGCCTAAACAACCTTGAATCAATTCTTCAGCTAGGCTGTTAGCCTCGAGGTCATGATTGAAACGTTTGACCTCGATCTCAATGCTTTGTAAAACATCGGCGATAAGACGACCAGTGCTTTGGCTTTCGAATTCAAGCACGGTTTGCCATACCGCTTGTAATAGAACATCCACACTAAAACCGGATAAGCGTTGAATTTTATCTTTTTTCGGTTTCGGTTCCGTGCGGAGCTTTAATACATTTAAGACCGGCAATAAATCCGTCTGCAACAGTTTCGCTTTCGCTTCGGCATCGGCTTTGAAAATAAAATCATGCAAAGTGTCGCGATATTCGTCTAAACCATGATACAAGGGCTGTGTTGATAACACCTCCGGAATATCCAAAAGCTCGTCTTCAAATGCCTTTCCCAATTTTTGCCAAGCTTTCTTCTGATCAGACGCGCTCTTAAATTTTTGATGCGAAATAAAGGCATCGGCTTCCTTGATCAAATTAACAGACTTTTTCTTGCTGATATCAACGTTTAATAAAGGGGGAATGTCCCAATACGCCAGCGATTGATAAAACTGGTCAAGGACATCGTTAATAGAAGCCATATCATGCTTATGTGTATATATTTTTCGTTCAAAAAATTCGGCTAATTTAACCAATAAACGAGGTCGAACTTTAAACAATTGATGTAATACAACATCGAATGATTCTATCTGCTGTTCTGAACAATCTAAATCTAAATCTTCGCTTATATGGCGAATCCATGGATTAAAACCCTGTTCCAGTTTACTCCAAACTCGATGTTCATCAACCCTATGAAAATCGGCTAAACCGCCTTGGTCCGATGCATGGTTAAAGCCCAACAACACAATCACCAAACCATCAATATCAGCCGGTATTGGCTCATTACGCCACTTTGTTAGTCGGTCATCTTGATCTACCCATTTTAGATTGCCATTTCCATCTACTGCGTCTTTAGCCGCCATTTTATGGCGTAACTGATCCTCGCTTTGATACTTGCACCACTCCAGCCAAAGGTTTTTTGCCACTTTAAAATGACATCGCCATGACTTTTGAGACAGGCTTTTTAGGCGATACGCTTCAAGCGCTGAAAAAAGCGCCATCGTATTATCGGGATCAAGACTCTCAACGATAAAAATGGCTTTTTTATCGCTATCAGGCGAACTCAAAGCCCGTTCCCATTCATCGATAAGATAGTCTTTCAGCGTTCTAGTAAAAAGATTCATTAAAGTTCCTTATTTAGCCTATCCGGGATTTTTGACCATCGATACGGCATCTGACAGCTCGACAAGAAAACCGCCTTGTTGCAAGGCCTCTTCAACCCATGCGGTATCGGCGGTAATGGAATAAGTTTCGACATCGACTTCATTACCACACCAGCGCAAGGCGACCGCAAGCTGTTCTCCTCCCAGTGCAATGCCATAATGGGCGAACACTCGCTGATAAAAATGATTGAGCCGTATTCGTTCGCCTGGACGTACTAAAGCTGCAATTAAAAACCTTATTAGCTGTTGATCTAATGTAAAACGTTGGCCGCTACCTTTTTGTGGAATGACTAAGCCTATTTCTTTTGAAATTTTTCTAAAAATTTGAAAACCGTGCTTATCTGCTTCGACGCTACTGCCAGTGCCATTCTTATTAATGCTTTTTAATACTCGATAAAGCAAAGACTCAACACGTTCAAAAGAATTTTGCGCCATTTGTCGGATTGGAGCACCTGGCTTTGCATCAGGATCTGTAACTATCCAAACATAGTTACCGATAAAACGTTCCGTAGTTTTCTCCGAAACATCTATTCTACGCGCCTGAAAACAAAGGCTTCGTAAAACATGAATACAACAAAGTAATTGCATTAAATCAAGCTTATCAAGCGTTCCAAGTTTTGCGTTACATATATTATGAAATTCTGTTGCAAATAAAAAAGCTTCAGCGCTAGAGGAGCTTGGAACCCAACCTAAGTTGGCATGCTTAGGATTAATATTTAACTTATAATTTTCAAGTGAGTTTTCAATCCATCTCACAAGATAATCAATCTGACCCGACAAACTACTTAACATTTCTTGCAAACATCCTTCTAACTGTGTACGTAGATCTGAGATATTATGATGTTGCAAATGTAGGTAATCTTTATTATTTATTAATTTTCCGAATTCTAGAGTTTCGTTTTGGTTGAATAAATTTACTAATTGCAAATAAAGCAACTCCCCACCTCTTGCCATAAAAATATGCCGATCATTATCAAGATATTTTTTAGAGTCTTTCCATTTTAAATCTATATCGTTTTTTGCTTTAGAATGACTCCATACTAGCTCTCTACCTAAAAGGTTAGTTGAAGCAGGAAGAAATGTATAAGTTACCCACGTTCTATTTTTTGCAACACCTACAAAACCACTAAATAAGCTTTGAATTAAACGGACTGCTTCTTCTTTATCTTCATTATTACCGCAAATACGGTCTTTAATCGCCTCGATAGCATCCAAATAAGCTTCACGATGCACCGTATGTCGGGTTTCTAGCTTGGAAGATGGAAAAAAAGAAAAAAGCTTTAATGCCACCCTGTTTTCCGGCCAATAACGTGGCGTCTCATTAGCATCGCAACATAAGCTGAACTGAAATCTTCCTTCACCGTTTTTTCTTTTCGGCGAAGCAAAAACCAATAAAAATTCGGCTAAATACTCGATAGGCGTTTGGTCTTTGTAAAATCGCTTTCCGTAGATACGGATCGCCGGATTATCAGATTTTGTATCGCTATTGGGCGGAAAAGCTTTTAATAGGGCAGCCAGGTTTTCGTTTTCTTGTGCGTCCTTTGTCATTTAGTATTTCTCCAATTCCTGTTTCTGTTCATCGATCACAAATCTATGCATTTTCACTTTGCCATCGATACCTGAACGTAACAAACCGATTTCACCAGCTGGAAAAGTATGCGTATTATCCAATAACTCGGCTCGAAACCATTCCAACTGGGCCAAATGTATTGGCGCAAGCTCATTGCCTAGTTGCCCTAGTGAACGGCTATGAATATAATCGAGTAACGGCAATGATAACGACAGCTCGGCCAGGCCATTTTTATAGACTAATTTGGGCACTCGGCGGGCCGCATCATAACGCAAAGCAAAATCCTGGCTATCCAATTTAGCGACGATCAACTGAGTTGGTTGAACCACAACCCGATCAGGTCGGCGTAGCGTCAAATAGAGTGCATCATCGCTTTCAAATTGACCGGAGCTAAAGCCGGAAAAAATTTCCAGCAAGACTTTTAAGCATCTTTTAAGTAATGCCCGTTTTTCGCTATTATCTAACGTTAAACCACCTTCGTTTTGCCAACGATTAAAATCTCTCAACGTTGGGGATTGCAAAAAGGTAGAAAGAAACATCTCGCTTTGCGGGGTGACAGGCGAACTATTCTGTCCAAAGAAATACAACATGCGACGTAAGGCGAATCGGTAACGAATACCGGTCGCTTCAGCAGCACGCTTATGCCAACGCTGCTGCGTACCTTTTATTGTTTCCGGTAGCTCCATTCCAACAATTGCTCCTGAACCCAATAATTGGCGTTCAAAATCGACCGATATAGGTCCGCCGAACACCGTGCGCCTAGTTAATGTAATGGCGCGCAAACTCCCTGCATCTTTCCAGGGCTTGCCGCATCGAAAACCGAAAAAAACCTCACTAAATAATATGTGATCCAATGCTTCATTATTGGTTGTTTGCGCCTCACCTGTCTTCTTAACAAGAACATGCGCCTCTTTACAGTCCATGCCCCCGGTCAGACTCAAAGCCAAATGAGCGACCATCTGCCGCAACGTTAAGCGTTGTTCGTAAGAAGTCAGCCGTTGATATATCCAGCGAACTCTTTCTTCTACGGTTTCGCTGATTGAGTGTAAGACATTTCTGTTAAGGTGCAGTGGACAATGGCTTTCTATGTTGCAACCGTAGCATTGATCCCATGCAGAATGCTTGACCATCTTTGTCAATACTTCTGCGCCGATCTCCACATTATCCAATCGGGTCATGTTCAAAATAACCAATTCCTTGTCAAAACCCAAAACAGCATGTTGCGCTAGGTTGCCATTTTCATACGGACGATCCAAACACGCTAAAATATCGCTTTCAATATCAGTCCGACCGCCGGTTTGTGTTACATAATCAGCCAAACTGTTAATTAAGGGGCCCGTATTACTGACAAACAACCAACTGCCCAGCTCCGTGAGTCCCTGTGTCAGCCAATCCAGACGCTGTTGTGTAGTCAACTCGCTCATATCTTTGACAATCGTGACTTTTCCATTCGGAAGATTGATCTCTTCACGCTCACTTAATGCAGAGCTTAACGGCTTATCCTCGGGCAGTTGCTTTAATCGTTTAAAGATATCTAAGGCCACCGTTGACTTACCATCGCCGGCATGACCGGTTAACACAATTACACGGCCTTTGTTTTCGCTTAACGCTTGATAAACATCCTCAACCAGCGGGAAAGGTTGATAAATCTCTGTAAAGTAGCTATTTAATGCCTGAGACTCTGCTAAAGCGTTTGCGCTGTTAGCTGTAATATTATGCAAGGAATTTAAATAGGCAATATAACCATTTTGCCTTTCGGACATATAACTTTCTCCAACTTTTATTGCATCCATAAATTTATTATTGTCATATACAGGTTTAATATCAGAGACATTAGCGGAATGAATTTCAACATCCGATATCGGCAAGTCAAGTGCTTCTGACAACAAGGGGCGTTGTTCAATTGAAAAATATTTGTTTGCAAGGTAATTTGCGATAGTTAATATTAAGTCTTTATCACTTTTAAGGGCTTTATATACATCTAATGTAAAACCTCCAGATATATTTTTTTCCAATAATTCTTTTTTATGTAAATGACCAATACTTGTACGTCTTAAATTCCTACTGCTCTCCACCTCCCATAAACCATCATTTTCTAATTTTCCAAATGGGTAATATGAATTTTCATAATTACCTTTTAATTGAAGTAGCAGGTAAATTTTTTTAAAATCTTTATCGAACAGTGAAAAATTAATCATTCTTTCGTTGCTTTTATAACAATAACTTAGTGCTAAAAGCAACATTACAGGCTTATGAAAACTAGGTTCTCTACTTTCATTATATACCCGTATATTTTCAAATTTTTTTATTATATCCATATCGTTTTATAACATACATATTAAACATCCATCATCATCCTCATCATCGTCGTCTAACACAGAATCGATTAATCCTTTTGGTCTACTCATTTTTTTATTATCATTGGCAAACTTCTGCTTAATCTCTTCTTTTCGCGCTAATAACTCATCCAATGATTCGCCTTGTGACCAGGTATATCTTTTTCCCGTTTTCTCATCGTACTTTTCATATTTTTTAGCATCTTCAAATAATCCAGGATGATTTTCGTATAATCCTATCCATTCTATTTTCCGCTGATAAAAACAAAAATGACACCCTGATCGGCTACGCCATTCATAATATTTAGGCAACCCTAAGCCGGAATCTTCAAGTAACTTAATAATATCGCTTTTTACTAAACCATCTTCCTTGAATGGAAATACTGCTTTGATATTTGGTTTTGAAGAAATGTAACCTTCCCTTTGCGGTTCGTCTGCTCTAATACCTACATAGCTAATAACTTCATCATCACCTACAAAATCTTCAAAAGGCTTCAATTTTAAATTTATCGTACACCACCGCTGTTGTGCAGATGGTAAAAAGTTATTATGTAATTTAAGGTAATAATCAAACTGTCTGCCACCATTTAACCTTACGATTTCCTTTCCTAAATAATCCTCCATTAAATCGACAAACTCTAAAGTCTCGGGAAGTTCTGCGCCAGTATCAGTAAAGTAATACTCCATTTCCGGCACCTTATCACGCATATAAATCGCCAACGCCGCACTATCCTTGCCGCCTGATAAACCGAGGAGATGTCTTAAGGTTTTTTTATCACTCATAGTTTTTTACCTGTAACGAAAAGCAGTGCAAGTTTTCAATAGAGTGTAACGTCTTGTCGTTGGTTAACAAAATTGCCCCGGATTCAATAGCCGTTGCGGCAATGATGGCATCAGGAAGTTTTATCCGACATGCTCGGCGCAAGCTGATGGTTTTTTGTTTGATAGTTTCGGTTAAATTTAGCAAAACGATGTTGCTTAAATAGTTGTTTATGATTTGTGCGTCCGTTGTCGTTAACGCGGGAAACGATAACAGTTCTATTTCGGTAATTACGGAATAGCCATAACGTCCATTCGGTAAATTTTCCGCCAAGCGGTCATTCAGCAGGTAAATCAGAATATTCGTGTCAAACAGATAGTTAATACTCACGACTTGTCCTCATACCGTCGCCATTCGTCACGTTGTTGCTGTTGCCATGCTACGGGGTCATCTATCGCTGCAAACGCACTCACTCGCCCAGCCATTTGCATTAGTTTTGGGGCATGGTCAACAAGCTGTGCATTGTCTTCAGTCAGCGCTTCATCAATGACTAAGAAGATATGATGCTTTCCTGGACGGATATTGGCCGGCAAAGTAATGGTAATAATACCGTTTTGATTGACCTCTGCTACGGTTTCTATATGTTGCATAAGCATGCTCCGGATAATTTAAATGTATGGGTATAATTTTTTGATAAATAACACGATAGCCTCGGTTACGCTGTTGGTAATGACAGAATAAACTCGTAGATGCGGTTCATGCCTCATCGGTTCCTATGAACTACGGACTTTATTGAGGTACGGTGCAACAAATACTTTCACGCTTTCGAGAACCTCAAGCAGCCGTTGCGCTAATTCGAATGCCTTGTTCAATGTTATCGCTTGCAATTCGGGATCCTCTGGATAGTCGTGCGAAAAAGCGTTTCCGACTTCTCGCATAAGCAGCCAATCGTCCGCCGAATCGATTGCACCGATTTTTTCCAAGCGATAGAGCTTATCGATGAATGCATTTAATTCGCCGGGCTCTTTAGTCAATTCCAATACTGCCGGAAATAACTGCGCCCCATCAGATCTTGTAGCTTTGCAAAACGCGTCGAAAACTGATCGAGTATTGCAAGTTCTACATTGCTTAATCGCGATAACGCTTCTGCTGCAAATGGCGAATGCGGCTGTAATTCTGTCATAGCCCAACGGAGCCGTTCGGCATGACGGTCACATATTTTCAATACGCCTTCGATTTGCTCTTTCATTGCAATCGCACCCCAGTCTGTTTAGCTATCCGATAGATCGGTAAATCGACTGACGTACCGGCTCTGTGCAAAACGATATTGATTTTTTGATCGCCGATTTTTTTGTGGAGCTCACGTAAAAACTGTAATTTGGCCGTTATCAATTCTTCGGCATTTTGTGTTGGTGCTTCGATATACAGATCAATATCGCCGCCTTTGCGTGTATCGTCAACTCTCGTTCCGAATAATCAAACCTGCACCCGAGCCAAAATATTTTTCAGCGGCTTCACAAATAATATGCTTTTGTGTTATGCGCATACATTTAGTGTATTTTTATTTTTTGTACCAGAAATTTTCCCCCGAAATAAACCAATATGCTCGTAATGTTGGCTCGGCCCACTATAATCGAGATTGTGCCGTTTCATAAACCTTGTATTTTTCTCGTTTACCAACAGCGATCACAGTCACAAAAATAATCTCATCATCGACGCGATAAATCAGGCGATAGCCTTTGGAGGCAAGTTTTATTTAACAGTTAGGCATACCGGAAAGTGCCACAGCCGGAACCCTTGGATTTTCAAGCCGTTCAGCCAATTTCTCTTTCAATGGCGCACGAACACTACCATCGAGTTTCTCCCATTCCTGTAGCGCCAGTTCATGGAAACGCAACTCATAAGTCATCAAGGCTTACCTTGATGAATGGGCCTTCTGCACGTTCCTTGACCAACTGTGCATCTTCTAAATCCTCCAAGTACGCCATCAACATTTCATAATGCGCGGCAGGTAGTAAATAGGCTTCAGCCTTGTTGTGGCTTAAAATAGCAACCGCTTCATCTTCTGCTTTTTTCAGGACGTCTGAAAAACTGCGTTTCAATTCGGTTACACTGACCGTCTTGTTACTTAAAATGACATCCATAAGAACTCCATGAATTGTTGGTTTGTTCATTTGTTGCTAATCTTTTAGCACATTAGGGCGCAATAGCGTTAGCGTATTGCGCCGGATGGTTACAGGCCAACATGCTGCGCAATACGGCTAATAACAAATCGGGGCATTCAGGTATTATGCAAAAAGAACAGCGAAGCACCGTGAGAACCGGATAATTCGCCGCTCAAGCGCCATGATCATCCAACCATGCCTGAAGCCGGGTAGGTCGGGTTAGGCGATAGCCGTAACCCGACCATCAATGGCTACCCTGTCGGGTTACGCTCACGCTAACCCGACCTACATTACTACTTTCTTATTCAAATAAACGACTTAATAGTCCGTCTCGGGTTAGATTAAAATGCGATGCAATATCGTTCAATATGGCTGATAACACACCCGTTCTTAACGGATTATGTGCTGGAATTGTTATGTAGCGAGGAATATTCCTGTTAGATCTCGCGGCAACTTCATGCTGCAATCACTTCGTCACGGACAAAATGCAAACGAATAATGCTCGGCTTGTCTTCCGACTCGAAGTGGCAGGCGACCGCATCTCGAACATTAGCATGCAGTTGTTCTATATCATCCGCCTCGGTATATATTGAACAGCCAAGCGCTTTAGCGATAAAACCGCCCTCCGCGGCTTCTTCTACAACAAAAATTATTTCGTTCATTTGCGCATTATCTCAGTTGTTTTTAATAATAATCCTAGAAAGAGCAGTTGGCATGTGTTGTAGACCTGTAGACCGTTCGTGCTGAGCCAAGTCGAAGCATGAAGGGTCTACAACACTTTCACCGGCCTGGTGAAGCCTCAAACTACCGTTCACCCTGAGCGCAGCCGAAGGGCTCAGGGTGAACGGTAGTTTGAGGCTCTCAGCTACTCTTTTTAGGATAATCGTTTCACGATCATAACCCGAACATCGATAGAGTAACTATTCAGTCCCCGGCAATTATCGTTCCCACGCTCTACCACTGCCATTAAGTTAAGCCATCACAGAGATAAGTAATGCTTGCATTCAGGCTCTAATGTGCCTCAAAAGCTTGCCATCCATGGCACTGGATTCCGCCACAAATCCGTACGGAACGGATTTGCATTTACCCGAAGGGCTCCGGGCAGGATAACCCGGAGTGAATCCATGGCGGAATGACGGGCTTACCTTAACTTAATGGCAGTGACGCTCTCCCGCTCATCGTTATACATAAGTCAAAAATTACCCTTTTGCAATCTTAGCCAATGAGAGCTCGATACCTTTATTGTCATTTAACACACTCGGCTATCCTTCACCTAGCGCTAGGCGATCCGCGTAGGGTACGCTGTGCGCACCATGGTAACCCCGCAATGTTCATGTGCCAACCGAACCGTCAGGGCACGGCTTTGGTACGCGCAGCGTACCCTACAATTTATTTATAACGATGAGAGCTCTGCGTAGGAACGATAGTGGGATACGAATAATTACTCGATTGACACCCTTATTCAAGATGACCACTGCTTTATCAATCGCGCAAGAATAGCCTGTTTCAATGCCTGGCTTCCTTGATCCAGCTTCAGTTCCGCTATTTTGGCGTCGGCCTGTTCTTTTAATTCTTCGGTCAAATAGGCCACTTGTTTGTATTCGCCATTTTCGCTCACGATACGGATCAGCGTCGCTTCACTGCCGGTTTCTGCTTTTTGTTGCTCGGCGTGGACGATCGCGAGCTCTTTCAGTCTTCCGCTTAATTCGATTAAACGATAAGCGGCTTCGGTGGTGTTGTTTGGCTTCCATTTATCGGGTGGCGCTTTGCCTAAAAATGCGGCGACCGATTCCAACCAAGCCGTATCGGTGTCTTTGTCGTTCTGCAATCGGATGATGAATGCCTTCAAGCCTACGCCATCGATTGTATAGTTTTCCAGGCCGGCATAGCGTTGCTTCAACGTTTGTCTCAGACTTTTGAGGTCGGCATTTACGCTCAAGTCGAACGCTTGACTTAGTTGCTGTTGAAACTGCGTCAATAAATTTTGATAGGCTTTGTTCAGGATATTTAGGCTTTCAACCAGAACATTTAAAAAGTCGTTCGGATTGCTATCGTTAAAGTGTGTTTCGTCGGTATATGCATGGAAACCGCAGGCCTCCGGCAACTCTTTAAATAAGAGTTGCATTGGGCTTTGAGTGTTTTGGAATGCATCGCGCACGGCCTGAGCTTTTTGATCCAAATTTCGGCTCGACAAGGTATAAGGCGGCAATTGATGAATGAATTTGGCCAAGGGTTTGACGATGTCTAACAGCGTGCTGTTTTCCGGCGATTTTCCGACCAATTTCGCTAAATATTGATTAAAGAGATCGGCTCTGATACCGCTAAAATCAAAGGCTTCAACGGAAAATAATTCAGGCCGCTTTAATAAAATTTCAAAGTGTTCTTGAGACACATGCGGACAAAACACACCGCTTTCGTATAAGGCTAAGGAGCGTTGTTTTGAGAGGTAATAGGCGATAAATAGCAGCGGCACAACACCTTCTTTTATACCGTAAGGCGGCTTGCTCAATAATTTATAAAGCGCCGTCAACGGCTGCGGACGGCCGTCGGATTTTAAATAGCTATCTATGCCTTGCCATACACGGAACAATTGATAAGCGTTATCGGGCGACGGTTCAACAATCTGCCAAAAACCATTGCGAATGACATGAATGCCGGTTTCTTTAAAAACCGCTCGGTATATGGATTTTTCGGGCGGATATTTGGTCGCGTCAAAGCCTAAGTCTTCTTGGTGCGCGTGATTTAATAAGGCCGCTACTAATTTATTTCTTGCCGAGCTGGCTTGCGCCGAGATTTTGTTGCGATTGACTAATTCATTTTTGATAATCGGGGTTTTGGCATAAACAGTCTGCAAAATTGTAGACAATTGATGTTGCAATGTCTTTTTGTTCGCTATGTTTAGCGTATCTGCTCGCCAAATCCACTTATTTTGTTCCGGTTGTTCCAGTATTTGATTTAACAGTAACGCTTCCGTTTGCCGTGCAGCGTTCAACCTGTCTTTCAATTCCCTCCCCGCAACGGGATCCGATTTTATTTCCGGACTTTCGGTTTGAATTCTTTCCAAGGCCAAAACTTCAACTATCGCGTTGTACAGTTGAGTTACATTGTTACACAAGGCAAATAATGTCAGTTCGCTTGCTTTTTTCGTGATGTCGTAAAAAGCATTGAGTGCGTCCGAATCCTCCGCTAAGAAGAAGACTATGCGCGGCGAATCGTTTTGCTTAATCTGCTTTAAGCTCTGTTGAGACGAGGCATATATTGGCTGAAAGTAGCGCAATGTCCCGGTTGCAATGGAATATCTTCTGGCTACGATCGGCAGTAGCGTTTTACGCTTGTTTAATACGTCGGACAAATCGATTCGGCCTAGCTGCTGAGTAACTTCATTGACTTGCGCTTCTAGGTCAAAATCACTGCCTTCCCAGATTCGATACTCGGCGCTGAATTTACGATAGGTGATAATCGATTTAGTTTGCAATGACTCAAGGTCTACAGTGACCTGGTCGGTATCTGGGAAGCATTGTTGCAACAATGGGTAACTTGCTTTTAATCCGCCGTGGGCGCCCATGATATTGAATAAGCCGATGGTCTTTAGCAGTTTGATTTCACTATCTTTAGCATCCCCTAAGCGCTCGATCGCAATCAAAACTTCTGTCCAGCGCCGATGCGTCGCATGGTCGGAGGTCATGGACGGTTGATTTAGAATAAAGTATTCAAATATTTCCCAAGGCGGCACCCAATCGCCGACATTATGCAGGCGTTTTAGTCCATCTTGAAATCCGTAATGCTCTTGGCTGCCTAAATAGCTGAATAAGGTGCGCTCATTCTGCGCCACTTTTTGACATAACACCGGTAAAATCAAAGCGGCAATGGGATGTAACGGGTAACATTTTGCTAGTATGTCTTCGGCAATTGCGGCTGATACCGAGACCGGTAGGGCATTTTGTTTAGCAAGTACCGAAATGATTGTTTGCGTCTGTTGTCGTATCGCTATACGCTGAGATTCTGTTAAGTTCGATTTAAAAGCGGCGGCAACGACACGTAATGTTTGTTCGGCTGATTCCAGGAAAGGAATGCTTTCAAAACGCCCCTGTACTTTTACCCATTCGTTAAGCAGCGTTTCTCCGAGGCCTTTTGAATATTGTTCAAAAGCCTGATGCATAAGGACGACGAGTAACACATTGGCTTCTCCGCCTTTATAAGCATATTCGGCTAATGCCTGTAACAAATAAATATCGTTAGCACCCTGATGTCGTGCTTCGTATTCAAGAAACTTACCTAATTCGTCAATAACAATGAGAACGCCTTTGCCTTGCGCGTGAAGAACGGCTTGTTTCAATCGATGCAGTAAAGCAAGCATTTCGCTAACCGTTGCGCCTTCCTGTGCCGCGGCTGCAAGTTCTTTTATGATGCTTGGTTTTTTGCCCTGTTTTTCTTGCCAAAAGCTTTCCGCCGCCCAATGCATCGCTTTCAGCAATCGCCTACTCAACGATTCGGAACTACCTGTTAATATCACAGTGCAATAAGCATTGGATTCTTGCGTATGGGCAATATATTTGTGCGCCAACGCAGGATTGTGTTTTGTTAACAAGCCTTCTGCCGTAACGCTTGTCATGTAGTTTGGGTGTTCTAGTAAATGTGTCAGGAAAATGGCAAATGACGATTTTCCGGAGCCATAAGGCCCCACTAATGACCATGCTCTTGGCATGGATTGGTCATTAAACGTCGAGGCAATTTTGTCCAACACCAGCATCGTTTTTGATGTTGGAATGTAGGCGTTTAAAATTGGACTTGAATCGATGTCTCTTTCGAGATTGATGGATCGAGTATAGTGCGTATCGACTTGTACGAATGCTTCCATTATGCGTTAACCCATTCCCTGTTTTCATAGTGATGGCGTAAAAAACTTAACGATTCGACGTTTTCATCATCGCGAAATAATTGATTAATCCCTGCGGTCTCATTGATTTGGTAAACGCGCGGATAACGCTCGATTAAGCGCTCAAGCTTGGCTAGTAATTCGCTTTCCGTTAAACGAAATATGCTGCCGATAGCAACCCCTTGTTTTTCGCCATACATTAATTCGGCTATAGGCAATGTTGATATTTTACGATGATTAAAAACTTCGTTAACAGCGTAACCGAATACAGCCAAAGGCAAGTGATTACGACGTTCCAGACGCGTTAAATAATGCTGAGGCGAGGTTCCTGCCGATATCAATTGCAAGGAAGCCAACGGCACATCTAAGATATCTTCCAGGTCTACTTTTGCCGTTGCTTTTGTCTGGCTATACATTCTTAAAATAAGATTTATTTCGTTCCTGACAGTTCTTTCCGAATGCTTTCCTGTCAACTCTTTATTAACAAAATCGACAAGCGAGTTAGCCGCTTCATCTACCGTAAACTCGGACTTGTGGAAACAATTGAAAAACCAAAACCAAGCCGTTGCCAATTCAGCATTAGAGGCTAACAGCCAATGGATTAACCATAGCGTTGCTTCGTCTTCAAGATAAGGATCCCAACCCTGTTCTGAAAATAACGCATTTCCGATTTCCGTTGCGTGTAGGCCATCCTGACTGACTTCTAACATTTGTGTTGCGCGCAACCAATAACGGATAGCGTTCACCATGTTTTTCCCCACGCCGAGTTGAACGGTCGCTTCATCGGAAGCGAATATCTCGTTATTGTGCTGAAACGCTTGAAATCCTTTTGTTAGCCAGCCGTAACGTAGAGCAAATGTTTCATGTCGGCCAAAAGCCGCCTTATTGGGCGTGAGAGGTTTGATTAAGCAATCCATGTTTGTGTGTAAATTCAATTTTATAAGCAGGCGGCATTATACATTTATCCGCAATTAACTTTAAGGCTATGCAAAAAAGGGGGCAGGTAATTTTTTTATTACGATTTGGTTAATGTCAGGCGATAACAAAGTAACCTGTCCCTGAGGTATCCCCACAAAACACTCGTTCCCATGCTCTGCGCGGGAATGCCGCTTTAGACGCTCTGCGTCGACTGCCGCGGGCAATTGGATTAAGAAACTATAGAGAATCTATCGTTGCTCTTGTCGGGATTATCGACCCCCCCTGGGGACGCAGAGCGTAGGAATGATGTAAGGCATTGGGCCGACATATCGATTTGACGTTGGCTTGACGGCAGTCCGAGTAATTTGCCTTGATATGTGTCTTGTACCATAATCAGGTATAAATAGGTATAAGCGAGGTGCAGAATGGCTAAAAACACGAGTATTACGTTGGGTGATCATTTTGATGGATTTATTGCTAGTCAAATCAAAAGCGGTAGGTTTGGTTCGGCCAGTGAAGTAGTAAGAGCAGGACTTAGGCTGCTTGAAAATAATGAAACAAGATTGCAAGCCTTGAGAAAAGCCCTAGATGAAGGTGAGCGAAGCGGTATTGCGGATTACAACTACGATACTTTTATGGCCGAACTTGATAAAGAAATGGATGAATGAAGGCATTTCAAAAAAGGGGTCCAAAAAAGGGGTCAGGTTACTTTTTATGCCCAATTTTAGCATTTTTTCCATCAAAGATTTAGGTGCAGAGTTGGTTAATCATTCCGCCCAAAAGATTTTGGGGCTGCTTTGCGCATGGTCGAAACTTCACGCTCTTTCCCAAGCACCAGCTTCCTGAGACCGACACAACCTCCGCACATTCTCAATCAACCCCGACTCGCTCGCTCGTTCAATCTTTCTTGATTGTCGGGAAGCTAGAGCTTCCTGAACAGGTTACCCAAGCTGGAGCTTGGGTAAAAGCATATTTTAGTTTTTGCGACTACGAATGGCCCCTGCTCGGACACTTGGCTTCGGCTAGCTGAAGCATCTTGCCAATCAGGTCTTACTTTGTCGAAGTCAATAATTCTAAAAAAATCAATTGAAGCGCTTGGAATCCTTCAGCGCTGGGCCCTGCTGCTGCACTCAGGGCGAACGTAAAAGCCCTTAACTTAATGGCGGTGGCGAACAATACGCACTTAACAACCTTGAGTACAAAAGCTTCAGAATTTATCAAACAATATATTCTTCGAATCGACGCCGAGATCGGTCAACATATCGACCACGGCATCGATCATCACCGGCGGGCCGCATAGATAATATTCGCAGTCTTCGGGGGCCGGATGGTCTTTTAGATATTCGTCGTACAGAATTTGGTGTATGAAACCTGTAGGTCCCGTCCAGTCGTCTTCGGGTAGCGGGTTCGACAAGCCGATGATCCATCGAAAATTGTCGTGTTCCTGCGCCAGCCGGTCGAAGTCTTCGGCGTAAAATACTTCGCCGAGACTGCGGGCGCCGTACCAGTAGGATATTTTCCGTTCGCTATTCAGCCGTTTCAATTGATCGAAGATATGCGAACGCATCGGCGCCATGCCGGAGCCGCCGCCGACGAAGATCATTTCGTTGTCGGTTTCCCGCGCGAAGAATTCGCCGTAAGGCCCCGATATGCTGACCTTGTCGCCCGGTTTCAAACTGTAGATATAGGACGAGACCTTGCCGGGCGGTACGTCGGGATCGGAGGGAGGCGGCGAGGATATACGGACATTCAACATGATGATGCCTTTTTCTTCCGGATAGTTGGCCATCGAATAGGCGCGCATGACCGGTTCGTCGACTTTGGAAACGTATTGCCACAGTTTGTATTTATCCCAATCCGGCCGAAACCGTTCTTCGATTTCGAAATCGCTGTAGTTAACGGTATGGGGCGGCACATTGATCTGAACATAGCCACCGGTACTGAATTCCATGTCTTCGCCGGGCGGCAGCTCCAATACCAGTTCTTTGATGAACGTAGCGACGCTGCGATTGGAACGCACCGTGCATTCCCAGTTGCGGATCGAGAACAGTTCCGGCGGCAAATCGAGGCCCATATCGCCCTTGACGGAAACCTGGCACGACAATCGGTAGCCGGCTTTGATCTGCTGCCGGTTGAGTTTGGCCCGCTCGGTGCCCAGGATAGCGCCGCCGCCTTTTTTGATCACGACCTTACATTGGCCGCAGGTGCCCTGGCCGCCGCAAGCTGAAGGGACATAGATAGAATTGTCGGCTAAGGCGCCCAGCAATTTGCCTCCCATCGGCACGGTTAGGCTATGATCCGGATCGTCGTTAATCGTGAGAGTAGCGTCGCCTTTTTCTACCAGCCGGGCTTTGGCGAACATCACGACCAGCGTTAGCAGTAGAACGATGACTGTAAACAAGGCCATGCTGATGATGATTAAGTTGGTATCGCTCATGCCGGTCTCCGTTCGGTCGTCAGGAACGAGCATGAAGTGACTTCTTCAACAATCGGAAAGGGGATTCGGTGGCTCGATTGACAGGTGTCGGCGGCAGGGAAAGCCGCCGTCAAGCCTACATGGACGTATTCACGGCGTCCTGTCAAGCGAGTCACCGAACCTCCACAAAGTTTACTATTTCGAGAAGTTGATTTGTGCATATTCCTTACTGTCATCATTGTGGGAGGCCGCATCGCTAGAGCTCTATGCCCGAAAACAACATGAAGGCCATCGCCATCAAGCCGGCCGTGATGAAGGTAATGCCGAGGCCACGCAGACCTTCGGGTACGTTGCTGTATTTCATTCTTTCGCGAATGCCCGCCAATCCGACGATGGCTAACGCCCATCCCGTTCCGGTGCCGAATCCGAACACGATGCTCTCGGTAAAATTGTAATGACGCTCGACCATGAATAGGCTGCCGCCGAGGATGGCGCAATTGACCGTGATCAGCGGTAGAAAGATACCAAGCGCAATATAGAGCCGGGGAATATATTTATCCAAAAACATCTCGAGAATCTGCACGACGGCGGCGATGACGCCGATATAGCATAAAAGCCCCAGAAAAGTCAGGTCTATGCCTTGTAGTCCGAGCCAGGCGAGCGCGTTTTCCTTGAGGACATGCTGATAAATCAAGTTGTTGATCGGCACGGTGATCGACTGCACGACGATGACGGCAATACCGAGGCCGGTAGCCGTAGACAGTCGATCGGATACGGCCAGAAACGTGCACATGCCCAGAAAGAAAGCCAAGGCCAGGTTTTCGATAAAAACCGCGGTCAAAAAAAGACTCAGGTAATGTTCCAGCATGGATTTACTCCGGTCCGTTGTTATCGGCGAAATTCTTTTGTTTACGCGCTTGTTCGAGCGCGTTTAGGTAGGGTCCGTAGCCGTGTTTGCCCAGCCAGTATCGGACCAGATTGTTGACTCCGCGACTGGTTATCGTCGCACCGGAGAGCCCTGAGACTTGATGATCCGCATCGCCGGAATCGGGTTCGACTTCACCCCTCACGACTTCGATCACGACCCGACCTTGATCGTCAAACGCTTGCTTGCCTTTCCAGCTATTTTTCCATTGCGGATTGTCGACTTCGCCTCCGAGGCCCGGCGTTTCTTTGTGCTCGTAAAAGGTGATGCCGGTAATCGTGCGTAGGTCTTTATCCAACGCTATGAATCCATAAAGAGTCGACCACAACCCTCGTCCGTAGATAGGCAGGATGAGTTTTTGAAGGTGTCGATCCGTCTCGACTCGATAGACCGCCATGTATTGTGGGCGCTGTTTAATTTTTGCCTTGTCGTACTGAGGCGGAACGGATGCGCTATAGCGAGGATCCGAAGTCAGCGTTTGAATATCGAAGGCTTCGATGTTCAGAGTCTCATCGAATTTTTCCGGGTCAACCACGTCTCCCGAATCCAACGCTATCATCTGCGGTACGATATTTTGTTGGTAGACGGCTTCAATATCGATCCCGGGTTCATAGAGACCCGCTACGGCCAGGATATTTCCGATCCTGTCCAGGCGTTGGTTTTGCTTTTGCTTCGGTTGCAGCAATATCGCGGTCGCGGACACCAATAAAGAACAGATCAGGCTCACGCCCAATACGATCCGGAGTGTATTTTTGAAGCTATTTTTCCGCATCGACAGTTTGCCTCCTCAACCGTTTTCTGATATGACGGCTGACGAACAGCCTGTCTATGGTCGGCGCAAAGACATTGCCGAATAAAATGGCCAGCATGATACCTTCCGGGAAGCCCGGATTTATGACCCTAACCAGCACTGTCAAGGCACCAACCAGAAATCCGTAGACGTATTGACCGGGCCGAGAATGCGCGGCCGAGACCGGATCGGTGGCCATATAGACAGTGCCGAAAGCAAATCCGCCCAACACGAGATGCCATTGCGGCGTGAGCTGAAACATCGGATTCGACGGGCTGCCGACGGAGTTGAACAGCAATGATAAGCCGACCATGCCCAATACCACGCCGGTCATGATGCGCCACGACCCGACTCGGCTAACGATAAGAATCAACGCGCCGATCAGGCAGGCCAGCGTCGAGGTTTCGCCCATCGAGCCCGGCATGAACCCGAAGAAGGCATCCTGCCAGGAAACGCTCAGTTCAAGCTCGGGGTCGGGTAATTCCGCCAAGGGCGTGGCCCGGCTGTAACCGTCGACCGGCACCCATACCGTATTACCGGTCATTTCTCTCGGATAAGAGAAAAACAGAAAACTGCGTCCGACCAAGGCCGGATTGAGTATGTTCATGCCGACGCCGCCGAAAATTTCTTTACCGATCACCACGCCGAACGATATGCCGAGCATGACCTGCCACAAAGGAATGTCGGGCGGCAAAATCAGCGCGAACAGCAGACTGGTGACCAGAAAGCCTTCGCTGATGGAATGTTGCCTGATGCCGGCGAACAGTAATTCCCAGAAGCCGCCCGTGACAACGGTAACGATATAGACCGGTAAAAAATACAGCGCGCCCAGGAGCATGTTATCCAGCATTCGGTTCGGATCATGACCGACACCCAGCAAAGATAGTAGAGCGCCGCGCCACCCCGTAGCGTGTTCGATACTTTGTTGCTGCAACGCCAGGTTAATTTGCAGGCCGGTATTGTAAAAAGCCATGACGACGGCCGGTATCAACGCGACGACGACGGTGACCATCATGCGTTTCATGTCCATCGCGTCGCGCACATGCGGAGCGCCACAAGTAACAGTGCCCGGCGTATGGAGAAAAGTGTTCGCGGCCTCATAGAGGGGGCCAAGTAAGTGCTGTGTTCCGCCCTTTTTAGTTGAAGAGCTAATTTTTCCGGAATCTTCGCTCATAAGGATTCGTGCTCCAGGGTTTCTTCCTCGATCATGTCCAGATTTCGGCGCAGCAGTGGCGCGAAATCCAGTTTCGATGGACACACAAAGGCGCATAAGGCTAAGTCTTCCTCGGCCAGTTCGAGACAGCCGAGATTTTCGGCTTCTTCGATATCTTCGACGGCCAGCGCTCGCAGCAAGAACAACGTCATCAAATCCAAGGGCATGACGCGTTCGTAATTACCGTTGGGAATGATGGCCCTGATATCGCCGTGCGTCGAGGTCGTGAAATCATAAGTGCTGCCGGGAATGAACTTGGATAGTACGACATTCTTGACCGAATAGAGCCTAAGGCCGGGATTCAACCAGCCTAATAATTTGCGTTGTCGGTCTTCCGGCAACACCGAAATCTGCTGATGATAGCGGCCCAGAAACGCCGCGGCGCCTTGGGCGTGGTGACCGGACAATACAGAGCCGGAAATGATGCGATTCTCGCCGTCTATCAGCGCGTCGCGGCAATGGTCGTCCAAACAGGCGCCGATTCGGGTCTTGATCAGGCAGGGATGCAGCACGGACGGGCCGGCTAAGGCCGCGATGCGGTCTACATAAAGCCGGCCGGTAGTGAATAACTTCCCGACTGCGATCACATCCTGCAGCCCGATATGCCACACCGTCTTGCCGAGATGGACGGGGTCGAGAAAATGGATATGCGTGCCGACATTGCCGGCCGGATGAGGGCCTGAAAAATCCGTAATAGTCAGATTTTCGATAGCCAGGTCGGGCAGCGTCGTTTTGGGATGTTTGCAAAGAAAGACGCGGCCTTCGGTTAACCGGGAAACGATTCGCACGCCGTTGATGAAATCCTGCTCATGGCCGTCTATCAGCGGCTCGATGGCTGGCGCCAACGGGTTGGTATCCATGGCGGTGATAAACAGCGAGTGCGGCACCGTGTCGGGATCGGCCGTCTTGTTGAACGGTCGCGTGCGCAACGCCGTCCATAATCCCGAAGCCAGCAGTTGGTCGATTATTTGGCGGCGGGTTAGCGAGATTAGCCGGTCTTCGGAATAGGCCTCGAAATGAACTTCTTCGTCGCTGTCGGTCAGCTCGATCACGACCGACAGCAGAGCGCGCCTTTCGCCGCGATTGATCGCTTTGACAAAGCCGGTTCCGGGCGAGGTGTAGCGTACCGCCGGCATTCTTTTATCGGTGAACAACAATTGGCCTTTAATGACCGGATCGGACTCTTTGACCCCCATCTGCGGCTTTAAACCGGCCGTGTCGAAGCCGAGTATCGCAACGCTTTTCGGCGGAGGCAGGGATTTGATAATCTGTTCAGGCCTGCCCTTGATGGGCAGGTCCAGGCCTTTTTTGATTTTAATCATCATCGATGCCCGTTTCTGAAAAAATTGCTAAGGGATCTTAAAATACCTCAACTCATCTTCGGCTTTCAACTCAAGCCGCCGACTTCAAAACGCATAATCCTAAAAAGAGCAGTTGGCATGTGTTGTAGACCGTTCGTGCTGAGCCAAGTCGAAGCATGAAGGGTCTACAACACTTTCACCGGCTTGGTGAAGCCTCAAACTACCCCTCACCCTGTCGACAGGGCTCTCCTGAGCGTAGCTGAAGGGGCTCAGGGCGAACGGTAGTTAGAGGCACTCAACTGCTCTTTTTAGGATAATGTTTTTGAAAAAGCAGAAATGAAACGGCTGTTGATGGATTGTCATGTATCGATCATTCAGAACAATGACTGAACACTCGACCAAATAACCGCCCAATCGATTTACGCCAATCCGATACCCGTAAAGCGGTTCGTTAAGCCCGCCTAGGGGGCATTAGCGATAGCGTACTGCAACGAATGAATAAAATCCATCATGCGTCGCAATACGACTATCGCCTATTGACGCCCTACATACAGTTGCACCTTACGGACTATTAATCGTGAGCGGCAAGCGGATGATGCATGACATCTTCCTGACCAATGACTTCCGCCGGCTTCGGCTCCCCGGCGATTGCGCGTTTGATTGCCAGCTTGACGGCCTCATAATTCCAGTCCTGGATTTTATTGTCATCCTGCGCATCCCAATGAATATAAACGCCCACGCAAATAAATACATCTCCGGCTTCATCCAGGGGGATTACACCTTCTTTGACGCTATCGGCCACGGCCTTGGCTACGCCGCGCTCCGCGGGCCCAAACATTTGGTTCACTTGTTTTTCGTTTTTGAGTTCGACTTTGTTGAATATGACGGTATTGGGCTTAGCCATGAGATTGGGAGCTACCAATGCCAATAGCGCATTGTCGCCTCGTTTCTGGTTGGTCAACGTAATACAAAATGCGACTTCAGCGGCGCTGCCGCGAGGCCCCATCAACAAGTCAATGTGGGCCATCTCGTTGCCTTTTCCTACCAAGGCTTCACCGACCAGTACTTTATCGATTTTCGGCATGTTCATGATGATCTCTCCACTTAAGCATTCAAAAATTATCTATAATCTTGACAAGATTCAGCCGATTTCAGTATTTCCTATACAACTGACTCGTAAACATTAATAGGTCAATGGTTATAGACGTTTTGCTTTAACCCATTACTTAGGAACGTGCATTTTATAACTTACGCAACCGACAGGTCTTTCTGTCCGTCTTCTTCGTTGCTCAAACAGTTACATAGCCTGCTATGCGCCTGTTTGAGCGCCTTGAATACGAACAAAAATCCTGCGTCAGTTGGGTGGCTTATTTCATGCCCGTTTCTTAACGAACCTCCGCTAAAAACGAGAGGAAGCGAATAACGGATTGAAAGTGCGAATACGCGTCGTATCAACGATGCAACTTAGGACATGGTCAAAAATAACCTCCCTCCGTATCCTTTGCTCCAACCGGAAGAAGGAAGGAGTAAAATGCGGAAGTTATTTTTGACGTAATCCTTAATCAGAATCCGGGTGAATTAACGCTCTGACGTAAAGGTTTCATGTTTCTTGAATTCGCCAATCATAAAATACGTACTTTTGCGGTTTTATCCCCAATTGAGAAGTTCATAAACTGACAAAGGAATAAATTCATTTCAAAAAGCTTCCCTTCAGGTCCCGAATATCAATAGGACCGGGTTCGGCAATGAGCTTGCGAGCCGCGTCAACACACTCCCAGACATTCCATAACAGCACGCCGCGTACTCGGTCCTCTTTTAGGTAATAAACCACGCCTTTTTTATAAGGTTCGACCCAATCCTCCATCGTTTCCAACCGGGAGTCCGTGCGGCCGACGGCTTCGTAGCCCAAATCAAATAGATCGGAGTAAAAATAAGGAAGGTGATGATAAGAAACCGACTCGCCTGCCATATTCCGGCCGGCATGCTTCCCCATGTTCACTGCGTTGTCCTCGTGTTCCAACCGAATGCGGGCATCCAAACTTGGATTATAAAAGTTGGCGACATCTCCGGCAGCGTAGATATCGGGGTTTCCCGCGCGCAGGAATTCATCGACAACGATGCCGTTATCGACCGGTAATCCAGCTTGCTCGGCGAGTCGAACATTGGGGCGGATGCCGATTCCGGCGACTACCGCATCGACCTTGATATCATGCTCATTCGTTCCATCGGCGCTTCGGACATTCAAAATCAATCGATCCTGTTGCCGCGTGAGTCCGGTGACACTATGCGCCGGTAATACTTCGACCCCCTTGTCGGTGTAATATTTATTCAGGAATTGATTCAGATCTTTAGGAAACAAGCGCGCTCCGATACCTTCCTCGGGAAAGACCATGACGACTTGTTTGTCGTTCATAGCTAACGCCGCGGCTATCTCCGAGCCTATGAAACCGCCCCCTATCACGGCAAAACGCTGTTTTCCATCGGCGATGGCGCGAAGTTTCAGATAATCGTCCAAGTCGCGGAAGTAGATGATGTCATCGCCGCCAAAGGGAAGACGCTCGGGGCTTCCGCCCGTTGCCAAGAGTAGCTTTTCGAAATGGTAAACGCTTCCTTGGTCATCGATGACTCGTTTGTCGCTTAGCTCCAAAGTTTGAACGGTACGACCCAAATGCATCGTCGCATTGTATTCTTCGTCGTTGTACCAGATTTTTTCCAGGGGCTTGCCTTGCCATAAACCTTTGGAAAGGGGGGGACGTTTGTAGGGAGGATGAGTTTCCGAACCGATCAATCCTATTGAAGCGGTAGGATCTACGGTCCGTATGCCGCGTATCGCGCCGTGAGCGGTCATCCCTCCACCAATAATGAGATATTGATAACTTAACATGTCATCCCCCTTGCCATTTGATGAAAGATCTCAACCCAGCTTTAACATTTCATGATCATAAATTATTGAACAATATGCATAAAATAAGTTAATGGCACTACAAAGTTAAATTTAGAATTATTTTTATTCCTATTATTTTAATAACATAGACCGTAGCCACTACATTTATTAAAGCTGGGTTAATTTTAAAGAGAAACTCTAATTTTTTTGTGACTAACAAATTCCTAATCGGTTCCTAATTTTTCTATTCTTCGCCGACGGGTCGGCCCCAAGCTGTGCTTGGAAGACTGAGTATACTCACCCGAAAACAAGCGCAGACAGCACCAGCCACCCGCAACAAGATAAGGCAGACCGCCGGGTACCCACATGATCAAACCGGCCAATTGTTGATCTTGAATATTGAGCAAGTCGTTGTAGAACGGGATTTGCGCGAAGGCCAGCAAGGCTCCGAGCATGCCGGTGCACATTAGCGTCAATAATAAAGCCGGCAGGACGGTTAAGGTGCGCCTTATCAAAACCGACCACCAAAATAAGCCGGAGACGAGTGCGAAGCTGATATGTTCGGCAAGATGCCACCAGGGATTCGCCAACGCCAGATTATAAAAAACCGGCGTATGCCAGAACCCAATCACGAAAATTTGCAGGATGCCTGTCCGCAACGGATGACGGCTCAGCCTTAAAAAAGGCCTCCACAGCCGTATGCCCGTGGCTCCGCTTGCGGCAAGCCATTGCGGTAAAGGGCGAGCCAGTACATAAAGCGGGGCGATAACGACCAGTATCAGCATGTGTTGAACCATGTGTAGGGCCGAGCTTTTATCAAGCCACCCGCCCGTACTGCCGAACATCGTCATGGCGGCGATAAGACTAGCTCCATGAAACTTCATCCGGCGGTTATTTGTAGGCCGGATGCGGTTAGCTCCTACGACATAGATCAACCAAAGAGCGGAGGGCACAAGCCCACCGAGCATGGCCGATAACCGTGCTTCGGTAGCATCCTCGCCCCAGCCATGCGCCTCTGCGGGATGGATTAGCAAAGAAAAAACCGCCACCAACGTAAGCCTTACAAACATGGAGGTAATAGCAGCGACATGAGTCCTTGGCTGAGCGTCACAACGGCACCCAACAGATTGATACCGGCGCCTAGCACGGCGATAAACGCATTGATTTCGGAATCGGCATCATTGTTGCCGGAACGCGCCGCGCGCCAACAATTATTCGCCCAAAACAACAACAAAGCGGTTACGGCTACGGAGCCGACCATCAGCGCCGCATTGATCCAGGTGAAAGCACCCTGTTCGATAGGCGGCGGTGCTTGTTCGCAGAACAATGCCAAGGCGCCGTACTTCACGATAAACCAAAGTATCCAGATCGCGAGTCCGAAAGCCAGCTGCATTGGATGGTATAATAATGTTTCGCGCGGCCACATCAAGCGCTTCTCCAAGCAATAGGCAATAGGATGACGGTGAGGAAGCTTAGCCAATATACGGCGGTCGTATACAGCCACCAGGGTTTCACGACTGCTATTTCATATGGCGCCCCCTTATCGACATAGCCATAAGCAACGCGCATAGCCTGCAACGCTGTCATGATCACGGCGAGTCCGCTGTGAAACAATTGATACATCAGTATCACTGAGATCACGGCATCATGGGCTGTTTGTGTTGCAAGAAGTGACGAAGCCGACCAGGTCCAGATTAGTACACCACAATGAACCAAGCCGACCACCGCTATCGACCACAATTGTCCTTGCAGATGATCATCCCTACCCTCGCGTAAGCGTCGAACGATAAAATGATGCCAAAATGTTGCGATTGTGAGCAATACACCGCTAATCAGCAACGGCTGCCAAGCCAGCGGCACCGTTTCAGGTGCCTGCCAGTTCGGCGCTACGATCCGCAAATAGAGCCAACCGAAAAGTATGGACAAAAATAGCGCACCGTCGGCCAGCAGCGTTACGACCATGCCCCACAAACCGGGACCGTCGAAAGTGCGCGAATGCAATTGCGGATAGCCGGATTTCGCGGCAGAATCGGAATCCGCTTCAAGAAAAGCGCCGTTTTTCCATGACCAACGGAGTAGCAATACCAGACTGGCTATGACTGCGATCAAAGCCATACTATAAGTGCGGATCAAAAGACTGATACATAACCCGGACAACGCCAAGGCCGAGAAAAAAGGCAGCCAGGAATTTCCGGGCAAATGAATGATTTCTCGAATAGCGCCGGAAACCGGGTCCGACCCCCAGGTTTCGCGCCTACCGTGATCGATTTCGGATAAGCCGTGACGCCCATCGGCTATCGTTGCTTGCAGATCGGGGCTATCCCACATCGGGTGCCGCATCGGACAGTCCGGCAAGCTGATGAAATTGTAGGGTTGGGGAGGCGTATCGGTCGCCCATTCGAGCGTATCGGCCTGCCACGGATTGGCACCGGCAGGGCGTCCGAAGCGAAAATGCAATACGATATCGAGTAAAACCATCGAGATACCCATTGCCATGATAAAACCGCCCATCGACGACACGCTGTTAGGTAGTTCCCAGCCTAATCCAGCCGGATATGTATAAACGCGTCTTGGCATACCGAGCAGCCCGGTCAGATGCATCACCAAAAATGTCGTGTTAAAGCCGACAAACGTCATCCAGAAGCCCCAGCGCGCCAATTTGTCGGACGGCATTCGTCCGGAGAAATGTGGCAACCAGTAATAAAGACCCGCAATCAAAGGAAAGAGCATGCCGCCGACCATCACATAATGCAAATGCGCGACGACGAAGTGCGTGTCGTGTACCTGCCAGTTAAACGGCACCAAGGCCAACATGACGCCGGTCAATCCGCCTATCATGAAAATAAATAAAAAGCCGACCAGCCATAGCATCGGCACATGATAAACGGGTCTCCCCGTCCACAACGTCGCCAGCCAAGCGAACAATTGAATGCCGGTTGGAATCGCCACTAGCATGCTGGCCATCGAGAAAAATGCCTGCGCCAATTGAGGAATTCCGATCGTAAACATGTGATGCACCCACAAACCGAAACTGATGAATCCCGTCGAGATAATGGCCAGCACGATCCATCGATAACCGACGATGGGTTGGCGCGAGAATACCGGCAACAGGGTCGAGACAATACCCGCGGCAGGTAAGAAAATAATATAGACTTCGGGATGGCCGAACAGCCAGAACAGATGTTGCCAGAGAATCGGGTCGCCGCCCCGTGCGACATCGAAGAACGGCATGCCGGCAGCGCGCTCCAGTTCCAACAGGATGCTGCCTAGTATCAGCGGCGGAAAGCCGAATACGATCATCAGCGCCATGATCAAAATGTACCAGCAAAAGAGAGGCATATGCAACAATGCCATGCCCGAAGTGCGCGTACGTAAAATCGACACGGTTAGCTCGATGCCCGCCGATACCGCCGAGATTTCGATAAATGTAACGCCGAGCAGCCAGAAGTCGACGTTCGGCCCCGGCGAGTAAACGTCATTGGTCAACGGCGTGTACATGAACCAGCCGGCCGCCGGCGCGATACCCAATACCAAGCTCGACATCAAAATCAGACTGCCGAACAGATAGCACCAGTAACCGAAAGCGCTGAGACGCGGAAACACCAAATCACGTGCGCCGATCATTTTCGGGATCAGGTACATCGCCAACCCCTCGAGCACGGGCACCGCGAACAGGAACATCATGACCGTTCCATGCATCGTAAACAACTGATCATAGAGTTTCGGTTCGATGATCTCCTGTTCGGGCAGCGCCAGTTGCGTGCGCATCAGCATCGCGAGCAATCCGCCGATCAGAAAGAAGATGCCGCCCGTGATCATGAAGCGAATGCCGACCGTCGTATGGTTAACGATAGTCAAGGCGCGCCAGCCGCGCGGATTGCCCCAGACCTTGAGAAATTCGTCGTGCAGAGCGGCCTCGGCCTTTCGGGTTTCGTTATTCGTATTCATATGTCTCCAGCCACGACTCAAAATCTTCAGGCGTATGAACCTCAATCTCCAGCATCATATGGGCGTGGCCCACTCCGCAAAATTCCGCGCACTTCCCTAAGAATTGCCCCGGCGCATCGGCTTCGATCCGCAAGACGTTGGTGCGGCCCGGAACCATATCGAGCTTACCGGCCAACCTCGGCACCCAAAACGAATGAATGACATCGGAGCTGGTCACATGGATATCGACCGGCGTCCCGGCCGGCAAGTGCAGTTCGTTTATCAGCACGATATCGGTATCGGGATAACGGACCTCCCACCACCATTGGTGTCCGATGACATCGATACGCAGCGCCTGCTGCCCGGCAACGGGCAACGGCAGCATGCGATAGCCCATCGGAATGCCGAAGCTTAGCAGCGCTACGATGCCGACGATAGGCAGCACAAGTCCGCCGCCGATGATCCAGTTTCGATTGATTCTATCGGCTTGCGCTTCGGTAAGTGATCGCGGGTTGCGCCGCATCGCATAAATCCATAAAGCCATGACGGCCAGCAATACCGCAACCGAAAAACCGAACATACCCCACCACAATCTGCTTACGGCAAGAGCCGAAGGGCCGGCGGGATTTAATATGGATTGAGGGCCGCTGCAGCCGCTCAGCAAACTCAGCGTGATAATTAACGAGGGTAAGGTTAAACTTGGCATCATCGTTGATAATTCCGACTTTAACCGCGAGAGGAGAGCGTTATGGCGCGAGACCCCATCATCAGCCGCATGTCTATCGGCGGACATCCGATCCACCCGATGTTGATTCATTTCCCGGTAGCCTTTTTGCTCGGCTTGGTAGGCGCCGATTTGGCGTATCTTTATACGGCCGACCCATTCTGGATTCGAGTCGGTTTGTGGTTGTCGGGTCTGGGCAGTCTCGGCGGCTGGTTTGCCGGGCTGGCGGGCTTCATCGACCTGGTGCTCGTTCCGCGCATCCGAAATTTGCCGATCGCATGGATCCATGCGCTGCTGGCCGTCATGACGCTGGCGCTGGCTTCGTTCAATTGGGCATTGCGCTTTCATGACGAAAGCGGCTTCGATCCTTGGTATTTGTATATTTCGCTGCTGACGGCTGCGCTGATTGCCGTTACCAGCATGTTGGGCGGGCAACTGGTTTATGGACATGGCGTCGGAGTTCATTCCGAACCTTGATACAGTCACCTTGAGATATCTCACTGTTAACTCCTAAAAAGGCTTGGTTAGCACAATCCAAACGATTGCCGGAATCGATATCGCCGCCGTAATTCCGATCGCTATGCACGGCAGGGTTAAGTTTTTATCGGGCGCGTGCTCTGTGCGAATTAAAATCCAGCCGGAAAGAGCATGACACAATACTAATGTCAGGACTAGCGTAAGCTTTAAAATGAGCCACCGGTCGATAATGCCGCCCGTCAGAAATAAGGCCGTACCGGAAACGATTGCGGTCAAAGCGGCTGGCGTCGCTACCCCAGTAAAGATCTGGAACGTCAAGGCCTGATGACTTTGTGCTTCATGATCGGAAAAAACACCTGTAATCAGCGCGGGCAGATAAAGCAATGAACCGCACCAACAGATCACAGCCGTTATATGTAACAGCAAAAGCCAAAGCATATTGTTCCCCTTTTAGGTTTCAAGTTTTTCCTAACGCCTTCATAAAGTTAGTCAATTTTCAAGCATCAAGGGAGTAAATTCAAAGTCCTTCCTGATTAGCAAGTTTCTTCAGCTAAAGCCCAAAGATCAGCAATTCCCTAGCAGGACGGGTTTCGTAAGTCATCCGCGTCAAGCGAAAAAAACGGCCAACCCACATCACGCTCTTTCCCAAGCTCCAGCTTGGGAAAAACACCCCGGAAGCTCCAGCTTCCTGAGACCGACACAACCCTCGCACATTCTCAATCAACCTCGACTCGCTCGTTTAATTTTTCTTGATTGTCGGGAAGCCAGAGCTTCCTGAACAGGTTACCCAAGCTGGAGCTTGGGTAACAGCATAACTTCAAATTTCGGCAGAGCCAGAGGAGACGCCTGGGCGTCCGATCCCACACCTAACGCCAGGTGATCCGCGTAGGGTACGCTGTGCGTACCATGGTAACCCCGCGATGTTCATGTGCCAACCGAACCTCTAGGGCACGGCTTTAGTACGCGCAGCGTGCCCTACAATTTATGTATAACGATGAGCGCTCCGCATGGGAAAGATAAGGGGATGTGAATAATTACGCAAGAGATATGCAATTAGTTTCGCGTATAGCGATGTTTCACGCCTGCGGGAAAATAGTCGGGATCGGCAAAGGCATGTAAAGTCAGTTTGGGCAACTGTCTTTCGGCTGGCGTGTAATGAGCGAATTCGCTGTTCAGGCGTAATAACTCCCGACGAATCGATTCCGCGATCGCCGGCGCCATGGCTTCGGTTGCATTGATGTCTGGTAACAATTCTACGGCAATATGCAAAACCTTATTTCCCTCGCCGGTTTCCTGGGTTTCCAAAACGAATTTACCGGTGACCCAACGCATGATGTCGGGCCTTTCTAAACCGACCGATACATTTTCAGGATAAATATTGGCGCCGTAATAGGATACGGTAAAGTCGGCACGGCCGAACACAAAAACGAATGGCAATTTTCGCGGCTGAAAATCCTCCGGTAGCCCCAATCCGCTTGGAGAACTCATGCCTTGCGATTCGAGGAATGCCCACATCGTATCGTATGGGATTAATCCGCCCTTGTCGGCGATATGATAGCGTATTAGAGGAACGCTATTTTCACCGGATACGACTAAAGTCCCTTCATGCGTTTCGAAAAACCGGCTGCTTGGATCATACTGTACCAACGTCGGTAAGCGCGATTCGCCGAATAATTGACGCGCGGCAGTAGGATGCTTGGCCAACCAGCGGCGAATCGCTATGCTCACCGGGGTTTCGTTACCCAGTACGCCTCCATCCGCGGTACCGTACAAGGAAGCCGAATCGAAACACGGCGCGGTCGAGCCGGTGCGCTTGCCGATCAATTCACGCCATTCCTCGCTGAATACTTCACCGGCAAATACCAATTTAGGTCGGTAGGTGTGCCAGTTTATGCCTTCGGCACTGCCGGCATCGATTACGTCTTTGACGAATGGCGGATAACCCAACAGAACCGTTTGCTCGAAATGCGGCGCTAGCTCTCGGACTACTCGAAAAATCTCGGCTTTGTTATTGCCCGGCGTCGCCACCATCAACGGATAACCTTTTCGGGCTAGGTGCCAGCAACAGGAGGTCGTAAACAAACCGCCGACCCAATTGCCCAGGGCAAAACAAACGATTGCCAGGGTACGTTTTTCGTGCGCGCGGAAACTGTCGCGAAAAACTTGCTCGAAGCGTAGCGCCACATCCAGTTCGTAAGCGGCGGAGCGAGGCCAGAAAGTCGGCCGACCGGTAGATCCGGAAGATACCGCCACACGATCAGATCCCGTCAGGGTTCCTCCCAAGCAGCGATCCGGTAAAGGGTACGACTGCATATAATTGCTTTTGCCCATCAGCGGCAAATCGCTGAATTGTTGATAAGTTGTTATGTCGCCCGGATTGATTTGCCGCGAGTCGAGAAAATGACGATAAGCGGGGACTTCAGCCGCACAGCGTTGAAACAATTTCAGTACGCGCTCTTGTGCGTCGATATCCTTATGATCCGACAGCAATTCATCTAAAGGGGTATTGAAAAAGCGATTAAATAGGGCGTCGTTAGCGGGCTTTAACGGGTTGGACATGGCGATTTCCTAACATTTTTGTTTAAGAAGATTTATTGTCATGCTTCTCGCTCTTTGCGACGGACAATTAAATAGCTAATAATAGTCGACAAAATAATTGTTTTTTCGAACCAATGAGTACTTGTTAATGCACACCAGCAGAGCTTCTCTTAAACCGTTGCTGGATGGAGAAGATACCAGTCTAACTAGGCTATGTGCACTGTTTACAGGCGCTGATTCGATTAGGGATGTTATTGCATTTCCAAAGAATGACTCGGGCCACGACACCATGACAGATACACATTCCGCGTAATTATTCACACCCCCTATCGTTCCCACGCTCCGGCGTGGGAATGAAGACCGAGACGCTCTGGCGTCCCGTACCGCTGGAGCGGTACTCAGGTAATCCCACGCAGAGCGCTCGCCGTTATACACAAGTATCGGTAAACTTACTAAACAGAAGTCATCGTATACCTGGAAACGGTGCTGTTTAATAAATCTGCGGATATTGAACATCAGTGGCTTCGAAATCGCGACGAAGGCGTCGCTCCCACAAGGGGTCGGATGCTCTGTGGGAGCGATCCCCAGATCGCGATTTCGAAGTCGGGAACGTTGGGCGACAAAAAAATAGTATCGAGGACTCAATAGCTAAGATTGCAAAACGGTAATTTTTGACTTATGTATAACGATGAGCGCAGAGCGTGGGAACGATAATTGCCGGGGGACTGAATAGTTACCATTCCGCAATTAAAGTCGAACAACTTGACGAACTCGGTATTTCATTGCGTCCAACACGCTAACGGGAATTTTTAGCTATGTTGAATGTCATGTTTATTGTTGAGGAAAAATTTTATTGATGAAATCTTCCATGATGTCTTTGCTTGGATATTTAAGTATCATGGTTTATTCGTGTTTTTCTTTCCTCTTTATAATATGTATTCATAAGTTATTCCTCAGTAATGCGAAAAT
>Ga0180009_10000255_pt1 | contig 77820 bp, 66 predicted proteins | sample OS_PC_MetaG_FD_123537 | JGI IMG/M metagenome (GOLD analysis project Ga0180009, IMG submission 123537) | Groundwater microbial communities from the Aspo Hard Rock Laboratory (HRL) deep subsurface site, Sweden - OS_PC_MetaG | ecosystem: Environmental > Aquatic > Deep subsurface > Groundwater... | reverse complement strand
ATTTGTTTAGAAAAAGTAGGATGGGCTACTCGTTGCCCATCAATAGAAAGCAATGTTGGGCAACAAGTAGCCCAACCTACGAGCTACGAGCAGATGCAAATTTCTAACCGGACAATGCTGAAATAGATTAGTGTTTTAGCATCATGGCAAAAAATCAGCAACAATTGGTTTTTCCACAATTAAAGATGAAAAAGGAGAAATACTCCCATAAATTTTCAACGATGTTTTACCCCAATACATGGGCAACCACAGAAATAAGGTCTTTATAACAGCTTGATCTTGAACCGAATGGCAATTCTGCTCTTTGATTTGAGTCTTGTTATCTTAGCATAATAAAAGTGGCGTTCATACACATTCCTTCCATATTATAGATAACCTGTTTCTGTTACATTAATACCTATTTTTGACAAGGATAGGAATACTAATATGCATTAGTCGTCAATCCTAAATACATGACTTCTATATGCGAAAACAGAACTGGCCAATGTGGGTTCTCTCTGCAATCCAAATGCCGATAAAGACAATAAGATGGTTTAACTGATTACATCATTGACCTTTTATGTTCTAAAACATCCTCCCTTAACTGCTAAAGCAGGAATATAATAGTAAAAATGAATTATTGATCAGTTAAAAAAGATTGGAGTGATCTTTTTTTCCAAAAACCTTCCTCCATAAACCTATAATTTTTCGTTTTATTGCTGATCGAATTGCTAAGTGCAGACCTTGAATTTCCGATTTTTTTAAAAAACCTGAACTCACAGTTCTTAATTAACGTCGAAACAAAGAGTCCCTGCTTTCTATTATGGTAATGCTTGAAGGGCAAGTTTTCGACCTGTAGCTCGATATGCCTGCAGCTGTCAGCGATCAATTTCCAACCAATTCTTGAAGCTTTTAACCTTTAAATGAACTGAATACTGAGAGTTGAAACCTCCACCTGGTATGTATGACAACGATGAAAATACCATGAAGTCTGGTTGGATTTTTATCAGACACGAATTAATTGGTTTACTGAGAATTATGAGTTAAAATACCATAAACAGTATAGCAAAGATCAGTTTGTATTCTTGAAACAGCCAAAATTAACTAAAAACATCCAAACCCGGGGTACTATGATGCTGAATAACTGGATGGATCATATGATCAAAATTGTTGCTGAAGTGGGGAAATCATATCTTGTTGATCTTTCAACCAGGAAACATCCCATTAAACATATCAGACAGCTTTGTAAAACTCTGCTGGTGAGAAAAGGAGAAGCATCCGGCACCGCTTTAGCAAAGGAGATTGTCGATTGCTACCATGGAATGTCAGAAACAGAAAAAATGGAGTTTCTGGGAATTCTAACCAATGAATTTGGTCCGGATTCAAACGCCATCTTCAAGGCGGCGGGTGATTACATGACAAACCAGGACTTTTCAAGTTTTCAAGCACTCTCTAAATCCTTGGAATCACCAAGACTCGATCTGATTCGCATGATTAACCACGCACCAGGTGGAATAGGTGCAATAATTGCCATGCGAAAGCTGGTTCTTGCTGATCTGAAAAAAAGGAAGAATCTTTTACCATTGGAAGCGGACCTGTTTCATCTTTTATCTGCCTGGTTCAATAGAGGATTTCTAGAGTTTCAACAGATCAACTGGGATACACCTGCGGTTATTCTTGAAAAAATTATTGCCTATGAAGCCGTGCACGAAATCAAGGGATGGCAGGATTTAAGAAGACGTCTGGCTGAAGACCGCAGCTGTTTTGCTTTTTTCCATCCGGCTTTGCCCCATGAACCCTTGATTTTTGTTCAAGTCGCATTTACCAAAGGAATAGCAAAAAAAATCCAGCCCTTGCTGAGCGACAATGGGAAGATGTCTGCGAATCTAAACGCAGATACTGCTATCTTTTATTCTATCAGCAATGCTCAGGAGGGATTGAAAGGTATCAGTTTCGGTAATTTTCTTATTAAACAGGTGGTGGATCACATCTCCCAGCAAATGCCGGAGATTAAAACCTTCTCAACTCTGTCGCCCATTCCTAAATTTAGAAGATGGCTGGAAAAATATTATGTGAAAAGGAATACCACAATTCTAACCGAGGAAGAGATAAAACTGATGTCAACTCCTGATTGGTATAGTGATGATTTGATCAGAAACTCGCTTAAGAAAACATTATTAAAGATCTGTGCGCTCTACCTTCTGGAAGAAAAGAAAAAAAACCAACCTTATGACCCGGTAACAAGATTTCACCTGGGGAATGGCGCCGAAATAGAAAATATAAACTGGGAGGCGGATATGTCTGAACATGGATTGAATCAATCGGTCGGTCTGATGGTTAACTACAAATACATTCCGGCTAAGATTGTGGCAAACCACGAAGCGTACGTAAATGAAGGGCGAGTTTCTGCTTCTTCCAAAGTAAAAAAACTCATGGTTTGATGGCCGGAAAACACCGGTCAGGCTAATTGCAGATTGCTAAAAAAATCAGGAGGAATTCAATGCAGCCAACCTCCTGAAGAGTGAGCATCAACAATCACTTCTTGACAAAATGGACGTTGGCCTTGAAACTGTCATCACCTTGTTATTGGACCAATCGTTCATCATCTCCCGATAAAATTAATATATTAGAAATCATCACCTTATGCAGACGGTTTATGACGTTGAAGTTCTGTTCACTGAAATGTTGGAGCATTTCTCCAACCTGATCAGAATTAATACCACTAATCCTCCCGGCAATGAAGTTGAAGCGGTAAAATATATTGCCAGATTGTTCGATCTGGAGAAAATTCCATATCAGATTCTTGAACCCAGTCCGGGAAGAGCCAGTATTATTGGCAGACTGAAAGGAGATGGCAGCAAAAAGCCCCTGCTGTTGATGTCTCACCTGGATGTGGTCGGAGTTGAAACCGATAAGTGGCAACACCCTCCCTTTTCCGGATTGGTAGATGACCGCTTCCTTTGGGGCAGGGGAACGCTTGATTGCAAAAACACGGTTGTTCTCTGGCTCATGATTTTATTTGCTCTCAAACGATCCAATTTCCCCTTGAAACGGGACTTGATATTCTTGGGAGCCGCAGACGAGGAGACCGGTGGTTCACAGGGAGCCAGATGGATTGTTCAAAACCATTTTGATCTTGTAGATGCTGAAGCCGCCTTAAACGAGGGTGGAGGATTCGCAATCGAATTTGCCGGCAAAACCTTCATTACTTACGAGACAGCAGAAAAAGGAAATATCTGGTTGCGCATTACCCGGCAGGGAAAATCCGGACATGCTTCAGTTCCTACGAACAATAATCCTGTTACATATATTGCCAATCTTATATCCCGCCTCCAACGACAAAAACAACCGTTCCTGGTAACAAATACAGTCAGAGAGATGATAGTGGCTTTATCAAAGTGCCAGCCCTTTCCTGCCAACATCTTAATGCGCCAGATTCTGAACCCGGTGTTATCGGATTTGGTCATCAAAAACGGCATCAAGAATGAAACTACTGCGAACGGAATACGAGCGATGGTTCGCAATACTCTCTGTCCGACAATTGTATCCGGGGGGCAAAAGGTTAACGTCATTCCTTCGGAGGTCAGCACTGAACTGGATTTGAGGGTTCTGCCAGGAATCGATCCCGAAAAGGTCTTAAGCAGGATCAAAGAAAGCATTGGCCATGAAAATACCGTCGAAATTACGGATTTTGTCCATGCAACAGAATCAATTTTGGATCATCCCTTAGCCGAAAGCATTAAAAAAGGTGTGGGACTGTCTAATCCTGAAACGCCGGTGATTCCGTTCATGTCGCCCGGTTCTACTGACGGGGGATTTTTCCGTTCCAAAGGAATGGTTGTCTACGGTTTTACGCCGGTTCTCCCTGTCGACGATATTGCTTTGGCTCATGCACACAACGAGAAGATCTCTCTTGAAACTATAAAGTACAGCCTGAAAGTTGGTCTGGACACAGTTTGTGATTTTTCGGGCTGATGAACTCTCCCGCCGCAAGCTGCGGATTATCAATATGTCATTCAGGCCTTGAGCCCAATGCCATTAACTTAAGGTCTTGCACCTTCATTGAACTACTAAAAATGCAGAATGTAAATGGTAGGGCGGGGTTACATCCCATAAGCGCTTACTTAAGCAAATGATACCAAGAGCAAGGATTACGGTAGGGCGGGGTTACATCCCATAAGCGCTTACTTAAGCAAATGATACCAAGAGCAAGGATTACGGTAGGGCGGGATTACATCCCCGCCAGAACTAGCTCAAAGGCGGCCATGTAAGGCCGCCCTACCGTTACTCCCTGCAATCAATTAAAAGCGTAGTCTGGTTATGAGGTTGAATTGAATATATAATTCCTTAAGTTAATGACATTGGGTTTTGAGTCGGAATCCATGGTAATTACTGAGTAAAAGGATAATGGATCCCGAATCAAGCCAGAGATGATACAACAACTCAAACAGCCGGGTATTAAACCCTTGGTTCCTCATAAACAAAGTCTACTATTGAACTGTAATCAGTGAATTTATCTCATGCTTAACTCAATTCAAAAATAGGAGCAAAAATGGAAAAAGAAGAGAGAGTAATCGGATTACGCGTATTTCTAACAACAATTATTCTTTTGGGGATTTTGATTCTGTTTGCCGGAATTGCCACCTATATCGTTCCTTCAGGGGAACTGACAGATGCCATCGTCAACGGCAAACATACACAAATATATAAAATCATTGAGCAAACACCAGTCCCGATCTGGAAAATCGCGATATCACCTGTCATGTCAATTACAGGAACAAACGGAGCAAAAATCATTGTCTTAATCCTATTCATCCTTTTTATTGGAGGGAGTTTTGCCATCATGAACAAAAGTGGCGTCCTCCCTGGAATACTGACCAGTCTGGTGAGACAATTCTCGGATAGAAAGCGATTGTTTATTATTATAAATGTCTGCCTTTTTTCATTTTTGGGGTCAACCATGGGAATTTTGGAGGAGATGGTTCCCCTGATTCTCATATTTGTTCCCCTGGCTTACAGAATGGGTTGGGATTCCGTTACGGGAGCCGCCATTCCTTTCTTGTCGTCGGGATTTGGCTTTGCAGCCGCCACATTTAATCCCTTCACGGTGGGCACCGCACAAAAACTTGCGGATGTTCCCCTTTTCACCGGACTGGAAATCAGAATTCCCTTCTTCTTCATCTCCACCCTGTGTGTCGTACTCTATCTTTTATATTATACCAACAAAATAGAAAAGAATCCGGAGAAAAGTCCGACCTATGCCATGGACAAAAAAATAAAGGCAACTCTGAACCTGGATCAACCCATGTCAACTGATTCAATTAACAAAGCACCCATTATCTGGATGCTGCTCTGCTTTTTTTTGATCGCCGGCGTTGTTATTGGCGGTACTATGGTTCAATTGGTCCAGGATCTGTCATTTCCCCTGATCGCGCTCATTTTCCTTCTCATGGGATTCGGAGCCGGATTTCTTTCGGGCGGTAAAATAAAAGAGGTTTTTGCCTATTTTGCCAAAGGGCTGACAGACTTCGCCCCAGCCATCTTATTGATTTTAATGGCAGCTGCCGTTGGATACCTGATAGAGGAGGGAAATATCCTGGATACGATTCTTTATTCAGTATCACAAGCCAGCCTCGGATTAGGCAAAGAGGCTGCTATTCTAATGATATATGGATTCCAGATCCTAATGAACGCCCTTGTTCCTTCCGGGACTGGACAAGCTGTTTTGACAATTCCTATTTTAGCTCCATTGGGGGATCTGTTGGGGATCTCCAGGCAAACTGTCGTGCTCGCATTTCAATTTGGAGATGGTTTTTCCAACCTTTTCTGGCCGACCAATGCAATGCTTTTAATAGCCATAGGTCTGGCACGGATTAACTACAGGGAGTGGTTTCGATTTATACTTCCAATCCAACTGATTTTGTTAATCCTTTGCAGCCTGACACTATTGCTTGCAGTTAATATCAATTTTAGTTAAGCACTCTGTCACACTGCTTTTTTTGATTTGAAGCCGGTAATCCGTCCGCTGTGATACCGGCAATTATCATCAAACAGATTACCGGAAAAATGTAGTTGTTCACAACATGGTTCAGAATCACACAAAGGTATGCAAAAAGACCGGAATAGATCAAGAAACCTGAAAGCGACTTTTGACTCTTCAAAAAAGACATGAAAAATGCCAGAAATGAGACAACCTGCAAAAAAATCATTCCATATCGCCCAACCAACTGCTCCATCATAAAAGCGATGTTAAAACCGTTTCTCATGACGGTATCCCCCCAAACCTCAACAGTACAATAAAGAAAAGACTCGGGATACATCCACCAAAAGGAAACAAGGAGAGTTGAGGCAAATAAGGCAACAATCACAGTTTCCAAAAGCCACAAAAGGAACGGCTGTTTTCTAAACAGAAAAACCAGGGCAAAAGGAATGATCAGCCAGAAATACAGTGAAATTGTTAAACTCCAGCCGATGGCTGCGGCTCCAAGCAGATAGAGTCTTTTAGCAAAGAAAAAATAAGTGAGGGCTGAAGCGAATGCTAAACTCCCCAGGTAAGTACTGTTATCAGATATATTAAACGGTATTAGCATAAAAACGCAAAGCAGGTGGGCTACCGGTAGTTTCTGAGGTTTTTCCGTACTTAAAAACACCAATAAAAGTGACAGTATAAAAGCAATTTTATTGATCCATCTGGGATCATACTCCATCAACCAGGCAGGAAAAAATTGTAACCAGAATCCCGGCAACTGAGTGAAAGGGCCATCAGTGGATTCATCAAAAACCTGGTAGGGATCCAGTCCTATGAAAAACCTGCCAATTGCATCCATGGCACCAATATAGTTGTTTTCAGTCGAAAACAGCCAGGGAATTTTAAGAATCTCCAACCAGACCAAAGTACCATATGCAACAATTCCGAGCAGCAAGACCAGGTAAGAAAATCGTGACCAGGCGAAAACAAACTCGATAACCAGCAAAAAAACCGAAACCATTAACAAAATCAAAATCAGTCGGTTTTGGGCCAGTGGACTGATGAACGGCAATTCATTGATCCTGAATTCTAAAAGTAAAAAGTTAAGAAAAAACAGGGCGAAACAAATGACAATCGAAGTCCGAACAGAATCCAGTCCCAAGGGAATCACAACTTTTTCGGCCAGTTTTCCCGATGATGCTAACAACCAAAGAATTAAAAGCAATAGAATCGCTGCAACTGAATTGATCAGTTGCCGATCCATCTGATCAATTCCACTTGGAAATAAACCAATTATAAAATTATCAAGTCCGAATAGTAATCCCATCAGACAGATAGCTGTCGCAGCGATAGTAATGCTTCCGTTTTTTTCTGTTCTGGTTGCTTTAATTGGCTTCATGCCTGAATTCTCTTTGTGCCTATCACCAAATTGAAACCACTATTGGTTAATGGATTTAGAATAATCGATTATTGATATTTCACAACAAGCGAACACCTATTATTATGTAAATTATCTTCAATTGGCAGTTGTTATCTTTTGATATTCCAAAGAAATCTGCTTTTTCTATGATCGCCTTCAAGATAAATCTCATGATCTTTTGGAACATCCAGCGTTTCAATAAATTCAGCACCAATTCGTTGCAATGTTTTTATTGAAGCCTGGTTCTCAGGGTTGGAGGTGATCCAAACCGGGTTAATCGCATGTTGTTTTAAAATGCCCTTAGTCAGATTACACGCTTTTGCGGCGTAGTTATTACCTCTGAATTCTTCGTCTATTCCATAGCCTATATGCCCTGCATACTTTTCAATGCTGACATTTGTCCCAATACGCAGATTTAAATATCCCACCTTTGTGTTACTTGAACTGAGTACAATAAAAAACCTATAGGCCGGAACGTGCCCCTTTTTCAAATTTTCCGGGAAGCATTGATCCAAAACCAAGTCTATCTCTTCTCCTTTTATTCGTTCTCCCGGTTTCAATTTGAATTCTATTTTTTCCATAGCTCGCTGGGCGTAAGTAACCATATTAAAGACTCTGCAGGGGCTGAAGTTATTCGCACTTCAAAATATTTACCTAAGAAATATCGGTCATTTATTAAAAGCTGATTACTGATTTCTTATCTTTTCCTTTGAAACTCTTGCTTATTGGGCAGACTAGGATCATCCCAGTTGCATTTGGATTCATCTGATATTTTACCGCTGGCTGAGATCAGTTTTTTCAGATTGTTTGAGTTGCACTGAGGACAGTATATTTTTTTTTGACCCTTTATTAGTTCTTCAAATTTATTACTACAATCTTTGCACTCAAATTCAAAAATCGGCATGGTTATTCCTTTTGGTATTCACATATTTCATGTCTGTCTTTTAAAGTAAAATCTGGGAATCCAGAAATTTATTTTTTTACTATATGTAATAATGACACATAAAACTTTTTTCTTGTGGGGTTTAAATTATATTGAATTAACAAAAGTCTTGGTCGACAGAAAAGTGGATCCCGGATCGGGCCTGTCCTCAGCTTGACTGGGGATCAGGGATGACACAACTCCTTGAGTGCGGGGTAGTAAACCTTCCCGCGATTTTCATAGATCAGATCATCGTCTGGTCTGGAAAAACCAGGGACAGATGAACTTCTCCAGAATATTAGTACTCTCATTCAGGATCACTCCCAACAGACTCATGCCGAAAATCCCTACGAACATCTGGTCGAAGTCCATTTTGCCCCAGGCATCCATAATGAGATACCCCAGACCTTCCAGAGTCGCAAAGGATTCTACAAAAAACAGAACCGCCACACTTACACCGGAGTTCAACCGCAACGCCGTAAACCCATGGGGCAGGGCTGCAGGGATATAGCCCTCAAAAAACAACTGGCGTCGATTTGCTCCCAAGGATTTTATGGAGTCAATATACTGTGGATGAATTCCCCTGACCCCGTCCCTGGTCGCCACCAAAACCTGGTATCCCAGGATCAGGCTGATGATGAGGATCTTGGAAAGGTCTCCCAGGCCGAAAATCAGTAGGATCACAGGAAGAAGAACCACCTTTGGGACAGGATAGGTCATGAACACAAATGGTGAAAGCAGAGCATCGATACGGTTGGAACTGCCCATCAGAATACCAATTGGAAAAGCAATAATCCAGGCAATAAGCATTGCGACTGTTGCTCTGAAAGCGCTGGCAAAAAAATGACTCCAAAAACTCGCATCAAACAGGGAAACCAGAAAAGCACCTATGGCATCTTCCGGATAAGGCAGCACTGACTGTGAGAGGAACATGGCCAGCACTTTCCAGGCAAGGTAGATCAGGCAAATGGTAAGGCTATATGGGATAAGGATTTTTTTTATTAACTTCACCAGAGTTCCCCCATGTCTTTTCTGATCAAACGCACCAATTCGTAATAATCATTTGATTGACGATAATCGGGAGAGGCAAACCCGGGATTCTCATAATTTTTCTTTACCTCCGACGGATGATCCGCCAGTATAAGTATCCGCTGTCCAAGATAAACTGCTTCTTCAACGCTGTGCGTTACCAGCAGATAAGGTATGGAAAGAGTACGCCAACTTTCCAGCAGTGTATCCTGTAACGATTCCCGTGTGATGGCATCGAGTGAAGAGAACGGCTCATCCATCAACAGTAGTTTAGGATCGGAGGCATAAGCCCTGGCAATTGCAACACGTTGCTGCTCACCACCACTTAAAACGGCAGGATAATCTTTTTCCCTGCCTTCCAGCCCTAAATTGGACAGATGCTGACATGCGATGCGATTCCTGGTTTTTCTGTCGATTCCTTTTATTTTTAAACCCAGGGCAACATTGTGAAGATTGGTTTTCCAGGGAAGCAGGCCGAAATTTTGAAGAATAAAGGCGATATCCGTTGACGGTTTTTGTACAGAAACCCCGCCGATTCCGATGGTACCGCTATCCGGCATTTCCATCCCGGAGACCAGTTTCAGCAATGTCGTTTTTCCACAACCGGATGGCCCTAGAATAACAATTGTTTCATTGGCCATCAGATCCAGTGAAACATTGTTCAAAACGTGATTACTACCATACTGTTTGTTAACCCGGGAGATTTTCAACATCTATTGTCTGAGCCGCTTATTCTGGTTTCAGGGGACAAGTAATTTATAAGAGATGGCGCTCGACAGCAGATCCTTCTCCACCATCCAATCCTGAACCGGCTTGACTTCCGATTCGCTGGGAACCCTGGGTGCCGGGTATTTATACATGGGAAAACTCTTCACCAGGGGTTTGGGAATCCTGCAGGTTTCGGCCATCAGATCGCGATATTTTTCCGGGTTTTTGTTCAACTCAAGAACCGCTTTGCCATAAGCCCTCAGAAAAGCGTCCTTCTGATTCAGCCTGTTTGTAGAGATGTTGAGAATGGTCAAAGGCATATTGAGGGCTTGATCAGTATCCAATACCCTGGCTCCTTTGCTCTCTGCCAGTGAAACCAGCGGTTCGGGCAACAGAGCGCTGTCAATCTTCCCTGCCAGCAGCATTTGCAACCGAATGGGCATCTGCTTGATCTCCACCGCCTGAAAGCTGTATTGTCCGGATGTTGGTAATTTTTGAAACCAAGTTAACAGGTACTCGATGATGGATGCTTTGGAAACGGCCACCGTTAATTCTGTCTTGCTTCCCGGCACCAGCTGGGGTGATGTCACCAGGGCAAACATTCGCTGATCAGGGTCAGTATAATAGGAGATAGTCAGGATCTTAACAGGAACTTCATTATCTCTAGCCAGCTTTTTATCAATTATCAGCAGGGTTGCGATCAAATCACCGAAGAAACCATCCAACTGCCCGCTATAAACCGCCGTATTCCTCTCATTCGCACTGGTGAAAGGAACCAGTTCCACTTCAAGCTGTTCCCGGTTAAAAAACCCCTCCTTAACCGCAACCTGGAGTGGCAGCGTATCAATCACCGGCAAAACCCCAAATCGCAACGGTTCGGCATATACTCCCGAAATCATTACCCCTGATATGAAAAACAAGAAAACAAACAACTTTTTTAACATGGATCTGTCTCCGCTTTGTTGGAATATGATTCAAGAATATCCAATCAATCCCGATGGCTACAATGATGCTGGCAATATAAGAAGTAGTATTTGACTCAGGCTTGTCTAAAATTCTTGGTTGATTTTAATGCTCTGTCAACTCGTTTTTGGGCATTTGCAGGGCAAATCGATATTTACGGGATTTAGTATACCATTACTTCGGTCAATTTAATACTTCCAATCATGTCAGAATGCTCCATTAGACCTCAGAACCTATTGGCGGTGACGGATAAATCAGCAATTCTAATTTTGGAAAAACCGGTTTTTCTATTATTCGATATCAGGAGTAAAAATTAGGGGACATTCTCCAATGAACCACATTATTCAATGTTAATCACCGGATCTGTAATCTGTTTCCTGATTTTTCAATGTTAAATGAATAACGCTTTTGGTTTATTGAACGCCTTCAGCGTTCCTTTGTTGGAGACTAAAAGCCCAGGGTGACGTTCGCAAACTCACTGACCCTGGGCTTTTGATGTGCATCCCCTTCGGAGAATGCCGTACAGAAATTGTCCGAGGAAAATACCCTAACGGGGTTAATATTCACAGCCCGGGGTCAACGAACTTGTGAGCGCCACCCCGGGACAAACAAAACACCCCAATTATCAGAACTCTGAAGGAGTTCCATAAATTCAATTGATATGACAGTGTAAATGCCTGGTCTTTCATCTATAGGACAAATTTTCCCTGCAGGCTATGTCGTTCGGTTTGACATAAATCTCTAAAATTAGAATTGCTGCGGATAAATGGTTATCCTTGCAAATTAGTCTAAATTTGGGCTATTATGAGGGGAACTGACAAATCTTTTCATCAGGTTGCCTATGAATGACACCAGTAAAAAGAGAGCAGATACGCCTATTCACAGCGCCTACATGAATTGGGTAACGTCTCGAAAAGATTGGGACAAGGTCATCGCTGAAATCTTTAAGGAGATTAAGGTATTCAATTTTGTGCTGGCTGTTATCTCAAACACCAGCGATGGCATAAACGAGAAGTTGACGGTACTGATTAATGACGGATTTGGAGAAAACCTGCAGGCTAAGCTGGAAGAATACATGGGCCAGTTTACGATGAAGCATTTTAATTCGATAGTTAACCATATTAAGAAGAATTTTAACAAGCTCAGCCTCTATCGAATAAAAGATCAAACGGTTGCTGCAGCGATGCATGTTCCGGTTAACAGTAATATTTTCGAAATCAGAAGTGATGAGTATAAAACCGCTAAAATCCTGATAATTTTTCAAAAGCCCAAAGTGTCATCAGAAATAGAATCGATGTTTCACAATATTCAAAAAAAGATTCTTAAAAAAAAGAAAGCCTGGTTTTTTTAATCATACACGACTTAAAAAAGGTTGAATTTAAATGGTGAAAGATCTGAATCAAACCCTTGAAAACCTTAATTTCCCACTGTCAAAACAAGATAAAAAAACGGATGACCCGCAGAAACCGCAACCGGTTAAAACCACGCTGGCGGAAGATTCCTCAATAAACACCCGCTTTAAGGAAGCGATGGCCATTCCTGTTCCTGCAAATCATGACCACTGGTTCATAGAGGACTTGAGACGGGAAGGGAAAAAAGAAGGGGTTCTGGCAAAATTCCTCAAGAAAAAAGCACTGGGAGTTAATGAAATAAATGATTTAAAGAAGGAAGCCATCCAATCACCGGGCAACACACGAACCAAGATTCAAAAGCTAAAAAAGCTTTACCCATACAATTCCGAACTCTATATGCTGTCAGCCGTTTGTACCAATGGCATGCTGATGAATTCCAGTAACCGGGACGAGGTTTTAAGGGGGCTTAGATTCGCGGTTAAGGAAGCGGCAACTTGTTTGCTGAATAATGGTATCAGCCTCTACAATTGTGAAAGTTTTTTTGCCATCTATTTTGTAATGCTGGATCGTTTTAAAAGAGCGCAGGCCAAAGCACATGGGTTGCTGACTGAAGATCCCAAGCTGGTCAGTTTAAGAAACCAGCTGGCACCGGCTATGAAGTCCGTTGACTTTATGCTGTCGGAAAAATCAAAGGTCGTTAATGTCATCAATCACTTAAAAAAGAAACTAAAATCCTCAAACTACACTGCCCTTTTTGACTCCACAGATATTCAGGAGGCAGCTAATAACATTGAAAAGGGGAAACCGAAGGAACCCTGCAAATTTGGAACAGCGACAGAGATGATGTCGTATGTTTATGCACTATCGATGACCTTTGCCCACACACCATTGTTAACGAGATTGGTGGAAAAAATCCTGAAGCTTATACCGGATAAGGATGTCTCCCTGCTGGCAAGAAAAATCTCAATCAGTTCCATCAGGCGGTTCGGGACTTTCAAACTGGCCCTGGCAGAACAAAACAAGGATGAGATGATTAGAATAGCGCAAACTATTCTTCGAGAAAACAAGATGGGTTTGTCAAAAATGGGAGGACAGGCATTGTATCATTCCTATGAAGCCGATCTGTTTCTGAACCTGGCTTATGTTGTGGAGCTCACTCCGGGGCTGTTTCCGCCTAAAGAATATATTGAGATGGCGGATAAGGCAATTGAAGCCATGCAGGTATTAATGGAAAAAGATATGTCAAAAGAACACTCCTTTACTGAGAGTGCAAAGACACATTTACGACGACTCAACCAGTTGAGAGAGGAGAACCTGGATACCGTAAAAAAAACTGACGGAAATTGAACCTTACAACTCAGTATCTAAATTTTTTGTGTATGCGGCTATAGGCTATTATACCTAAATATCAACCGCACTTTTATAATCACTGGAATTCGGCCATCACCCCTGTTCAACAACTGCAACCCGGTAACTTTTTTCGGAAAGACGTAGCGCAGAAACACTGCCACCAAGGCTGCTACCGATAATCATATATTATAGTTCATCGTATTCTCCAGGTTTAAGCAGTGATATCAATTGGTTTATTAAAAATAGGCCTCATTTAACGGAAAGTTCATATTTTACGGTATAGCGGGTCAGAATCTCTTTGACTCGAGTTTCGACCTCTTCGGTTACTGCTGAATTTGATTTTTTTATGGTTACGATTACCTTGGTTCCATACAGCTTGTCTTCCCTGACACTGACCTCAACAGAGTCGATACCCTCCTCTATTTTAGCGATCTCATTCTCGTAAGCCGTTTTGATCGCTTCCCATCTCAAAGCCGGCTTGAATATCTTTCCGACCGGGGTCAGAGGGATCTCCTCCATAATGAAGACATCCTTGGGAATGGCTGCACGTTCACCAACCACTTTATTCAGATGTTCTTTGATCTGATCGACTGTCAAGGAGGAACCCTTTTGAAGTTGCACAAAAGCGACAGGGACTTCTCCGGCATGTGGATCAGGACGTCCAACGGCGGCGGCAACCTGTATCCCTTCAAGCATATACAGGGGCTCCTCGATAGCAGCCGGATCGATGTTATGTCCCCCTCTGATAATCAGGTCTTTAGCACGCCCCGTTAACCAGAAATAGCCCTCCGCATCTTTCCGACCCAGGTCTCCTGTATCAAGCCAACCTTCCTTCATCCAGATATCCTTATTTTTTGATTCATCCAGGTAGCCATCGAAAACTGTTTTACCTTTGATGCAGATATTTCCGATCTCATTGGTATTTGCTTGTCGGACACCTCTTTCATCCCTCACAAACACCTCCATCTCCGTGTAGGGGAGTCTCATTCCAATCGATCCCACTCTTCTTTCGCCGTAAGGAGGATTAACCGATGAAGCAGTTGTCCCTTCAGTTAATCCATAACCCTCCAGGATTTTCATTTTGGTCTTTGACTCAAAACGGTTTATCAACTCGGTAGACAGGGGAGCAGCGCCACATAAAGCAAATTTTAATGAGGAGATATCTGCCTCCCCTTGGGGAATATCCAGCAAAACAGAAAGAACGGTCGGTACGCAGGAGAAAAAAGAGGCCTTGTAAAAATCCACAATTTTATAAAAGTTCTGCATAACAGTTGGATCACGGTATCCCTGGGGAGAGAGCAACACAACATGTCCGCCGATGGAAAACGGATAGGCCCCGGTTACAATGGTGCCGTTTACATGAAAAAGAGGCAATCCACACAATACTGTTTCCCCGGGTTGCGCCATCCCTGCCGACTTCATCACCTGGGCCATGACCGCTTCATTGTAATGGGTGTGAGGTGCTATTTTTGGCGTGCCTGTTGTTCCACCGGTGTGATACATGGAAGCGATGTCCATGGGATCAATCTGGCGATTGGAATCAAGCTTCTCCCCGTTATAGTTATTAATCACTTCATCAAACCCCACAATTCCCTCTTTTTCATCACTGGGACCAAAAACCCTCACAATTGCCTTGAGACCGGGTATTTCGCTACGAATCCGGGTGACTTTTTGCCAGATTTCCGAACCAGGCACTTCCCCCAGCGCGACCAGAACCTTTGTACCGGCTGCGACACAGATATCCCTTATTGTAGCGGCTTCCAGCAGAGGGTTAATCGGATTCACAATCCCGGCAGCTTCGCCCCCCCAGAGAACATAATGGGTATGCGGCGCATTAGGCAGCAGGTAAGTGATGACGTCTGTGGCACCGATTCCCAGATCGTAAAACAGGTTCGCAGTCCGATTGATAAGAGCCCAGAATTCGCCATAAGAAACCTGCATGGGGTTGGCATAACTATCGCCATTAAACATGAAACTGATGGCAGTGTTAGCCGGGTTGATTTCACAACCTTGCCTAATCAGGTCATAGGTATTGGTTGCAGTCAGCCTTTTTTCAAAGGGAATCTGCTCTATTTTCTCAATATCCGCCATCGTGGCTATCTTGATCTCTTCCATTGTCTCTCCTTGTTTTCGGAATTTCGAAACTTGTTTATCATTTATAATAACAATATGATGAAATACTATTCCAATACTACAAACCTATAGTTGCAGACAATTACCGGTTTTCGACTGCTGAAAGCTCCTTATCGTATATTCCGGGTAAAACACATCGATGATAAACTTAGGAGATTTTCGAGAGCCTGTCAATTGAGGAAGGGATAAAAGGGGAGCTTGAATTTTGACATTTTAGGAGAAAGGGTGGGACTATTATTTATAAATAGAATTCCCAAATCGGTTGATCAATCCAGGGATCCTGAACCCATGACACCAAGTCGATTCATCTCGCATGCAAGCTTCGATTTTCACTCATAAAAATATATGAACAACAATAAAACTAATATCCCGGTTTTGTTTGAGAATGAGGATATCATCGTCGCTGACAAACCAAGTGGACTTCTGGTTCACGCTTACAAAAAAGAAACCAACGAACGGATGCATCTTTTACGACTACTACGGGAGCAGACTGGTCATTATCTCTACCCAATCCATCGGTTGGATCGACCGGTTTCAGGTATCGTTCTATTTGGAAAAACCCCCGGAATTGTTCGCGAGATAAAGTCGGTCTGGCATTCCGAATCCACTATCAAGGAATACATTGCACTGGTTAAAGGAGAACTGGCGGAAACAGGCTCGTTCTCTTTTCCTTTATTGAATGAGTATAGGGAAAAACAGACGGCAATTACACACTATTACCCGGAATTAAACTTTGGAGAGACGACATTGGTGAAAATCAGACTACAAACCGGCAGGAAACACCAGATTCGCCGACATTTTTCCAGACGCTGCGCCAATGTCATTGGTGATACTAAATACGGACAGGGTAGTATCAACCGCTTTTTTAAAGAGAGATACGGTCTCATCCGGATCTTTCTGCATGCCCACTATTTCAAGATAACAATGCCGGAAGCAGGAGGAACAATCGAAATAAACAGCCCCTTACCCACTGATCTGCAAAAGATTATGGACAGGCTGAACAAAGAAAAACAGATTCATGATCCTTTTAAATAGATGAGCCACCACGAGAACAATCGTAAGCAATAATTCATTATCCCTGCCATCTAAGGACGCCCTACTATAACCATTGCCCTAATAGTTTATTCTAAGACAGACGGCGATGAGAAGATGATTCTTGATATATCAAAGCTTATATGGTAAAGGTGCCTTTATTCAATGTAACAAACTGATACCATTTGAATTGAGGACAAGCAAAAGGAGAGATAATGGCAACATACGATGATATGCCTTGGCTTAAGTTTTATGATGATCAGGTTAAGAAGGAGATTCCCATTCCGGAAACCACCTACCTGGATTTTATGGAAAAGGGATTAACTCATGATTCTGAAAAAGCAGCGTTTTATTTTCTGGGGAAAATGTTCACCTTTGGGGAAGTTGATGACTTGTCTAACCGGTTCGCCTCTTACCTGGTTAAATGTGGCTGCAAAAAGGGGGATATCGTTGCCGTTAACCTGCCCAATCTTCCTCAATACCTGATTGCACTGGCAGGCACTTTTAAGGCCGGGTGTATCCTTTCCGGAGTATCTCCTCTGCTAACACCAAAGGAATTGCTACATCAACTGAATGACTCACAGGCAGTTTTTTTTGTAACCCTTGATATTCTATTTCAGGAACGACTCGTAAAAATAGTGGACAAGGCGACTCACCTTAAACATGTCATTGTAACCAATATTGCCGACTTCCTTCCCGCTGTTAAAAAAGTCCTGGGAAAACTTCTGAAAAAGATCCCCTCTGGAAAAGTGGTTCCCATTTCGGGAAAATCGGTTATTTCATTCAAAAATATGCTGTCAGAGTCTTCACCTCGAAAACATAATGTCGAATTCAGTCCGGATGATACCTGTCTGATTCAATACACGGGCGGCACTACAGGCCCTTCCAAAGGCGTGGTGATCACACATCGGAATATGATGTTCAATATTGCTCAGTTGATTCAATGGATCAGCAAGGACATTGATCCCCAAAAGAATATCCTGGATCATAAGCGGGGACAGGATATCATCTGTTCGGGATTCCCTTTCTTTCACCAGGCAGGACTTGCTCTGGGACTATCACAGATAGGTCAGGGCAACACCCAGATTCTGGTTCCTGATCCCAGAAATACCACCCAGATCTGCAAAGATATGGATAAATATAAGCCTACTATTCTGGTGAACGTCCCAACACTTTATCAATTGCTAATGGAAAACCCCATGTTCGCCAAGATAGATTTCTCCTCCGTCAAATACTGCATTTCCGGCGCCGCTCCCTTTGATGTCGATTCGATTAAACAGCTGGAAGGATTTGTCGGTGAAGGTAATGTGTTGGAATTGTACGGTATGACCGAAACCAGCCCGATTATTACCATGAATCCCCTCTTCGGAAAGAAAAAAATCGGATCGGTAGGAATTCCGGCTCAAAACACCCGGGTTAAGATGGTGGATGTAGAAACCGGGGAGAAAGAAGTGCCTGTCGGAGAACCGGGTGAACTGATCGTTAATGGTCCCCAGGTGATGAAGGGATACTTTAATAAACCGCAAGCAACCGCCGATACTATTCGGCAATTCAAAGGTGAACCCTGGTTGTATACTGGGGATGTAGCCCGCATGGATGATGACGGATACGTTTACATTGTGGATCGAACCAAGGACATGCTGCTGGTTGGCGGTTTCAATGTTTATTCCAAGCAGGTGGAGGAAACGCTGTATGAGATCCCGGAGATCGAATTGTGCGGCGTCGTCGGTGTGGCCAATCCGGATAGACCCGGCAGTGAGTTGGTCAAAGCAGTGGTGCAGTTAAAATCTAATGCAAAAGATAAGGACCAAAAAGCCATTGAGGAAAAAATCCTTGCCTACTGCAAAGAGAACATGGCACCTTACAAAGTCCCCAAAATTATCGAATTTATAGATGCCATACCCCTCACTGCTGTTGGAAAAGTTGATAAAAAGGTTTTGCGTGTTTAGATATGGTTTCTTTTTATCTCTTTTTTGAGATCAAGAACTGATCAAAATTTGCCAGGTGTTGAATGGAGCTGAAATCATCGATTTCGTTTGATCGCAGATCCAGTTTTTTAAGATTGACAAGGTTTTTGAGGGAATCGATCCGAGATATCTGATTCTCCTTAAGATGCAGTTCCGAAAGATTTAGAAGACCTTCCAGGGCGGAAATACTTTGGATGGAGTTGTTATTAAGCTTCAAAGAGGTGAGATTAACTAATTCCCTTAAGGAACTGATATCGTTTATTTGATTGTTATGCAAAGAAAGGGAGGTAAGCTTTTTCAGACCTCCCAGAGGGGCAACATCGGTAATCCTGTTATTGTGTAAAGACAGTGTCGTCAGCTCTTTCAAATTGCTCAAGGGACTGATATCTTCGATCTGATTATGATCCAGTCCCAAAGACTTTAATGATCGAAAATTCCTGAGAGCCGAAATATCAGAGATCCGGTTATTATAGAGAAACAACCAGTTGACATTTGTCAACGGCTCAAGCGGACTGATATCTTTAATATTAGTGCCCTGAATGATCAGCATGATCAACTTTTTTAATCGTTTGTACAACTCGATACAATTGTCAGGAGAATAGTCCGTTCCAACTTTGGAGGCCAGGATTCTGAGTGTGTGCTCCTGGTCTTCAGTGGGTGTTTTACAGAGCTCCGGGTAGGGTCTTGTATAGTATTCCGGCAGTACCTCTTTTGGTTGCTGTTGTTCAGGGGGTGCCAAACTTGCGTGCAGCTCTTTACCCGGCAGCGTTTCCCCTGAATCCTGAATTTTCTGCTTTCCCTCTTGTTCTACGCCCGTTTGTGAATCAGGCAATCGGGGCCAGAGTAAGTTTCCCCTGTTACTCTCTTCTAGAGCCGATTTATCTTGATCAACCTGATGCGGTTGATCTGAGGATTCTGTCCCTCTCCCGCTGATCTGTCTTTCCTGGCGATTTTTCAGTGAGGGGGCATCCTCAATTGTAGACAAGGACGCACCGGGTGGAATAGCTTCGTGCCCTGGTAATTGAATCCGACTACTTCTTGTAAGATTGTTCTCACTGCTATCTGCTCTGTTTTCAGAAACCTGTTGAGCTTTCCTCTCTTCCGGGAGGTCTGTTTCCTGTTGAAATGGAGATTCGGAGATCTGAGTTTTTACGTCAACTGCAGTCGATTTCGGTGTTCTGCCACTTTTCTGAACGCCATCCTGCCTTTGAGAAACTATTCCCCCCTCCCGGTTTTTTCCACCGACAGCTGATGAATGTTCGCCTGATTGCACTGTTTCTTCATCACTCTTTATGGTCGGGCGATTTTCACTCCTATTGTCAATAAAACTTTTCCCGGTCTTTTTTACATACTGTGATTCCTTGCGAGGTTGATAACGATAGGATTTTTGGTTTTGAGTGTCTGCATTATCCTCATCCCCGTCACGCGAATATTGGGAAATGGGAACCCGTTCTGATCCCTCCGATTGCAGCTCTCCATCGTCTACCGGTGCTTGAATTGAGGATTTGAACTCTTCCTGTTTTACCCGATTCTCCTGTTGTTGAACCGAATATTCGGTCTCCTGGCTTTCTTTGGGTGCAACTGTTTTTACAGCTTTGTAACTAACCTTTTTAGGGAGATTAAAATAGTCCAAATTTGGGAAATGGGCAATTGAAGCCGCATTGGTGATAGGATTATAAGTGAGATCAAGTCGCTTGATATATATTAACTTTCGTAGCGGAGTAATATCACTGATCGCATTATTGTTGGCTATTAACCAGGTCAACTTGTAAGAACTTCTCAAGGGGAAAAGGCTTTTGATATCGTTATAAGCGACGAACAAATATTGAAGATTGGGTAGTCTTCTTAGCGGGTACAGATCTTCTATCTGATTATCATCCAAATACAGATAAACCAACCGAACCATACCTGATAACGGTGAAATATCCTTAATTTGATTGCTGACAAGAAATAGTTTTTTTAATCCGACCAGTCCTTCTAATGGGTTAATATCACTTATATTATTATTATCAAGTATCAGCTTTTCCAAACCGACCAGTGTGGAAAGAGGGGAAAGATCCCTGATTTCCTTATTCTCCAGATCCAGCTCTTTTAGTTTGTATAGACGGGTATAAAGCTCTTCGCAGTTCTGGGTTGAATAATCGAGTGCTACCTTTTCAGCCAGCGCTTCAAGTGTTACAGTCTGATCCTGCGACGGTGTTTCACATGCTATTGGATAGCCGGAACGGGCAAAAGCGTAATCAGACAAAGTAACAATTATAATAAGCTGGAGAACCAGACACCACAATCCGGTTTTAATTGCGGAAGCGCTTTTGTATGATTCCATTTTTCTCACTTCTGATGAATAGTTATAACGTTTAATGTCACAATAATGGTTGTTAACCATCAAATCAACATTAAAAAAAACAGTACAGTGATGGGACAGTTTGAAACCAGGGGGTGATAAGTGATTTTGTGAATTGTTTTTGGGGGAATCCAACAGAAGAAATCAGCAGGCAGATGGTAAAGCCAACCATCCGCCACTGGTCGTGCAGAGCTGCCTATTGTGGCCCTCCATGGTAGGCGTAACTGATAAGATTTTTAATACCTGTTTCAGGGTTGCTCAAAATGCCGGAATCAAAACAGTATACACCAGGATGATGTTTTACCTGGTTTAGGCAAATCTGAGGTGCTACCAGAAAAAGCTTTGGAATACACTGCAAAGCTTTATAGACACATTCAACAAACTTCTCTTTGTCCGCAACATTTTGTTTGATAATGAATCCAACTCTGTCCTGTTTTGTTGGTTTGCCGGTGTTGATCTGCAAATTGCTGCTTTCGAAAACTCCTGTAATCAAAGTTTGGGTGGATTTTGTAATTTCATTGCCCAGTTTTAAAAACACTTGTACATTCATGATAAAAAAGTCTCCTAAAAAATTACTGCAAAAACTAATCATATAAAAATATATACTGAAATGGTATGTGACCCTGCTCGCATTGAGAATCCAAAATAATAAATTGTATTGATCTATATAATCGAAATAATCAAATTTTTAGATAACAACCTGATGATATAATCAAATCAATTCTAAATATCAAACAGATAAGATGATGACCATCAAGTTTTTAAGATTTACAGACTCAAATTGCCTCATTATGATGACAGGTATCTCAAGGATCGATGGAGCACCAAATAGGTCTCTCCGATACAACCGCCTCTAAACCTTATACTGTCAGGTAAAAAAAGTGTTTTCAAAAGCCATCGTCAGAAAACCTTGCCGAAATATGGCGCAGGGTATCACTTCCGCAAACCTGGGAGTTCCGGTATTTGACCTGGCAAAAGTCCAGCATGATGCTTATATTAAAACCCTGAAAACCTGCGGTCTCGAAGTAATTGTGCTTGAAGCCGATGAATCACATCCTGATTCCGTATTTGTTGAGGATACTGCCGTTGTAACGGAATCGGTAGCGGTTATTACCAATCCTTACCCTGATAGTAGAAAGGGCGAAACCATTGCCATAAAATCTAAGCTCGAAAAAATATTTGGATCGATGGCTGTCATAAATGAACCTGGTACTTTTGAGGGGGGTGATGTCATGCAGGTGGACCGCGGTTTCTATGTGGGAGTGTCCGGAAGAACAAACAAAGAGGGAATCGATCAGTTTACCGCCATTCAGAAAAAATATAACTACTGGGTGACTTCGATAGAAATGAAGGAACTGCTACATCTGAAAACCGGTATTTCCTACCTGGGCAACAACACTATGATAATGGTTAACGAGTTTACCTCGGAACCGCTATTTGATTCCTTCAAAAGAATAGTGGTTGAAAAGCAGGAAGAATATGCAGCCAATTGTATCAGGGTTAACGAATTTGTACTGGTGCCTCTGGGTTTTCCGAAAACAGTTGAGGCGATAAAGGCTTCCGGATTCCGGGTGAAGGAGCTTGATATGTCCGAGTTTAGAAAACTGGATGGGGGCTTGAGTTGTTTGTCATTGAGATTTTGATCTTGCGGATTTAGATTGATCGGTTGTGTTTTACTTGAATCTATTATTATTTCTAAGCGTTGGATTCCGGAGCAAGTCCCATAAGCGCTTAAATAAGGAAATTTTCTATACAAAATTCAATTTTTAAAAACGGTAGGGCGGCCTTACATGGCCGCCGTTGAGTTGCTTCTGGCGGGGATGTAACCCCGCCCTACCGTAATCATTGCTCTTGGTAATATTTGCTTAAATAAGTGCTTGATTCCGGAGCAAGTCAGACATGACTGAGAACTCTAAACTCTCAAGTAAATAATTGATCTTGGATAATTAGAGGCAGATGAGGGTAGACAATGCAAAAGAATGGAATGGTCTATGAAGGAATCATGATGGGATTCTATTATGCTGTCTGGGTCTTACGCCAACGTCCTCAGATAAACGGTGTCGAGTATTTGAAGAATCTCCCCAGCCAGGTGATTTTTACCATTACCCATGACAGCTATTTCGAAATTCCTTCCCTCTCAAGAGTCTATAAGGCTATCACACCCAGACCGGTGTTCACCATAATGGCAAAAGAGGAATTTCTGGACGGGCAATATCTTTCCACCAATTTTTTTAAAGATAATCCTGTACTGAGAAGTCTTTTCAAGTTTATCGATTCCACAGGCGCCCCAAAAGCGATCTTTGAAAAACTGAACCTCATCTCGATCCCAAGACCGTTTGCCGACATTCATGACCCTAGATACAAGAACGTAAAAATGCAGATTTCATCCCAATTTCACCAATTCAAGACTCGGATTTCAGAAGGATTCTCCACCTTGATTTTTCCAGAGGGAACAACCTGGGGTTACGGCGGGTTGAGGAAAATCCGCAGCGCTGTTTTTCAGCTGGTGTCTACCTCCTTTGAACAATATGACAAAAAAGTCTACATTCTGCCGATAAACGTAAAAGTCGATAAGCTCGTTAAAGGGTGGAAAGACGTTTTTATCAATGTGGGAAAGCCTCAGTTTTTTTTCAAATCAAAAGATGAATTTAATCAGCAATTGTACACTGTATTGCAGCGTCTTCATACCATCACTTTCAGCCAGATTGGAGCCTACTATTTAAAAAAACTTTCGAAAATGAGTGATCAGGCCAGAACTGACCTTAAACTGAGCAGAGACCAACTGTTTGAGCGTTTGGAGCAGGCGGCCTTTAATCTTCAGGTAAAAGTTCAGAAGGGCACCCTGCCGGCTATCGATCAAAACCTGATGGAAAAAGATTACTTTTCCAACAAATTTGATAGATTTCTAGCTTATTGTGCCAGGAAAAACTATCTGGATCTAATTTCAAATCGGCAGGAATTTGTCTTAAACGCCAAAAAGATATTGGCACATCATCCCCATAAGATTTTTAGAAAGAGAAACCCGCTCGGATTTCATGCCAATGAATTGGCCTCCCTGGGGGAGAAAACAATAGATATCGCATTTGAAAAATAGTCTTTTATATTGGCCATTCCAACCGATCAGAGCTTTACGATCTTGTTTCTTAAGACACCCAGTTTATCTATCTCAAGCTCAACAACATCACCAGGATTAAGAAACCGATTGTGTTCCAGGCCGCAACCATTACCGACCGTTCCCGATCCAAGGCACTCTCCCGGATACAGAGTTTCCGATTTTGAGACATGGGCAATCAAGTCTTCAAAACGATGGTACATCTCACTACTGTTGCCACGACCCCACTCTTCACCGTTAACGCGGGCAATCATGGTTAGATTATAAGGGTCTTTAATCTCGTCCTTGGTGACCAGCCAGGGCCCCAGGATATTACCGGTGTCAAAATCCTTTCCTTTTGACGGTCCAAGCCGCCCCTTCATCTCCTGAAACTGGGCATCTCGTGCACTCATGTCGTTGAAGATCAGGTAGCCGAAGACATGATCCAGCGCCCGGTCTTTCGGAATATCTTTTCCCTTTTTTCCGATGATAACTGCAATCTCACATTCAAAATCCATTAAATCACTGTAACAGGGCCAGATGACGTCCTCTTCATGACCAATTACTGAAAACCGGTTTGCCTTATAATAAATAGGTTGCTGGTACCACACTTTTGGTATCTTTACAGCGCCCAGGGCGACCAGTATCTTGCCCAGAAGACCGTAATACCGCTTTGCAAACTGGTTGGAAGCCTGCTGCAGATGTTTCTCAAACATCATACAATCCCTGATTTGAGCGGGAACCGGAATGGGCGCTTTTAAGGTGATATCCGCAATGAATACGGTTTTTTTCTTGGATTGCTGCAGTTCTGATGCCTCCTCCAACGCCGTCTCGCCTCCTTCAACAATCTCCAGAACACTGCCGAACTTCCCGGAAAGGTCAACAACCGTCTTTAAATCCTCTAAAAGTATACCGGGAGTCTCTTTCCCGGACTTTGAGCAAAAAGTTATGAACTTCATCTTGTCTCCAAAAATTGGTTGGTCTCAACAGAAACATCATGTTTGATCTTTTTAATGATGACAGCGATGGCATCAGGCTCACAACGCATTAGTTCTTCTCCCATACACCGTATACATGACTGTATAAACACCTGACTCAAATTACAAGTCAATGTTTTTGATGTATATCTCCGCCGAATTTTTATTGATGATAACATCTGGCTAACTGCCATTTACATGGCATGATGAACAGTAGGGCAGCCCTACGTGGCCGCCTTTGAGTACAAGCAGGCGGGAATGTAAACCCGCCCTGCCGTAATCCTTGCTTTTGGTAACATTGAACCACAGAAGTCTGCAGCTTAGTTCCCAGGAGATTATTGGCAAGAACTGTTTCAGGAATCTGCCGAATCCATGCGGTTGCCGTTAAATCATCACATCTCCACAAAAGAAACGGTAGGGCGGCCCTACGTGGCCGCCTTTTTCTCAATCTTCGAATTTTGGGTATTTATCATGTAATTACACAACGGTCACATACAGGGCAATCGCATGAAAATTTTCGATGAATACAGATGTTATCTGAATTGTTTTCAATGAGAAGTTTTGAAAAGGAACCCCAACGGGGATTCAATAATAAAAGCCTGGGGTCAACGAACTTGTGAGTGCCACCCCAGGTAGGAGGTTTTCGAAAAATATATGAACTCAGAAGGAGTTCAATAAATATATGAACTCAGAAGGAGTTCAATAAATATATTTGAAGACATGTTTTAATCCTCATCATAAAACGCTGTTGAACGCTTTCAGCGTTCTTATTAGGGAAATTGCCTTGTTATCACGGGGTGGCGTACGCAGACTCACTGACCCCGGGCTATTGACTGTTTATACCCTTCGGGGAATGGCAATAAAAAGATTGGGAACAAGTCGATTACCATTTTCCACTGGATGAAAAAAAGAGAACTTGCAGGGGTTTTCATGCAATTGCCCAACGGTCACAAACCTCATAGTTGACAAAGCCTATGCATGCCACATAAAAGTAAGACTGTTTTCCCGACAAGCTAAAAGCCAAATGCTAATCGCAAACGACTTACCAAAAAGAATGATAAAATTCCGTTGTATTACTTTAATTTTAATTATAATCATGATTCAAAGTTGTTCCGCCCAATCAAAAAATAATAGTCCGATACATCACCGGGGAGACCGGTTTGTGAACCTTTACCCCTTTAAGGAGCTCGGTTTTTTCGATCTTCTGAAGTGGCGCTGGCAAAGAAGTGATAAAAACATCCCCCAGGTTGACTCCTACCACTTTCCATTGGCGCACAATGATCCGGAATTTCTTCGGCGGAATAGGACAGAAAACACGGTAACCTGGATTGGGCATTCAACTCTGCTTATTCAGGTGAACGGTGTCAATATTCTCACTGATCCCCACTTTTCAGAACGGGCATCGCCCTTACAATGGATAGGTCCAAAACGTGCCGTTCAACCGGGATTAAAGATGGAAGATCTTCCGGATTTAGACCTGATATTGATTTCACATAATCATTACGATCATCTGGACAGTGGCAGTATTTCCCGGTTAAAACAGCTGCAGAACGAGATCGCCCCCACCTTTGCCGTTCCCCTGAAATTAAAAAAATGGTTTGCCGATAAAGGGATCAAAAATGTTTTAGAATTGGATTGGTGGCAATTCGAAAAGACTGTGAACTTCGAGATAATTGCGGTTCCAATGCAACACTGGAGTAAACGAAACCCGTTTGCAAACAATGATACTCTCTGGGCTGGGTGGGTAGTTAAGATAAAAGAGTTTAAATTTTTTTTCCTGGGTGACACCGGTTATACCCCCTTGTTTAAAGAGATAGGAAAGCGGTTGGGGCCGTTTGACCTGTGCGCGATTCCCATTGGTGCGTATGAACCGAGGTGGTTTATGAAAAATCAGCATATATCACCCGAAGAATCGCTTCTCATCCACAAAGACGCCAATTGTAAACGTTCAATCGGAATTCACTGGGGAACCTTTGTTTTAACCGATGAACCGCTGGATGAACCACCTCGCATCATCGCCGAACTGAAACCGGAAATGGGAATTGCTGACGACGAATTTATTGTGCTGCAGCATGGAGAGACAATGATATTAGAGTAACACTGCAATCAGCTCAATTCTGCTTTAATCATGGGTCTATGTTTTTCCAGTTTATTTTCTTGAGAAAATCTGGTTCTCTGGTCCAGGTTAAGTTCAAAAACTATGCTGGTATCTGTCAACCGTGTTCATGAACGTGAATGAATAGACAAACTCCACTATTTTTTCGTGTACGATCACGTTTATGTTCACGAGCACGTTAACATAAACGATTTTTGTTTAAGGAAGATAGACCGTGTTTTGAAATACATTCTGCATAAAAAACAGGGCGACGAAAGATATAACGGCCGCGATGATCGGGGTGGCTATCCATCCCAGGCTAATCTTTCCCAATACTCCGTAATTAACGTTTTTTGCACCTTTGGCCAGGCCGATTCCGATAATTGCACCTACAACCGCTTGAGAACTGGACACTGGAACCAGTGGAATAGGAGGTAACCCAACGGATATCATCCAATTGGCCAAACCCTTTGAGGCAAAAAGAAACAACACCAGGGAGCTGGCCAGAATAACGATCAGGGCGGTGATCGGTGACAATTTAAAAATGCCGGAGCCGACGGTTGACATCACCCGCCTGGAATAGGTGAAAACTCCGATTGAGATGGCCATGCCCCCTAATAGAAACAGTTGTTGGGCACTGCTAAAACAAAAAAAACCTCCAATATTAAAATCCCTGAAGGGAGATGATGGGACAAAAACACCCATAACATTGGCAATATTATTGGCTCCCAGACTGTAAGAACCGAAAGCCCCAACCAGAACAAGTCCGAAACGGGTATAAGAGTCGATTTTAAGGAGATGGATTTTGGTTCGCTTTAAAAACTGACGCGTTAACAGGTAGATGATCAATGCGAATGCCATTGCCAATAGTGGGCAGATGAGCCATGTTCCTGCTATTTTTGTAAAAACACTAACATCAGTGGGATGACCGGAGAAGAGGTTCCACCCGATAATCGCCCCTACAATGGCTTGAGAGGTTGAAACCGGCAACGATGCTTTGGTCATCATTAAAACGGTAATGGCGGAAGATAAGGCAACGGTAAAAGCCCCTGCCAGTGAGTTAATCGCTCCAAGTTTCCCCAGGGTATGGGTCGCCCCTGCGCCACTGAATACTGCTCCGGCAATGACAAAAATACTGCAGATTAGGGCTGCGTATGAAAACTTAATCATTCGTGATCCTACCGCCGTACCAAAAACATTGGCAGCATCGTTCGCTCCCAGGGACCAGCCAAGAAACAGACCACTGGACAGAAAAAACAGTATTACGGTGGTGCTCATAGGTGTTTTCAGGCTTCGCGTTTTATAACAAATACGGATAAGCGATCGCAGACATACTCGGCTGCATCGCTCAACAATGCCATCTTTTCAGCAAAATAACGGATGTGAACCTTCTTACTGAATTTTATGATCTCGTCCTTTTTAAATACCGATCTTTTAATTCTTTCTTCCACTTCATCGACCTCATGTTCATAGAAGAACACACGGTTGATATGATCATTGACAGAGCTAATATCAGTAAAATAGGCGTTGCAGGCGGAGACCAGTGATTCAACAGCCTTTACTGAATATTCAGCCATCTTGTTAAAATCATCTTTCAGTGACTCCGGAATTTCGGGTGTTTCTATTGAAATGCTTTGCAGAATTTTGAAGCTGACATCAACCACATCATCAAGGGTTTCCAGAAGGGCAAGCACATCACCTCTGGAATCAGGGATCAGCAGATGGGCATACAATTTGTGTTTAATATCTCTTCTCAATCGATCGGCTTCATTCTCAATTTTCTTTATTTGAATAACCCGCTTCTCAAAGAGATCAGATTCTCCCCTCATATATTCTTTAATTGCTTCATAAAAAACCAGCCCTGAATCATGAACTGTATTGAGATATACATCTATCTCTCCAATTAGCTCCTTTGATTTCCCGAATATATTCATTTCTTCAACTCCATTCTACAATAGTGGCGCCTCTTAAATGTTTTACATTAAGTTGAAATACCGATGGATTTTGAGAGGAGACCTTCAGATTTCCGCATAAGCCTACGGTATCATATCCCATTTATCAAGGCGAAAATGTCACCCGCACACCCATAATTCAACCAAAAACGTCCTTTTTTATAAAAAAAGAGGACAAATAACCTGTCTCCTGCCCAGAAAGAGAAAACATATTTTTTAGAGATTATAGGAAATCACCGAACCGAAGATGAGGCGGTGGTATTGAGAAGTTGGATTTTTGATGTAAAGGAACACAGTGAATTTGCTGCAATTATCCTGTTCGCAAGAAAAACTTGTGAATAGAGATTATCAAGAAAATAGAGGAGGCAAAATGAGCAGAGCTGAAAAAATTCATGAGGAAGCCATTATTATCGACGCTACCTGTCCACTGGCTGTACTGGATCAGTATCATGATAATTACAGGGCTGGTGGCGTCACCGTAGTAGCCGCTACCGTTGGTTATGGAGTTGGAGACATTGGCAATATAAACTTCACCGTACGCAACCTGGGAAACTGGTACAAACGGTTCAGGGAAAATCCTGATAAACTCCATTTTGTGAAGTCCGTTAATGATATTTTTCAAGCAAAAAAAGAGGGAAAGCTGGGAGTGATCTTTCATTTCCAAGGCAGCGCTCCTTTTGAGGATGACATAAATATGGTCGAAGTGTATCACCGCCTGGGAGTTCGGATGTGCCAATTGTGTTATAATGCCAAGGATCTGGTGGGTTGCGGGTGTGCTGTCGAAGAAGATACGGGGTTAACCGAATATGGGGCAAAAATCATTGGTGAGATGAATCGTCTGGGAATAGTGGTTGATTGTGCCCACACCGGTTATAAAACAACCATGGATGCCATCGAGGCTTCCACCAGTCCGGTCATTATCTCCCACGGCAATGCTAAAGCCATCTGCAACAATCGTCGTAATCTGGAAGATGAATTAATACAAGCCATAGCCAGGAAAGGAGGTGTTGTCGGTTTTAACGGTTTTCCAGGATTTGTGGCGGACAAACCCCGACCTACACTTGATGATATGCTGGATCACGTGGATTACATGGCAAAACTGGTAGGACCCGAAAATATAAGTGTCGGCATTGATTATTATGAATATCAGGCGGGTGTGGTGGATGATGACACAGCTAATCTTATTTATAACTATCTGCTTGAATCCGGTTCCTGGAATACTACGGATTACCCTGCACCACCCTGGTATTACCCCGAAGGACTGGAAATGCCGGAAAAGCTTGTCAACCTTACCATAGGACTTTACAAACGCGGCTATTCGGAGGATGAAATCAAAGGGATTCTGGGGCTCAATATCATTCGGGTTTTTAGAAAAATCTGGAAATAACAACCAATTAAAAGGCATTTGATGACAGATCGCGCCTCACAATTAACCAAAAAACAGGCCGTATACGGACTGACAATATTGGCACTGATAAATTCAGTGAATTACATGGATCGGAATGTGGTTACCATTCTCTTTCCGTTAATCAAAAAAGACCTCCTGCTGACCGATACCCAACTGGGACTGATTGGCGGATTGGCATTTACATTAGTTTATGCTTTGGCAGCCGTGCCCATTGGTTGGGCGACGGACCGTTTTAACCGAAAGGTTGTACTCTCCTCCGGCATTTTTGTATGGAGTTCCGCCACCTTTTTATCCGGAACCGCCGGAAGTTTCGCCACCTTTTTTGCTGCCCGCTCCTTAACTGCCACCGGTGAAGCGTCATGTCATCCTTGCGGTGTTTCCCTGATCAGCGATTACTTTGATTCCAAAGTGAGAACCACTGCCATCGCTCTTTTTCAGATGGGAATCCCGCTGGGAGCAGGCCTCGGGATTGTGTTAGGGGGAATTCTGGCAACAGCCTATGGTTGGCGCAACACTTTTTTTATCTACGCTGTTCCGGGAATAATCCTGATCCCTTTTATTCTGATGATGAAAGAGCCAAAAAGAGGGGCAATGGAAAAGGGCTCCAAAACCGTATCTCCTCTGAAAAAAGGAGATTTTATATCCGGAGTTCGACGGATTTTGTCTGACAGAAGCCTCCTCCTGCAATATTCGGCAGCCCTGTTTGGTCAATTCGGGGTAACATCCTTTTCCGTCTGGATGCCGACCTTTCTGTACCGGGTGCGAGGATTCGACGTTAATGAAGCAGGCAAGATCATGGGGATTGCATTTCTTATTGGCGGCATTGTCGGAACCCTTGGCGGAGCTACCCTGGCTGATCGCTGGTTTAGAACCGATAAAACCGCCCGGATCAAAGTGCAAATACTGGCGGTAGCATTGGGAATACCTTGTCTAATGTGTGCTCTGCTCATTGACTCAAGGGCGGTTCTGATTCCCGCTGTTTTTGCCGGTTCTATTTTCGCCATGGCCGGCTATCCGATCTGTTCCGCTATCCTGGTTGATCTTTTAAATCCGAGGGATCGCGGAGTCGGTATGGCATTTTTGCTAATCGTTCAAAACGGAATCGGATTAACGCTGGCATCATTATCAGTAGGCGCTATCAGCGATTTAACGGGGTCACTACTCTATGGTCTCTTTCTGGCTCCTGTTTCCATGGCAATAGTAATCATACTGAGCCTGATGCTCAAAAGCCGTTTTCTTGCCAGTTATGAAGCCGTCGGCGCATTACAGATGAATTAACGCTTGCCGCTGTAATGATATTCTTTTCAACCTTTTATTCAAAATAGGAGAAGGACAATGACTTTATCACGCTTGCTTAAACTTCAGTGGATCTATATCATTCTAGGTGTTGGTTATAATATTGTCAGTTATTTTGTTGTTATGTCGGGTGGGCAACAGCTTTCGACCACCATGCCGTTAAAAGGCGGTCCGGCCATGCTGCTGTACGGAGTTTTCCTGCTGGCTGCTTATACAGATCGCATCATCCTTTATCGGATTTTGATGACGGTCGCTGTCTTTTTCTACGGCTGGGGCGGAATTGTTGTTCATTTAATCAACTATTCCCAAGACCCCTCTCTTTACGCATCATTCGCAGCCTGGATCATCGCAGTGGGAATCAATGTCTACGGCTTGGGACTGAGTCTGGTGGCTATTACGGGAAAATTTGAAAATGACAGGCTTTCGACAACGGGTTAGTTCTTTTTAGGAGAGTGCGTGAACGCAAGTGAAACCGGCAGATACCTGATTGCCGGGCTTATCATTTTCGGAGGAGGGTTAGCCTGGGTTTTAGCGCTGGGACAGCTTTTTCTGGAATATCGAAACAGGAACAATTACATTATTGCCGGATATTTCTTTCTTCTCGGGATATGGCAGACCTTGGGAGGATTGGTTTACCTGGGCGCGGATCAGCACTTGCCCTTTAATGTCTTTGTAATCAGCGTTCCCTGCTTTTTCCTCTCCGTACCTCTGCTCTATTTGTATTTTCGCTGTATTATCGATAATCAGTACCAGATAACACGAAAACACCTGATCCATTTTCTTCTACCGGTTGTTTCCGTTTTTCTGCTGATACCATCGGCCTTTCAGAAGATTAATCTCTACAGGGTGATGAATTTTTTTGAGTACTCCGATTACCGATTTAATGAAATCGCGGTGAGCTTTATAATGTATTTTGCCATGTTTTTATACCTGGGTTATCTGTTCTTACTGATCAGGGATATACAAAAACTGCTCACTGACGATAAAACCAACCAAACTCGATATTTGCGACTACTCTATTACTGCACCCGTTTTATGTTTCTGCTAAACATTTTGTGGTTTATCGACCGGTTTTTTTCCCTGGGTTTTTCCCAGGGAACCTATCTGTTTGTCACCGTGGTTTTGATCGGCATTTATCTGCTCAGCAGTCGCTATCCCCAATTTCTGTTGATATTGAAGCTGGAAGCGGAAAACGCCAGGTATTCGAAGTCCCAGATCGAAAAACTGAACGCCGAATCAGTCATCGACAGAATCAAACAGGCCATGATTGACAATAAAGCTTTTAGAAATGAAACCATTAATCTGAAGGATTTTGCCGCCCAACTAGCCATCACTCCTCACCAATTATCTGAAATCCTGAATAAAAAACTTGATCGTAGTTTTAATGCACTCATCAACGAATACAGGATCAATGAAGCCAGAGAGATTCTGTTACAGAATCCAGACCGCAAAATTCTGGCAATCGCCTACGATGTTGGTTTCAACTCCCCATCCGCTTTTTACAATGCTTTTCAGAAGTTTGTCGGTAAAACACCCAGCAGATTTCGTGAGGAACACTGCAAGTAGCCTTTCCGGTTTTCCCCACTCAAATCCCGTCTCTATTTGAGCATTTTAGCATATAGTTTCTGCAGCAACCGCCACTTTACACCGGAAATATTCACAAAAAAAGCTCCCGACTTATCAATCAGGAAGATAGAATCACTCCTTCAGCTGATGATTTTTGTAGAAAACAGGTTTTGATCATGTTTCGTGTTTATAAAAACAAATTGCATCGGCTTGAACTGAAGGGAAGATGGAAACAAAAAAGCATATTTTCGCAGTGGATTCTCATACCATGGGAGAGCCGACCCGAGTTGTCATAGGAGGGATTGGATCTATTCCCGGACAGTCCATGGCTGATAAACGCGATTATGCTTCCCGGAAACTGGATTATATTCGAACAGCTTTAATGCATGAGCCTCGTGGACACAGAGACATGTTTGGATCAATAATTCTGGACCCGACTGATGCAAATGCAGACCTGGGTATCATCTTTATGGACGGCGGAGGGTATCTGGATATGTGTGGCCACGGCAGCATCGGTGCTGTGACTGTTGCTCTGGAGATGGGATTGATTAAAGCAAAAGGACCTATCACGACAATAACGTTGGAAACCCCGGCCGGCTTGGTGCAGGCTTCGGCAGTAATAAGGGATCAGGCAGTCGTCAGCGTCTCCATTAAAAATGTTCCCTCTTTTTTATTCCAGCGTGCCGTACCGGTAACCATCCCAAATCATGGAACCGTTTATGCGGATATCGCCTTTGGCGGAAACTTTTTTGCCCTGGTCGATGCTGCCGCGGTTGGATTAAAAATAGAATCGGTTAATGCAGATAGACTATCAACCCTGGGTATGCAGATACTGGCAATCCTCAAAGAGAAGGTGGAAATCATCCATCCGCTTTCAAAAAAGCAACAAAACGTCAACCTGGTGGAGTTTTGCGGTCCCGCTACCGTAAAAGGGGCCCATTCCCGAAACGTCGTTGTTTTCGGAAATGGTCAGATCGATCGCTCTCCATGCGGAACAGGTACTTGCGCCAGAATGGCCGCGCTTCATGCCGACGGTGAATTGCAATTGGGTGAACATTTTATTCATGAGAGCATCATCGGCTCCACCTTCCAGGGAAAACTTCTGGAAGAGAGGCAATTGGGATCAATAACAGCGGTGATACCCGAAATCACCACCCGCGCTTTCATCACCGGAATTCAACAGTTTATAATCGATCCCGCTGATCCTCTAAAACACGGTTTTCTGCTGTAAATAAGACATTTTTGGGGACATTCTGTACTTTTCCTGACTGCTGAATCTGCCCCTTAATACCCTGTGAAGCAAAATGACAAAACTGCAGATCAGATGTGGCAGGAGAAAATGAAATCACAAAACTGACCTTTATCGCCAAAACGATAATCGGGGAGTCTGTGCGGTAATTAGGGATAAAATGTACAAACAAAAGGAAGACAGACTGTCGAGATTCATTTAAATCCCGATTTATGATTAAACAAAATGCCGTCCTGGGTTTTTTGTGCTTTCTCAAAATCATAAATGATTGATTTGAATACTTTACGTGATATTGGCATAAAACTAAAATCAATCAAAAAATGCCGAATCCCGACCTCACGCAATTTTTCCTGGCGATGAAACAAACATAGCGGCTGATCACTGAGTAAATAATACAATCCATCAAATGTTCTGATGGCAAACGAATTCCCTTTGCTGTCGGTGACTTGTGTATTGTCGTTTAAAGCCGGATTAACCCTCGATATAAATAGCGGGATAAGCCCGAAAATTGGCATTATCCCTTTCTCATGCGCAATGGCTTTTATATTTAAAAAATCATCCTCGATCGAAAAGCAGAATAACTGTTTGCCCTGTTCTATCAAGGCAGCCTGTGTTGCCTGATTTGTTGACCAGGCATTAACGCCTGAAAAAACCCGATCTTCCTTTGGGAATAAATATTGATGACTGGCGTGACTGCACATCCAATGTCGAACACCGGAATCATGAAGTGATTGGATCAGTTGACTGTATTCTTCGATATCTCCATCGGGGATGAAAGGAGGTAGTTCAATGACAAGTTTAGTGTGCCAGTAATTAATCTGCTTGCCATCATGTATCAATTCAGAGAGTTCCTTCAGTGATGCGGAATAAATTAGAAAATCAAATTGATAATTTTTTACGATATTCAACCATTCGAATTGATTGATTTTAAAAAACAGATATCCCTTCGATATCTCATTTTCCTGCGTTTTTTTAATAATCCTTTTGAAGACTTTTTGGCTTTTGGGAAAGATTGGGCTGAATCGTACGGGCTCAACATTCAACTTTTTTTGTCCCCAGTTTTTGTGCTTATCGGGATTTCGTGAAATAAGAAATACCTGATCGCCAGTATTGATTGGTGCATTCGATGAATATTTGACCCGAATTAAATTTTCTCCCGCTTCGATTTTCTCAGCTTGAATTGTCGTCCCATCAACATCATTTCGATGCTGAATGCGCAATTTGTATCCCGGTTTTATGGAGACATCGGCTTCAATTTCCAACCATCCGGAGGCAGCTTTTTGAATAGTTCCCAATGGAATACCGATTCCTGATGGTCGCATGGCTTCTATAACACCAGCTTGCCGGGTTCCGGCCAATAAAAATGGTGTTTTTTCCCGTCCGAAATCCTCTTCCAATGACTTTTGAATAGTGGTTTTATCTGCTGTTTTATCCAGTAATTTTCGATAGGATGACACAACATTGTAGACATATTCCGCATTTTTCATGCGACCTTCGATTTTAAAGCTTGCCATACCGGTTTCCACCAGATCGGCAATAAAATCCACCGCGCAGAGGTCATTGGGTGAAAAATAAAAGCCGGACATCTGATCCGCTTCAAATTTTCGACGACAAACCTGCGTGCATCTGCCCCGATTACCGCTCCATCCTCCCAAATAGCTGGATGCCAGGCACAAACCAGAAATGGAAAAGCACAAAGCACCATGGATAAACACTTCCAGTTCCACAGGAGAATCTTTCTGTAGCGTTCGGATTTCCTCCATTGTCAATTCACGAGACAATATCGCCCGCTTTATTCCCAGACGATGAACCATTTCCAAACCAACCCGGTTGTGAATCGCCATTTGGGTGCTGGCATGCAGGGTAAGACCTGGAAAATAATTGCGGCAAATGTATGCCAAGCCAAGGTCCTGAATAATGATGGCATCAATATTTAATTGCTGCAGCTGATATAACAGGTCCAGCAGTTTTTTCAACTCACCTTGTTTGATCAGGGTGTTAAGGGTAACGTAAATTCTCACACCGTCTTTTTTTGCCTGATTTACAAGATAGGCCAAGGTTTTTATAGTAAAGTTTCTAGCCCGGAGCCGCGCATTTAATTCCTCCACACCCAGATAAATTGCATCAGCCCCGGCTTCTACCGCTGCATGATAAGCCTCCATTGAACCTGCGGGCGCCAATAATTCAGGTTTACAAAATGCGTGTTTCTTCATATCTTCAATTCAACTTTCTATTCGGAGTTGTTTATAAGAGATGGGCTTTTTTTCAGCGAGTTGTACAATCAAAGATTTCAGTTTATGGCATGTGATCAGGAAAGTAAAATATCTGTAAAGCATATTCTAAAGTACTTTAAAGGATTTTCAGCTATTTCCATCGTCCAATACCCTAAGACGTGTGCTTATGCAATAGTTAAATATACCGCCTAAACGTAATAAGCTTTAGGGAAAAAAGGTAAATACCCAGGTATTGGTTTTTTTCGCTGAAAAAGTAACCTATTTAATTTCGACTTCATGGGCATCTATCAGGAAACCTAATCACCATTTTTGTATTGACAAACTACCCTATATTGCAAATAATGCGCACTTGTTACTTAATAAACAATTCTTGCATTAGTTATGAGGAGAAGATATGAACCATCCTGAAGTAACCGAACAAGCCTTGAGTATTCTAAGAAGTGGTGAGAATTTCCATTGGTCCTTTATCACTCTCTTTGTACTGGTAATTTATGTTTACTACAATGAAATAGAGAAAAAGAACTGGAACGTCATTGCAGCCGGATTAACGCTTTACATGATCCATTGGTTTGTTGAAATCGTGAACGCACTCATTCAGCACTTCAGCGGTCATGCGCTTTGGACTGCTCCCGCGGGCAGTTCTTTCCTTATCCTCGTGGGAGTCGGTGTTGAAATCAACATGATGTTTTCAATTGCCGCCCTGACATTTTCCAAGATACTCCCCAAAGACCCGAAGTTGAAGCTACTGGGGATAAATAACCGGCTGCTGATCGGTATTGGCTGTGCAGCCTTCGCCTCCTTCCTTGAAATTTTCTTCGTCAAAACGCCTGCTTTTGCCTGGGTTTACCCCTGGTGGGGAACCATTCCGGTATTTATAACCGTGTACATCCCGTTTTTTGTTATGGCATTTTGGGTGCACGATTGGCAAAGAAAAAACCAGATCAGGTTTATCGGTTCGTTTTTTGTCTTTAACGCCTTGATGCTGATCCTGTTTGCAGGTGTTTTGAAGTGGATTTAGGCAAACGGAATCTTGCCAGTTTAAGTATGATGTTCTGACAAAGGTGTGGAATGTCTTTAAATTGTCCCTCGTTTGCGTAGGTGTCAAGCAACAACAATCATGCTTCGTTTGGTCTCACCGTCAATGACTATGCGTGAAACGCAGCAAAGAATCTGGGTCACTTCAGTTATGAAAGGTAATTGTTCCATAGTTAGCTGGAAGCCGATTCATAGCTGTTAAGGCATACTCTCCACAGAAAATGGAGGATGACCCAGCCAGCGGCTATTGCCATTATCATTCCCACCAATGCCAGCCAGTCGCTGAAATCAAACAAGAAGCGGCTGGGTGCGTTATAAATCAGAAGGACAGGGATAATAAACGTCAGTATTTTACGGATAAAGCTGGCATAAATGAAGTCCGGCCAGCGGGCAACCTGCTGTAATTGCATTCTTAAGAAATTGATGCCCACCCCTTCCAGCATCCAGAACATACTGCAGCAAATAATCGTCTCAATCAATCCAGTCAAAATAAATGCAAGAATGACCAGGAAAGGCAGAATCACCCAGGCTATCCATGGAAAGCTCAACCGGGAGCCAAAATAGATCATGCAGGACCAGGGAACAATGAACAGTGTTGTGCTTCCTGCTGACACCCGTCGCAGAAAGGTTGAGAAAAGAGAACTGGCCGGTTTGACAAGCAGATAATCCAGGTTTCCCTGACGAATTAACAGGGACAGCTCCCAGTAATTATCGGCAAGAAATGACATTTGCAGATGATTCACCGCCAGCATAAAAGACATAAAAAACATCAGTTGCTCGCGATTCCATGCGCCGATAGTCTCTACATGCTGGTATATAATGTCAACGGAAGCAAACACGGAGGCATAAAACACCAAATCCATCACAATCAACAGAATAAAATGAAGTCGAAATGACATGGCTTCTATAAAACATGTTTTGACGAACTCCCGGTAGAGGAGCAGATAGTATTTTATTCTGGGTATCATTATTACATCCCGGCGCCGGTATAGAGTTTTAGTCCTTTTCTCCAGACCAACAGCACAATAAAATTTAAGATTATTATCCAGAAGACAAGATTGGCCAATGCCGGTAAAAAATCGCCGCCTGCACCCATGATCATCTTCACCGGCACAAAGGTAACATAAGGAAAAGGAGTGTATTCCAGAATCCTGGCTGCCCACTGTGGAAAGAGATCCAGGGGAATAATGTTACCGGATAGCAATTGGATGACGGTTTCGGCAATAACCGCCAATACCCAGGTCTCCTCAAGCCAGAAAGTCAAGAGGCCAATCAGGTATTGAAGGCTGAACCAGAAAATCCCCACAAAAATCGTCAACATCAAACCTTTGAGAAAATTTATGGCTATAATATCATGGAAATATTGCGAGAATGTTGTCACCAATATCAACAGACAAAACAGGGCAATGAATAATTGAATCACCAGTCGACTCAAGAAATTGGTTACCTGGAACTCCCAGAGGCTGAAAGGATAGATCAGATAAGTGGACACCCTCCCCAGTCTGATATCTTCAGATAGTTTGCCGAAATTATAGGATCTGCTGATTAACATGACAATCATCGTCCACAAATGGTAAGTCAGCATATCAGACAGGGAGTAATTTCCGATCATGGTCTGCATGTTTCCCTGAAAAATGCTGTACCAGAGGCTGATTTTGACAAAAAAGAAAACCAAAACCGGTCCAATCACCATCAGCAGAAAATTCACCCGATAAACCAGCATGTTTGACCAGTGTACCTTAATGGTCTGCCACCACTTCAGCATTGCTTACTCCTGTGATTCCCTTCTATTGGTTTCCAGCAAATCCGGATTTTCCATGACGGTTTTCATCACCCGTTCAATGGGAAGTTTTTCAGTATTAAATTCAACAACCGGAAGATTCCTGAGAATGTCTATTGTGGCCTCCTTTAGTTTTTCGTGAGGGATTCTTAACTCAACCCTGGTACAGTCTGCGTTCCAGTGAGGATCAAAGGGAGTCAGCAACGAATGGTCATTAACAGATCGATCAAAATCAAAAACAACATTTTTTTCACTGCCCAGCAGGTTGGAAAAGGTTACGATATCACCATCGAACCGCTTCTTTCCTTGAAGAATGAACACCAGTCTTGAACAGAGTGCTTCGACATCTGCCATATAGTGAGAAGTCAGTACAATGGTACAGTGGTTTCTCTGATGATAATCCTGAATAAACTGACGAATATTCCTTTGTGCAATTAGATCCAAACCGATTGTTGGTTCATCCAGAAATATAACCTCCGGTTTATGCAGCAGGCAGGACATCAACTCGACTTTCATCCGCTCACCAAGGGATAGCTTTCGGACATGAACCTGCAGCAAATCTTTCACATCCAGCAGTTCGGAAAGTTCACCAACTCTCTCTTTAAAATCAGCATCACTGATTTCATAATAGCGCTGCAGCAGCTGAAAAGAATCCATGGCCGGAAGATCCCACCATAATTGGGATTTCTGTCCCATTACCAGGGCGATCTTTTTTCGGAATCTGCGGTCTCTTTTTGCGGGGTCATAACCGATAATCTGCACAAAGCCACTACTGGGAACAACGATACCGGTAAACATTTTGATCAACGTAGTTTTCCCTGCCCCATTCGGTCCCAGCAGTCCAACAATCTGCCCCTCCGGGATTTCAACATCAAAAGATTTAACAGCCTCCCTCGTTTTATATTTTCTGTTAAAAAATGACTTGAGAGTTCCTGAGAAACCCGGCTCTTTCTGATAGATCTCAAAATTCTTGCACAATCCCCGGCAGGTAATCATATGGCAGCTCATCCAATTTATATTTTGTTCTGATCATTATTGATCCATCGTTGGCTTGTTTCACTTTATGTATCTTTTTCCACAATTTCAATGAAGAAGCTCAACTCTTCGAATCAAAAACAAATCCAAAATGAAATATCAGGGATGGTTCTGAGAAGAGGCGGCCATGTTAGGCCGCCCTGGTGTAGGTTTATTGGAGGTGTGGTAGTTTTCTTGATGGTGTAGGTAAAACGTAATTCCGATTGATAGAATCTATCTCAGTTTCAGTTTTTTAACCTTTGCAGCACCTGTCCTTCCCTGATACTGATGATGACCTCTTCCAAGGGAATATTCATACCGGACAATTCAAGACCTTTTTTCACTATCATTGGTAGCCCAGAACAACAGGGAACTTCCATGATAACGACAGTAATGCTTTTCAGACCTGCCGTTTTAAAAACGGCAGCGAATTTCTCCACATAAGCCTGCCCATCGTCGAACTTGGGGCATCCCATCATGATGGTTTTTTCCTTGAGGAAATCCTGGTGAAAATTCGGATAGGCAGCAGGAACGCAATCCGCCACAACTAAAAGGTCGCTTCCCTTAAGAAAGGGCGCTGTGGGCGGCACCAGATTTATCTGAATCGGCCAGTGGGTAAGGGCTGATTTTTGAGATTGTATCGTTGCCGGTCTATTGGCTTGTTCGCATGTTCCCATGGGCACAAAACTCTGCATTCTGGTGGATGGGCAACCGCAAGCAAGAGTTTCCTCTTTTGGTGCTTCTACTCCCTTCAGCTGCTGTAAGTGTTTCTGTACTGATTCCTCATCAAAGGGTGCGGCTTCTCTTTCTACTATCTTCAGGGCGTCCAACGGGCAGTCACCAATACAGGCGCCTAACCCATCACAAAACACGTCGTTTACTACCCTGGCAACACCATCAATGATCTGAATTGCACCTTCTTCGCAGGCAGTAACGCAGTTTCCGCACCCGTCGCAGAGCTCTTCATCGATTTCAATAATTTTTCTCATAACTTTCATGTTTTTCTCCTAATCTCGCTCTTTTTTACATTTATCAGCATAATTACAATGTGCCGCACACCCGAAATCCAATCTGGGATTCAGGATTTTCCGACCACAGGTTTGGCAACTGCGGGAGATATCATCCTTAAAAAACTCAATATCGCTCCCGCAGGTCGAACATTTCACTTCAAAGATATCCTCCGGTTTCCAGAACTGCATGTTTTGACCCGGGCATTTCATTTGCTATCCCAGAATTGCTTTCAGATCTTCATCCGCTGTTTTAATTGGCATGATATTAAAGTTTTCCACCAGTACATTGAGTACATTAGGTGAAATAAAAGCCGGTAACGACGGCCCCAACCTGATATTTTTTATTCCCAGATGGAGCAGACTTAAAAGAATAACGACTGCTTTCTGTTCATACCAGGAAAGAACCATTGAGAGAGGCAGGTCATTGACCCCGCATTCGAAAGCATCTGCCAGAGCAAGGGCGATCCTGACGGCTGAATAGGCATCATTACACTGCCCGACATCCAGAAGCCTTGGTATGCCCCCGATATCTCCCAGATCCTGATCAAAAAAGCGAAACTTGCCACAAGCCAGAGTCAACACCACACAGTCTTTGGGAAGTTTTTCCACCATCTCGGTATAGTAATTTCTACCCGGTTTGGCACCATCACAACCACCAATCAGGAAAAAGCGACGGATGCTTCCATCCTTAACAGCATTGATAACTTTGTCGGCAATACCCAAAACAGCATCGTGACCAAAGCCGACCATAACGGATTTTCCGTTTTTATCTTCGGTAAATCCTTTCATACTCAAGGCCTTTTCAATGGCAGGGGTAAAATCACCGTCTCCAAGGTGGCTCACACCCGGCCAGCCAACTAGACCACTGGTAAAAATGTTATCTCGATAGCTCTCCCGTGGTTTTTGGATACAATTGGTTGTCATGACAATGGAGCCGGGAAAATCCGCAAATTCTTTTGCCTGATTCTGCCATGCGGTTCCATAATGCCCGTAGAAATGGGCATACTTTTTAAGCTCCGGGTATCCGTGACAGGGTAACATTTCACCATGAGTGTAAACATTAATGCCTTTGCCTTCGGTTTGTTTCAGGATCTCTCCCAAATCTTTGAGATCATGTCCGGAAACCAGAATGGCCTTCCCGGCTTTGACACCGAGAGGAACTTCTGTTGGGATCGGAATGCCATATGATCCCTTATTGCCTTCATTTAAGAGTTCCATCGCACGAATGTTAACTTCCCCGCATTTCAGAACCAGACCTACAAGGCCATCAACACTGGCATTTTTATCCAGGGTGGCAACCATCGCTTCGTGGATAAACTTAAAGATTTCATCATCGGTTTTCCCCAGGATCAAGGCATGATCAGCATAAGCGGCCAGACCTTTTAGTCCGTAGGTCAGAAGTTCCTGCAACGAATGGATATCAGGATCAACAAAGCTATTGGATTTTACACCAACCATTTCTCCCTGGGAGATCATTCCGTCCAGATCCGTTTCAAAAGAAAATTCAGCGGGCCCCTTCAGCATGTTCGTCTTACCGCCAGCCGCTTTTATCTTTTGCTGCATTGAATCCATCAGCTCAACACCTTGGTTGATAAGCTGTACAAAACGATCCGGATCAAAGTCGACATTGGTGAGTGTTGAAAAAGTGGCTTCGCAGGTGAACCTGTTAACTTCAAAATCGTTGACGCCGACCTTTCGCCCTTCAACTGCATATTGTGAAAGCCCTTTCACTGCATACATCAACAAATCCTGCAAAGAAGCGACCTCCGGTTTCTTGCCGCAAACGCCTATTTTGGTGCAACCTACGCCTTTGGTGGTTTGTTCACACTGGTAACAAAACATAAAAATTCTCCCTTATAGAGTTTTAAGGTAAACACATGAAATTCAATTTTTTGAATGTGTATCATGATTGTATTAGCTCACAACGCAAACCGGATTGGTTTGACTTAAGTCAAATTAGGAAATTTGATGGAATAAAACTTCCAAGAGCATATCATAAACCTTTCCGGTTGTGTATAATTAACAAACGAAACAAAAAACCATCTATAAATGGCTTATTTGCGTGAAAGGGAAGAACGAATTGAATTGGATCATGAATAAGAAAATTGAGATTATATCGATATCGCCATTGTTTAGCGGTCTTCCGGAGAATTACCTTGAGGATGTACAAAACATTGCGGTTGAGAGGAGCTTCAAAAAAGGTGAAAGCATATTTTTTGAAGGGGATGACGGTAGCGGATTTTACCTTGTTATCAGCGGAAAAGTAAAAATATTCAAGCTTTCAATGGATGGCAAGGAAAAAATACTCCATATTCTTACCAGTGGTGAGCCTTTTGGAGAAACGGCAGTTTTCTCTGGAAAAAGATTCCCCGCCAATGCTGTCAGCCTTACCGAAACGGATCTTCTTTTTTTTCCGAGAGACTCGTTTGTAAAACTTATATCCGGAAATCCGGCTCTGTCTCTGAATATGCTGTCAGTCCTTTCAAAAAGATTGAAGCAGTTTGCAGCGCAGATTGAAGGACTTACTTTAAAAGACGTTCCCGGCCGACTGGCAGGATACCTGCTCAATCTAAGCAAATTGCAGGAGGATAGTGGCGAGGTTACTCTGAGCATCACCAAGGGGCAACTTGCCAGTATTTTGGGAACCATACCGGAGACTCTCTCGCGCATTATGGCAAAAATGAATCATCTTAATCTGATAGAAGTCAAAGCGTCACATATTCAGATTCTTGATTTTGAAGGTTTAACAAATCTGGCTGAAACAGGGCGTTTTTTGGAGGATTAGGCCAATCGAGAGTCTCAGAAAGACATTCCTATTGGAATCGAGAAGGGAAAACGATAGTATTCCATTTTTAGGAACTGACCTGACACACTGTCTTGTATACCTGTTTGTTCGTGGGATTAGATCATACTGTTTCCATAATTGATATTGATATTATTTTAAATCTCTTTTACTTTGAACGTGATGAGGAAATAAACAACCGTTCATTCCTTCTAACTTTCAAGTAGTACCTTTTATGCAGTATTACGAATTTTAAAAGTATGATGTAACACAATGGGATTATGGTTAAAGAGAATATCATTTTTATTTGTAATAATAATTCGTCCCTTAGTCAGATAGCCGAGGGATTTGCAAGGAAGATTGCTCCGGAAAGAGTAGTGGTGCACAGTGCAGGGACTGCTCCCGCAAAGCAAGTTCATCCGTTTGCTATTGAAATCATGAAGGAATTTGAAATTGATATCTCGAACCAGTCTCCTAAATCGATTTCCTCATATAAGAAGCAACTTTTCAACCTGGCAGTGACCCTCTGCGACACAGCCCGGAAAGAATACTCATTTTTACCGGGTTCCCCGGCAGTAGTACATTGGGATCTTAATGACCCGGCGGAAGGTAAGGGTACGGAAGAAGAGATTAAACAGAGATTCAGGGATTTCGCCCAAAAAATCCAAATATTGATCTCGAATCTTTTCAATTTTGGCTATTACGAGACCATTGCCAGCCAACAGCAGAATTTTATCAGTCTTTTGAATAAGATCTCCAATGCCACCATCGCCCATGATCTCAACAGAAAGATCTTCTTTGTCAGTGAACAAGCCGCCGAGTTGATAGGAACCACACCCTTGGAGATCATCGGCAAGGATTGTCATGACGTCTTTGAACCCAGACTTTGCGGTGCAAACTGTTCATTTTGTGATGGTGATGAAATCCCGAGCTATGAGAAAAAAACCTATTCAATGGTGTATCATACGCCAAACGGAAACAGAAAAGAACTGGACGGCACCGTTATCCCTCTGAAAAACACCGATGGCAGTTATCAAGGAGTGGTGCTTTCACTGGCTGACAAAACGAAGCTGGTTACCCTGGAACGTCAATTAAATAAGCAAAAAAGTTTCAGAGGGATTGTCGGATGTGATCATCAAATGATGCAGATATTTCAACAAATCAGAGATGTTGCCTTGTATGATTACCCGGTTCATATTCACGGGGAAACCGGTGTGGGCAAGGAATTGGTAGCAAAAGCCATTCACGAAGAGAGCATTCGCGGGGTGCATCCATTCGTTCCGATTAATTGTGGTGCATTGCCGGAAGGGCTGGTCGAAAGTGAACTTTTCGGACATGAAAAGGGTGCATTCACAGGGGCCGTGCGCGACAAGAAAGGGCGTATTGAAATGGCCAGAGGAGGAACGGTGTTTCTTGATGAAGTGGCTGATCTTCCTAAATCGGTGCAGGTTAAACTACTGAGGTTTCTGCAAGAGGGCACTGTCGAAAAAGTTGGCAGCGAAAAACTGGTAAATGTGAATGCCAGGGTGATCAGTGCAACCAATAAGGATCTTAAACAGGAAGTAAAAAAGGACAATTTTCGGGAAGACCTCTTTTACCGTCTCTGTGTGATCCCATTTTTTATTCCCCCGTTACGTAAAAGAAAAAACGATATCGTTCTTCTTTGTGAATATTTCCTGGGAAAAATCCATGAGCTTTACAAGGACAGAACTTATACGATTTCCGGACCTGCCATGTCCATGTTGATGGATTATAACTGGCCCGGAAACGTCCGGGAACTTGAAAATATCATTCGTTTTGCCACCGTAAAATGCAAGGACAACATTATCACACCCTCTGATCTCCCCATTGAATTTCAAGTGAGCCAATCCCAAATTCCCCAACGGGGAGCAACCAAAAAACTGGACACCGAAACCGTTAAAAGCTCTCTCATCGAAACCGGCGGTAATAAAGCTAAGGCTGCCAGATTATTGGGAGTTGGACGTGCAACCCTGTATCGCTTTTTAAACGAAAATCCCGGGTTAAGCAATTGACTCAAGTTTCACATCATTATTTTGTTATTGTAAAGTTCTTTCGCGCTAATAGGTAGCTGCGATATTTGGACAAGCTGTCAGCTTTAGTTTGACTCGCTTCGCTCCATTGTATTAAAAATCTGTTAAAACGCCCTGAAAGTATCCGAAATAAAGCTGAGAACTTTAACAGCCCTCTATTCTTCATAATTTCGCTAAAAACAGACAACCAGTGAAATTTAGCCGCCCTTCTATTCAACCTCATCGTACTAAGACAAAAATCAAGGAACACCACTTTAAAATTGGAAATTGCCCAGTAACAGGTAAACGTAACGCAACTCGCCCAAAGTTTTAACAGGTAACGTTACCTAAAGGGGTTAAACGAGAGCAATATTCCCAAATACTACATAAATTTGTCTATATATTCAGAATATTAAAAAATACCACCAAGTTTGGCACAAAACTCGAAGTAATCCAAAAATCCGAATTAAAAATCCGGTTTCCAGAACGAAACGGAGGTCGATTTTTCTTTTTATTTAAAAACGCGAACCGGATTTTTCTTTCATGAGCTTTTTGTATCGTAAATAACCTAATTTTTAATATTCAGGAGAAATCATGGAAAAAAACTCATTTTCACCATTAAGTTTTCTGGCATCTTTAGGGGCTGGGGGCATTGCTGTTGTTCCCTTTGCTTTTTTCCAGTACACCTATCATACAGGGAAGGGGTTAATAACCTTCAACCAGATAGATCACTTTTCTTTGCCCTTGCTGCAGCAACTGTTGTTTTATGCTTTGGAAATCGTGATGGTTGTTTTTGCCATAATACACTTTGTCTTAACTTACCAGAATACAAAAGAATTGATCGGATGGGTAAAAACGAAAGAGTACGAAAAACTTTTCAATGATCCCTTAAAAAACGCTGGAATCATGGCCACATTTCTATCCTACTTCATGACCATGAACGTTTTCATTGGCCCCATACGGTTCTTTATCCCGTTTATGTCAAAAAACCTTCAGGCAACGATGCTGCCGGCCTTGATCGTTGGCGGCATTCTATGGGCGCTGATGATGAGAATGGAAATTAAACTCTTAAAAACATCTTTTGTTAAAAGCTTTGACGTCAGTAAAATCCATTTCGGTTGGCTTCTGCATCCATTTGCATTGGCAATGGGGACAGTTACTTTGACCGGTATCGCAGCGATGTCCAAAACTCCAAATATTGCCCACACAGCCGCGTCTCTGGCGTTTATCAGCGGATCCATGGCCTTCTTTCTTCTGATAGTCAAACTAATATCCATCTTTAAAAGCCATTTTGCTGCAGAAGGACTTCCTGATAAACAGTTTTTACCCAGTATGCTGATTGTGGTTCCCATTATTACCTTGCTGGCAATATCCGGATTTCGACTGGGACATTACTTTGAGCGACAACTTGGATTTCATACCGAATTCCTTGAATTTGCCATTATTGCTTTCTCATTTGCCTTTGAAACATGGTACTTGATGTTTGGTCTAGCCCTGCTTAAGGACTATTTCAAAAAACATTTTTTCAAAAAAGAGTACTACATCACCCAGTGGGGTCTTATCTGTCCCTTTGTTGCTTATGCGGTTTTGGGAAGTTTCCTCTATGAACTTTACATCCCAAGCCCTTTTTTATATGGATTGATATTGGTCAGTTTTGTAACTGCGATAGCTTTATTTTCTTTGATCCTCAGTCGACATATAAATTGTCGACTGAGTAAAAAAACGGGAACGACAACTGTTTCTTGCTATTCATAGATCAACTTTATAAGAGGCCCTTCGGCTGTAAAAACAAGGAATATCTATTCTTTGGCATTCCCCAAAAAAGAAACACTAGCCCGTAAATGTGGGATTTTTGGGGAAGTTATGAGTCTCTGGAGGGATGACACTCCAGGGCTGTGCACTGGATGTCCAGATGCTGAGAGCAGGTTTAACCCAGTTTGAATCATCTAGGCTTCCAGCTTTAATCCAGATAACATCCGGAGCCTTTGGGTTTTTGCTGTATAATTGTGAACCACATTGGGAACAGAAACATCGAGTGACCACATTCCCGCTTTCCGCTTGAATGGAAAAGCCTTTGGGCTCTCCTTGAAGGATGGTGAAGCCGGAAAGAGGTATGCCAACAACAGTTGCAAACGCGCTTCCCGATGCTTTACGGCAATCACTACAATGACAATGTGCCATACCAACGGGTTCGCCAAAAAATTCATATCTGATTGACTGGCATAAGCAGCCACCTTTCTGTATATATACCATGTTTTATTCCTTTTTTAAATTGATACTGCTGATTAAGCAAAAAATCCGATTTTTTCAAAATCTCGCCTTTTTTTCCTATTTCATCTTTCAAATCAACGCTATAATATTCCATGATCACCAATAAATACAAGCCATCATTCAAAAATAAAGTTGGTTTGAATTTTTCCAGGGCATTTTTTCCTTTTTTTTCAATGAGTCATTTGACTTTTTTCTGTAATTTTATAGGATTACCCGGTTGACAAATAATTATTTCGATAATACTAGAAATATAGTTGACAGGATCATTTTTCTTTATAATAATTCTATTCATGGATACAAACGAAGCTGCAGGATGCCTGGAAGCCTTAAGCAATCCTACCAGGCTGAATATATATCGATATTTGGTGCAAGCTGGTAATTCCGGCTCCCCGGTTGGAGACATTCAAAAACGATTTGATATGCCGGGGTCTACCTTGTCACATCACATAGCCCGTTTGGTCAGGGCAAATCTGGTGGTGCAGGAACGCCAAAGCCGAACCTTGATATGTAAAGCTAATTTTGAATTAATGCACGTAATCATCAGCTTTTTGACCCAGTGTTGTTGTTCAGGCGTAAAAAAGGCTGAGTAGTTTTTTTTGCCCTTATATTTCGACAATTCTAGAAATATGGGACTATTGCGGAAAACCGTGATTCGACCGATCCAGTGTAGGAGATAAAAACAAGACATTTAATCTGATCAAACCGGAAAAACTTTAATATTTTTCACTGATATAACTGGATGTTTTAATGAAAATCAAAAACAACACCTTCAAGGCTTTCCGATTCCTGTTTTGTATGGATCCTTATCAAACCTTGAACCTGGAAACAGAAACCTCTTTACTGATGATGAACGAACTCCTGTTTCTTGGTCATGAAGTATTCTGGACGGAGTCAAGTTTGTTGTATCTACAGGACAATAAGTTCTTCGGATTTATCAAACCGGTTTTCTCGGTGGAGCCTTATTCAACCGGATCGGAAATAGAGGGAATCCTGGATGATTTTGATGCCATATTAATCCGTAACGATCCTCCCTTTGATCTCAATTATCTCCATTTGACCTATATTTTGGATTATTTGGATCCCAGGGTTGTGCAAATTAATCCATCACGTTCCGTAAGAAATGCCAATGAAAAGCTTTTTGCCCTAAACTGGCCCCAGTTTGTTCCACCAACCCTTACCACCATGAATCCAAATGTGTTGATGAGGTTTTTACAGCGTCATGGAAAGATTGTGGTAAAGCCTATTGAGGATTGTTCCGGAAGAGGGGTTGAGCTGTTGGAATACGAACAATCCGATGTCGAGAATCGAATAAAGTTCCTGCTCGTTGATGAAGGCGGGAAACAGCGATTCATTACAGCTCAAAAATATCTGGCGCAGGTAAAAGATGGTGATAAACGTGTTTATCTGGTCAATGGGATTCCTGTCGGTGTTGTTAATCGACTACCGGCCAAGGGATCTTTTCTGGCTAATATTCACCAGGGAGCTAAGTGTGAAAAGACTGAATTAACAAAAAAAGAGGAAAAAATCATTCAAACAATCTCTCCCCGACTTAAGGAGATGGGACTTTTCTTGGTGGGCCTTGATCTGATTGGGGAGCACATCACTGAAATCAACCTGACCAGTCCGTCTGCTGTCCGTCAGATCAATCAGGTTACCGGACGGAATATTGAAAAAGAGATTGTGTCTGCCATGCTAAGTTACATTCAATGGCACCAGGATACCAACAACAGTATTTCTGGAAGTGCACTTTAGATATAAGTAGTAAGGGATAGTATAATCAATTAAAAGAGGAGTCTGATATGGCCGATAAAAAGTCACAGTTGGATCTTGAAAGCTTAAAATTGAGTGTGACGGATATATTTTCTTCGAAACACGATTCAAGTAAAAAAACTATTGGGATTGAATTGGAATTGCTCCCTCTCAAGCGCTCCCCGGGAAAACTCAATGGGACTGTTGAGATTACCACCGACAAAGGAACCGGTAGTTTTGATCTTCTGAAAGCAGAAACAAAATCCGATGATAATCTGGTCGATACAACCCTGCCCGATGGCACTCTTCGATTGTCAACAGTTGATGGTGGCAATTTCACATTTGAGCCGGGAGGACAGATTGAATACAGTACATCAAACAGAGATCGGCTTGATTGTGTGTTATGGGAGATGCTGCAAAACGTCAATAAGCTGCAGCAGGTTTTAAACAAGGAATCCATCTGGTTCTTCTTTGGCAGTCTGAATCCCTGGCACACTATTGAAGAAATCGGCCTGAAGATGAAAAAGAGCCGGTATCAACATATGAACAACCACTTTGCCTCCCTTGGACCCTTTGGGCAGCAAATGATGCGGTTAACTACTTCCATACAGATGAATCTGGATCTGGGCGATCATGAAACGATGAAACGTCGCTGGTTAGCGAGTCAGCTTCTTTCACCGGTTTTGTGCGCTGTATTTGGAAACTCACCTTTCATCAACGGACAATCAACCGGTTTCAGCAGTTATCGATCCTTCATCTGGCAGAACCTTGATCGAACACGCACCGGTTTTCCGCATTTGAGAGCAGCAGGCGACAGTCTCGAATCCCCTGAAAATCACTATTTTGAATTTGCAATGAACGCCAGTGTGATCAGGCTGCCTGATTCGATAGGCGATCTGAGATTTATTCGTAGTGATATCCCTTTTAAAAAATGGCTTGAAGAGGGGGTTAATGGGTATTTTCCGGAGCAAAAGGATTGGGAAAACCATTTAAGCTCTTTGTTCCCGGAAGTACGCCCCAAAGGATTTCTGGAACTTCGCAGTATTGACAGTCAAGCAGCGGCCTGGTGGTCTGTTCCAGCCATCTTGATAACATCAATTTTGTATGATGACCAAGCCATGGAAAAAACGATTTCCCTCCTGTTTCCCTGGTTCAAAAACCTGAATAAGGTGCTGTTTCAAGCCAGTGAAAAAGGGATGCGGGCTTTTCCGGAGATCTGTCGAAAAATCTTTGAAATAGCCTTAAAAACAGGAAACCCAACTTCCGATCAAAGATTAGCAGAGTATATGGAGAGATTCTATGTTAATTATACCCGTAAATCCCGCAACCCTGCCGATGAATTGCTGGAACTGAATAACGGATCGGTATTCACCAGTGAACAGTACCTGGATTATGAAGGAAAACTATCAGCGATTGCCGAGCCTCCCTTCGAAATCTTATCCAGAAACTATTTGCATAATCTGGCAACCAATTACCTGAATGGAGAGATCGCCGGTAACTGTCTTCAATCCGAGTGTCAGCAGGAGGTAATCCATTAATACTGCCGGTCAGGGGGGATATGCTATCACTTTTCATTTGTAATTAGTGATAAACCGGATATATTATTAAAAAGAGCTAGCCCAGATAAACTGGATAAGTACCTTAAAAGTATTTTCTGCCAAAAAACGCAGAAAATAACTTATGAGGTACCAAAAGCTTATATTAACCTGCAACCATCCTCTTTGACATGAACCGGGAAAACGGCATGGAAGATATATTTAAAAAAGTTATCCTCTCAATAATATCGCTAATACTGATTGTTGTTTTTTTAAACTCCTGTGGAGGTGATGAAAAGGGGTCTATTACCGGCACCTCCAACAGTGAAACCGAAACTACCGGTAGTGAATCCGAACCGCCTTCAGTGAGTTCAATTGAACCGGCAGACAATACGGAAAATGTTGCGGTTGATACTTCTGTTTCCGTTACCTTTTCTAAAACAATGAAGCCGTCTTCAATAACAGTAAATTCAACCGATACGAATTGTTCAGGGGTTCTGCAAATCTCCCATGACAATTTTTCCTCCTGTTTGCTGCTATCCGATGTTGTTTCTATCACCAATGATAACAAAACATTCACGATTAATCCGGCCATGAACATCGGCTTCAACATGAGAAGCAATGTTCTGGTTACTATGGGGGCGCTCGATACTGAAGAGATGGCAATGACTGCAGAGTTTTCTTCGGTATTTTACACCCGGTCAGGTGTCTTGGACTCATCATTCGGAATTAATGGTATTGTTACCTATGTTAATCCGGATCCATCGGCTGATAGCGAAACGGGAAAAGCGGTTGTTACAGATGCCAATGGTAAAATTATCGTTGCCGGATACATAAGTATTAATGGCAGCAATGACATCGCCGTCTGGCGTTATAATCCGGATGGCTCTCTGGATACCGGATTTGGAACAAATGGAGTGTATCTATATGATGGGGGTTTCGGACATGATGAAGGATATGCAGTTGCTGTGGACACCAGTAATCGAATCCTCGTTGCCGGCACTACCTCAAATGGGGCCAATTTTGATATGATATTACTGCGAATAACTCCCTCCGGGACGCCTGATTTTTCGTTTGACGGTGATGGAGATGTGACAGCCGATATTGCCGGTTTTAGTGATAATGGGTATGGAATTGGATTCGATTCCAATGAGGACATAATGGTTGCCGGACAGGCTTATGATGGCACGGACTGGGATCTGGTTATCTGGAAATTTAATATCAATGGGGGTGTGGTAGTAGCGTTCGGAGCATCCGGTAAAGTCATCACGGATATTGGGGGCAATTCGAATGATAATGCATATGGGATGACGGTTGACAGCAATGGAAAGATGATTGTGGTGGGACAGACAAACGCCGGGAGCGCAAACTACAATATGTTATTGGTGCGATACAACGTTGATGGTACTCTGGATACCTCATTTAACACAACCGGGATTGTAACCCTTGATAACATAGCAGGGGGAACAGGTGATGATACCGCATATTCGGTGACCGTAGATCCTACCAATGATATTCTGGTTACCGGACAAAGTGCTTCGGCGACTGTTTATGATATGTTTTTGTTGAAGTATAAATCAGATGGAACCCTGGACAATTCATTTGGCACCGGTGGGATCGTCACCCATAACGGCGCTGCGGGAGGATCGGATTGGGACTATGGAAATTCAATTGCACTTGATTCCGCTAACAAGGTTGTAGTAGTCGGAACCAGTAAGAACATTGATCTGAAATTTAACAACGTCATCTGGAGATATAACCCGGACGGAACCCTGGATACGGGTTTTAATTCTGTAGGGATTGCAGTTCACGGTAGCTCTTCCGACGATTACTTCGGCAGTGGGCTTAGCATTGATGCTAACAGAAGAATGCTGGTAACCGGAACAAAAGGTACATCCATGGAGATTCTGCGATATTATTGAGAATGCCCTACCGGAAATAAATCAAGGGGACAGGCTGCTAATAACTGATCAACCTGTCCCCTGTTGCAATCCTTACCATCTCGTCGTCAGGATTTTTATTGCGGATATTCAAATGATAATGATTAATCCAGATCCACCGATTCTTTACACTGGTTGCACCGTTTAGCCCCCCGGAACAGCTTATTGCCGCATTTTGGACAGGTATACCGCTCTTCCTCCTGCTTTACCCACTCCTGAGTTCCAAGCTCCTTCCACTGAGGGATCGCCCTTAAGATCACCTTTTTCCCCACCGGAATTGAAAACTTATCAATATGATCGCAGGGGAAATCATCACACTGATAACATCCCTCAAATCCTTTTTCCTTTGCACAGGTTTTTATCGGGCAAATTTTACAGTAAAAGAATATACTGTCCTCATCCTGCGACATACACCCTTTGCATTGGAGTTCCTCGGGCTTGACAGCATAAACCGGAGCCAGCTTCTCTTTAAATTTCTGATTATTTTCCTTGTCGGCAATATAAATGGCACAAACACCACAATACAATCCGCACGGTGATAACAGTTCATTTTGAATCGTCATTGGGTTACCTTTTTATAAGGGGTTGAAGATAAAGCCAGGAAGCTTCATGGAATAATGTTCACGTATTTAACCGCATTAAACCATTCACTCGCCCGTAGAGTCGGCTTGCGGCTGCAGCATCGATTGTTATGCTGCCATTATTAAGTCTGATAATGTCTTGTTTTGTTTTTGGAACTCAATGTTGCCAGATATACAGGGGCGGTTGTTTTCCTGGCAATACAAATCAAAACGAGTGTTGCTTCTACCGGAGATTCCCTTTACCACCACTTGGTGTTCATAATAGATTTGTCCTTTTAAAACAACGTCAAGGTAAATTTTGTATTCCGATTTGACATTCTGCTGACGTTCCAGACTATTTGCCAGCAGAAACATCGGTTGTGCAAAATCCCGTTTAAACCCAGACTTCCTCGCCCAGATTTTTGAGGTGTGAATGGGATTACCGTCACCCGAAAATCTGGCAAACTTACGTCCGGTATTTTGGGGTAAAAACCATTTATCGATTATGCTTGCGTCCAAAATGGGTTTAAAAAACGGAGGTGTATAAGAATCATCCGCCTCACCAAAACTCCCGCGATAATAGAATGTCTGTATATTTTCCCAAACCGTTTCTCCATCCGATTTAACTGCCGAGGAGATATATATTTCCAGTCCTTTTGCTAAAACGCGATAGCCGGTAAGGTTGCACTCAATGCTGAGATTCTCCTTTATATCTATTTTCCGATGTTGAAGAACCTGCATCCGTGTATTGAGAACCCTGAACATGGACAGGGGTGCTTTCTTATGTCCCAGTATTCGTTGAAAAACGGGATAAACCAATGTGAAAGGATAAAGCAAAGAGAGATTATCATGGCAGGTAATTCGACATAGCTTATTAAAGCGGTGCAAATGGCTTTTATCTATTTTTATCTTTTCCCATTTTGCTGAAATCCGGAGAAAAGGGTCTTTTGGATCAAAATGATTACTAGCACCCAATAATCCTAAGAGGTATGTCATAAATTCGACAGGTCTTCTTTTATATAGCAGTTCTATTGCTGGTGGCATTCTTTCTCCCAAGATTTTTACAAATAGTGGTTAAAATCCATCTGACAGGTGCTTTAATGTAAATGAAATACCTGTTTGAATTCGTTGCTTTTTACCAACTCTGAAACCTTGCTGGTGAAATCATACTGGGTATAAAACGGATGATCCCGAAACATATCTACACATTCTCGATAGTGTACTAAATGGGAATCATTGATTCTTGCGTTAATAATATCTTTTACACGCTGCTCTTCACCCTTGAAAAAAACCAGTTTGTCGGGGTTTAACCAACCGGCGTCCATGTATTCTTTCAGATAATTAGAGCAGTGACAGGGATTGCTTTGATTTAAAAGGCCACATTTATGATTTACAAAATTGGATAGTTTCTTGCGCGAACGGGAAAGAATCTTTCGGTAATTTGAACTGGTGATCCCCACAATCTCGCTTCCCACCGCGCTGTTTATACTGAATATGGCGCCTAAAATAAACACCAACCGCTCTTTTCGACTAAAACAAAGAAGAGACCCCAGATAACAACCGATCTTTGATTCCTCCAGAAGCAACTCATTCTCAGGATTGGAATCCGGTCGTTGATCCGGCATTTGCTTATGACTGGCGTTCTCTTCAAAGCTGACAACAAAGGCTTCATATTTTGTACGTTTCATGCTGAGCACATAATTGGCAACGATACGATATAACCAGGTCCTGAACGATGCTTTTTCAGGATCAAATTGTGACATCTTGGTAATGACCTTAACCAGTATCTCCTGTGTTATATCCTGTGCATCATCCGGATCGCAAACCATCCTCAATGCAATATTGTAAATCCAGGCCTGATGTCGAAAAATGATTTTTTCCAATGCTTGAAGATTTCCTTGTAAAGACGATTCTATCAGCCTTTTTTCATCATCATCGGCATTTGATTTTTCAATAAATGGGTTGATCATTGCTTTTTCTCCTGATTGGTTCGACTCTTTCTTACTTATACGAACCAAAAAACCATTTGTGACATCTTAAAAAAATAAATTTGGAGATATAATACTCAGCTGGGCTTGGATAACAGTGTTAGCATTGATTTATTAAGACCAGGCAAACAAGATCCGATTCAAGAGGTAATCCTTCCCCATTTATCCACAGCTTCAATAAAGACTATGATATTTTCTGCAGGTACGTAATCGAGGTCGTAAGCGGGCGTTCTCTGGAATTCATTTTTCTCGTGTAATTGGGTTCCAAGATCGGTTTTAAAACCGTTACCACAAATCTGGTTGATCGAAAAATAATGAAGTCTCCCACAGGGCAATCACATGAAAAGCCCAGCAATACTCAGTAACAACTTGGAATATGTTCAAACCTGGGCTCCGGATTTTTTTTACATGTAGAGAAAACTTGTTACGCTTACCCAGATTGTTGCAGACAAAAGCAAGTAGATTTTATGTCCCTTGCTTCTATGATTACCAAGCAAACATTTGAGTTACATGTATACTAAGTATTATGTAACCAAAAATCATTTTCTAACCGTCTCCAACCAGGGTGAATGGAGCCCAGAAAACCGGATGGGCGTAATTAGCGATTATTTTCCCCGTAGCTTCATCTTTCAACCCTTCCTGATCGATAAGGTTTAACTGAGATTTTTGTAAAGCTTTGGCGCGTGTACTATCCGGATTATCTGCCTGAAATTTGAACAATCCTGTAGTCAATGTTTTTGCCGAATTTGTTTCCACCGACCAGTGGCTTACTAACAACGCCCTGGTCCCGGCATAGAAAAAAGCCCGACCCAAACCCGATATTGCTTCGGCACCTTCTCCCGAACCGGCTGCACTGTTACATGCTGACAGAACCACCCAATCCGCATTCAATCTCAATCCCATAATTTCTTCCATGGTCAACAATCCATCCTCTTCACCCCCAACCACGCCAGGAGAAGACAGGGCTATTGCAGGCTGGGTCAACCCGTCCAAATCACCCTGGATCAAGGCATGGGTTGCAAATAGCAGCACTTTTTTATCTGAAAGATCGAGAGTTTTGATATTCGATTCAGTCGCATCATAACGGATAAAAACATCCCTTTCTCTATCAGCCCCTAAAGCCTGCGCTACACTTAGCACTTCTTCCGACGAATCAGGTAACCGCTGCAGCATTTCCAGGTTGGTAGAGTTCAACGACTTATCATCCAATTGAGACTTCCGTGTCAACCGAAGTCCCCGTTTCTTCAGCAGCCGTCCTTCAACCGATATCGGTTTCATGGATGCCACGTTTACAATTTCGGTTTCTTCCTTTGACTGATTACCATTAAAAACCGGATCTCCAAAGCCTCCAAAAGTCGTCTTAAAACTACTGTCAGCGGGAATAGAACGTTGCGATATAAATACCATGGCAGAAGGAGAAGAGGTAATTGCCACCTGTTTAATCAACCAGGGAACTGACCTGTAATTGGAGAATAGCGCTGCAGATTCAGCTGGCAAAGTAAATGACTCGGTAACCAATACGGCCAGGGGCAACTGATTGAGAGCACCATGTTTTAGAAAAATCAGATGCCCGCCGCTTTGCCAGGTGTGTTCAAGGGGTTTTAACAGTTCACGATAAAGAGAGTACGCTGTGTTTAAATCAAACTTGGGAATATCACCAAAGGTTCTTGCAGAAAAATCAAGGGCTTCTCTCAGCTTGTATACGGAAGATTTAACGGTGTTGATCCCGAGGGGGATTGATAAAAACACGTTATCACCTTGTTTGGGTATGCTCCAGACATAACTTTTCCGTTCAGCGAGATAAAATGCGATCAATGTTTCCCCAACCTTGAGATTCGCTTTAACATCATCTACCGATGCAGGTCTCGGCTGACTTAATTCGGCGTACTCGGGAAACCTCCTTATGATCTCTTCCTGTAGAGAGAGTTGGGCTTTTTCCAGTAATTCTATTTTCATTTTGGTTTCATTGATGGCTGTCGCTATCTGTTGATTGGTCGGGGACGACAGCATTTCTGCCAGGATAGCCTGCAGCCCTTCCAGTTGTTTTTGTGAATCCTGTTCTTTTCTGGCTAGCTCTTTCAACTCCGGATCTCTGATGGCTGCACGTGAACCGCTTTTAATCAAATCTGCCTGTACAGTTTGTGATCTTGATATATCAGCGATTATAAAAGATTCCATCAATGCATTCAGGTTGTTCTCTTTTTCAAGACTCGTCCCTGCAATTGAGGATAACAATTCAATGTAATGTTCGGAAATCATTCGGTGTATCAACTGATTAACCCGCCCTTGGTCTCCATTTTCCCTAATCTTTACTAACCAGGGTCTGGCCTGCTCAAAATGGTCGATTGCACTTTGGATATTTCCCAGCTTTGCTTCTGCAACAGCAAGCAGACCAAGCATTTTTAAACGGTTTCCCCTGTCGGTTAACTCTGCGGTAACTTTTAGAGACAACTGCAGATGATGCAACGCTTCTTCATATTTTTCATTGGCTAACAGGGCGAACGGATAACCGGGTGACCAGACGAATAATTTATCATGAAAGAGTGTTCCCTGTGCCTGTTTTTTTGTCTGGCTTGCAACCTGAAGTGCTTCAGCCCATTTTTCCTGAGCGAGAAGCGTGCGTACCAGGTTACGCCGATATTTTATAAGTTGGTAAGTACCATCCCTCTCCCCTGCCTCCAATCTGATTTCAATCGCTACTCTTTCCAGCTGCTCAGCTTCTTCGTATCTACCCTGTTCTGACAAGGCCGCTGCAATGGTTTGCAAAGAATTGGTTGTTAAGTCATATTTTTTCCCAAAGTTCCTTAAGGACAAGGTGAGAGCTTTCCTAGAAAAAACTTCAGATTCTACAGCACGGTTCTGCTTCAGAAGGTTTTGTGCCAGATCCAGGTTATCGGAAATAACGGGCCTGATTCTTCCAAGATCTGTTGAAATTTGAAGCGAAGATCGACGATAGGCCTCAGCTTTTTGATGCTCTCCATTTAGCTCAAGAAACTCTGCAGTTGATGCTTCCACAATTCGTTTAGCCCAGGCTGCTTTATCCGGTGGGATATTTCTTTTTCCTGCTCCTTGCATTCTGTTAACTTTGTTAATAGCATTCTGAAATGCTTTTTCGGCCAATCCCATTTGCCCTGTTTTTGCGTACTGCTTGACCAGTATCTGGTCGACATTCTTCTGGGGAAATTTTCTTCTTGCTTCCTCCAGAAGCCCAATTGCCCGTCTGGCATTTCCAAATCGGAATTCAGCGGCTGATAATTCCTTATATATTTCCCAGTCTGCACCCTTACCAGCATAACTCATGGCAGTGCGAAATTCCTCAACCGGTTCCATTCCCAAGTCCTGAGCTGCCAGCCCTTTTTGAAGATAAAACTGTGATAACTCGTAATTATTTGCTTTTTCAGGAGGAATTGCTTTTACTGTTGCCAGTCGCAAGGTGATGACTGAGGAATCAGGTAGTTCCTGGTTTAATAAGGCTAAGACATCACTGATTTTCCTGGGAGGAGGAATAAAGCGTTCCTTTTTAAAACTGGTCGTTACCTGTTTTGCTTCCTCCACAGACATATGACCGGAACATCCTACTCCCAATACCAGCACAGTCGATAACAGACCATTTACCCATCGTTTTGTATTCACATCATCACCTATTAAATCAATTCAACTCACTGTTAATCGGTTCATTTCCGAATATCTTATCCACTTTACAAGACATAAACCATCAGTATTTTTCCCCAATTATCACTAATCAAACCGATGCTTTACACGAGATTGTTTTTATTCAGATCTCATTTTCTATCCATTTTTGTGGGAATCACAAAATCAAACCTTTGGGAAATTCCGCTCCTTTTCGGATTTCAATATTTCTACCTGAGGCATAAGACAAGTTGAATTGCAGGATTTCCGCAATTCTTGGGAAATAATGCCCAACTGTGCTAGGGCAACAGTATTACTATTGACTAGCCTATCCAGGCGAACAAGATCCGATTCAAGAGGTAATCCCTCCCCATTTATCCATGGCTTCAATAAAGGCTATAATATTCTCTGCAGGTACGTAATCGAGGTCGTAGGCGGGTGCTAACAGCAAGCCTTCGGGGCCGAGTGTTTTAATTCGGGTGTGCACCTCCTCACGGATTTGGTCTGGAGTCCCATTAGTCCAAAGCAGTGCGGTTCCCACGGTTCCCCACATGGCAATCCGATCACCGAATTCTTTTTTTATGGCCAGAGCGTCCATACAATCCGGTTGCACCGGATTGATTACATTAACGCCGATCTCTATTAAATCAGGAATCAGTTTGGTGAAATTCCCGTCGCAATGATAAAAAACCAATAATTCGGACGATTCCTCCCGAGCCAGCCTGATCACCTGCGCCAACCTGGGTTTGAAGAACTCGCGCCACATTGTCGGACTAATCATTAATTGTGTCGGTGCAGCCACATCATCATCCAGAATAAGAATGTCCACCCCACTACGAGCCAGAATCAATGAGTTGTGAATCAGAATCGAGGTTAGCTGATCCAACAGAAAATGAACCAGTTCTTTCTGCAAAACCATATCCAGCATAATTCGTTCAAATCCACGCAGACGACCGGCTATTTCAAACAACACACCGCCAAGATGGGGCGGAGAACCAGCCACGGCTAGTCCTTCCTTATGCCATTGGGAAACCTGTTTCTCCAATCCCTTGTATCGATCAGGATGAGTCAGGTCGGGAAAAACATACTCTGTCAACTCGGCCAGAGACCGGATGGAGCCGAGAGGGCCTTCGGCATCCGATTCGGGATGATAATTCCACTCGTAATATGTCTGAAGTTGAGCCGTACTTCCCACATGCACATCATCCGGAAGTCGGTTAAGATATTGCAGGAATTTGTTCTGAGTGGCAGGTGCATCGAATTCTGCAATACGAATATCCGATTTAAAATGAGCATCAGGATCTGAGAGCTTAAACATTTCAAAATCCTGTGAGAAAAATCCAAGGGCCCTTGGAATCCGGTCCGGTTTCCGGCACCTGAGTGCCAGGTTAACGCGTTCTCTAGAATTCATTTTCCTCGCTAAAAAGATGTTTTATTACCTGTTTTTACATCGGTATCATAAACGCTGTTTTTTCGCAAAATAACGAAGTCTCCCACTGGGCAACCACATGGAAAACCCGGCAATGCCAGGCAAAAAACTGGAGACATAAACAGACATGGACTCTGTAACTTTAAAGATGGAAAACTGGTAACTTGAATCCTGATTCCTGCGAACCAAAGCAGATAGATGTCATATTCCAAGCTTAAAGAAGCACTTGTCAAATATTGAAATTTTAAGAGTACCAAACGATTACTTGATGCATCGAAATGATTCAGGATATTCGGCAATACTGTCCAATATTTGATTTGGTATATTCTGCAAAAAAGACGTCCGCTTATATGTTGAGTAAATCAGATCTCTATTGATTTTGCTGGTGTAGTCGACAAAAAACCCTTCCACCCCACCACCATGTCCGGAATTTACATCCAAAACCTTGATAGAAGACTCACAATTCAAACGGAAATTTTTTAAACTTACAGTTTTTCTGTTGAAACTCTGAAGGGTCTTAAACTCAACTTGCAGGTCGGTTATATCATAAACGATACTCCATTGAGTGCTGCTGTCCGAGCGAACGGCGTCAAGGATCTTGAAGCCATAGTCCATAATCTGCGAATTGTGTTGAGAATTATATTCGTCCACCATATTGGCCGCTTTTGAAAAACGTACAAAAGAATTCGAGATCCAAAATCTCGGTAACAGATTGGGATCGGTTTTGTTATCTTTCAGAAATTGGAGAGAATCTGAATAGGTGCTATTGGTTAAAGCCGAATAGGGTAGACTATCTTTGGTATAAACTACTCTTTTCTCGTCCAGAAATTCAATCACTGCAGCCTGACCTGAAGCATCACACACCAGAAAATGTAAAGGCGCCGCCAATTCGGAATCAATTCTCAGCTTTTGATCACTGCTAATTACCTCTTCAACGCTTCCCGAGTTATCCAACTGGTACTGGATCCAGGTTAACGCTCCAACACCCGGTCTGGAATCCGGTGCAGGATAGCTGGTATTATCCAACCACATTTGTGCAACAACCAAACCTTCTTCATTTAGGCCATCCATGGGAGAGTCGATACCATATTGATTAAAGGAGATGCTACCATGCTTTGAAATCCATTTTAGTATCACCCCGTTTTCAGATGACGAGATCTTCTTTTCCGTATTTTTTTTATTTATAACAACCAGTCCATCCCCTATTGACCAATCATAATTTCTTCCAAAGATTATACGATCCTCGGTTCTTAAGCAGAAGGTTGTACAAGCCAGCAAAATCTGAGGCATTAAGAACGCTGCGATCAGAAAAAACTCAAAAATATGCTTTTTTTTCATACCGTTTCCTCTTCTGGATAGAATCTGAGAGAAAAAAGATATTCAATAAAACAAGGTACTCACACTGCAAAATAAATAATATAAAATCTTTTTTTTGAGAATCACAAAATCAAACCTTTAAGAAATTCCGCTCCTTTTCGAGTTTCAATATTTTTGTCCTTTTTTTCCTGTCTGAGGTGTAAGACAAGTTGAATGGCAGGAATTCCATATCGCTTTTGGAAATTCAGGAGAGATCGTCCTGGTTTTGATTCTGAACGCTTCACCTCAATCATTAATTCGGGTTCAAATCTGTTAACCAGGCAGAAATCGACTTCAACACCATCTTTGGTTCTCAGGTAGTTCAAGCTATAGGGCTTTCCATAATAATCATTAAGAGCGAAAACATGTTTCTGCAATGATATTGCAACCTGATTCTCAATATCCTGTGCCAACCATGTTTTTCCGACCTGCCTTGGACCCGTTAAAAAAACGAGTTTTTTATCCAGGTCCTTTATAAGATATTTTTTTTGTGATCGTTGCATTTGATATCCCCCTTTTCCGACTATTTTGCACTGCATTGCCGAATTATCAAGACTATTTAGCAATCCAGTGCAAAATAGTCGGAATACCTCCATTACAATGTTTTCCCCCATTATATGAAGGTACAATCAAATACCTGCAATACTTTTGAAAGAAAAGGCTTCGATGAGCTGAATTCATAGGGAAAAGACTGAAAGAGATTCCTTCAGCCAGATTGGAATTGTAACCGAATGAACATACCGCCGGGTTTATTGATTGATGGGTGATAGTTGGCGTCTGCTGAACAGTAGAAAAAACAGAATCATGGCGTATCCCAGCAGTGCCAGCAAGGCGAACAGTGGATGCTCCTTTCCCAATGGCGCAAACAACAGGACTGTTATCCAGTGCAGAAGAATTATGGGGAAGGAATGCAACCGCACAGGGAAATCGTTGTATCTGCAGATGACTGACAGGCCGCAGAGATTCCAGCCGTAAAGCGATGCAAAGGCGTGGAAATTTAACAACCACTTGTAAGTGGAAGGGGAATAGTTATCGGTATAGTGCATCAGGATGTAGGCTATTCCCGATACTGCAGTTACCACCAGAAAGCCCAGTCCTGATATCAGAAAATGTTTTTGCTGAATGTTTTTTCCCAGTCTGTAAAAAAGGTAAAATATCACCATGACAGTTATAAACAGGGTGATGGTTACAAAAACCTGCGGATGCAGTTGTTCAAAGATTATAAAGGTAAAGAATATGATAACACCCAGATTTACCAGCCAGAATCCGGCTTCCTTGGTAATAAGGACACTTTGTTTATCGCTTTCCCCCATAAAAGAAAAAATTAGCGAAAATGTGATCAGTGATAAAGGAAAGGAAAAACCAAGAAAAAAGGTATCCAGTTGCAGCTTGGGCATGTAGATCAGTTTCAGATATTCATTGTTCAGGATAACCAGAGTAGAGATCACCAACCCCATGGACAGGCAAAGCAGGGATGCCTGATGGAACTTCAAATGAACCGGTTCTTCTCGGCGGAAAAATCCCAGAGGCAAAAATGAGAATTTTTCAGCTCTTACCGATTCCACTATCAATGCCAGGATGATGGAAAGGATCATAGCCGGTATGTAGATCTTCAAAAATGCGAAGATTGCATATGCAATGGAAAAAATCAAAAACAGAGTTACGCGAACTGGGATCGCTTTCTTTTTCAGGGTAAAAAAGAGGATGAGGGTCCCACCGCCACACAAGTTGAATAGAAAAACATGGAGCCTCTCAAAATTGTAGACACTTCCGGGAATCACCAGGTGTAAAAAACCAAAGACCAGGGCGGTAACGGCAAGACAACCGTAGATAATCTTCAGGTTTGAATTCATGATGAATTCCTTTTCCGGCAGATCTTTATTTTCCAAGTACATGCTTTAATACCTCTTCAAGATTTGAATGTCTGAAATAAAACCCGGTGTCCATTAAACGAGCCGGTATTGCTTTGGTGCTAAAGAGAAGCCCTTCCACTCCCATCTCTCCAAAGATAAGTTTTACCAATGACGTCGGCAAAGGCACAAAAGCAGGCCGGGACAGGACGGATGCCAGGGTTCCGGAAAATTCGAGATAAGATACAGGATTTGGGCTGACAACATTGACAGGTCCGGAAATACTTCCATTCATCAGCGCCCAGTAAAACGAAGCCAGGGTATCATCAATCCCGATCCAGCTCAAATATTGTTTTCCCGATCCGACTCGTCCCCCCAATCCAAACCGATATGGCAACAACAGTTTGCCCAGGGCTCCACCTTCCGGAGTGATCACTACGCCAATTCTCATAAATACGGTACGAATTCCGCTATCCAAAGCGGGTTGAGCGGCATTTTCCCACTGTCTGCAGACGGAGGACAGAAAACCGCTTCCCGGCCCTGAGTCTTCGGTTACAGTTTCAGCTTGACAGTCACCATAGTAGCCTGTAGCCGATGCGGAAATGAAGACATCCGGTTTTGGGGTCAAGGCTGAGACAGTTTCAGATAACAACCGGGTACTTGATACTCTGCTCTCCACAATTCGCCGCTTTTTTGCTTTGCTCCACCGTCCTTCACCAACGTTCTCGCCGGAAAGATTTATAACCGCATTAACTCCAACCAGGTCAGCTGCTTTGAGGATTCCCCTGGAGGGATCCCAGAAGATTTCATCCTCTGTTTTCGGTGGTGTTCGCACAAGAGTCAGCACAGAATGACCACCGGTCTTGAGAAAGGGGATGAGTTTTTGTCCCAGAAGACCACTGGCACCGGAAATGAGTACCTTTTTTCTGGGTAGGTAAGCGAATTTCTGGTGAAGCTCCAAATCCGCGGCTGTTGTTTTATGTCTGTAGGCAAATATTCGATTAAGTTTTTTTCGAATAAAAGAGTCAAGAATATATTTGCTAAAGATTGAAAAATAGGGTTTATATTCGATTGTGTCTTCCAAACTGCATCGTCCTCCTTTCAGAGCTTCAAACCGATGGGTATGAACCCAGCTGGATAAGGGGCCCCTGGTTTGTTTGTCTCTGAAGAGTCGATTTTTTTCATAATCGGTATGGATCGCATGCCACTTGTATTTGAACAGCCCCTCCTTCATGCCAAGGATAACGACTGCTTCCGGTTTTATCCCGCCAGACTTGAAGATCACTTTAAGCGGGTCCCAGGGGGGGCTCAGCCGTTCAATAGCCCCATCCCTCTCATGCCAGCTGAAAACTGAATCCACCGGAGAATTAAAAATGCTCTTTTTGGTAAACCGACCGACCGTTGGCTTTTTCTGTAAACCCTTCCGCTTTTCGCTATCAGTCATTTTTAGTTAATTTCTGAGCAGGTTTAAACAAATACCACTGATTTTGCGATAAAAAATCAGGGAGTGAAGCTGCTGCAAAAGCTTAGAGTCTGGTATTGATCAGGATCGATTTGGTAATCTGGTCAACCGTGTCACAACCGGTCATCAACATGGCTCGCCTCAACTCACTTTTTACGAATTCGAGGTAAGTTTTTACAGCTTCTGCACCTCCCGCAAGAGACATTCTGGCAATGGGTCGTCCAATCATGGCAAAGTCGGCTCCCAATGCCAGATATTTTATAACGTCGTACCCGGTGCGGCAGGCTCCATCAACTATAATCTTAATATTGCTTTTAAAATGGGAGGCAATCTCGGGCAGAACTTCTGCCACTCCCTGACCGTAATCCATCACACGTCCACCATGGTTACTGATTACCATTGCTTTTGCCCCGGATTCTACAACTGCCTGCGCATCCTCCAGACACATGATTCCCTTAAATAAAACTGGCAGGGAGGTGGATTCGACAAGCTCCCTTAACTCATGTTGACTTTTTCGATAAACAGCTTTCCCTGCTGCTGCCCAATTGGTTGATCCGCAACCGTCGAGATCTACTCCCACTGCAATTGCTCCTGCCTGTTCGGCCTGCTTGAATTCGTCCATCAGCTTTTCCTGCCCCTGAGGTTTAAAGATCAGAACACCACCCTTCGCATGATCTAATCCCGGATGCCGGTCGGCATGTGAGGGAGTCTGCCCGCTCATACCAATTGTTCCAAACAGCCTTGCTCCCTCCAGTAATCCTTTTTGAAACTCCTCTTCCGTGACTGCATTATTCATATTTTTAACACCGGAAACACTGGGAACCAGGACAGGCATAGAAATCGATTTTCCCAGGAAGGAGGTTTCCAGTTGGGGTTCGGCGTGTTTTTTCACCAACCTCATTTTTAGCCGATAATTGTCGAGTGCCTTGTAATTGGCAGAAAAAGTTTTCCCCTGCCCCTCGCCTCCAAGTCCCATGGTTTCACCGAACTTTGGCCCCATGCACAATCGCTGGGGGTCACCATCGCAGGTTTTATTGACTGAACAGTTTCCCATTAGCTTTTCTCTGGCAATGTCCCGATACTGGCTGACCGTTTTTTCCCCAACCATCGTTGTAACTGTTTCGATAACCGGACTTGGTTCTTTCACCTCAACAGGCACCAGATGGCTTTTATCAGCGTTACAGACAGGGCATCTCCAGTTCTCCGGAATGTTCTCATAGGCAGTTCCAGCGACTAACCCAGTCTGTTCATCCCCCTTTTCAACATCATACTCAAAACTATGGCAGATATCACAAATATATTTCATTCTCTCCTCTCTTTTTCTGTTGATAAAAATTGTTCTGGAATTAAAAATTTAGTTTTTCGAATTATCAGCCCAGATGACTTGCAGGTTGTGCCGTAATAGAAAAGTCTTTATTTTTCCCTTTGTCATGCCGGACTTGATCCTATAAGCCATACTTAAGCACTCTTTTGATACAAAATACAAATCTTATAAACGGTAGGGCGGTACTACGTGACCGCCTTTGAGCTTGTACTGGCGGGGATGTAACCCCAAAAGCGCATAATTAATCAAAAAACCGTTATTAATTGACGATTAACAATCGATTATTGATTATTTCCAAAGTGATAGCTCTCAACAACTAATTGTTTTTGTTAGATAAATAGTCAATAATTAATTGATAATAATTAATAATCAACGAACTGATTTATCAATTTATTTTTTATTTAAGCGCTTATGGGATGTAACCCTGCCCTGCCATATTCCCTGTTCCTGGCAGAATGTGCGTAAATAAGCACTTATTGAACTTGATCCGAGATCCACTCATTTATTGCATTAAAACCAGTATGGATGCCGGGTCAATCCCGGCATGACAGTAGTTTTAAATTTATATGGTTTTTCGGTTATTGACCCCCAAAACCTAAAAATGATCGTTATAACACTTTTCGGAATGGACCCCTTTTATTGTTTTCCGATGTTTTGAGAATTTGTACATGATCAATAGTAAACGCTGAAACACCACAAACAAACAGGAATTGTCACAATCGAACAGATAAAGCTTGATATTAGAAACTGATTGGAAATGGAAACATTTCCTTTGGCTCTCGCCGTTAAAACGGGGACTGCGCTAAGGGGTGGCACAACACTCTGCAGCATCATCAGATTAGCCACTGATTCGGGCGGTCTGATCAGAATCAAAAACAGGAGCATGGCAGCGGGAAACAGAATATTTTTGGTCAAAACAAACTTTGTAGACGCCAGATAGTTGAATTTTCCCCGCCTGGTAAAATCGATAAAAACGTTGCCTCCGATGGTCAACATCAATAAAGGAAGGGCTGTAGCGCCGACAATCCCCGTAATTTCCACAACAAAATTGGGAACATAAACATCCATGTCGGTCAATTTCAAAAAAACAGAAAACAGAGTGGCCAGTAAAACCCGGTTGAATATTTTAGAATCTTTTAAGCTGAACTTATAAGTGGCTTTTTTAGATCTGAAGAAAAATATGTACCCGTTAAACACAAGCAAAGGGAAAAACAGAGTAAACAGAAACAGCTCAATCAACAGACTTGAATCAGGACCATATATGAAGGGGATAATTCCCAACGGGAAAAAGGTGGCATTGGGATAAAACAAGCTGATACCGACCTCTCCCCTGTTCTTTTTATCAATATACAACATCCCCAACAAACTGAGGGCTAAAAACAAACCGGCCATGGCTGCCCACCAAAGGGGAAGCGTCCACCAGTTGGGCATTTTTTCCGGACTGAATTTGGTGATGATGTTATAGAAAATCATACAGGGAAGGGCAACCTCCAAAACCAAAGGGGTTAACACTTTCAAAACATCCAGGGGTACAATCCTCTTCGCAAGGACCCAAAACCCAATGATGCCGATTCCCATCAGAACAGCAACAGATTTTAGTGTGGCAAAAAATATAACCATAATTCTGAATAATAGACTAAGTTATTAAAGGTATGATAAAAAAAACTGCTCTTGCATTATTTGTCTTTTCTGAATCATACTATTTAATACCCGGTAATGATGAATTAAGCTGTTGTAAAAATAAGCAAACTTGACATTGATCAAGTGAACTCCCATGATTTTTTGGCTTTTTATCAATTCTGGCACACCATGATGGTAGATTGCATCGTGGAACAAAACAATAAGGAATTTTTAAACTTGGAGATAAAAATATGGCAAGTGTAAAAGGAACTCAAACTGAAAAAAATCTTTTGGCATCGTTTGCCGGAGAATCCCAGGCAAAAAACAGGTACACTTTTTTTGCAAAACAGGCAAAAAAAGAGGGATATGAGCAGATTGCAGCTTTTTTTATGGAAACTGCAGGTCATGAAGAGCAACATGCAAAAAGATTTTTCCGATTTCTGGAGGGTGGCAATCTGGAAATCACAGCTACATACCCTGCCGGAGTAATCGGAACGACGGCTGAGAACTTAGCTGCCGCTGCTGCAGGTGAAAACGAAGAGTGGACTGTGCTATACAAAGAAGCTGCGGATGTGGCTGAAAGTGAAGGGCTTAATGAAATCGCAACCGCTTTCAGAAAAATAGCAACTGTTGAAGAGCAGCATGAACTCAGATATAGAAAGCTCCTGAAGAATATTGAAGAGGGCAAGGTATTCAAAAAGGATAGCCCTACAAAATGGATGTGCCGTAATTGCGGGTTTGTACATGAAGGCGCACAAGCATTGAAGGAGTGCCCTGCTTGCCAGCATCCTCAGGCGCATTTTGAAGTGAAAGCTGAAAACTATTAGTCTTTTTCCTCCAATAATGCAAAAAGGGGCTGATTTTTCTGCAAATAATCAACCCCCTTGAAAAATCCCTTAGTATTTCGGGTTCGGAATTAATCGAACGCCAGATAATTCTGCTGTTACTTAAGTTTCAGGAGCTGCTTACTGATTATCTGGATATGGCTCATCTCTTCCCGGATAATATCGTCGATTCTTTTCTTGCCGGCATCTTCAGGAACCATATCTTTCATACCAAGATAAAAGACAATGGATTCTTTTTCTGCAACTATGGCTTCTTTCAGCACCTCTTTTGCAGATGTCGTATCGATCTTTTTTTCATAAAACACGCGGGTTGCAGCCAGTGCCTCCAAATAGGCAGCAGTTTCTTCCCAGGGGTCGAATACTACCTCAGCTTTCTCGCCAGCAGCAAGTGCTGATTTCATCTCAACGAAAGACTCTTCATGATTTAGCTCCATATCAGCCAGTTCCAGTAAGAATGACTTGATATCCCCGTCTTTAATATCCTCTGCTGCCTGTTTATAAAAAGCGTAGCCATTTTTTTCGATTTGAATGGCCATGTCAAGAATTTCATTGGCATTAAACTTGTGATACATCTTTATCTCCGGATCGGATTGTTTTTATTGTAATAGTGATCAGACCTAACCTGCATCAGACCTGTACTCTTTCATATTCATTAAATTGATGATTCTTTAAAAGTAAAAACCTTTTTTTGTCTTTTTGTCAACTCTCCGGGATCATAGATGCCGAATATTTCTTTTCTTAAAATGAGTTACATCCCTCTTTCTACACTATGGGTTTTCAGCCATTTTAATTATAACAAACCGATTCTTTTTCAGGCAACCTGCTTTATATAATTGGAAAGCTCATTGGTGATGTAATTCATATGGGTTTTCTCCTCATCGGCCATATGCAAAAACAACTTACGAGTCTCCTCATTCTCGGCTTTATCTGCCAGTCGCACATACAGATCAAAAGACTGTGCTTCTATTGCCAGTGCAAGGGCGTAAATATCCTGAATCTCTTTCATGATCTTGATGATTTGAAACGGTGAAAATCGATTGGCCTCTCCACCTTCAACAACATCACCCTGTTTTGCCAGAATTTCCGATATATCCAGACAGTCAGCATCCTTGTTTTGTTTTAGAAGTTGTTCCTTGTGCAGGTCTTCAAACCCGGCCAGTTTTTTATAGACTGCCTTGAGTTCTTGTCGCTCTTCACCCTTTTCCAACTCCAAGTAAAACTGTTGCAGACCTTCCTCCATGGCATAAGCCAATCCAAAGGCATCGGAAAACTCAACGTCACTTCTTATAAGATTAAGATCATATTCGTATCCCCCTTCCAACTGAAGTCCCAACCAGGTAGTGATGTTGCTGCTGATGTCATAAACCTCTTTGAATCCCTGATTGGACATCCACTGGGTTGCTGCCTTGCTTCTTCCACCGGAACGACAGTATACGATGGCAGGTTTTTCAGGATCCAGATTGCCTCCACCTTCCATAAGCGAATTCAGCGGCACCAGTTTGGCTCCCGGAAGATGGTGTTCCTCATACTCTTCCGGGGTGCGGACATCAACCAGTTGATAGGAACCTGTCTCGTGCTTATCCATGTAATCTTTGGCTTCCTTTTCAGTCACAACCTTTGCCGGTGTAAAAATATTACCCCATTTCATGTTTCCTCCTTCAGTTTGTATGTTGAATCACATTTATTGCTCTAAACTCACTGTAGATTTTTTCAGGTTACCGTTACCCTGAAAACCCTAATCCGTTTTTCCACATCGCATGTTGGCAGGTACAGCAACATCGATCTTTTTGGGATTTGCCAGTTTTAAATTGTTCATGATCTCCACAAATTCAGCCAGAGTCTTTCCTCCTCCCAACCTCGGGTTGTATTTTTTTTCTTCGCCCACGGTCGAATTCCACATTCCCTTGTAATCATGCGCAGGATAGACCAGAGTTGAATCGGGAAGTGTGAACAGCTTTTCATTGACACTCTTGTATAAAGCTTCCGAAGATCCCTGTTGGAAATCTGTTCTCCCTGTTCCCCTGATGAAGAGAGCATCTCCTGTAAACACCATGTTTTCGATAACATAACTGGTGCATCCTGATGTATGACCCGGCGTTGACAGGGCTTTCACCACAAAACTTCCGAATTTCAATGTATCACCATCCTTCAGGGTTCCATCTGCACATTCCACACCGGCTCCGTGACCGTAAATCACCTTGGCACCGGTTTTCTGCCTGATATCATCGGCACTGGTGATATGATCTGCATGAACATGAGTTTCAAGCACATATTTCAGTTTGACACCAAGTTCGTCCATCAGCTTTAGATCTCGCTCCAGCTTTTCCTTTACCGGATCAATGATGATCCCTTCCATTCCCTCTGCATCATACAGTAGATACGTATGTGTCCAGGTATCCTGATCAAATAATTGACGCATGGTCAGTGATGAGTTCTTTTGAGTTGCAGTCATAATATCTCCTTTTATATTAATCAATTAAATTCACTATTTTGATATATAAATCCATTTTTGCACTGGCTGTGCCATGTTCGCATAGTTTAAGACTTTTTACAAGGATTATCACATTAATTCAACATATTATACACTTCTTTAAAAAGGAATTTATGCCAGAAGTCCCTCAAATTGCATTAAGTAACGCTACCAGTTTACGTTACCTGCGAGCAACTCCTCCCCGATTTACTCCTTATTTACAGCAGATTTTACTATATTCCAGCTATTAAGTTTTCAGCAAATGACTGGAAAACGGTAGTTGCGAAATGATTGAGATTCAGTGTATATTAAAAAGTACAATTACCTGATTGAGTCTTCAGATTAAAATCGAAATACTATCAAAAGGTTAATCATGGATCTGGAAAAAAAAGTTATTGTCTGGACTGAAGAACTGAGTACCGGAATCGAATGGCAGGATTTCCAGCACAAAGAGTTTCTTGAATTAACAAATTCGGTGTTTGATTCCTTTTACGAAAACAAAGGAAAAATCGATTTTGAAAAAACAATTGATGAACTGGAACGTTATGCCAAACAACATTTTTCAATAGAGGATCGTTACATGGCGCTGTTTGAGTTTCCTGGTACAAAAGACCATCAGAAGCAGCATGAAGAGTTTTGGGCTTTTATCGAAGATATCAAAATAGCTTCGAAAAGAAACATATTAGAGGCTGGCAGAATCTGTAACAAACTAAATAATTGGTTTGTGGATCATATCAAAGTGGTTGATAAAAAGCTGGGAAGATTCTTGCAGGTCAAATCACAGCGTTAAAATGATCCATTATTATTAAATCTAAATTTAACTGAGGAGAGTGTGTGGATATTGCAGAAGCGATTAAAACGGCAATAGGTTTTGAAGAAAGGATCACCGAAATCTATAAGGAATATGCTGAAAGGTTTAAATCGGAAACTGGTGCCAAAGTTTTCAGAACACTGGGAAAGGAAGAAGAGGAACATGTTGATTATCTGAAACTGAAACTTTCTGAGTGGGAGGAATCAGGCAAGATAAGATTAGACGCCATTGACAGTGTAGTACCTGATGAAAAGGTGATAAAAACCAACATTGATCAATTAAAGAACATCGCCTCACAAGACAATATAGATGATGAGATAGAGTACTTTCAGAAAGCGCTGGAGATGGAGAAAAAGACCTCGAGTTTTTACAGGGATATGGTAAGTCAGTTATCCTCTGAATACCAGCCACTTTTTCAGAGGTTTTTGGAGATAGAGGAGGCCCATGAATCGATTGTAAAAGCAGAAATCGATCATGCCAGGGGAATGGGATTCTGGTTTGACTTTATGGAGTTCGATCAGGAAGCGTAATTGAGTTTAACGGTTCCACAATTCAGGAATAGGGATAGACCACAGCCAGCTGTTTCTCAAAAGCCTCAATGTCTGTTGTGGGCAGGTGACAGAGCCCTTTTTCACAGAGATAGGCTGTTACTTCGCCATTGATTGACACTTTTTCCTTCAATAATGGTAGGGAACCGGACAAAAGAGTAGACTCCTCTGGCGAATCCGCTACGATTGGAGTCCAGGTATAATAATATCCCTCGTCTCTCTATCCTTCCGGTGTTATGCTGTCAGCGTCGGTAGCCGAATAGAAGAGCGCATCGGGAGAGGTCATCTCTCTTGTTACATAGTGAAGAATCTCTTCGACAATCTTCTTAAACCTGGGGTTCCCGGTTACTTGGAAGGCTTCCAGATAGGAGACAGTGAGCAGGGCGTTGTCATAGAGCATTTTTTCAAAATGAGGAACCAGCCATTTTTTCGAGCAGAAGTGTTCAAATTCTTGAAAAAGGAGGGAAAAATCAATGTCGAGATTGTCCAGAAACTCATGAGCTGGAAACACTCTGGTTTCAGCGTTGACAACGGTGTTCGCATTTCGGAAAAGGATGAAAAAGGTAGAGAATCCGTCGCTCAATACATTATGAGAAACGTTTTTAGTGAAGGAAAGATTAACTATATTGAAAAATCCGAAAAAGTGATTTACCACGCCAAGTTGTAAAAGATGGAAGTGAGAAGTGTAAAAGCTGAAACCGGCAGCACCAAACAAAACTTTAAGATCTACACTGCCGAACTGTTTTGAATACTGCTTTCTCTTTTTTGACATTTCTCACCTCCTAAGATTACTGATAAAGTATCCTTAACAAGGTGTCTATACAAACTGTACCACTTCAAAAGAAGTCGGATTAGAATTTGATACATTTTCCGTGCACTCCATGGCAAACTTGATTATTCAAGCGAGAAATGTATCGGTTTTTGAAAGCATAATCAACTAGTAGTGATACTGATAACCTGCTGAAATTACGGATATGATGGTGTTTTGAGGAGGTACAACTGTTGGTTAGAGTGAATTTTGCTTTTTGAAGAGGCAGGGTTGACTTTGTCTGAAAAAGCGGAATAAAATATACGTAAAAGTGTAATTCACATAAATACGTGATTGATATACAGTGAGAAAAACATGGACCGACAAAATGTAACGGTTTCATTTTCCAAGTCTTTGTTAAAAAAAGCAAAAATCTTGGCTGCGAGTATGGATAAGTCTTTGAGTGAGCTTTTCCGAGAAACCATAGAACAAAGAGTTAAAGAAGCAGAAGGATATAATACATCCAAAAACAGGCAATTGGCCTTACTCAAGCAAGGGTTGAATCTGGGGACAAAAGGCAGGATCAAAATAACAAGGGAAGAGTTATATGATCGATGATTGGACTTTTGTTGATACAAATATTCTAGTTTATGCTTATGACATCTCTGCTGAAGAAAAGCAAAAAACAGCTGCCAGGATTGTAACTGGACTTTGGGCAACCGGAAAAGGCATTATCAGCACACAAGTGCTCCAAGAGTTTTATGTAACTGTAGTCCAAAAAATCCCCAATCCTATTGAGGAAGATAAAGCCTCTGATATCATTCGGGATATGTTAAAATGGAAATTGGTTGTAAATGATGGTTTAACGATACTTGAGGCGATCAAAATTCAAAAACGCTTCTTATTGTCATTCTGGGACTCTTTGATAGTAGAAGCTGCAATTATCGGAGGTGCAAGCATATTGCTTACGGAAGATTTAACAAATCAACAGACAATTGAAACTGTGCAGATTAAAAACCCTTTTCTTGATTAATTCACCGAATTCAAAAGAAAGGGTATAGAAAATCAAAAATAAAGTCAGGGTAAAATCTAAAATCTGAGTCCACTCCGAAAAGTATTGTAATGTTCAATTTAAGGCTTTTAACTCAATAATCTAAAAACCATAGAAATTCTGAATCGCTGTCATGCCGGACTTGATCCGGCATCCATAAGGTTTAATTAAAAATCTGGATTCCGGCTTGGTGAGGCACGAGAGTCGCATTGCCGAAGGGAATGACAAGAAAATCGACTTTTCGGAGGAAATCTTTTACTTCGTTCTTGGTTCTAACCACCATTATCTCTTCATTGGTGGTATGGCCAACTTTATTGAAGTAATATTTTCGATGATGAATGATCTTGCCCAGGTTGTCATACCTGGTTAAATAAAGATTACCTGTCACCTTCATCGTTACTTTGGTGGATTTTTTGAACACACTTTTTGCACTATTTCAGGTGGGTCCATAGTGACGTCACGAAGTCTGGCTCATACGATAATCGCGTTTTCATCCTCTTCCGGTATATACTGGATATATTCATATTCAGGTATCTGCTGAAACTGAGCCTCAAAGGTATTCATCATTTCTGTTTTCACATACTTTTCGAGTTCCAGGTGGCTTGGGCGCAATACACCCTGCCTTCCAAACATCATAGACATGGCAGTCATCTGGCTGTTTGGCTCAGGCCAGAAGGTTTCTTCATATTTATCGTCTGCGATGGTGCTATATATCAAAACTTTTTCAGGTCGTTTCTGTGAAAAAGAGGGTTGCTCCCATTTCTGGTTATAATCGACCTTTTCTCCCTTGTAATCTTTTTCATAGGCAACATTCTCTTCACTACCAGAACAAGCGTAGAAAGAGAGGGCACTGAAACATAATACGATCAAGATATTACTTATTCTAAACAAGTTTCGATTCATTTTTTTCCTTTTCTAAGTAAATAATCATTATAGCTCACGGGCATATGCTGATAGTTTATGGAATATTAAAACACCAGGGGGCTCCTTGAGAGCCATAACATCCAGGTTGTATATTCCGAGTGAAAGTTCTGGCCTAACATCTTATCAGAATATATGGAAACGACTTCATAAAGGACGGCTTTGTCCTTTTTTAAAAGATAATTGAGAGAGGGTGGGGGAGATGGATCTATTATTTCGGGAAGGTCAGACGGGTTAATCCTCAAGAGTTGAGCAATCACCTTTTTAGGGATATAAATATTGAGTTGTTTCTCCGCCTTCGGAAAGAACTTCGAGGAACTTGGGAACCAAAGCCATTCTTCAACGATCATCAACGCACCGTAAAGAACCTTGTCGGTTCCTTGGATATTGATCCTGACTTTTAACGCTTTTCCTATTTCAAAAAACTTTGAAAGATTATGGAAAAAGCCCGGAAGAGATGATTTAGTCTTCAGGTCTATCGTTAACAAGCCTAACATGTAGTTTTCTTGGCTTGCCCACATGTCGTCTTCCTTTAATGCGACAACTGCCCTGTCCGGGATTGATGATATAGGAAAAGGCTCGTTGGGCTTGATTATCACCGTCTTATCCCAAGACTCGATCTCCACACCATCCGTAAATAATCTTCCTTGATCGATATGAACGATTTTCATGGAAGTGCAGCTGGCAACAAGCAGGGGGAATATCATAAGGTAAATGCCAAGTGATAAAAAAGACCATTTTCGCTTCATACATCAACTCTTTAGGTTACTCATTGTTATTTTATATGTGATCAGAAAAAAGCTCGGGGTCAGGTCTTTAATTTTGACATTTTCACCGGAGAACTGACAAAATTCCTTCCCTCCGAAAAAGCTCGGGATCAGGTCTTTAATTTTACCCGTTACCATGGCTTCTATTCAAACAAGTCACGGGGTCTCAGATTGAAAAACGAGGAAATTTGCCTAACAGACAAGGAGGGAGAAATAATAAAGGATAGGGATGTCGAAATCATTGATGTGTCAAGGCACT
>Ga0180009_10000254_pt1 | contig 78155 bp, 62 predicted proteins | sample OS_PC_MetaG_FD_123537 | JGI IMG/M metagenome (GOLD analysis project Ga0180009, IMG submission 123537) | Groundwater microbial communities from the Aspo Hard Rock Laboratory (HRL) deep subsurface site, Sweden - OS_PC_MetaG | ecosystem: Environmental > Aquatic > Deep subsurface > Groundwater... | reverse complement strand
GAGAATGTCCGAAAATCTGTTGGGCCTGCTGGAGGGCCATATTGCCGGCATTTGGATTCAGAGTCCGAGGTGATATCGTACGATTCGACGTGTCGTAAACTTCATAATTTTCTCGAAGGGAAAAAGAAATAAAATGGCTAATCATTCCAGCGGACGGGCTGAAAAGCGTCCGTCGCTGAGTTTTACGTTCGGCGGGTCCGTCAAGGATGAAGTTTGTGTAAAGCAAACTCACATTGATAGCGCGAGAAAAATGTAACCGTTGTATAATCCAAGTATGCCAGAAGAAATCTTCCCTTCATCCTACCTGTGCGACTGTGGTCACCAATCCGACTTTTGCGAAAATACAATTCGAGAAGCCAAGTCAATGAGTTTCAAAAAAAGGATTTATCTGGGAGACTCGGAGAAAGAAGACCAGACTATCGTGTTCTACAAGGGCAAAATGGTTGACATTATCTGCCCTAAAACGAAAGGTGACATTTTATAGAGGATGCCATGAGAAAGCGCAAGAAATCGAAACAAGTAAAAAACGCGCGAACACAAACGCAACTTTTGAGCCAAGAACAGATGAGTATTTCAAGAGAAGCTGATCACATTATCCGGCGGGCGCAAGAAAATGACGCACGTATCGTTAGAATTGGAACATTGATTCTATTTTCTACCCAGAGTGGAGATGAATGGATATTGGACACCGAAGATATGTTGGCATTGTGTTTAGCAAGATTAGGAGAAAAACAACCTTATCAGATTATCGAGACCCCAACCAATTTTGGCATCGAATGGGCAGGAAATTACCATATTGAAGGTGAGAGATTTGTGGTCACGGAATCATCTGGTCAAGTAAGGACGATACTCGGCTATCCAACACAAGAAATCTTACGCGTTCTTCAGCAAGCAGGATAAGAGAATCGTATGCAAAAAGCCCGCCCTACCGCCGCTAATTCAATTCGTTCGATTGCAGAAGATATGATGATTCGACCTACTTGACACTTGCCTTCTAATGGGCGTCCCTTTTGCTTTAAACTTTTGCCATTACCCTCATGCTGAATTTTAAGGAATACCGATTGAAATTGCAACCGGCGGGTTTTTATCTGTGGTTCAATTGATGGAAAATTATTTGCATTGGCCGTGGCTTATGATTTGAAATATTTTGATTTTTTAAATTGTTTTTCCAATTCTGCAAATATATCCACCGGGTTGGTCAGGGGCATATCATTTTTCATTAATTCATATTCCAACCGTTCGGATTTTTTAATTTTTTCGATATTGGGCAATTTCGTCCTGTTGGTCGTTTCAATATGGTTTCCTTCATCGTCGACGATAATGACCTTGGGCAGGAATGCACCTTTTCTGCCGATGAAGGCAGCCATGATTTCCACAGCATCCTCAAATTCCTCACGTGAAGCCCGGCCCAGCGCTTCGTAGCGGTACAATTCTTTGCCGTCCCATGTTGATACCGTGGCGTAGCTTTCAGAAATTTTAGAATCTATATTGTTTTCAATATTCAGGGTGTCGTGCCCGGTGGGCATCAATAGTATTTTTCCGCCGCCACCTTCTATATTGGCGGCATATTTTGGAATGGATACGCCTGAAAGCCAACCCTGTAAATGCTTCATGTAAATTTTCCCGATCTGGATCGGGGTGATGAAATGGACAATGCCTTTTTCTTTGTGGCATTGCAGCAGGTAATAGGGATGAATGCCGATCCAAAACATCCTCCTGAATGTTTCCGCAAGTGTTTTATAGTAATCATTGACATGATTCAATAATACGGTCTGGTTGCGGATGGTGAAGCCGTGGTCGCGGATCTTTTTCACGGCCGTGGCCAGGTCTTTGGTAATTTCATGGTAATGATTGATATGGGTCATAAAATAGACATGCTTATCCGTGCCCTGGTTGTATTTGTTGGCAGAAACATTGATCGATTCCAGCAATTCATCGGTTATGGCCATGGGCAGAACCACGGGCACCCTGGTGGCGATCCGTATGGCGCGCAGATGGGGTATTCGGCTCAGTTCCTCCAATACATAGCGCAGGCGGTTCCTGCTTATCCTGAGCGCGTCACCGCCGGTGACCAGGACTTCGCTGATGTTTTTGTTGTAGCCGATGTAAAACAAGCCCTTGTTGATTTCCTTGAGATTGACATCGATGGTGCCGTCCAATGATTTTGCCCTTTGGCAGTGCACGCAATACGACGCGCAACTTGTGTTTTCGGCCACAAAAAGGGCGACGCGGTTCGGATAGCGCTGATAGGCGGCGCCATAACTCCGGGAATCTTCGCTCATGGCGCCTTCGGCACCGGTATCCGGAAACAACAGATTCGCCGGCGTGGGAACGCTTTGCCAAAAAATAGGGTCAAGCCGTTTTTTGGATTTTTCGTAAGGCAACATAACCGGGTGAAACGGGTCGGCCTGCATCAGGGTGGCATAATAAGGCGTGATGCGCATCGGTTCTTTGCCCTGGCTTTTCAAAGTGCTGACAGTTCTTTCTATCTCACTTTCCTGGAATGGATTCAGCTTGATGACCTTTTTGAGCTGGGCGACGGTGCGTATCGAATTTTTCAATTGCCAATGCGCGTCCTGCCATTGTTCCTCGGTTACATTTTTCCACAATTCGATCGTCTTGAACTTTCTCGGTTCGAAGAATATTTCATTTATTATCTTTTTACTTTTGTGCAATATATGGTCGTGATCTTTTCCAAAAATCCGTAAAAGACAATACTTGATAGTATTCAGAATTTTTTTCTTCAGTTCGATCATTTTGTTTTTTTGTTAATCTTCCAGCTGCTTGACCGGAAAATCAATTTTCCTATTTGAGATTATAAGGAATGTTGATTATAATTTCAATAGGTGATTTTTTAATCACTCATAAAAAAGTGAAGGGCAACTGCCTCGGGGCTTTCATTGGCGCATGTGATTTGTTAGAATCAACTCATGGCCGGGCCGCTGAGCACAGGGCCTGAGACCGGATTTTTCAAAAGATCGAGGTGAACAAAAATGTATTACATTGTTGAAAGTGAAAAAAAGTTCGACCAGGCTTCGGGGCAAATATTCCTGGCTGCTGTGCTCGTTACTATGGCTGCTGTTTCATTTGTCTTTTGGAATGGACCTGATGATCATGCTGGTTCCGGTCATCCTCATCATTCCCTATGCGTTTCATAAAACCAAGAACACGCTGGTAGGTATATTTATTCATGGAATTTATAACGGTCCTTTGTTCGTGACGGTTGCCTTAGGGTTGATAAATTAATGGCCGGGGCGCTTCTGACGAGTAAGATTGAAGTTCGATGTTCGAAGTTGAAGATCAAATAATTTAAAGAGTTGATGGGTTTATGAGGTGGATAGTCGATCTGACTGTTGACAACTTCCTGGAATAAATCATGTCTTTTTTTTCAGATTTTTCAAGAAGACCTTGAATTTTTCCGGTTCTCCTTCCCGCTTCGACCAGTTTTTTATCCTGGCCAGGTCGATCTCGTTGTCACTGGCAACCATCACTGCCTGTTGCAGCGCCTGCAGGTCGTTCCAGAAATAGAACGCCGCCAGGCGATCGCGGACCGAGTCGGTGGCGGTTAGCAATTTGAGCCGCATCTTTTTGACGGCGATCGTGCGCGTGCTGGTGATCTTTTCCTCCCCGATCGACAACGGCGGGTTCAGGATGTCGACTGAATATTTAACTTTCTTATTGACGTATATCCTGCCCTCGGGAGCGAAGCCGATCTGGAGTAAAGCCGCTGCGATTCTGGCCGGCGGGGCTGCCGCGACATTGACGAAGTCCAGGTCATAGGATTCATAGCGGTTGCGGGTGTAGATGGTCACGCAGGCGCCGCCCGTGAGCACGGTGTCGATGCCGCTGGCCCGCAAATGATCGGAAACGAACGCTGCCAATTCCCGCTGGGTGAGCTTCGCCGGATCTTTCATAGCGGCTTCCCTGCCTGGCGCGGCCGGCGGCGGCGGATGTAATACTTGTCTTTTTCCGAGCTGCCCAGGAAATCAAAGGCCTTCTGCAGCAGCGCTTCGAGTTCTCGGCGGAAAGGGTAGCGCGGATTTAGGCCATAGAGCCGCACCTTGCCCCGCAGCCGGCTGTAGAGGACGCCGGCGCCCTCCAATTTTTTCAGCTGGTACTGGACGGCGTTGAGATTGAAGGCAAAATTGCGGGTGATCTCTCTGGGGTAAGAGCCGTCGTTGGCCAGCAGGAAAAGGAGAATTTTCTCCTTGACGGGCGATTCCAGCAGCGCTTCCAGCATTTTCTCCTCCTGCAATATAATTGGTCATATGACCAATAGGGTTGTATGATAGAACATGTGGAATCAATTGTCAATAGTTCGAGGTTAAAGGGTTGATGCATGGATGGGGAAGAACTGGGTTTACGGTGTACGGCTGACGGTTACGGTAAAAGGCAACTACTGTGATGCGTTATGTGTAATGCGTGATGCAAAACTGCAATAGTTCGAAATGTTTTAAAGATTCTTCCTCTTGCGCATAACGCATAACGTAGTACTTCAAATTCGTTCACGCATCACGGATTCTATTCGGGACATTGAATCGCTTCCAGCTATTTGCTAAGATGGATTATGATCGAATTTGAACTGAACGGCCGCAAAATTCAATATCTTGGCGATGAAAAACTCTCCCTGCTGAACTACTTGCGCGAAGAGGCCGGGATCATCTCGGCCAAGGACGGCTGCTCGGGCCAGGGGGCCTGCGGTGCCTGCCTGGTGGAATTGAACGGCCGGCCGGCGCTGGCCTGCGTCACCCTGATGAAAAAAACCGCCGGCGGGCAGGTCGTCACCCTGGAGGGCTTGCCCGAATCCCTGCGGCGGACGCTGGGGCAGGCCTTCGTTGAAAAGGGCGCCGTGCAGTGCGGTTTCTGCACCCCGGGTTTCCTGATGCGTGCCAAGATCCTGCTGCAGAAAAATCCCCGCCCCAGCCGCCAAGATATTCTAGACTCCCTGAAACTGAACCTTTGCCGCTGCACGGGTTATGTCAAGATAGTGGAAGCCATCGAGCATGCCGCCAAGGTTTTGGCCGGGGCTGCCGGCGCCGCAGTTGATCCCAACCAGGGCATTGGCGGCCGCCAGGAAAAATACGAGGCCTGGGAGACCGCAATCGGCCGCCGGCCCTTTGTCGCTGACCTGCGCATCTCCGGCATGGTGTACGGCGCCCTGAAATTCTGCGACCATGCCCGGGCCCGCATCATGCGCATCGACACCGGCAAAGCCGAAAAAATGCCTGGAGTCATCAGGGTGTTCACCGCCGCCGACATTCCCGGTGAACGTTTGACCGGGCTGATCGTCGCCGACTGGCCGCTGATGATCCGGGCAGGGGAGATCAGCCGCAGCGGCGCCGATGTATTGGCCGGCGTGGCGGCCGCAAGTGAGGCTGCCGCCCGCGCCGCCGTGCAAGCCATCCGGATAGAATATGAAATCCTCGAGCCTTTGACCGATATGCTTCAGGCCGAAAACAGCCCCGTCCGCGTCCATGAAAAGGGCAACCTGCTGGAAACCTGCCGCATCCGCCGCGGTGGCGACGTAGACAAAATCCTGGCCGAATCCGCTTATGTCGCTTCCGGCCTGTTCCGCACCCAGATGATCGAGCACGCCTTCCTGGAGACCGAGGCCTCGGTCGCCCTGCCGGAAGCGGGCGGCATACGCCTCTACTCCCAGGGCCAGGGAGTATACGAAGACCGGCGCCAGGTAGCTTCGCTGCTGGGTTTGCCCCTGGAAAAGGTGCGGGTCATCCAGGTGGCCAACGGCGGCGGCTTCGGCGGCAAGGAGGACATTACCACCCAAGGCCATGCCGCCCTGTTCGCTTTTCTGCTGCAGAAGCCGGTGCGGGTGCGTTTGAGCCGGCCTGAGTCGATGCGCATGCACCCCAAGCGCCATCCGCTGCTGATGGAATATGCCCTGGGCTGCGACGCGGCAGGAACGCTAACAGCGCTGCGGGCGCGCCTTATCGGCGACACCGGCGCCTACGCTTCGGTGGGGACCAAGGTCCTGGAACGGGCCGCGGGGCACGCTTGCGGCGCCTACCATGTGCCGGCCGTCGACATCGAAGCCAAGACCGTCTACACCAACAATCTGCCCTGCGGCGCCATGCGCGGATTTGGCGTCAACCAGGTGACCTTCGCCATGGAAAGCTGCGTCGATATGCTCTGCGAAAAAGGGGGCTTCGACCGCTGGCAGTTCCGCTACAACAACGCCTTGAGCGAAGGGCGCATGACCGCCACCGGCCAGGTACTGCGCGCCGGTGTCGGCGTACGAGCCACTTTGCTGGCTTTGCAAGATGAATTTTTCCGGGCCAAAACGGCCGGCCTGGCCTGCGGCATCAAGAACACCGGCATTGGCAACGGTATTGTCGACGATTCGTTGGTGAAGATCGAGATCGTTTCCGCCACCAAGCTGGTTATCCAGCACGGCTGGACCGAAATGGGGCAGGGGGTGCACACCGTGGCCCGGCAGGTGGTCTGCCAGGAGACCGGGTTGGACCCGAAGATCATGGAGGTCCGGGTGGACACCGCTTCCGGGGCGCGCAGCGGCATGACCACGGCCTCGCGGGCCACGTCGCTGGTGGGCAACGCCCTGATCGATGCCTGCGCCGCCTTGAAGCGCGACCTGCGCGAAAGGCCTGCCTGTGCGGGGCACGCAGACAGGCCGTTGGCCGAACTCGCCGGCAAGGTATACGAAGGGCGCTGGCGCTGCGACTGGACGACGACGCCGCAGCCCGGTGACAAAACCGTCACCCATTATTCCTACGGCTACGCCAGCCAGCTGGTGGTGCTCGACGAAAAGGGCCGCATCGCCGCGGTCCATGCCGCCCACGACGCCGGCCGCATCGTCAACCCCACCCTGTTCGAGGGCCAGATCCAGGGGGCGGTGGTCATGGGGCTGGGCTACGCCCTGAGCGAGGACCTGCCCCTGCGCAACGGTCTGCCCGTCAGCACGCGCCTGGCCGACCTTGGCCTGCTCAAGGCGCACGACGTACCGGCCATCGAAGTGGTCGGGGTGGAGGTCGCCGACGAGCACGGCCCCTACGGCGCCAAGGGGGTGGGCGAGATCGGCCTGGTGCCGACGGCCGCCGCCGTGGCCAACGCCCTTTACCAGTACGACGGAGTTCGCCGTTTCCAATTGCCCATGAAAAAGACGGAGGAAAAGCTCTGACGCAGGCTGGTTTGAGCGCCTCAATAGCGGAAGCTGGAGCCGCCGATGAATTCGCGCAGGATTGAGGTGGGCGGGACCTCGTCGGTCGCGACCGGCTGAAAGAGCATTAAAAACATCAGCAGGCGTTGGGCTTCAGTATAGGACGCATCATCGGCAGTGATCATTTCGAGCAGCGGCAGGGCCGGGTCCTTGAGCACCGCCAACTCGTAGACCAGGGATGAATTGAACATCACGTCGGCGCTTTCCTGGAAAGGGAAGGTGTTGCGCCTTTCGCCGCGGATGACCGACGGGAAACGCTTCAGGGTCTGGGCGGCGTTGTAGTTGCGGAAGCTGCTGTCACGAACCAGGCGGCGCAGGATGCGGGTGTCGGTGGTGGAGATGCGGCTGTGGTCGTTGATGGTAAGCTGGGTCAGGGCCGACACGTAGATGCGGAACTTGTTGCGCTCCGGTACCGAGGCGCTGATCTTCGGGTTCAGGGCATGGATGCCCTCCACCACCAGGATCTGGTCGTCTTCCAGCCACAGGTTGCGGTGCTCGCTTTCCCGGCTTCCTGTTTCGAAATCGAACTTGGGAACCGCCACTTCGCGGCCTTCGAGCAGGTCGGCCAGGTGATGGTTGAACAGCTCCAGGTCCAGGGTGCCCAGGGCTTCGAAATCGAGTTCACCGCTCCCGTCGCGGGGGCAGGCTTGGCGGTCGACGAAATAGTTGTCCATGGAGAGCGCCAGCGGCCGGATGCCGTTGACCTGCAGCTGGGTGGAAAGGCGTTTGGAAAAAGTGGTCTTCCCGGAAGCCGACGGTCCGGCGATCAGCACCAGGCGCAGGTCCTCTTTCCGGGAGGTGATGGTGTCGGCGATCCTGGCGATCTTTTTTTCATGCAGGCTTTCGGCCACCTTGATGATCTCCGAAATGCCGCCTTTGGCGACGATCTGGTCCAGGCGGCCCACGTCGCTGACCCCGAGGATCTTTCCCCAATTCTTGCTTTCCTGGTAGATCTGGAAGAGCTGGCGCGTCTTGCCGATGTGGCTGTTGACCGTGAAGTCCTCCTGTTCCGGGAAGAGGATGACGAAACCGGGGCTGTAGGTCTTCAGCTCGAAGCGCGACACGGCGCCGCTGGAGTAGGCCAGCGGATAAATCTCGATATTGGCGAAGCGGCCGTTCTCATAGACCTGTACCTGGTCGATCGACGAATTTTCGACCAGGCGCCGGCTGTCGCTCATGGCGCGGTCGGCAAAATAGCGGATGGCTTCGGCGCGGGGCAGCAGCCGGTGCTGGAACGGCAGGTCGCGGCTGATGATCTCGCGCATTTTGGCGGTGATGCCGTTGAGCAGCTCCTGGGTTACGGGGATGCCGCAATAGAAGTCGTAATAGAAGCCGTTAGAGATGGAGTGGCCGATGACCAGGCGGATGTTGTGGTACAACTCGGCCACGGCCATGTTCAGGATGAAGGAGGCGCTGCGCTGGTAGATCTCCAATCCCGGCTTGTCGGAGTAGGTCACCCATTGCAGCCGGGCGCTGCGGTCCGGGACCGTGTCCAGCGGGCAGAGACGACCGTCGAGTTTGGCGGCCAGGACCAGCCCCGAAGAACCGTGAGACAGTTGGAAAAGATTTTTCCCGGCCGCCGCGTTTATTTGCTTGCCGTCGGGTAGAGTCAGGACGATTTTAGGCATGAATCATTATAGCATATCAGTAACAAGTGACGTGTGACCAGTGACAAGTGTAGGGGCGGTTAGCGCGTGTCCCCGCCGGGGGGAACCGCCCTTACATGAAGAAAAAATCAAAATCTAGTATGCAGTTTTTCTTTTCTTGCCGTAAACCGTACACCGTGCGCCGAGATCATTTCTTTTCAGTCACCCTTGACACAACAGCCCTTAAGCGTCAAAATGATGGATATGTTAACAGGAGTCTTATATGATCCCAATCACTGACCGCGTCGTCGACCAGGCCGTTTTAGACAAAGCCGTCGCCCATTTCCGTGAAAAAAAGATCATCCTGCCCACCTTTGCCGAGCAGCGCGATCCGGGACTGATCCCCGGCAAGATCAAGGACAAGCTGCGCGACATCGGACTCTGGGACCTGCACCCGCTCAACCTGTTCCGCATCACCTGGAAAAACGAGCCCAGGGAGAAAGGCGGCTTGTTCGGCGGCGTCAATTACCTGGAACTGCCGCCGGCCCTGACCGGGGTCAAGGCACGCATCGTGCTGCTCATCGGCAAATGGTTCCCCACCGGCGCCCACAAGGTCGGGGCCGCCTACGGCTGCCTGGTACCGCGCCTGGTCAGCGGCCAGTTCGATCCGACTTTTCACAAGGCCGTCTGGCCGTCCACCGGTAATTACTGCCGGGGCGGGGCCTTCGATTCCTATCTCATGGGCTGTACGGCTGTGGCCATCCTGCCCGAGGAGATGAGCCGCGAACGCTTCGACTGGCTTAAAGAGATTGGAGCCGAGGTCATTGCCACCCCGGGCTGCGAATCCAATGTCAAAGAGATATACGACAAGTGCTGGGAGATCAGAAAAACCCGGCCTGACTGCGTTATTTTCAACCAGTTCGATGAATTCGGCAATTCCTGCTGGCATTATTTCAACACCGGCGCCGCCGTCGAAGAAATTTTTGCTGAAATCGCCGGCCCCGCTTCGACCCTGGCCGCCTACGTCTCCTGCACCGGTTCGGCCGGCACCATCGCCGCCGGCGATCGTCTGCGCGGCCTTTTCCCGTCAATCAAGGTTGTGGCGGCCGAGGCGCTGCAGTGTCCGACCCTGCTGCGCAATGGTTTCGGCGGTCACCGCATCGAGGGCATTGGCGACAAGCACGTGCCCTGGGTGCACAATGTGCGCAACACCGACGCGGTGGCGGCCATCGATGACGAAGACTGCATGCGACTGTTCCGGCTGTTCAACGAACCTGTCGGCCGCGAGCGCTTACTCTCCTTGGGCTTGGCTGCCGAACAGGTGGAGAAGCTGCCGCTTCTGGGAATATCCGGCATCGCCAATATCCTGGCCGCGATCAAGGCGGCCAAGTATTTTGAAATGAACGCTGATGACATCATCGTCACCCTGGCCACCGATTCGGCCGCGTTGTACACGTCGCGCCTGGCAGAACTCACGGACGCACGGGGCGCTTACTCACCCGTGCAGGCGGCCTGCGACCTGGAGCGCTGCCTGTGGGGCCAGGGCGAGGATTTTTTCAAGGAGCTGGGCCACGCCGACCGCAAGGCCATCCACAACCTGAAGTACTTCACCTGGGTGGAGCAGCAGGGCAAGGAGAGCGCCGATCTGAACCAGCTCTGGCAGGACCGGGGGATCTGGCCGCGCATCTTCGGCCAGGTGGAGCGCTGGGACGAGATGATCCGGCTTTTTAACGAGCGCACCGGCCTGCTGAAAGAACTTTCCTGACATGAAGATATTGATCCGCTCAGGGCAGATCGTTTCCGACGGCCGGAGTTTTCAGGGCGATATCCTGATCGAGAATGAAAAGATCGTTGCGGTGGATAAAAAAATAGCCAAAACCGCTGGCATGGACAGGGTCATCGACGCCACGGGCTTCGAAGTTTTTCCCGGCGCTGTAGATCCCCATGTCCACCTGGAGCTGGAAACCGCGGCGGGAATATCCTGCGACGATTTTGCGTCCGGCAGCCGCGCCGCCCTGGCCGGGGGCACGACCACCATCCTGGATTTCGTCACCCCTGGGCGCGGCGAGTCGCTGCTTGCCGCCCTGGCCGCCAGGAAAGCGGCAGCGCGAAAATCACTGTGCGATTACGGACTGCACATGAGCGTGACCTCTGTTGACGGCGGCCTGGGCTCCGAATTGGACTCATGCCGCCGCCACGAGGGGATCGTTTCGCTTAAAACCTACCTGGCCTACAAGGAGACCATCGGCCTGGAGGACAGTGAATTCCTGGCTGTCCTGGACCTGGCCCGCCGGCTGAATCTCCTGGTCATGGTCCATGCCGAATCCGGGGACATGGTCTCCTACCTGCAGAAAAAGCTGCTGGCGCAGGGGAAAATATCGACCCGCTATCATGCCCTTTCTCGCCCCCCCGAAGTGGAAGGTGACGCCGTGGGCCGGGCCCTGCTCATGGCCCGCCTGGCCGGCGTGCCCCTCTATATCGTCCACGTCTCGAGCCGCCAGGGAGTGGAAGCCTTGGCCGCGGCGCGGCAGGCCGGGCAGACGGTGATCGGCGAAACCTGCCCGCAATACCTGCTGCTGGACGAAAGCCACTACCAGGGCGGCGACGAATCCGCAGCGGCCCATGTCATGACCCCGCCGCTGCGCGCCAGGGAACACCAGGCGGCCTTATGGGAGGCATTGGGGCAGGGGCTCCTGCAAACGCTGGCCACCGACCACTGCCCCTTCACCCTGGCCCAGAAAAATAAATTCGCGGCCGTTGATTTCACCAGGATCCCCAATGGCTGCGGCGGCATCGAATATCGCCTGTCCCTGCTCTACAGTTTCGGGGTCAAGGGCGGCAAAATTTCCCTGGCCAAATTCGTCGACCTGGTTTCCACCCGGCCGGCAAAAATATTCGGCCTGTATCCGCGCAAAGGCACCATCCGCAGCGGCAGCGACGCCGACCTGGTGATCTGGGATCCGCAAAACAAAAAGGTGATCTCGGCAGCCCGGCAATGGCAGTCTGGCGACCACACTGTCTATGAGGGGCTTCAGCTTGTCGGCAGCCCACACCTGGTTTTCAGCCGCGGTGTGCCGGTTTTTGAAAATGAAACGATCCAGGCCGAACCGGGCCGGGGCAACTACCTGGCCAGGGATTGGGGCCGGGGCAACGATGGACACCGCGGTTGACGGGGTCTTGCTGGCCGCCGGTCGTTCCAGCCGGGCCGGGACTTTCAAGATGGAAGCGCTGCTCGCCGGCAAACCGTTGCTGGAATGGAGTTTGGAAACTCTGGCCGCGGTCTGCGAACGGATCATCGTGGTGACCGGCTTCGCGGCCGAGAAAGTGCGCCGTCTTGCCGCCGGCCGGCCCGGCGTCGAGGTGGTTGTCAACGAGGATTACGCCTTGGGCATGCTGTCATCGATCCAAACCGGCATCCGTCTGGTGCGCGCCCCCCGTTTCTTCCTCCTGCCCGGCGACATGCCCATGGTCAAGACCGAGGTCTATCGGCAATTGCTGGCCTGCGGCACTGAAATAGCCGTGCCGGCGCACCGGGGCCGCCGCGGTCACCCGGTGCTGATTTCGAGCCGCCTGATCCCGGAGATCCTGGCCGAACCGGCCGTTTCAAGCCTGGGGCGGTTCATCGCCCTGCGAACTGCGGAGACCATCGACGTCGACGACCCGGGGATCCTTGCCGACCTGGATGATCAGGCCGACATGAAAAAAATGGACGCCTTGCTGCGTGCCAGGGGGAAAAATGAATAAAATTCAATTCTGGGAATTTGTGCACGAATGCCTGCAGGATAAGGAACCGGTCATGCTGCTGCTGGTGGTGGAAAGCGGCGGATCGTCCCCCGGCAAGCCGGGGTTCAAAATGGCGGTGACCATGGACGGCCGCATCCACGGCACCATCGGCGGCGGCATCATGGAAAAAGAATTGGTCGACAAGGCCGGAAGACTTCTTGGCCGCGGCACGGGACATCCGCAACTGCTGAAACTCCTGCATCACGAAGATGGGGCCGGAAAACGCTCGGGCATGATCTGCTCGGGTTGGCAGCGGCTGGCCCTGCTGCCTCTGGCCGGCACTGCCAGCGACGCCGTCGACTCCCTGCTTTTCGCCCTGAAACGGAACCGCCCTGGTTGCTTGAAATTTACCCGGCAGGGAATGGAGTTCCAGCCGCGGAAGAATCCGGCTGCCGCCATTGCCTTCACGTTCAAATCAGTTGAAGATTGGCGGTACCAGGAAGAAGCGGGCCAGCGTCCGACCCTGACCATCATCGGCGGCGGCCATGTCGGCCTGGCCCTGTCGCGGGTCATGTCCGACCTGGATTTCCATATCGTGGTCCTGGATGACCGGACCGAACTGGCGACCATGGCCGCCAACACCTATGCCCAGGAAAAGCAGGTGGCCAGTTATAAAAGTATCGGCAAGCATGTAAGTGAAGGCAGTCAAAGCTATGTGGTGATCATGACTTTCGGCCACCTGGCCGACGAGCGGGTACTGGGGCAGCTGGTGGTGAAAAAACTGCGCTATCTCGGGCTGATGGGCAGCCCGGCCAAGATCGCCCAGATATTCGCCCACCTGAAAAAGAAGGGAGTTGGGGCCGCCAGCCTGAAAAAGGTGCATGCCCCGATCGGCCTGCCCATCCACAGCCATACGCCCGAGGAGATCGCCATCAGCATCGCAGCAGAGATCATCCAGGTCAAGAACCAGCCTAGCTAGTCAGTGACGAGTGACAAGTGACGCGTGACGAGGGAAAACCAAGGCAAAAGGCAAGGCGTAGGGGCGGGCTCCGCCGGCGTTTCGCCTGGCGGATGGCCGCCCTCTTAAATTCCAAAATCCAAATCCCAAATTCCAAGTTCCAAATTCCAATGTCCTAAACAAAGGCCCTTTTTATTATCTTCTCTTCGTTTGGGTCATTTGGACATTTGATATTGGTGCTTGTTTGTGATTTGGTGCTTGTGATTTGGAATTTTAGATGGGCGGGTCACGCGTGTCCCCGCCGGGGGAAACCGCCCCTACATCTGGAATTGCCTTCTCTTACTTTTACCTTTGTATTTTTCTTCCCTCGTCACTGAGTTTTGACAATCTCTGTGGGCTGTGCTAATTTGAAAAATATCCGGCAACGCCGCGGAAAATTCTCCCCGTTGCCCTCCAGGAGGACGCATGGGTGAATACGAACGGATTCAGGAAGCTGTCGATTCTGTCAAGGGCAAGTGTTCACTGATTCCAGAAATTGGGGTGGTCCTGGGCTCGGGGCTCGGGGAATTTGCCGCCCAGGTTGAAGAAAAAACGGTTAGCGAATACGCTGACATCCCCCATTTCAAGAAAGTGAGCGTGGTTGGACATGCCGGCCGGCTGGTACTGGGCAAGGTCGACTCTGTGTCCGTCGCCGTGCTGCAGGGGCGCTACCATTATTACGAAGGACACGACATCGCTGACGTGGTTTTTCCGGTGCGGGTATTGGCAAAACTGGGCATCAAGAGCCTGCTGCTGACCAACGCTGCCGGCGGCATCGGCAGGGAGCTGCGGCCCGGCGACCTGATGGTCATCCGCGACCACATCAACCTGCTGGGCATCAACCCGCTGCGCGGCGCCAACGACGAGCGCCTGGGAGCGCGTTTCCCCGATATGAGCGCCGTCTATGATCCGCTTTTTCAGGAGATCATTATCGAAGCATTGGCCGCAGCCGGTCTGGCGGCCAAAAAGGGCGTATACCTGGCTTTGAGCGGGCCCTCCTACGAGACCCCGGCCGAGATCCGCATGCTGGCGACTTTGGGGGCCGATGCCGTGGGCATGTCCACCGTGCCCGAAGCCATCTGCGCCCGGCACATGGGCCTGCGCGTAGCCGGCATCTCCTGCATCACCAACCTGGCCGCGGGCATCTCGAAACAGCCGCTCAGCCACCAGGAGGTGACCGAGACGGCCGAGCGGGTGAAGGGCGACTTCATCCGTTTGCTGGAGCGGGTCGTGCCCAGGCTGGTTTAAGAACAAATCAACGAAATCCAATTAAGGTAAAAGGTAAAATAGTGTAGGGGCGGACCTCCGTGTCCGCCCTCTTCAAAATGCCAAATTCCAAGCACCAAATTACAAATAAGCACCAAAATCCAATAACCCAAACGAAGAAACAAGATGTAGGGGTTTGATTCATCAAACCCCGGTGCTATAGCAAAGCAAATTCGCGTTTCAACGGTAGGGGCACGGCGCGCCTTCTTTGATTTTAATTATTGGGATTTGTGATTTGGGATTTTTGTTTTCCCCATATATATTAGTCAACCGTATACCGGGTTTCGTTTTTTTCAGGGCAAAAAAAAACCCCCGGCCGCGGGGCCGGGGGCTCTTTTTTTCGCTTGGGTCCCGGTTAAGGGATCCCACCCAGTGTCAGTTGAACGAGTAGCGCAGGCCGAGCTGCATCTGCCAGCGCGAACCGATCTGACTGAGAACGTAGTGGCTGCGGGGTGCGAAATTGACCTTCTGCTTGCCGGTGGCGGCGTCGATCCCGGTCAGGGTCCAGGGCACATCATTCTGGTTGCTGACGTACTGCATCTTGCCCCAGTCGCTGTTGAAGAGGTTGAGTACGTTGACGATGTCCAGGGTCAGCTGTAGGCGGTTGTCTTTCAGGCCGGGGATGGGGATGTCCTGGGCCAGGCGGGCGTCGAGGCCGTGGTTCCAGGGCTCGCGGCTGGAGTTGCGCGGCACGATCTTGCCGCGGTAATCGCTCAGACCGGGATCCTCACTGATATAGGTATTCAGGTCGTTCCAGGCGGAGGCCTGGTCAGCCAGCACGTTGCCGCGGTAATCGACCATGATGACCTCGTCCATGCTGGCGGGGACGTAGACCAGGTCGTTGCCGGCAGCCCGGTCGCCGTTGGCGTCGTAGTAGTTGTAGGTGGTGGAGTAGGGGCGGCCCGAACGGGCGCCGTAGAACAGGCCGATGCTGGTCGGGGCGTTCTTGAGGAAGTTGAAGGTGTAGGAGACGGCGGCGCCGATGCGGTGGCGTACGTCATAGTTGGACCAGGTGAGCTCGGGGTCGTTGGGGTCGAAGCGGATCGGGTTGTAGGCGAAGTTGGAGGAGGCCTGCGAAGAGGTGCCGGAGTTGATGTCCTTGGACTGGCCATAGGTGTAGGAGAAGTTTGCCCAGGAATTCTTGTTGAAGCTTTTCTGCAGCTGCACGGAGAGGCTGTACTGGTAGCCCTTGTTGGTGTTGGTCAGGTAGATGACGTCGGTGAACGAAGTGGAAACGTCGCGGGAGTATATAATGCGGCCGCCGGCGGCGGTGGCGCCGGTCGCCTGCAGGTTCTTGTTCTGGTAGAGGATCTCGTTGACGTTCTTGGAATAGATGAACTCCACGGTGCCGATGACTCCCCAGGGCAGCTCGTGGTCCACGGCCAGGTTGGTGCGCAGCACCTGCGGATAGGTGAAATTCTCGTCGATGATGTCGACCTCGCTGGTGCCCGCCTTCAGGCCGGGGCCCGATTCGGGCTGGTTCAAGGGGTCGGGGACGAAGGCGAAGGTCGGGTTCCTCAGGTCGAAGCGGGTGAACTCCAGGCCGGTGTTGGAGTACTGGTTGGAGATCCAGACGTAGGGGGTGCGGCCCGAAAAAATGCCGATACCGCCGCGCACCTGGGTTTTCTTGTCACTATTGACATCCCAGTTGAAGCCCAGGCGGGGTGAGAACAGCAGGTTGCCCGAGGCGGCCTGGTCGGTTTTGACGCCATAAACTGACTCGACCGCAGGGTTGGCGGCCGGGATGTCGTTGATAATGGGCACGTCGAGGCGCACGCCCAGGGTCAGGTTCAGGTTGGGCATGACGGCCCAGTTGTCGCCGGCATAGACGCCCAGCTGGGCGACGCCGAACTTGGCCGCCCATTTCGCCTTGGGGTCAGAAGTGTAGAAGTCGTGGTAGTAGCGGGAGGACTTGCCGATCTCGAAGTCGTCGAGACTGGCGAATTCCCAATAGCCGTAGTAGTTGCGGATATAAACGTTGGCGAAGTTGAAGAACTCGTTGTGGGTGCCGACGGTGAAGGTGTGCTTGCCCTTGTACCAGGTCAGGTTGTCGGTGATCTCGATGATGTCCTGGTCCAGGGAGTTGGCGCCCGAGTATTGTTCGGTGCCGGCGGTGAACTTGTAGCTGCCGCCGGCGGTCACGTTCACTTGCGGAAAAAGGGTGTCGCCGGTGGCGCGGACGTCGCGGATGGTGGTGTAGTTCACGATCAGTTCGTTGAACAGGTTGTTGCCCAGGGTGCTGTTGAGCTGGGCCACGGTGGAGTTGGTCTTGTTGTTCAGCTCATAATAGACGTCGGCAAAGGGGAAGACGGAGGATGAGGCCTTGGACGGGTTTCTGTCCTGGGTGCCTTTGATGTAGTTGTGGCGGAAGGTCAGGCGGTGCTTGTCGCTGATGTTGTAGTCCAGGCGCACGAAGATCTTGGAATTGTCCTGGATCACGTCCTTGTAGCCCTCGCCGTAGCCGCCCGGGTCGTAGCCGTAGGTGTTCTTCAGGATGCTGACGAAGCGGTCGGCGTCGGCCTTGGTGATGCTGTTGCCGCCGAAGTCGTTGGAAGAGCCGCTGTCGTCTATAACGTAGTTGGTCGGGACCTTGTTGTCGCCGAGCTCGCCGCTCAGGAAGAAGAACAGCTTGTCCTTGATGACCGGGCCGCCGACGCGGAAGCCGTACTGTTTTTCGCTGAATGTCCCATACGCCTTCTGATCGGGCCCCTGGCCCACGAAATCCTGGTTGCGGCCGAAGTAGTAGGCCGAACCGGCGAACATGTTGGCGCCGCTGCGGGTGATGGCGTTCAGGCTGCTGCCGGTGAAGCCGCCCTGGCGGACGTCGTAGGGGGCGATGACCAGCTGGAACTCCTGCACGGCGTCGAGCGAGATCGGCGAGGACAATCCGGGGGTGCCGCTGCCGGCCAGGCCGAACAGGTCGTTGTTCACGGCGCCGTCGATCTGGATATTGTTGTAGCGGTTGCTCTTGCCGGCGGCCGAAAAGGCGCCGCCGCCGCGGGCGTCGACCTGGGGAGCCAAACGGGCGAAGTCGTCGAACGAGCGGCCGATCGAGGGCATGTTCTCGATAACGGCGGTGGAAATGTTCTGGGCGGCCCCGGTCCTGGATTCGGAAATGATGGGGTTGGACGCGATGACCGTGATCTCCTCGGCGATGGCTTCCAGCGCCAGACTGAATTTCAGGTTGCGATCCTCGCCCAGTTTCAGGGTGATGCCCTTCAATTCCTGGGTTTTAAAGGGTTCCATACTGACCGTGACCGTGTAGGGCCCGCCGACCTTGACGGCCGGGATGTTGTAACGCCCATCCTGGCGGCTGACGGCGCTGTAAACGGTGCCGGTCGGCGTGTGCAGGGCGGTGACGGTGGCTCCGACTATGGGGTTGCCGTCACTGTCCGTGACCAGGCCGTTGAAGGCTGCGGTTGTCATTCCCTGGGCCATGATCAGCCCGGGCAGAATGAGGCAACACAGCATGACTGCGAACAATGTTCTTTTCATGTAATCATTCCTCCTTGATTTTTACTGATTTTTATAAAAACATTATAGCAAAAAAAAAAAAATCAACCACAAAAAACAAAAAAAAAAATAATTGTTTCGCGACAGAGAACGGGACGAGTTTTTTTTGACTCTCCACCGGGCCTGTGCTACCATGCCTCCATGAAAAGAAAGCCGTTGATCATCGGGGTGGCCGGCGGCACGGCATCGGGGAAAACCACCATCGCCAACGCCATCATGGAGCGCATCAACCACCCGCAGATGGTGATGATCCAGCATGACGCCTATTATAAGGACGCCAGCCACCTGCCGTTGGCCGAACGCGCCAAGATCAATTTCGACCATCCCGACTCCCTGGAAACCGACCTGATGGTGCAGCACCTGCGGGAGTTGGTCGCCGGCCGGGCCATCGAAATGCCGGTCTACGATTTTTCCAGCCATTCGCGCTTGAAAAAGGGCATCGGCAAGAAACCGGCCAAGGTGATCATCATCGAAGGCATTTTGATCTTCTGCGAACAGGCCCTGCGCGAGCTGATGGATGTCAAGATCTTTGTGGACACCGACAACGACCTGCGCTTCATCCGCCGGCTGAAGCGCGACATCCAGGAACGCCAGCGCAGCATGGAATCGGTGATCGGCCAGTACCTGGGAACGGTTCGGCCCATGCACATCGCCTTTGTCGAACCGAGCCGCAAATATGCCGACATCATCATTCCCGAGGGACACAACCCGGTTTCAACCGCCATGGTCGTGACCATGATCCGCCAGCGCCTGCGGGGAGGAAAAAACGATGACAAATAAGCTTAGCAAGGATAAAACCCATGGCTGAAAAACAATTCATCCAAGCCCAGGAATTGCTGGAAGATTCTTTCCGGCTGGGCCGCAAAGTTCTGGACAGCGGTTTCAAACCCGATTTCATCGTCGGCATCTGGCGGGGAGGTACGCCGGTGGGCATCGCCGTGCAGGAGCTGCTCGAACACTTCGGCGTGGCCAGTGACCACATCGCCATCCGCACGTCATCCTATGAGGGCATTGAACAGCGCTGCAAGCGCATCCAGGTCCACGGCCTGAACTATATCGTCAAGAACGCCGACGCTGCGCACTGCCTGCTGATCGTGGACGACGTCTACGATACCGGCCTGAGCATCAAGGCCATCATCGATACCCTGAACGTGCTTTCGCGGCGCAACACGCCCCACGATATCCGCGTGGCCACGGTCTATTTCAAACCCGGCAACAACCGCACCGGGCGCCGGCCTGAATATTACATCCATGAGACCGACAAATGGCTGGTCTTCCCCCATGAATTGAACGGCCTCAACCCGGAAGAAATCGCCCGGAATAAGCCGGAGATCGCCTGGGTCATGCAGCAGAGCAAAGCAAAATGAAAATCAGCAAAGAATTCATCGAGAAGATCCCGAAAACCGATCTGCACCTGCACCTGGACGGTTCGCTGCGCCTGTCGACCCTGATCGATCTGGCCAGGGAGAACGGAATCAAACTGCCGGCCTATGACGAGAAAGGATTGCGCCGCCTGGTTTTTAAAAGCAAATATGCCAGCCTGACCGAGTACCTGAAAGGGTTCCTGTACACCACGGCGGTGCTGCAGACAGAAACCGCCCTGGAGCGGGTAGGCTACGAGCTGGCCCAGGACAACCAAAACGAGGGGGTGCGCTACATCGAGGTGCGTTTCGCCCCGCAGCTGCACCAGAACGCCCGCATGTCCTGCATCGACGTCTTGGCGGCGCTGAACCGCGGTCTGCACAGGGCCAAAGTTGAATTCAATTCCCGTGCCCAGGTGAAAAGCGGCGCCGAGCCGCCCTTCGAATACGGCATCATCGCCTGCGCCATGCGCATGTTCGACTACGGGTTTTCCGAGTATTTCGACACCCTGCTCAATGTCCACTCCTATTCCGAGCGCAAATGGATATTTTCCCTGGCTTCGCAGGAACTGGTGCGGGCGGCGGTGGAAGCAAGAATGACACTCAATTTGCCCATCGTCGGTTTCGACCTGGCCGGTGCCGAAGCCGGCTATCCGGCCGGGGACCATGCCCAGGCCTACGCCCTGGCCCACAAGCATTTTTTAAAGAAAACCGTGCACGCCGGCGAAGCCTACGGACCGGAAAGCATTTTCCAGGCCATCACCGACCTGCACGCCGACCGCATCGGGCACGCCGTTTATCTTTTTGACGCCGGCATGATCAAAAGCCCGGAAATCAAGGACAAGAAAGCCTATATCGCCAACCTGGTGCAGTTCATCGCCGACCGGCGCATCACCATCGAAGTCTGCCTGACCTCGAACCTGCAGACCAATCCCGCCATCCGCAGCCTTGCCGAACACTCTTTCAAGAACATGCGCAAGGCCAAACTGTCAGCCACCTTCTGCACCGACAACCGCACCGTCTCCCAAACCACGGTGAGCGCCGAGATCCTCAAGGCCGTCCAGGCCTTCCACATCACGCCCAAGGAATTGAAGAATTTCGTCATTTACGGCTTCAAACGCAGTTTTTTCCCGGGCAGTTATATCAAAAAAAGGGAATATGTGCACCAGATCATCGAATATTACGAGAAGATAGAGAAACAATATTTATGAAATGGTCTGTAGGGGCGGACCACTGTGTCCGCCCTTTTGGGACCTGAATGAAAATGGGCAGGCACGGGGGCCTGCCCCTACGGATCCTATGTCCGGTCGATCACGAGGATCGCCTCTACATTCTTGACTTTTCAATACCCGACATTTATTATTGCTTTTTAAATCAAGTCTTAATAGCAGGTGACCAATGAACATGATTTCACTGCTCAGGGGCGTCCTGGGCCTGGTCCTGATCCTAGGTATAGCCATCCTGTTTTCCAACAATCGCCGACGCATCAGTTGGCGGCTGGTTTTCAGCGGCATCGCCATCCAGGTGGTTTTTGCCGTCTTCATCCTGCACAGCCAGAAACTCAGTTCCTGGTTCGCCCCACTGGGCTGGCCCAAGGTGGTCATTTCCTGGCTGGGTGGGGCCGTGGTCAGCCTGCTGAGTTTCACCACCGAAGGCTCCAAGTTCGTTTTCGGCCGCCTGGCCGTCAACTCGGGCCCCGACAGCCTGGGCGTCTACTTCGCCTTCCAGGTGCTGCCGACGATCATCTTCGTGGCCACTTTGACCTCAGTGCTGTATTATCTCGGCATCCTGCAGGCCGTGGTCAAGGGCATGGCCAGGCTCATGGCCCGGATCATGGGCACCAGCGGCGCCGAATCACTCTCCAACACGGCCAATATCTTTGTCGGCCAGACCGAGGCTCCCCTGTTGATCAAGCCCTACATCGGCGCCATGACCAATTCCGAGATCCTGACCATCATGGTCGGCGGCATGGCCACCATCGCCGGGGGCGTGATGGCCGCCTACATCCAGATGCTTGGCCAGGCCCTGGCCGAGGTACAGAAAATACCCCTGGCCGAAGCCCAGTTGCGCTTCGCCGTGCAGCTGCTGGCGGCCAGCGTCATGGCGGCGCCGGCTTCGCTGGTCATCTCCAAGATACTCTTTCCGGAAACCGGAACGCCCGTGACCAAGGGCACGGTGCACTTGAAAGTGGAAAAGAACGCCTCCAACGTCATCGAAGCGGCGGCCACCGGCGCCGGCGACGGCATGCACCTGGCCCTGAACGTCGGTGCCATGCTGCTGGCCTTTATCGCCGGCATCGCTCTGATCAACTACCTGTTCGTCGGCCTGGGCGACCTGCTGCAAGTCAATGCCTACCTGAAGGCCCATTTCGGCCAGCCCCTCTCGCTGCAGCTCATTTTCGGGGTGGTGCTGCGCTACCTGGCCATCGGCATCGGTGTGCCGGTGCGCGACGCCTTCCACTTCGGCAGCCTGCTGGGCACCAAGGTGGTTTTGAACGAATTCGTCGCCTATATCGATTTGGTCGGCATGCTCAAGGAAGGGGTTCTGAGCCCCAAGGGTGTGATCATGGCCACCTACGCGCTGTGCGGTTTCGCCAATTTCTCCTCGATCGCCATCCAGATCGGCGGCATCGCCCCCATGGCCCCGCACCGCAAGAAGGACATCGCCGGGCTGGGATTGAAAGCGGTCCTGGGCGGCACGCTGGCCACGCTGATGACCGCCACCCTGGCCGGGATATTGCTGGGCTGATCAGGTCCGGTAGGATAAATTCATTTCAATGAAAATTTGTAAATTCAGCCCTGTTGTTTCAATTGAATAGAAGAAGAATTTGGTAGGGGCGACCCGGCGGGTCGCCCTGGGATGAAATCGAAAAATACAGGGCGATCCACCGGATCGCCCCTACGCTGTCGCTAAATCAGGGCTATTTCTTCACGACGGGAATGTTGATCTCGGTTCTGAGTTCTTCGGGCTTGACCGATTGCGGGTAGTGTCAAGATATTTCTCCATGACCGGCCCGGCGGCTTTATACCCGTTTTGATCGATGAATGCGAATATTTTGCCATAGGCGTCGCCTGCTTTTTCAAGGGACCATTGTTTTGAATATTTTTTCCTCTTGGGGAATCCTTGGAATTAATGGATCGTTATGAAAAGATCAGAGGCCGGGGAGCCCGGGAAGTTCATGGATCGAAGTGATGATATGTGCCGGGGTTTGACCGGCGGGGACGGGGGCGCCGCTGGGGTTGAGCCAGCAGAAGTCCATGCCGGCGTTGCGGGCGGCGGCCATGTCGGAACTGACGCTGTCGCCAACATAGAGCACGTCGACGGCTTCTACGCCGATCTTTTGCAGGGCCGGCGCGAAAATGCGCGGGTCGGGTTTGGCCATGCCCACTTCCTCGGAAATGACCACGGCTTGAAAATAGGGCGTAATGGGCGAAGCGGCGAAACGCCGGTTTTGAACCGAGGCGATGCCGTTGGTGACCAGGGCCAAGGGAAATTTTTTGGCCAATGCCCGCACCGTGGCCAGTGCCCCTGGCAGCAGCTGTGGCTGGCTGGAGAGGGCCTCGAGGTAAAAGGTACTCAACCTGTCCAGGGGCAGATCCGGAATATGAAGCTCGGCGGCCAGGCGGCGAAAGCGCTCGACGCGCAGTGCGGCTTGGTCCGTTTCGCCGCGTTCGAAGGCCTGCCATAGATCATGGTTGTGACGGCGGTAGGTGCTGAAAAATATTTCCGGTTCGGTGTGGATGCGGAATTCGCAGAGGCAGGCCTGCAAGGCGGCGCGTTCGGCTCTGGGGTAATCGAACAGGGTGTCGTCGGCATCGAAAAAAACGCTTTTGTATTTTTTCGCCAAAGTGATCAATAGGGCCAGGGTCTAACCCCATCCTTGTCCACCAGGTGCAAAACCATTTTTGGCCTGGCCACGGGCCGCGCTTCGATGCGGATCGCTTTGCCCAGCCGCTCCAGGACAGCTGGCGTTTGTTCCGGGCGGTCGCAATGGATGGTTACCAGCGGCTGTCCTTTTTCGATCCTGTCGCCCACGTTGGCATGGAAGACGAATCCGCTGCCGTAGGCGATGGCATCCTCTTTTTTGCGGCGCCCGGCGCCGGTGTCGATGGCGGCCATGCCCACAGCGTACGAATCGATGCGCGAGATATATCCGGAAACAGGGGCGGTGAATTCTATCTTTTCCCGGGCGGCGGGCAGCAGGGAATAGTCGTCGCAGACCCCAGGGTCACCGCCCTGGGCGGCAATGAAGCGCCGGAAAACTTCCAGAGCCCGGCCGGAAGCGATGGCCTCCCTAAACTTATCGACCGCTTGCGGATAATCTATTTTCTGTCCCGCGGCCAAAAGCATGCAGTAACCCAATGCGTAGGTGACCTCCATGATGTCCTCAGGGCCTTTGCCTTTCAGGGCTTCGATGGATTCAATGATCTCCAGGCTGTTGCCCACGGCCCGGCCCAGGGGCTGGTCCATGCTGGAAATGATGCCCAGGGTGGGGCGGCCGGTCTTTTCGCCGATGGCGACCATGGTCCGGCACAGGAGGATGGAGTCCGGCTCGTCTTTCATGAAGGCGCCGCTGCCGGTTTTCACGTCCAGGACGATGCCGTCAGAGCCCAGGGCTAGTTTCTTGCTCATGATCGAGGAGGCGATCAGCGGCATGCAGCTGACCGTGGCCGTGGCGTCGCGCAGGGCGTAGATCTTCTTGTCGGCCGGGACGATGTTCTCGGTCTGGCCGCAGATAACCATGCCGGTCGAGGCCAGGATCTCCCGGAATTGGTCGGGCTTGAGAAAGACGTTCAGGCCCGGGATGGCTTCCAGCTTGTCCAGGGTGCCGCCGGTGTGGCCGAGGCCGCGGCCGGAAAGCATGGGCACGCGCACTCCGCAGGCGGCCAGCAATGGGGCGACGATGAAGCTGATCTTGTCGCCGACACCGCCGGTGCTGTGCTTGTCGATCTTTTTGCCGGCCACGGCGTCCAGGGGGATGCGCTCGCCGGAATCGAGCATGATCTTGGTCAGGTCGGCCAGCTCCCTCTCGCTCAGGCCGCGGATATAAACAGCCATCAGCCAGGCCGCGACCTGGTAATCGGGGATGTCGCCGCGGACGTAGCCGGAGATCACGAAAGCGATCTCCTCGCGATCCAGCTCCTGGCCGTCCCGTTTTTTTGAGATGATTTCATACATTCCGCTTGCCATGTTACCTCGATTTCTTGTTTTTATGCTCAATTAAAAATAAGTTATTCATTTGAGAAAGATGATAGGGCTTTTTTCCACCTGCGGTGGACAAGCCGTCACCCCACTCTAATAACAATATTCTGTGCATATCAGCCGCCGCCGGCCGGGGAGAAAAGGTCGACAGTGTCGCCGCCGCGGACCAGTGTTTCCAGGTTTTGCTCAAGGCGGACATTCTCGCCGTTGACCAGGATTATGGTCCCGGTCAGCAGCTTTTTTTCAGGATCAAGCAGTTCATCCAGGAAACTTTGCCCGGTTTTCTTTTCAGCCAGGCGTAGCAGTTCCATTACCGACAATTCGCTGCTTTCGATTTCAATTGCCGGGGTTCGCAGCTGGCGGCGCAAAAGCCCGTAAAACTTGACCACGATCTTCCCGGCCAATTTATAATCCGAGTTCCGCCAGGGTCCGGGGCAGCGGCACGCCTTCCTTGTCCCAGCCGCGCACTGAATAATAGTCGTCGAGCATTTCCTCAAGGCGCACCACGCGGTGGCGCGACGACCCGGTCTGGAGTTCTTCATTGAAAAAGCGCGGCGGCAGGGTATCGTCGCGGCGGCCGAAGCCGGCCCGGTTGTTGAATACCCTTTCCAGCGTGTAGACGCGGCGGCCGATCTTCATCAACTCGTCATCGCTGAAGTCCAAACCGGTGACCACGCGCAGCATGTCGGTGAAAGTGGAGATGCCCATGGCGATTTGCAGGAAGCGGCAGAGCACGGCCGAATCCACCAGGGCGGAGATATCCTGGAACAGGGCCACGATCTCGGCCTTGCCGGCGGTGGAAAAGCGGTCCAGGAAGACCGGGTGGCCGAGGATCTCGGTGGATATCATATAGGCGCGCATGTGGCAGCCGCCGCGGTTTGAAGTGGCATAGCTCAAGGCCATGCCCTGGACGCCGCGCGGGTCATAGGCCGGGATCTCCATGCCCTTGACCTGCATGGCCAGTTCCGGACGGCCATATTTTTCGGCCAGGCGCTTGGAACCAAGCGCCAGTTCTGATCCGATCCCGCGTTGGTAGGCCGTGTCTTCCACCCAGCCCAGCAGTTTGCCGGCATCGCCCCAGAGCATTTTTTCTTTCCAGGCGCCCGTTTCACAAAGCTCCATGGCGCAGCCGATGGTGCTGCCCATGGTGATGGTGTCGAGGCCCAGCTCGTTGCAGGCGTAGTTGGCTTCGGTGATGGCGGTCAGGTCGCTGATCCCCAGTTGGGCTCCGAAAGCCCACACTGTTTCGTATTCCGGCCCTTCGCCGTGCTTGTTTTTGGTCCGAGTGGTGCGGCCGCAGCCGATGGGGCACTTGTAGCAGGCGCTTTGACGCTGCAGCAGCGTTTCAGCGATCTTTTCGCCGCTGGTACCTTCAGCGTCGTTGAACACGCCGCGGCGGAAGTTTTCGGTCGGGAACATGCCGTGGGCGTTGATGATGTTGACCAGCACCGAGGTGCCCAGGACCTGCAGCGATTTGCCGGTCACCGGGTTCTTATCGACGATGCGGTCGATGCGCGCATTCAGGGTCTTATATCCTTCCGGGTCGGCGATGGCCACCGCTTGGCCGCCCGTAGCGGCAACGGCTTTCAGGTTCTTGGCTCCCATAATGGCGCCCATGCCGCCGCGGCCGGCGGCGCGGTCCTTGTCGTTCAGGATGGCGGCGAAAAGCACCCGGTTTTCACCGGCCGGGCCGATGCAGGCCACCGAAGTTTTTGCCGAGGTTTGCTCCTGGATCGCTTTCTGGGTCTGCTGGGTGTTCAAGCCCCACAAGCCCGAAGCGTCGCGGACTTCTATCCCGCCGTCATGGACGTAGAGGTAGACGGGTTGCGCGGCCCGGCCCTGGATGACCAGCCCGTCCAGTCCGGTGCTTTTCAAAACCGCGCCGAAGCTGCCGCCCGAGCTGGAGTCGCATATGGTCCCGGTCAGGGGTGAGCGCGAGACGACCTGGTAGCGGCCCGAGGTCATCATCGTACCGGTCAGCGGCCCGGTCATGAAGATCAGGGCGTTGTCAGGGGCGAAGGGATCGGTCTTGGCTGAGCACAGGTCGGTGTACAGCTTGACCCCCAGCCCGCGGCCGCCGAGGTAGCGGCGCCGCGTTTCGGAGCTGATGGAGACGGTTTCCTGCTTCAAGCTGCTCAGATCGATTTTGGCTATTTTCCCCATCCAGCCGTTCATCTTTTCTCCTTTATTCGTAGAATTTGTTGAATTTTTCCAGGTGCGGGCAGGTCAGGCACTTTTTTTTGTAATAAGCGTAAACGGCCTTGGGCTGCTTGTCGAGGTTGGCGAAACGCGAAGGGCAGAAGTGGCAGGGGATCTCTTCCTCCAGCCAGGCGGCCGGAGCGAACTTGTACAGTGACAGTCCTTCCAGGATGGCCACGCTGGCGCTCACCCCCAAACGTGAAGCGCCGGCCCGGATCAGCCGCCAGGCGTCCTTGAAATTGCGGATGCCGCCCGAGGCCTTGACACCGATGTCGGGGCCCACGGTCCGGCGCATCAGGCGCACATGGTCGGGGAAGGCGCCAAAGGCCCCGAAGCCGGTCGAAGTTTTTACGAACTTAGCCCCGGCCTCGACCGACAGCTTGCAGCCGCTGACGATCTCTTCGTCGATCAGGAAACAGGTCTCCAGGATCACCTTGACCAGGGCGGGCCGGCTGGCTTCAACCACGCTGCGAATGTCGTCGCGGACCAGGTCCAATTTCTTGTCGCGCAGGGCGCCGACGTTGATCACCATATCGATCTCGGCGGCGCCGTTCAGCACGGCTTCGCGGGCTTCAAAGGCCTTGGCGGTGCTGGTGCCGGCCCCGAGCGGGAATCCAACCACGGTGCAGACCAGGACGCTGCTGCCTTTGAGTTTTTCCGAGGCCAAGCGGGTGTAGGCGCCGTTGATGCAAACGGTGTATAAACCGAAGTTGCGCGCTTCGCTGCACAGGTTGGCAATCTTCTTTTCGCCGGAGTGGGCGCTCAGTTCAGTGTGGTCGATCATTTTGGCCAATGTTTCCTTGTCCAAGTCAATCATTTTGTCCTTGCTCTTTTGTATATAATTACAGTGAAATCCGCGTTCATTTTTTCAGGTGAAAGATGAACGGCACCAGCTCGGCCACGGTGCTGTCGCGGCTTTGGCCTTCGCGGTCGCACATGTGCACCACCGTCGGCGGCGTTGCGAACTCGGCGATCACCTGGCGGCAGGCGCCGCAGGGGGGGAGGAACTCCTCGCTCTCGCCGATGACCAGGATCTCGCAAATCTCCCTCTCGCCGGCGGCGACCATGGCGAAAATGGCGTTGCGCTCGGCGCAGCAGGTCAGTCCGAACGAGGCGTTTTCCACGTTGCAGCCGCTGTAGATCCTGCCGCCGGCGCCAAGCACGGCCGCGCCCACGTGAAAATGGGAGTAGGGGGCATAGGCTTTTTCCCGCGCCTTCCTGGCCGCGGCCAGCAATTCTTCTTTTTTATCAGCCATGCTCCTCCATTATTTCCAGTTCCGGACTTGCCTGTCAAATTTTAAAGTAGGAGGAAAATTTAGTCAAGCGAGCCTCATCAAAAATTTTTCGTAAAACATAGAAATGAGCGGTTTTTGCGGCGGCCTGGCTACCGAAGGCAGGCGTGCCGCGGGAAAAGTCCGCTCCACTGATTATTAGAAGATAATTTTGAATCCAACATTAAATTAACGGGCGGCTATAAGACGTCCACTGCATTGCCTGGTTGGGTCGATTCATACTATTCCTCATAGGGTCCGAGAAAACGTTCACCGTTGAAATGGATCAGATGTGTTGGAGACTCGGCAATCCAGACTTCCGTTTCCCAAGAAATGTCATTCAAGTATTTCAGCATGGCTTTTCGGTCAAGAAATGCAGTTACAAAAACCAAACCAGCGGTCGATGCGGAAAACAATTCCTTCAACTCATGCCGGCGCTTCGGGTCTATAGGCCCGTGGCTGGTCACAGCCTCAATTAGAATCAGCCAGTTCTTTTCTACATGATGCACCACAATATCGGGCATCTTCCCATGTTCTTGAATCTCAACACCAAGTAGTGCCAGAGCTTCTAAATCGAAATATGCCCACTTTGCCTGGGTATCCCCAACATAAATGATACGACTTCCCTGTGTGAATAAGGGGCAGAAATCATCTATGATCTTCTTAACCAAGACATTTTGGCCACCAGGGGAAAGCCTGATTTTCTCACCATTCGCCAGCTTGACGGGCAGTCGCTTCATGTTTCGCTCGCGTGCATACAGCTTTTTCAGCGTATTCACTGTCCGAAGATATTTTTGCAGATACCTCTTCCATCCTGGCTTCCCAAAACCTCGAAGCAGTTTCAACACGGATGGCTCGATTTGATAGACCGCTTTTGGGCTATTGGTCGGTCTTGAGGGATTATCTGGGTTAGCGACAATCAAGGTTGCTTGCATAAACTGGTGAACTGTCTGGCGACGTACCGTTTCACGGGTGTTTGGTGCGTATTTTTTCCCGTAGTGTTCCTGAAAGAAATCCATCATAGGAGTAATACCCATCAGTGGATCGGTTGCATCTTCCCATTTGCCGACAGGCTTGAGGCCGAGCAATGACAGAAGGGTCAGGGCAGATCGTTCGTTCAGTTGCTGTCTTGGAAGACCCAAATCGTTTAGGATTGAGAGAGCCTCTTTGATCTTTTCTTCTGCTTTCTTTTCGCTTGTTTTATTGGTCATAATTCAAGCACTCCTTTTCTATGATGGCGTCAATGGTTTCCTGATTGGGCATTGTCTCTTTGACATAGGCACTGAGGCGTAAAAGCTGCTCACGGGTAGGATACGGCATCTTCCGGAGATCAGTAGCATTAACCTGAGTGTGTCCGCTAAATTGGCGGAAATACTTGTCGGCAATTGTGGAATTGAGATATAGAGCAAGCCCTTTCGCTAAGTCTGCTGGTATCCCTTTTCCTTGATTATGGATGTAGTTAAGGTGGTTTTCAAACCCTACAAGGCGTGTATCGATCCTTGCGGGGTCATATATTGCTGCCATGACTCGTCTCTGCTGTTCCTTGGATGAAAACCTTTTTGTAAGAACATAGAATCCAGCTTCAACAAGAAGATCGGACGTTTCGGCGGATGACACGATGGCATTGGGTTTCCTTCCCGATTCAACAGGCCAGTTGATAAAGCCGTTGAGGAAATGACACGGATAGATCAGCGGAACTGTTTCTTTCTGAGGGGACTGTCTTAAGTGCTCTCGTATTCTGAAATCGATGACGCGTCCGGTAGAAACACTCAAGCGCAGCTTGTTGAGAGAGGAGTTAAAGCATTTTATTAGCTCTGCCGGGCTATCATCGGCATTTTCAACATCCAGATGAATAAACATATCCCGATCACTAGGGTGAACAACCCGACCATATGGGACGGATATGGTGCGTACTTTGTCGAAATCAAGTCCCTCGGACGTGGAGATTGTAATAGATTTTGGTTTCTGAAGCCCCCGGACGGCATGATAAATGATATTCTCTTGCAGAACGTTGTCGTCCCCGAAAGCTTTCTTACGCGATTCGAATATGTGAATCCGTTTCAGGTTCATCATGCGCAAGAACTCAACACGAAATTTTTTGAAATAAGGGCCGTTGCAAAAGCTCCTGGGTGTTATCGCCACGACTTGCCCTCCGGGTTCCAGTAACCGCATTGCCAGCCAAACGAAAACCGCGTAAAGGTTTCCCACTTCTATGCCAGAGGAATAGAGCATTCTGCTCATATCGGTCTGGCTATTGATCTTCTTATAGGGTGGGTTAAGAATGATGTGGGTAAATCGCGCACCAGGAACGGTAAAAAGAGACCCTCTCGTTTCTGCAATGGCAGCCGAGACAAAATCCTCATTCCTTACGCTTCCTTGAAACGCGATACCACTCGATGTGCAGAGCGATTGGCATCGCTTCATGGTCTCTTCCAGATACGGCAGGACCGCGCTATCTGTTTCGTAGGCAACAACCTTTATAGAAAGAGGGCGATTCTTTTGCGCAATCAGGGTTTCCACGCACGTAGTAAAAAGCACACCCGCCCCTGCACCCGGGTCCAAAATACTCACCTCATGAAGTCCGGGTCCAAACATAGAAGACATAAACTGAGCTATGGCAACAGGTGTTAAAAACTGACCGATCTCCGAACGAGCAACCCTGCTTGTTGCACCATTGAATGATTTACGAACATAGTCAAGCGTATGCATGGATTCTATTATCATATCATTTTCAACCGCAAAAGCGAAGTGCTGCAGTTTAGTTCCGTAACCTTACGAAAAACTCAATGTGCCCGCCATGTGGGTGTCCGGTGGAGCGCATTATTTGCGTCTTAATAATGCTTCCGGATTATCTGTTGAAATCACTTTAATCCGATATTGATCGCCATTAAGCGGCTCAATAAAAGCGTTTACAATCGTTTTTTTTATATCCGGAAACATCCGCAATTTCTTTTGAATGAGTTTTCTCATGTTATACAGATGGTTTTCGACATCACCCATTCCCGGATTCATTTCTTTGTAGTCATGTGCTATTTTTTGCAGTGCTATTTCACGCATGTGGTCAGGCAAATTTGCAATATTCCATGCCGTGCATGCCCCGTTCAGGAAACTTTGCCGTTCTGTAGTCGTTTTCCCAAGATTTATATAGTCGGATGCATATTCAGCGATAAGTTCAGACATTTTAAAAGCCGGTGAATTGTTTATTTTGATTCTTCCTCTCATAAATTTTTTCATTTTCTATGTCCTCTTCAAGTCTACAATGCTATCTGATCCTTATCTATTTATTCCTTATCACATGCGAACGTATACATTAACGGGCGGCTATTCGCCGTCTCGTCGAATGACTTGTTGGATGATTTTTTGCTATTTTTGATTTCAGAGGATATTTTTCAGGGTGTTCGAGGTTATTTATTTCCAGATCAATATCCAAATCGGGCCAATACAAATGATACCCATGAAGTAACTGAACGTTTTGTATGGAATTCAGTGTTTGTTCCTTAAAATAGGGATAATCTTTATAGCTCAGAAAATATTCTTTTTCCTTTACAAAAACCCAAATACCAAAAGGGGTTATATTCTCAACGCTTATTGAAATGTCTTTGCCATGCTTTAATGATTTAATTTTCGTGTTCCTCAATAATTTTTTGAATTTCTTTCAATCTTCTTGGGTTCAACCCATGAGATACAGCTAATGAGATTATTGGCTTTAGCCAAAATTTTGCTTCACCATTCTCACAGGTAACATGGATATGGATTCGTTCCTCTTCATTTGAAAGGAAATAAAACCTATAACCTTTTTCTCTAAAAATAGAAGGACTCATCGCCTCTGATTCTAAAACAATTTATTTCTTTTTGCAATCAAGCCTACGGGGCAACGCTCTTTCGCCCTGCACAAATGCATTTTCCGCACTGCAACCCAAGCCCCCACCGTCAGGCTTAAGCACTTGTTAGTAATTATTGCATTTCATCCATCATTTTTAATCTTGTTTTCGGATTATCAAATTCAACATCAGCCAAATTAAATTCTTCTGGTTTAAATTCCCTGCCGAGCCATTCTTTCATTTCCTTATATCTTTTGTCTTTTTTGTTCTTCACAATTTCCAATAAATCGCTGTAACCCCAAGGCCCTCCACAATCTTCTGGAGGGCAAGCCCGTTTTCCATCGATACAAATAGGTTTTTTTGTTGGAACATCTGTTTCTTTTTCAAATTCAATTTCATGTTCCCAATTATCCCCGAAATCGTATACATAACGGGTTTTTTGGCCAGTTTTTTTTACATAATCTTTTAGATTAATTTCCCATCCAGGTTTTGTTTCGGTAAAATCCATTCCTTCAGGATCTGGAATCCCAATCTGAAATGAAGATCTTGTGCTTAATTCAAATCTATGAAGATGAGAATCTGTCCAACCGAATGCATCTTGAATGGCTACATGTAAATCCCAAAAAGAATAACTTTCAGGTACGATTATTTTTCTCCATATTGGTGGCTTAATGTTTAATAGCGTAATCTGAAATTGCATTCCTTTCATTTTTTTCCCTCCTTTGCTAACATTTGATGTGAGTGGACTTGAACCCGTGATTGAATCTCCTATTTCTTTTTCGTATCGCGTTTTCTCGACGTGGATAGTGCGACAATAAAAACTGTCATTTCAAGACCTGGCCCTCATGTCAGAAATCAATACGGCAATTGCACTGCCGTGCCCTTGGTTTTTCTGGAGGAGCGTTCAAGACGCCAGACTATGCCGCCCAGTAGGCGCACGACCATGTAGTAAATAAGGCGGGGACGGAAATCGGTATCCTGCATGAGCAGCAAAAAACATTTGTCGGCGTCGCGGCGGGTAACCGGCAAGCCGTCGGGGAGGAACTGATACATGGCGTCGTGAACCAAAGAGGCATAGTAGGTTTTTGGTTTTTCGGTCCGGGCATCGACGACACCATCGGGTGTGCCGAATAAAATATCGCAGCAACAGAATTTGGGCGAACAACCGTTCCAGGCGTAACCGTTGGTTACGGTAATCTTGCCGCCTTGTTCAAGGATGAGCCGCACCGTTCCGTCCTTGTCCATGAAAGCGTAGTCTTGCTGAATAGCCAACTTCGACTGCCAGGAAAAATTAGTATCGAGCCGGTATAGCCATTTGACGCCGTGTTTGCAGAACATGTTTCCCCCTCGCGCCTTTAGTTGCTTATCTATAATAATTATTTCAGATTGAAAAAATTATGTCAATGAGCTTTTTGCCGAGAACGAGCGTGCCGCGTGAAGTATTCATGGCTTGACATTTAAAGCAATGATTCGTATAATTTTTTTGTTATGTTATGGTTGTGAATATTTTTTGGGATACAGAAAAGACCAAGGCTATGATAGAAGATAATTTGACAATTCAATTGCGGCTCCTGAGGGCTCATCGTCTTGTACAAAGCCGAAGAAACGGGCGTAATATACTTTATACTTTGGGCGATCAGTGTGTCTGGGATCTTCTCAATGCCGGGGAATCCCATCTCCAGCATCGTATTTCTGGAGGAGATAGAGATTCATGACGCACTGGATGAAAATTCTTTGTGTGTTGTTTGCCATCCTGCTTGTCTGGAATGTGAGCATGGCCGAAGGATTGCCGTCAGGGGATCGCCTCATTTTATGCTTCGGTTCTGACGGGCACATCGATATTTCATTTTCTGCCTACTCGAAATGCTCAGCAAACATGCCAAAAAAAGACAAGTGCTTATCTGACAAAAACAAACATCATGGTGATTGCGTTGACTTCGAACTGATCTCCGGCGTATTAGGAAGCGGACAACTCGCTTCACTTGAAACGGGTTCACGCAAGATAATGCCAAAGAAAAGCGATTCATCTCATGTATCCGATATAAGTTTCTCTTCACTTTCGATGAGTGAACATCGTTTCCCGAACGCTTTTTACCTTGTAGCCAAAGAGTCCTTTTCGACATCCCAGCTTATATCCCTTCGCACCATTATCCTACAGGTCTAATCCTCATCTTTTTGGTTCTGGGAATTTCTCTGGAGATTGATGATTTCCAGACGGATTCCTGAAAACCAAATCATCCTTGATAATCACAATATATTTTTGGATACAGATTTTTGGAGGTAAGTTTAATGAAAAGCTTGTTTATTCTTGTAGCGCTTGTGATGGCACTTATGACAATCGGGTGTACTATAACACAGAAGGTTCCCCGGACTTCTTTACCGGAACCGCGCCCTTTGGGTCGAAATCTGTCTGTTATGGACGCTGATGCCACCTCACCCAAACAGACGGCCGAAATTGCTACCGGCGAGTTGACTTTACGCCAGGCTCTCGCCCGGGTCCTGCTCCATAACCCGGAATTGGCAGTTTTTTCCTTGGAAATTCGGATCAAAGAAGCCGAGGCCCTGCAGGCAGGCTTGCTGCCGAACCCGGAGCTGGAAATTGGATTGGAAAACTTCTCTGGCAGTGGAAACTTCCATAAAATCAACTCCGCCGAAACCACGATCTCCTTGAGCCAACTCATCCAGATCGGGGGCAAGCGCAACAAAAGCCGGACCGCCGCTGCCCTGGAGGCCGAACTGGCCGGATGGGACTTCGAAACCAAGCGTCTCGATGTTCTGACTGCTACGGCCAAAGCCTTTGTCTCGGTGTTGGCAATGCAACAACGGGTCGGTCAGACTGAGGAACTCGCCGGTCTGACTGAACGTTTTCTAAACACAGTGGCCGAGCGGGTCGAAGCCGGCGTGAGTTCCCCGGTGGAACAGACCCGGGCGAAGATCGCTCTTTCGGCAGCGCGCATCGCTCAAGATCAGGCCCGACTTTCCCTTGCGGGAGCACGTAAAGAATTGGCCGCCCTGTGGGGGGATGAAACGGCGATATTCGACCGTGCCGTCGGCTCTCTGGAGCAGGTTGACCCGATTCCGCCCCAGGAGGATTTAATTGCCTTCCTCAACCAGAATCCGGAAATTGCCCGCTGGAAAACCGAAGGAAAACAGCGAGATGCTCGACTCGCTCTCGAACGCGCCAAAGCGATCCCCGACCTGACCTTGTCCGCCGGGGTCCGTAACTTGAAGGAGACAAACGACAATGCTTTTATTGTCGGGCTCTCTCTCCCCCTGCCCATTTTCGACCGTAACCAGGGGGGGATTGCCGCCGCTGTCGCTGCCCTGAACAAAGCTCAACATGCGAGCCAGGCTGCGCACAGTCAGGGCTTTGCGAATTTGGCCGCCAGTTATCGGAACTTGAGCGCCGCTTTTGTCGCAGCCAAAGCCCTCCAGGAACAAATCCTGCCGGCAACGGGCCAGGCATTCGAGACAATCGACATCGGCTACCGCGCCGGAAAATTCGGCTTCCTGGAATTGCTGGACGCCCAACGCGCGCTGTTTGAAGTCAACGGCCAGTACATCGAGGCACTTGCCGCCTATCATCAAGCCAAAGCCGAGGTGGAGCACCTGATCGCGGCGCCTCTGAATACTTTCAGCAAACAAAACCAAGAGGAGAAATGATCATGAAATCAAGAAATCTATCGCGAGTACACCGTTTTGCATCATTGGCCCTGGCAGCCGTCCTGGTTCTGCTTTTTAGCTGTTCTCGGCAGAATTCACCCCAAAACGATACGCTGCCAAAACCCGCGGCCGAAAAGCTCGCTGACGAGGCGGTTGACTTGAGCCAGGGCGACAATGTTGAGCAAGTGAAAACCGCTTTGGCCAACTGTGAACACAAAATCCCTACGTACCAGTGCGAGGAATGCCGCTATGAGGCGGGTGTCGTTAAAATAGATTCTTCACTTTGGAAGAACAAAAAAGGCGGGCTTCTGACCGCCCTGACCGTGACGACCCGTAAAATGCAGGCAGCCAAAATACTGACCGGAGAGGTCAGTCTGAATGAAAATGCCGCCGTGCATCTCAATGCCCGGGCAGCGGGCGTAATCGAATCCGTGGCCGTGGATATTGGTGCGACGGTTAAGGCGGGGAGCGAACTCTTCGCTATCAATAGTACGGAATTCGGCCGGGCATTGAGCGACTATGAACGAAGCCGGGCGCTGACCATGCTTTCGGAAAAAAATTTCAAGCGTGAAGAGATGCTGGTGGCGAAAAAGGTCTCTCCGGAACAGGATTTGATCGAAGCGCAAATGACCTATGAACAGCATCGAGCAGAACTGAAGGCCACTGAACAGGCGCTGCACGTAATGGGTATGACCGATGGGGAAATGGCAAAACTTAAAGAAGACGAGCATGGTCCTGCGATTAATCGGTTGGCGACGCGATCGCCTCTAAGCGGAACGGTTGTGGAGAGACATGCGGCAATTGGTGAACTTATCGAGCCGGGCAAAGAGGTTATGCTGGTGGCCGATCTGACCACGGTATGGGTGTGGGCCAATGTTCACGAACGGGACCTGGCGGCGCTGATCAAGGCCCGCAAGCTCGGACCGATTCCGGTGTCCATCATGGTTCCTTCATTTCCCGGAAAATCGTTCACCGGCAAGATTGACTACATCGGTGTGACCGTGGACGAGCGGACACGGACGGTCAAAGTGCGCGCCCCGGTGGGCAATCCGGACCTGGCGCTGCGGCCGGGAATGTTTTGTGAAGTGCGTGCCGGGATTGGAGCCGAGGAGGGCGTGTTGACTGTGCCCCGTGTTGCCGTACTTGCGGACGAGGATCAAGAGTTTGTTTTCGTTCATTGGAAAGACGACTTTTACATGCGGCGGCCGGTGGTCACGGGACGGGCCGTTGGCGGCCTGATTGAGTTGGTTCAAGGTCTCAGGGCAGGCGAGACGGTCATCGCCGAAGGCTCCTTTCTTCTGAAGTCCGATGTCCTGCGCAAGAAAATGGGCGCGGGTTGCGCGGACTGAGAGTAGCTTATTATGAAATTTATAACGTGGATGTTAAAAAACAGGTTCCTGGTTCTTTTGGTGACGGGAGTACTCATTGCCGCCGGCGTCGTGGCCTGGATGCGTTTGCCCATCGACGCTTTTCCCGATGTGACCAATACCCAGGTGATGATCCTCAGTAAGGCGCCAGGGCTCGCGGCCGTCGATATCGAGCAACAAGTTAGTTACCCCATAGAACAGGTCATGAGAGGCCTGCCAAGGGTGCAGCAGGTCCGCTCGATCTCCAAAGCGGGCTTGTCGCAGGTGGTAATAATATTTGAAGACGGGGTCGAAACGTACTGGACCCGCCAGGTGGTCTTCGAGCGCCTGGCCATGGCCAGGGAGCAGCTGCCGCCGGGGGTAGACCCCGAGCTCGGACCGATCAGCACCGGATTGGGCGAAATTTATCAATATACGCTGGAAGGGGACAAGCAGGATGCCATGGAACTGCGCACGATCCAGGACTGGTTGGTCGCGCCACTTCTCAAGCCCATCTCGGGGGTGAACGAGGTCAACAGCTTCGGTGGTTACGTCAAACAGTACCAGGTGTTGCTCATACCAAACAAGCTGCTCAAGTACGGCCTGACCACGGACGAGGTTTTTGCGGCGATCGAGAGCAACAATGCCAACGCAGGCGGCGGGGTGGTCGTACGCGGCTGGGAGCAGGTCTATTTGCGCGGCATAGGGCTATTCAAGGACATACCGGATATTGAGCGTATCGTACTCAAAACTGTTGAGGGCGCTCCGGTGTACGTGCGCGATGTGGCCGAAATCATTATCGGCGCGGAACCGCGCCAGGGGGCGGTGACTCGCGACGGCAAGGGCGAGGTTGTGGCCGGAATGATCATCATGCTCAAGGGCGAGAACGCGAAGGAAGTGGTCAACCGGGTCAAAGAAACGATAGACAAAATACAAAATACCCTGCCACCGGGGGTCCGCATAAACGTGTTCTATGACCGGACTTCATTGATCGAAGCCTGCATTAAAACCGTTATGGATGCCTTGCTGCAAGGCGGGATCTTCGTTATCCTGGTACTGTTTCTTTTCATCGCCGAACTGCGTCCCTCGCTGATCGTTGTCTTTTCACTGCCGTTCACCTTTCTCGTGAGTTTTATCATCATGGGCAGGGTGGGGCTCACCTCGAATCTGATGAGCCTCGGCGGCCTGGCCTTCTCAGTTGGAATAGTCGTGGACGCTTCTATTGTAATCGTGGAGAACATCCGCCGTCACCTTGCCCACCGGCCTCATACTGAAATGAAATGGATGATCGTCGCGAGCTCAGTGGCTGAAGTGGCGCGGCCTATTGCCTTTTCCGTCCTGATCATCGCCATCATCCTCGTGCCCTTGTTCACACTCCAGGGGGTCGAGGGCAAGATGTTCGCCCCGCTGGCGCTGACCATGATGATCGCATTGCTGGTCTCGCTGGTCGTGGCGATGACCATCATTCCCGTGCTTGCCGATTTATTTCTCAAGCAGGCGCCGGAGAAGGAATTCGGCTTCATCCGCCGCTTCCAAAATGGGTATCTGGGCCTCCTTAAGCAGGCGATCCGGCACCGGGCCTGGACCCTTGGCATAGCGGGAACATTATTTGTCATTGCCATGGCACTTGTTCCGTTCATCGGCACGGAGTTCATGCCTCCGCTGGATGAGGGTTCCATCGCCATCAACGTGGTGCGCCTGCCGAATGCTTCGCTCGACGGCTCCGTCAAGGTCGCTGAATTTATGGAGCAGCGCTTATTGAAATTTCCTGAGGTCGCTACAGTGGTCAGCAAGACCGGGCGGGCCGAGATATCCGAGGACCCGATGGGGCCGGAGCAGACCGATGTGTTCGTCATGCTCAAGCCGCGGAAAAAATGGGGCAGCGGGCGTGATAAAAACGAATTGGTCGAGGCTATTCAGAAAGACCTCGCCGTGATCCCCGGTTTGCGCTACTCCTTCTCCCAGCCCATCGCGCTTCGCGTCAATGAACTCATCTCAGGAGTGAAGAGCGACCTGGCGGTTAAAATTTTCGGCCCTGATCTCGACATTCTCAAAAGCTTTGCCGACCGTGCCGCCACTGCCATTCTTGGCGTAGATGGCGTGCGCGACGTAAAGGTTGAACAGATATCCGGGATGAGCCAGCTCGATGTAGTTATCGATCGCGAGGCCGCCGCTCGCTACGGCATCAATACGGGCACGGTCAATGACACGATCGAAACCGCTGTTGCCGGCAAAAAGGCGACCACGTTCATCGAGGGGCAACGCCGTTTCGCGGTAGTCGTGCGGTTTCCAGAGAATGCCCGCCAGGATATCCCGGAAATCGAACGCCTGTTGATTCCCGCGCCGGGGGGTGAGCGAGTCCCGCTGGCCCAGATCGCCAAGTTTCAGATGGTGGAGGCGCCCGCCCAGATCAGTCGCGAGAATGGCATGCGCCGGGTCGTGGTGGAGAGCAATGTGCGCGGCCGTGCCCTCGGCGGTTTTGTGAAGGACGTGCAAGCCAGGATCGCGCCTCTGGCCAAGGAACTGTCGCCGGGCTATTTGATCGAATACGGCGGGCAGTTCGAGAACCAGCAGCGCGCCATGCGCCAGCTCGCGATTGTGGTGCCCATCGCCCTGCTCCTGATCATGGTGCTGCTCTACCTGGCGCTGGGCTCAATCAAAAACTCGCTACTCGTGCTCCTCAACCTCCCGTTTGCCCTTATCGGCGGCGTCTTCGCGGTTATATTTTTTCGCATGCCGCTGTCCGTATCCGCGGCCGTGGCGTTCATCGTGCTGCTCGGTATCGCCGTAGAAAATGGCGTTGTGCTAATAACCTTCTTCAGGGACCTCAGGCAGCAAGGCGAGAGTGTCGCCGACACCGTCATCAAGGGCTGCAACCTTCGGTTTAGGCCCTTACTGATGACCGCTCTTACAAGTTTTATCGGGCTCATGCCCATGCTCTATGCGACCGGCTCGGGGGCGGACATCCAGAAGCCGCTGGCCGTTGTGGTCATGGGTGGGCTGATCACTAGCTCACTGCTTACGCTGATCGTTCTGCCTGTGCTCTATGGCTGGCTCGAAGATCGTAGGGTCGAAACTGAAATATAAGGAGGTCCCATGAAAGAAATTAAGGCAATTATTCAGCCGTACATGCTTGACAATGTGTGTGACGCCCTGGTACAAATCGAAGGGCTGCCCGGACTCACTGTGTCGCAGGTTCTTGGATTCGGCAAGACGCGCGCGGTCGATGCCGAGAATGCCGTGATGGAAAACGGACGGGCTTTCGCCAAGAAGACGAAGATTGAGGTGGTAGTCCCCGACGACATGGCTGTCTCTGTTGTCGATGCCATCACAAGAGCGGCACACACGGGCAAACCAGGTGATGGAAAAATCTTTGTCTGCCAGATCGCGGAGGTCGTTAGAATCCGCACCGGCGAGCGCGGTGAGAAGGCAGTCTAATGCACAAGCAAACAACCATGAACGACATATCATACCGAATCCTGGGTCTGGACTGCGCTGATGAGGTCGCGGTCCTGAAGAGCGCCTTGAACGGCGTTCCCGGCATCGCCGCACTGAGTTTTGACGTGCTGAACGGAAAGATGACGGTAATCTGCGCTCCTGACGGCTGTGAGCCGGAAGCGATTGTCTCCGCGGTAGCTTCCGCAGGCATGAGGGCTATTCCCTGGCAAGATCGCCTCCACGAATCGAAGGGGGGCTTCTGGCAGAAGCACGGGCGCGTGGTTATGATGATTGCCAGCGGATGCTTCACGTCTGTCGGACTGATCGTTCATTGGCTTCTGCACGGCAATTTACTGCACGCTTTCAGTGGTGGCGGCGCGGGGCACATGTTCCCGACCGCGGTCGTGCTGCTCTACGCCGCCGGTGCAGTCGCCGGAGCCTGGTTCATTGCTCCAAAAGCATTTTCCGCCGCCAGGCGTCTCCGGCCTGACATGAACTTGCTGATGACGATCGCTGTCATCGGCGCTGCCGCGATTGGCGAATGGTTCGAAGCCGCGGCCGTGACGTTCCTCTTTTCGCTGTCCCTGGTTCTGGAATCATGGAGCGTCGGGCGTGCCAGGCGGGCGATCAGCTCATTGATGGATTTGTCTCCGACAATGGCTCGCTACATTTGCCCCCAAGATGGGGATATCATGGAGAAACCTGTCGAAGAAGTTCCCTTGGGGGCAACCGTTCTGGTGCGACCGGGCGAGAAAGTGCCGCTGGACGGGGTGGTGACCAAGGGCGAAACGACCATCAATCAGGCCCCTATCACGGGCGAATCGCTCCCCGTTGCCAAAAAAGAAGGCGATGAGGTCTTTGCCGGCACCATCAATGAGGAAGGGGCTTTCGAATTTAAAAGCACGAAGACTGCGAACGACTCGACCTTGGCGCGGATCATCCACATGGTGGAAGAAGCCCAGTCGCGGCGATCGAAGTCGGAGCAATGGGTCGACACGTTCGCCCGTTACTACACACCCGCGATGATGGTGTTGGCGCTGGCCATCGCCGTCCTGCCCCCCCTGGTTGCTGGCGGGAAATGGGGCCATTGGTTTTATCAGGCGCTGGTCATGCTGGTGATCGCGTGTCCTTGCGCCCTGGTCATTTCCACACCTGTAAGCATCGTGGCCGGACTCGCCTCTGCTGCCCGCGTGGGGGTTCTGATCAAAGGCGGCATGTTTCTGGAAATTCCTTCTAAACTCCGCGCACTCGCACTGGACAAAACCGGGACACTGACCTACGGTGTCCTGGAGGTCGAAAGTATCTATTCCTTCAACGGTCATACTGATGACGAGGTGCTATCTCGAGCTGCTTCGCTCGAATCTGAAAGCGGTCACCCGATCGCCCGGGCCATACTTCGGGAAGCCGAACGACGTGGGATCACGGTACTCCCCGCGGAGGGGCTTCGCGACATCAAAGGAAGAGGATCGGAAGCCCGCATCAAGGGCAAGGCGTACTGGATCGGCAGTCATCGCTTCATGCACGAGAAAGGCGCTGAAATGCCAGAAATACACGAATCGGCCTTGCGAATTGAAGATGCCGCCCGTACACTCGTTGCCCTGGGTTCGGATTCGCATATTTGCGGCCTGATCGGAGTTTCGGACCGTGTTCGTGAAACGGCGCCGCTTGCAGTTAAGGCCATGCGGGAAGCCGGTATAGAACATGTGATCATGCTGACAGGGGACAATCTGGCCACCGCTGCGGCCGTTGCCACAGCGACGGGCATAACCGAGTATCAGGCCGAGCTCCTGCCTGAAGACAAGGTCTCGGCAATAGAACAGCTTGTAAAGAAATACACTCATGTGGCGATGATCGGCGACGGCGTCAACGACGCCCCGGCGCTGGCGGTCTCATCTTTAGGGATTGCCATGGGGGCGACCGGAACGGACGCGGCAATCGAAACGGCGGATATTGCTCTAATGTCCGACGATCTGTCCAGGATTCCGTGGCTGGTTCACCATTCCCGGCGTGTCTTGCATGTCATTCGCCAGAACATCACGTTTGCACTCGGCATAAAGGTCGCCTTCATGGTCCTGGCCCTGCTGCAAATGGCGACCCTGTGGATGGCCATCGCCGCCGACATGGGCGCGTCATTGCTGGTCGTTTTTAATGCATTGAGGTTGTTAAATCGCGGCAAATGGCCAATCGGGAAAAGGGAATAGACCTGAATTATTGAGGTTTGGCATTACGCATTACGCATAACGAGCTTTTTTCAACCTCGAACATCGAACTTCGAACGTCGAACCTCTGAGTAAAAAAGTGCGTATAACAATTCGGGCGCTTTGTGCTACAATGACTTTTTTACCATCAGGAGACGACCGATGAAGAAAAAAATCATCTGCTTAATGACGGTAATGTTTTGGGGCGGACTGTTGTGCGCCCAGACCCTGGACGAGATCTTGGCCAGGAATTACCAGTCCCACGGCGGACTGGACAAACTCAAAGCCATCACGGCCATGAAGATAAGCGGCAAGATGGTTATTCCCGACCAGGGCCTGGAAATGCCCATGGTGATGTGGCAGAAATATCCCGATAAGATGCGGGTGGAAAGCCGGTTCCAGGAAAAGAAGATCGTCCAGGCTTATGACGGACTGAAGGCCTGGTGGATCATGCCCTTCCTGTCTGAAGAGCCCCAGGAAATGGCGCCGGCACAGGCCAAGTTATTCGCGGAACAGGCCGATTTCGAGAACCCGTTGGTCGTTTTCAAGGAAAAGGGCTACGCACTCGAACTCCTGGGCAAGGAAGACATGGAAGGGTCGCTGGTGTTCAAGCTGAAACTGATCAAGACCGACGGCAGGGAAATATTTTTTTATCTGGACGCCGAAAGCGGCCTCGAAGTGAAAAGCACCATGACCCTGAAAGTCGGTGAGACCGAGACACTGAATGAGATCCTCTACGGCGACTACAAGCCGGTTGACGGCATGATGATGCCGTTCTACGTGGAAAACAAGATGAACGGCAAGACCCAGATGCAGATGACCATGGAAACGCTTGAGCTCAATCCGGCCATGGATGATGCCATATTCGCCATGCCGCAAAAGCAAGAAGCAGCCAAAACCGATGAGCCGAAGCAATAGCCTTGGGGCAAGTGAACGGAAAGAAAAATTATTTAATTCCAACCCGTTGGCGATTGATTTTTAAACAAATTTTACCGGTGGCAGATCCAGGAGGTCGCCCATGAAAAAAAGTATTTTTCTCTTGAGCATTCTTTTGCTGGCTTTCTTGTCGGGTCGCGCCCAGGACGACCTACAGGGGCAATTGGCCGCCGCGGGCGGGGTCAAGGATTTTCCAACCGCTCCGTATCTGATCGCCTTTGACCGCACGGAGGTGCGGGTGGAGGAATCGGGGCTCAGCCATGTCGACAAGGAAGTACTATACAAGGTATTGAACGCCGAGGGCGCCAAGACCCTGCAGTCGCTGACTTTCGGCTACGAACCGCTGTCGGCCTATGTCGAGGTCAGGGAGATGAAGATCGTCCGCGCCGGCGGCGGCGTGGAGACCGTTCCCCTGTCCGCGGCCAGGGATTATCCCGCCCCGGCCCGGGCCATTTACTGGGGGGCGCGGGAGATCGTCATCCCGGCCGGCCGTCTGGAGCCCGGGGACGGGGTCTGGGTCAAGACCTACCAGAAAGGATTCACCTACGCCCTGCTGGGAACGGAGGATGACGACCGCTACGTTCCACCCATGAAGGGCCATTTTTACGACATCGTCCCTTTTTACGCGGACGTACCGGTGCGGGTGAAGAGCTATCTGGTGCGCATGCCGTCTGCGAAAAAAGCGCAGTTCGAGATGTACAACGGCCAGGCCCGGCATTATGTCCGCCTGGCGGGCGACCAGGCCGAGTATTTTTGGGAAGTGCAGGATATCCAGCCTTTCAAGTCCGAGGCCGACATGGTCGACCGCTCCGACGTCGCTCCCAAGCTGCTCATTTCCACCTCGCCCGACTGGCAGGCCAAATCGCTGTGGTTCTACCGCGTGAACGAGGATTACGGTTCTTTTGAATTCGACCAGGAGATCAAAAACAAGGTGGACGAGATCGTCCGCGGCGCCAAGTCGGACTGGGAAAAGATCTCGCGCTTGACCCATTGGGTGGCAGAAGAGATCCGTTATTCGGGAATTTCCATGGGCCCGGGTGAGGGCTATACCCTGCACAAGGGGACCATGACCTTCCGCGACCGCTGCGGGGTATGCAAGGACAAAGCGGGCATGCTGATCACCATGCTGCGCGCCGCCGGTTTTACTTCCTACCCGGCCATGACCATGGCCGGTTCGCGCATCGACCGCATCCCGGCCGACCAGTTCAACCACAGCGTCACCCTGGTCAAGGTGGACGGCCGCTACCACCTCCTAGACCCTACCTGGGTGCCGGGGGTGCGTGAGCTCTGGTCTTCGGCCGAGCAGCAGCAGGAATACCTGATGGGCGTGCCCGAGGGAGCGGATCTCCAATCCACGCCGCTGAGCCCGGCCGAGAAGCATTACATCCGTTATCGCCTGGATTCGGTCATCAAGGCCGACGGCAGCTTGAGCGGCAGCGTGGAAGTGACGGCCGAAGGCCAGTCCGATTCGGGCCTGCGCCGCATTTTCACCCGCTACCCGCTCCAATCGTGGCCCAACCAACTGCAGAAGGAATTTTTCCGCCTGCATCCAGACGTTCGCATTTCCAACCTGGTTTTCCCCGATCCCTATGACATATCCAAGCCCATGCGCATCGCCTTCCGTGTCGAGATCCCCGGCTACCTTAAGAAAGGTGCCCGGGCCGCCTGGGTCCGGCCTTTGTCGGCTTTCCTGCCTTTCCAAACCGTCCTGGCTTTCCTGAGGCTGGATACGAAATTGGCGGAGAGGAAATACCCTTTCCGTCTGCGCAGTTCCCAGCAGGTGGAGATCAGCGAAAATATGAAAATCCAGGACCTCGGGCAATCGCTGCAGCTGCCGTCCTTGCAGAAGGTCAGCGGCAGCGGCGCCGATTTCGAAGGAAAGGTTAGCAGGCGGGGCGGCGGCCTGAATCTGCAGGCCAGGTTGGTCTTGAAAAAAAGGATTTGTCAGCCCGAAGACTGGGACAGCGTGCGCCGCAGCATCCTGGAATTCAAGAAGATCATGGAAACGCCATGGTTCTTTTCCCGCGGAGGTGAAAAATGAAGCGGTTAACATTGTTCTGCCTGGCCGTCCTGACCGCCTGTTCCCTGTTCGCCCTGCCCGCCCACGATGCCCGCTACCTCAAGGTGGAGATCTCCTACCAGCTGAACGCCGACGGCTCTTGGGACATGACCCACAAGCACCAGGTCCGCCTCGACACCTATTACGCCGTCAATCGCGCCCTGGGTGAAACGTTTATTGTCTACAATCCCGATTTCCAGAAGCTGGAGGTCCTCAAGTCCGAGACCACCATGGCCGACGGCCGCAAGGTCGCCTCGCCGGAGAATGCCTTCAACGAGGTCCTGCCCCGTGCTGCCCACGGCTTCAGCGATTTTTCCGGCTTGCGCGAGATGGTGGTCACCCACACTGGACTGGAGAGGGGAGCGTTGGTGGACCTGCATTACCGCATCCATACCCAAGCCGGTTTTTTTCCCGTTTTTTCCGGCCGCGAAGAACTGGCCAAAGCATTTCCGGTCGATTCCTATCAACTGACGATCATTGTTCCGGCAAACCAGGTGCTGCACTACCGCGTTTTTGGCTTGAAAGCCGAAACGGAAGTTTCCAGTACAGCTGCGGAAAAGCGCTACGCTTTCACGCTGGCGGATCTGCGACCCGACGCCCATGAACCGCAGGCTCCCATCCAGGCCGCGCTGTTCGTCGTTTTTTCCAACGCTACGGACTGGGGGCAGGCCCTGGCCCTGCCCGGCGATTCTTCGCAACTGCCGGCCGCCCTGGTGGAGAAGGTCGAAAAATTGCAGGCCCAAAATCCAGCTTGGCCCGACCTGCTGGCCGCCCTGCAGAAGGTCGCCGCTGCCGAAGTGCGGAATTGCAACCTGGGACCTGAAGCGGTCGGCTGGCAGCCCCGCCGGCTCGAGCGCGTGGCCCAGAGCAACTATGGAACCAAATTGGAAAAAGCCCTGCTGCTGCTGGCCATGGTGCGGAAAGCCGGCATCCCGGCCGAAGTATTGGCCGTCGCTGCCGGACCCGCTTTCGCCCCTGAGGTGCCGGTCATGCAGCAAGTGGGTGAATACTGGCTCAAGGCATCCGATGGCTTGCAAACAGCATACCTGGACCCCTGCCATGAGCAGGACGAATTTCTCTCCATCCGTTGCCAGAGACTGGCGGCGTTTAACTTGGAGCACAAGGCCCTGGAAAACCTGCCGGCAACCGACTGGGACCAGAACGGCGTCGAAATAACCGGGACGGTCTCGTTGGATCCCGACGGTGCTTCCGGCACACTGCTGGTGACGGCGCGCGGGCTATTCAACCGTTATATCAACGCGGTTGAGAACAGCGACAAATTCATTGAAGGGCTGCTGAAGAAAATAATTCCGGTCGAGAAAGCGGAAATTAAAAAACTGCTTTTACTCTCAAGACACGAATTCCGGGCCGAGGTGACTTTCAGCGGTAAGTGGCTCAAGGATGTTGGCGCCGGCTTTTTCAGCGTGGATACCTGCCGCCTGCCCGGCCTGAGCGATAACATGATCCAGCAAAGCAAGCGTGAAACGCCTCTGCTGTTGGATGCTCCTTTTAAAATATCCCTGGACCTGGACCTGCAGCCGGTGGCCGGCCTGAGCCTGGATTACTCTGCTGCGGATGTGAAACTGGCCAACGAGGTTGGGTATTTTTCCCGAAGCCATAGCCTTGGAAAAAACGGCCATATCCGGTTTTTAGAGGCCTGCGGCATCGAAAAGATGACTTTGGTGCCCGAGCTGTATCCGCGCTTGCGCGAATTGCTCCAGGCCTATTTCACTCCCGATTTCTGGCTGGTGTTCAAAAAAAACAAATAGTGTTTCTAGTTGGCGATCCCCGCGCCGCCCGTAACTCCTGCCTCGTTCCAAGTGGAACAGGACCATGATAAAACCAAATTCGACGCGGATCCGGGAAATATAGTTACTCTGACGACAAAGAGGTATAAACTATCGTATCGACCCGGCCAGAAAAGCCTGAAACCGGGACCGGTGACCACCCGCAAGAAAGTGAAGTGTATTGATTACCATCAGTAAAACGGCAGTTGATTGCTGGGGTATATTGCAATTTCAATAAAATTTCCTTAAAATCTCAGCGTGGAAATAGAAACACTCAGTGACTTTCCGAAATTTCACTGCCCGTTCATTCGGCAAACCTTCAAGATCAACAAAGACCATTTCAAGCAGTTCGGACGCAGCTATCAGCTCCGCGCTCCCGAAGTCTATCTGGTAATTGACAGAGTAAATCCCGGCTATGAATGGGTTTTTAAGGACCCCGAAACTATAGCCGTCGAAAAACTCAATGGCACAAATATCAAGCTTAAAACCGAGAACGGACGCTTGTTAGCCCTTCAGAACCGCAAAAATATTATCGACCCCCTGCAGATTATCAAAGGGAAAACATTTATCATCGAAGGCGTTTTTCGCTCTGTTAGCAAAGGGTATGTGAAAGCCGACGGCGAGCAGGCCGGTGAGCTGATCGGGCCGAGTGTCAACGGCAATCCCTACAAGATGGATTTTCATGAATGGTATCCTTTTGAAAAGTCAATTGCCGATCTGCGCTATAAATCATTCGCTGAACACGAGCGGACATTCGGCAATTGGAGCGGATGGTTTAAAGACTGGCTCTTTTCCCGCCTCTATACCAAACTGGCGTCAAAGAAGGGAATTGACGATAAAGTTTTTGCTGAAGGAGTAGTTTTTTACAACCTCAAACGCAAAGCTGAAGGCAAGGTATACATGGCTAAGCTGCGCCGTGATATGTTTGACTGGTTCTATGGAAAAATTGAAATATTCAACTACAATGTAAAGGGCAATGATGAAATTGAAGATCAGGAGAAATTCGATTGATCTGAGACAGGATTATTCAGTTGTAGTGAATGATCTTTGATTTTTCTATCGTGTTAATTTGCCCCACCAAGCCATTTCTGATAAAATAAATTGCTATGATCATGCATTTCATAACAGGCTTTTTGGGGAATAAAAAAATCCTGCGCAAAATCCAGAAGTATCTAGCGAATGCCACAAAAGGCGATTATTCCAGTGATGATTGGGAAACTGTCGCTAGTCATTATCGTAACCTGAAAAAAACAAATCATGATCGATTCCAAATAGACGATATCACCTGGAACGATCTGGAAATGAACCAGGTTTTTAAGAGGTTGAACTTTACCCTGTCGTCACCTGGGGAGGAATGCCTTTATCACATCCTTCGTGAACCTTGCTTCGAGGTTGAGGAAATTTCCCGCCGGAAAGGGCTGATTGATTTTTTCCGTCTTCATCCCGAAAAGAGGAGCGCCATCCAGATCCCCCTGTATCTTATGGGCAAAAACCGTGACTTGGCCTTATCGGATTGTCTCTTTTCTGATTTGGATGCACGGCCTGACAGGGCCCTCTTAATCTATCGAATCCTGGCGGCTTTTCCCCTATTGGCCGGGATCCTGGTCTTTTTCTGGCAAGGAGCGGTGTTTATTCTTTTTTTGACCTTTTGTTAAATATGTTGCTGCATTACTGGAACAAAATCAAATTGGCTGGTGATTTTGAGGTTTTCAACCGCCTTTCCCAGTTGGTAATTTGCGCCAGCTCCCTGGGAAAACTGGCCAGCAAAGAACTGGAGAACCTTCTATATCCCATAAGGGTGACCAGCGAGCGGGTAAAGCATTTACGCGGAGGGATGTTCGGCCAGTTCTATAGTGGTGGAGACATGTTCGCTCTATTGGAATATATGCGCATAATTTTTCTGCAAGAAGTAATTGCAAGTGAAATATTCAACCGGGCCCTAAGTCGGCAGCGCCAAGAGCTGCAATTCCTTTATTCATCCATAGGTTTTTTGGATGTCCTGGTGGCGATTTCGGTGTTTCAGGAAAAAACGCCGTATTTTAGTTTTCCTTCATTTCAGGTCCGGACCAGCACCTCCGAACCATTGATGGAGTTCGTTGATTTGGTCCATCCGCTGATGGATAAACCTGTTGGCTATTCCCTGAAAGTCGTACGTTCCATGCTGATTACCGGTTCCAATGCTTCGGGAAAATCGACTTTCATTAAAACTGTTGCAGTCAACGCCATTTTGGCCCAGTCCATCGCCATGGTCCTGGCGCGTAATTACCGAACGGATTTTTTCAAGGTTCTGACCTCCATGTCCATACGCGACAATCTGGAAAAGGGGGAAAGCTATTTCGTGGTGGAGGCCAAATCCATGAAACGCCTTGTCGAGGAAAGTTCCCAGGAAATCCTGTGTCTTTTCGCCATAGACGAGATTTTCCAGGGGACCAACAGCGTCGAGCGACTGGCCGCCGCCCAGGAATTGCTGCATTTTTTTATTACCCGACCTGTCATTTGTCTGGTAGCCACCCATGATTATGAGTTGGTTAAAAACCTGGCCGACCGCTATGACAATTACCATTTTCAAGAAAGAATCGAGGCGGGCCAAATAGTTTTTGATTATCGGATCGAGCCAGGTTACAGGTTTTCCTTTAGCGCCTTAAAAATCCTGGGAAATCTGGGATACCCTTCCGAAATAATTGCTGGAGCGGAGAAAAACGCCCAGCTATTCGTCCAAAAAAACTGGGAAGAATATGGAGAAATCGTGCGCTAAGACTAGCCAAACATATTTGAAATTTTAAAAAAATTAACTCTGCTTAAAATCATCATTGGTAAATCATTTTCAGAAAATCTCAGAGACGTTCTCTTACATTTCGCTGGTAAGATTCCTAAGCTATACAACGCGCACTTTTAATCGACCGTTTGAGCATTTCGCAATCAACGTAAAATACCATCAGGTCAGTTCTCAATTTCGGCTTTATCATGCAGGTGAAAATAGGTGATGGTATAGCTCATCAAGTTAATGTTAGTGTAATTGCTAACATTTGTTAATTTGCATTAAGAAAACAGTTGATAATTTTCCACAATAAATTACTGTTTACATATTGCCACCAGTCCTGGTTTAATCTATAATGAAAAGCCGACAAGGAGACGCCATGGCCGCTGAAAATGATTTTGTCAAGGATATCACCAAGAAATCCGTGGATTTCTCCGCCTGGTATGTTGATGTCATCAAGAAAGCCGAGTTGGCCGACTATTCGCCGATGAAGGGCATGATGGTCATCCGCCCCTACGGCTATGAGATCTGGGAGCTGCTGCGCGACCAGCTGGACCGCATGCTCAAGGAGTGCGGCCACCGCAACGCCTATTTCCCATTGTTCATCCCCGAATCCCTCCTGAAAAAGGAAGCGGAACACGTCGAAGGTTTCGCCCCGGAAGTCGCCTGGGTGACCGTGGGCGGCGGTGAAGTGCTCGAAGAAAGGCTGGCGGTCCGCCCCACCTCGGAGGCCATCATCTGCTCGATGTACGCCAAGTGGGTCAAGTCCTGGCGCGACCTGCCCCTGCTCTACAACCAGTGGGCCAACGTGGTGCGCTGGGAAAAGGTGACCCGCCTCTTTTTGCGCACCACCGAGTTCCTGTGGCAGGAGGGGCACACGGTCCATGCCACGGCCGATGAGGCGGAAGAGGAGACGCTGCGCATCCTGGAGATCTACCGCCGGCTGGCCGAGGACTACCTGGCCATCCCGGTGGTCACCGGGCTTAAAAGCGACAGCGAAAAATTCGCCGGGGCGCTGCGCACCTACGCCATCGAGATGCTGATGCCCGACGGCAAGGCCCTGCAGGGCGGGACTTCGCATAACCTGGGCCAGAACTTCGCCAAGGCCTTCAACATCCGTTTCGAAAGCCGCGAGCAGAAGCTGGAATACGCCTGGCAGACTTCCTGGGGGGTGACTACCCGTCTGATCGGTGCCCTGATCATGATCCATGGCGACGATTCGGGGCTGATCCTGCCGCCGCGTGTCGCCCCGATCCAGGTTGTAATCGTACCGATATCGGCCGGCAACTGGCAGGAGACGGTTCTGCCCCAGGCGCGCACTATTTTCACCAATCTGAAAAACAAGGGCTTGCGGGTATTTCTCGACGACCGCGACTCCTACACGCCGGGCTGGAAATACGCCGATTGGGAAATGCGCGGCGTGCCGGTGCGCATGGAGATCGGTCCCCGCGATATTGAAAAAAAACAGGTGGTGCTGGTCAACCGCTTGAACCGCAAAAAAAGTTTCATCGCCTGGAGCGATCTGGCTGGCGAGCTCAGCCGCATGCTGGAAGAGATCCAAGCGGAAATGTTCCTCCGCGCCAAGGCCTTTCAGGATGAGAACACCCATACTGTTCAAACCTTCAGCGAATTGCAGGAAGCCATGGCCGGCGGCCGCGGTCTAATCAAGAGCGGCTGGTGCGGCGGCGCCGATTGCGAAGCCAGGGTCAAGGGTGATACCGCGGCCACCATCCGCGTGATCATGGACAAGCCGGATCCGGAACTTGACAAATGCGCCGTTTGCGGGCAAAAGGCACCCCATACGGTCCTGTTTGCCAAATCCTATTGAATATGGACGATCCCTACGCCGAACTGCGGCGGAACATGGTCGAACGGCAGTTGCTGCCGCGCGACATCCGCGATGGAGCAGTTCTCGCGGCCATGGCGAAAATTCAGCGCGAACTTTTTTTGGATGAGGGAGCCCGGAAGAACAGTTATGCCGATGGCCCATTGCCCATCGGTTGCGGGCAAACCATTTCCCAGCCGTATATCGTGGCCTACATGACCGAGTTGCTCGGTCTGGCCGGCGGCGAAAAGGTGCTGGAGATCGGCAGCGGTTCGGGATATCAGACGGCCGTACTGGCCGAAATTGCCGCCAAGGTTTACTCGGTGGAGGTGATCCCGGAATTGAGCCGCTCGGCAAGCGGGCTTTTGCTCGGCCGCTTGAATTACCAAAACGTATTTTTCAAGATCGGCCGCGGCCAGGACGGCTGGCCTGAGTATGCGCCTTATGACCGCATCATCTTGACTGCGGCTCCGGCCGAGTTCCCCCAAAAGCTTTTCAACCAGCTCGGCGAGGACGGGATCGCCGTGGCCCCGGTCGGTGTCGACAGCCAACGGCTGGTCCGTTATGTTAAGCGCAATGGCCGGATTCACGCCGATGAATTGATCGGCGTTATTTTTGTCCCCCTGGTATGAAAAAACTGCTGATTGCTCTTTTGGTTTTTGCCGGCTTCATGGGAGCCGAAAACCGCTTCATCACGATCTTCATTCAGGACAAGCCGTTTTTCACCGAGATCGCCGACACACCCGAAAAGCAGGTCAAGGGTCTGATGTTCCGCTCCCGCATCAATGCCAATTACGGAATGCTGTTCGTCTTTGCCGAGGAGGATACGCGCAGCTTCTGGATGAAAAACACCCTGATCCCTTTGGATATCATCTATTTGAACAGCAACAGGCAAATCGTCGATATGTACTGCTCCGTCCCCCCTTGCCGCAGCGATCCCTGCCCCGGCTACACATCAGCGCTGCCGGCCCGTTATGTCCTGGAAATCAGGGGGGGCACGGCGAAAAAGCTGAAATTAAAGATCGGCGATAAAATTTTCATACCAATTGACTAATTTTTTTTATTGGTGATATAATAAAATAATGATTATCGAATGTCCGCAATGCAAGGCCAAATACGAAATCCCTGAGGAAAAGGTCAAGGGCAAAAATAAGCTCAAATGTTCCAGGTGCCAGACGGTTTTCGAGATTATGGAAGCCAAAGGGGACTCATCCAGCAAGAAAGATACGGCCAAGATCATCCAGCAGAAAGTTGAAGATTCCCTTTGGATCAATGAAAATCTGAAACTTCCCGACGACCGGAAAATTTCCGTGGCCGTGATCAAGGGGGCCCGGGCCGGTTTCATCTTCCACCTGAACAAGCCCTATGTCCTGATCGGCCGCGGCAAGGTCGACCTGATCATCCCGGACAAGGAAGTATCCCGCAAACACATGGCCATCGAAGTGCGCAACGAAAAAATATTTTTGCGCGACCTAGGCAGCACCAACGGTACATTCATCAACGACGACAAGGTTTCCATCACCGAGATCACCGACCAGACTGAGTTTAAAATCGGCCAGACCACACTGATGTTGATCACCACTTCGCAAGGCTACGAAAAGTAACTTGCTGCGCTCTTTGAAACTGGCCATCAATTTCGCCCTCACGGCCTGTGTCTTCACTTTTTTCATCCTGCTTTTGATCGGGTTGTTGAACCCCGGGGTGGCGATCGAAAAAACAGGGCTGCTGCCGGTTTTTTTGAATTTGCTGACTTTCTATGGCCCCTTGTGGTTCGTTTTCATTGCCCTGACTTTTTTCGTCGTGCAGTTTTTTTCCGAACGCAAATACCCCATCGGTTTTTTCAATCCCCCGACGCCGGTCTATTTTTTTTCCTTTACCATGCTGGTCGTTTCGGTTTTGATCTATACCAATTACGATTACTACCATGATTTTTTCCAGGCCGCGGCCCGGGACAAATTCATCAAAATCCTGCTGCTGAATTTCCTGCTGCTCATCCTGGGCCTGGTTTTCATTTTCAGCAAATCCCGGCGCCGGAAATGGCTCCAGATCCTTTTCCTACTGCTGCTGCTTGCCGACGGCATGGCTGCCTATGCCCTGCTCATGCAAAAAGTCATTCCACTCCCCTCCGCTTTCAAGTATACCGCGCCGGCCATCAATCCGCCGCGCCAGATCAATATGGTGATCATGGAAGGGCTCTCGCTCAATTACCTGCTCAGCAGCTCCCAGGATCAAAACCTGCTGAATTTGAACTGGATCAAGGAAAACGGGGTGATCGGACCCTTGAAGACCCACGAACCCAACATGGACCTGTCCCTGTTCAACACCCTGCTGTCCGGAGAACTTCCGGCCGCCGCCGCCGCCCATTCCGCGTTCAAGTTCCAGTTCCGTGACCTGCCGCTGGAGTTTGATATTTTCCCGAGATATATTTTTTTTCGGAATTCGGCCAAACTGGCTGTAATCGATTTTTATAAAAATCCGGGAGCAGCCCCGACCGACCGCATCAAGGAGTGCTATGAGCGGAACGGCTTCAAGACCTTCACCATGCTCTCCCCTCCGGGCTGGCCGGTTTATGCCAAAAAAAATCTGAAAAAAAACAACAACTTCGTGCAGTTTTTTTCAGCTACCCTGGAAAGTAAGGATAAAAAACTGGATATTTTGAAAAAGACATTTTTTTACGACGATTTCATCCGTAAGCAGATCCCCGAACTGAAAACCAGGGATTTTCGTTACTCACTGGTTCATCTCACCGGCCTGGAGAACGTGAACGCCCATTTTTATCATTACGCGCATCCCGAAAATTTCGGCAACCTCATCGATAGGGAAAACAGCCAGAAATACGGCTGGATACTGGAAAAATATTACGAATATTACGATGCGGTCATAGGCAAGATCATCGGTTCCATGGGCGACAATGAATTGCTGGTGGTGCTGAATTTCCACGAGATCGTCCCCATGTCGGTTTGGCGACGCATCCTGGTCAATTACATCGGCCGCCGCGATGTGTTTGTCTACAAGCCCTTGAATACGCCGGGAGCTTTTCTGATGTATGAAAAATCGGCTTTGAAGAAAGGTCTGTTCTTGGAAACCGTGCGCCTGGCCGATCTGTTCCCAACCCTGCTGTATTATGCGGGTTTTCCCCTGTCCAGGGGCCTGCAGGGCGAAGTGGTCCGGGATATTTTCAGCGACGCCTTCCTGGCCGAGAACCCGGTTTATTTCGCCACCGATTGATCCTTGTCGCCATTCCTCGGCCTCTTGTGCAAACGTGATTTATTTTCTATAATTCAAGCGGGAATTCATAAGGAGTCAAGATGAAAATATTGATCGTCGGTTCCGGCGGCCGGGAGCATGCCCTGGTATGGAAAATTTCCCAGTCCAAGCGGGTGACCAAGATCTTTGCTGCCCCAGGCAATCCCGGCATGAAGCAGCTGGCCGATCTCGTTGATATCAAGCCGGCCAGCATCATCGAACTGGCCGATTTCGCCCAGGAACAGAAGATCGACCTGACCGTTGTCGGCCCTGAGCAGCCGCTGGGTTTGGGCATTGTCGATGAATTCAACAGCCGCAACCTGAAGATCTTCGGCCCGACCCAGAAAGCGGCTATGATCGAGACCTCCAAGTCCTTTGCTAAGGATTTCATGCGCAAGAACAATATTCCGACAGCGGACTTCAAGGTCATCAATTCCGCCGCCGTAGCGCTTGAATATTTCCAAAAAGCCAAGTTCCCGCTGGTGATCAAGGCCGACGGTCTGGCATCCGGCAAGGGAGTTTTTATTTGCCAAAAAAAGGACGAAGCCAATGAGGCCATCAAAGAGGTCATGCTGGAAGGAAAATTCGGCCAATCCGGGGAACGGGTGGTGATCGAGGAATTCCTCAGCGGCCAGGAAATGACGTTCATGGCCGTTTGCGACGGCAAGCGCATCTTCCCACTGGCTACCTCCATGGATTACAAAAGAGCCCTGGAAGACGACAAGGGGCCCAACACCGGCGGCATGGGTGCCATTTCGCCGGCGCCACAGATCAACAAAGATCTTTTCAACCAGATTATGAAAACCATAATCCAACCGACAGTTTCCGGGTTGAAATTCGAGAACAAGGAATACAAGGGGCTTCTCTATGCCGGTTTGATGATCACCCGCGAAGGCCCCAAGGTCCTGGAATTCAACGCCCGCTTCGGCGATCCGGAAACCCAGGTGGTGCTGATGCGTTTGAAAAGTGACCTGGTAGACATATTGGAAGGATCGGCCGATGAAAACCTTTTTGACATCGTCGCCGATTGGGACGAAAATGTTTCCGGCTGCGTGGTCCTGGCCGCCAAGGGCTATCCGCAGAAGTATGCCAAGGGGCAGAAGATCCAGGGCCTGGAGCGGGCCAAGTCTCTGGGCGTGGAAGTTTTTCACGCCGGCACGGCCGCGGGCAAGGACGGTCCGGTCAGCGCCGGCGGCCGGGTGCTGAACGTCTGCGCCGCGGCTGTGTCCTTGAAGGAAGCCATGGACAAGATCTATGACGGCATCTCGTTCATTACTTTTGATGACATGACCTTCCGCCGCGATATCGGCTGGAGCCGCAAATGAAAGCCAAAATAGCTTATATCCTGGGTTCCGATTCGGATTTTCCCCAGGTGGAAAAGGGCATCTCCCTGCTGGCCGCCCATGATCCGGTTTTAAAGGAAAAACTGCAGGCCTACCGCGCCGAACAGCGGGAAAAAGTGCTGGAAAAGAGTCGAGAACTGAAGGACAAGCTGGACCGGGGATGAAGTTCGTCGTCGACAGTTTCGGCTGCCGCAGCAACCAGGCCGAGATCCAGGAATGGATAATTGAACTGGAAAAACTCGGTTATGAATTGACCACGTCGCCCGCCCAGGCCGCTTTCGGGATATTGAACACCTGTAGTGTCACCGAAAAAGCCGAAAAGGACGTACGGCGCTTTGTCAGCAAGGCCTATCACAACACCCGCATCAAGTGGCTCATCGCCGGCTGCACGGTCAGCCAGGACAAGACGGTGCTGAGCCACAAATACAAGAATTATTTTTTTTTTGACAACCAGGAAAAGAAGCGCCTGGTCCAGGCCGTTTGCGAACTTTTTCCCATTGACAGCCGCATGATCTTCCATTCTTCTTTCCGTTCCCGGGTTTTTTTAAAGATCCAGGACGGCTGCAATTTCCGCTGCGCTTTTTGCATCGTGCCGTCCCTGCGTGGCAAAGCCCAGAGCCTGGCGAAAAAGGACATCACGGCCAAGGTCCGGCACTATGCGGCGCTGGGCTACCACGAGGTGGTGCTGACCGGTATCAACCTGTCGTCTTACGGTTACGATGTCTTCCCCCGCGAAACCCTGCTGGGCATGATCGAAGAGATCCAGCACGTCCGCGGTATCGAGATCGTCCGCCTGAGTTCCCTGGACCCGCGCTTCATCAAGTACAGTTTCGTCAAGGAGTTGAGCGGTTTTTCAAAGGTCGCCGACAGCTTTCACTTTTCCTTTCAAAGCGGCAGCGATGCGATCATCCGTCGCATGAACCGCGGTGGCAAATGCGCCGATTACCTGAAGATCCTGGCCCATTTCCGCAAATTTTTCCCTGAAGCCAACCTGGGGGCCGATTTCATTGTCGGCTTTCCCGGCGAAAGCGAAAGGGAATTCCAGGAAACCGTGAAGTTCATCCAGGCCTCGCCGCTGAATTACCTGCACGTGTTTCCCTTTTCGCCGCGCCGCGGCACCAAGGCCGCCATCCTGGAACCCCTGCCTGCAGAAATGGTCAGGGCGCGGGCGCTGGAATTGAAGGAACTGGGCATCCAGATGAAGCTGGATTACCGCGACCGCTGCCGCGGCAAGGTTTTTACCGGCATCCTGATCGAGGAAAACCCCAATTACGCACTGGTGATCACGCGCAATTTCCTGTCGGTGCGCATCCCGCCGGTGCGGGGCTACAAAAAGAAGAAACTGTCGGTGCGCATCGAGCGCGTGGTCAACGAGAACCTCTGCGAGGGAAAAATTGCGTAAAAAAAGCCCTAGGCTCCTTCTAAAAAGTAGATCGGTTTAGCGCAAAATGCCACATTGGCCTGATGAAAATCTTTTTTCCATCCCGTTCCAGGTCGGCATGTTCGTTATTGGTCAGAATAAAGCCTTGCTTAAGTTTGTAAGCAGACATGGCGCCTAGCAACCCCTTTATTTCCCGTTCGGCTGTTATCTGCTTCTCGACGGACCAGCATACCTGAAAACAATGCGATACTGCACGGCCGGTCATTATGACAAAATCGCATTCAGTTTTATCCGCATGGTAGTAGATATCGTCAAAATGCCTGCGTAGTTCCATATATGCGATATTTTCCAGAATACGGCCTCTGTCTTCCGAGGAAGAAAAACGTACTGCATTTAATAGTCCGTGGTCTATAGCATACAGTTTTCGCGACGAACGGAGTTGGCGGGTCACTTTGTGATCAAATTTACAAACATCAAATAGCAAGAAAACGTCCTTCGCATACCCCAGATACTTGATAAGGGTGTTTTTGCTCAAGCTATACCCCAAGCCCTTCATCTCTTTCTCCGAATTGCTGATCGATGAAAGCGAAGCAAAACGGGTTATCTGTATTTTTAGGAAATCTTCAAACTGGCGCACATTGTTGATTTTGAACCGTTCGACCATATCCCGGGCGAACATGGCGCGGTAATACTGCTGCAGCGTGTCCCGGTATTCTTTATGGTCTGCTATTTCCGGAAACCCACCCTTAAGGAAATATTCATTGAAATAGCGCTTTATGCTATTGCGTTGTGGCGAATAAAGCAATTTTTCGGAGAATTCCACTGCATGTCCGCGGGCGCGGAGAAATTCCGCAAATGAATACGGAAAAATTATGATGGTCGATCCCCTTCCCCGCAATTCCGTGGCGATTTCGGAACTGAGCATTTTTGATGATGATCCGGTTAAAACGATGGTTATGTCCAGGTTCTGGTCAACCGTTCTGCGGACCCATTTGGACCAATGGGGGACATTATGCACTTCATCAATAAAACAATAGAATGGTTTCCCGGCTTCGCGCTTGTACAACTCAGCGTGGAGGTCAAGAAGGTACGTCAACTCGCTGCCATCAAGAGGTACCAAGCGCTCGTCTTCGAAATTCATGTAAATGATGTTTTCGCGCGGCAGCCCATGCTTCAACAAATCAGCGATTATTTCAAAGCATACGTATGTCTTTCCGGCGCGGCGCGGTCCAATGATGGACACTATCCTTTTTTTCTCCAGCGCCAAACGACCCATGTTGCGCGGGATGAGAGGCGGAAGTTTGAATTCATGCCATTCAACCAGAGAGCGCTTCAGTTTTTCTGATACCGTTATTGTATTATACATGATACAATTATAAAGCAATTATGTATTATTGACAATACAAGCAATGTTTTCATGATTGTATTGTATTTCATTTAAATGGTTTGTCAAGCCATCTACGCAAAATAGAATACAATTCGATTTTTTTGTCAAAACAATAAACTTATTTACTAATTCTGTTCTGAACTATCTTAACTATTTTTTATTTACTTTGCTAATTTGGAAATATTGTAAATATTTATAAAATTGAAGGGAGTATCACAAAAAATCAAATTGCCGATAATATGCCGATAATGTATAATTAAAAAGTAAAAAAATGAACGTTACTAAAATATTACTATTTACCCGGAAAGGCTTTTTTATCAATGATATTCAGTTTTGCGAGGGAAAAATTGCTTAGGAAAAAGGCGTTGGTCTTGCTGGTTGTATTCATGGCCGGGCAGATGCTGTTCGCGGCTGAAGACGTAAAACCTGAATCCGACCGCTTGCGCAAGGCCTTGGAAAAATCTTTACTCTTCCCCGGCTTGGGACAGCTGGCCGAAAAGCAATACGTCAAGGCCGCGCTTTTCGCCTCGGCCGAAATATTCTGCCTGGCCCAGGTTGTCATCCATATAGGCAAGGGTAGCGCGGCCTATCGCAATTACCGCGATGCCAAGGATACGACCGCGGCTGTGGAGTGGCGCCTGCAGACCGAAAAATATGACCGGCGGCGCAACAGCGCCATATTGGCCGGGGCCGGCGTCTGGGTTTTGAACATGATCGACATCTTTGTTTTCGCCAAGAAAAAGTATGGCCGGAAGGCGGCCGTGGCTTTTCATCCTTATTATAACCATGAAAACCAAGCATTCGGCGCTGGCATTCGTTATTGTTTTTAGCCTTTTTTTTCTGGCCGCGTGTGGCGACCGGCTTTTCGACAACCCCAACGACCCCGAAGCCGAAACCCTAGCCTATGAGATCCTCTCCACCCTGCAGGTCGATGGCATCGTTCCGGTCGATCTGACCTTCAGCGGCGATGCCCTTTGGGTGGTCGATTCGCTGTCGCGGGTCCTGGCCCTGAACTACAACTCCGGGGCCTTGATCAGGGAACTGGATTTCCCGCAGTCGGCAGCGGGAATCGCCTACGACGGCAAAGACCTTTGGCTGAGCGTCAAAAATTCTTCCCAATTGGTGCAGGTGAACATCGTCACCGGCACGCTGATCCGCGTGCTCAACCTGCTGCGCGGCAGTCTTGGCTGCCTGGATTTTGCCGCGGGACGCCTCTACGTGGCCGACCGCCAGTCCAACGCCATTTTGGTCGTCGATCCGGTGAGCGGAACAATCGAGCGTTCCATTCCCCAACCCGGGTTCGCCATCGATGGCATCAGCCATGACGGCACAAACTTGTGGACCATCGATGCTACGCAAACGAAGTTTTTCCGTCTGGATGAAAACGGCGCCCTGGTCAACCTCTATCAGACGCCTTCCCGCCAGGCGGCCGGGCTGGCTTATGCGGAGGGGATCTTCTGGTGTGGCGATAGGGCGGGCAATATCTATAAAATAAGGTTTCAATGAACAAAGCCCTTTTTTCGCTCCTGGGGGCTCTGGCCCTTTGCCTCCCGGCCAAGCAATTGCTGGAGATCAAGGGCGATTATCTGCTCTACAGTTATGACTTCAATTACGTGTACGGCCGGGGAAACATCCAGATCAAGTGCAAGGAATGGAGCATTCAAGCCGAGACCGTGGAAATCGATATGGCCGGCCGCATCGCCCTGGCCAGCCGGAATTGCCGGGTGGAGGCGGGCAAGCAGAAATATACGGCCGACATGCTAGAGATCGACCTGGAAAGCCTGAGCCTGAAATTCACCACTTTCCAGGAGCGCATCCTTGCCTGGACCTTGCCGGGCCAGAAAAACGCCGCGGCCGGCGAGAATGCCGTTGTTAAAAAAATCACCCTCAGGGATCATGAAGCGTTGAAAAAATCGTTGGTGTATTTTTTGAACCAACGCATCGTCATCACCCAGAGTTTCCGGGTGTACGGCTACCAGACCACCGTGTTCATCGAAGGCATCCAGTCGCTGGCGTTCAAGAAATTCAAGCTTGACCAGGGGGCCGACGAAACGAACATCGAGGGGGCCGGCATCGACAAGATCTGGTATTACCCGTCGGAAGGGTTGGTGATCAACAGCCACATGAATCTGGAAAAAAAGATTAAAAACGGAGCGGCAAAAACCGCCAACACCCTGGACTTCAAATACGACATCCTGAACAGGATCGCGACCGGCTCCCGGGGGAAAATATATTTCATTTCGCTCAATTCGCTTGACCTGAGCAAAAAAAACGATTTGTCCTTGAATGTCAATTTCCTGACCGACAACCTGTTCAACTCCCGGTTGGCTTTCAAAACCCAATGGACCCCTCAATTTTCCAGCGAATGGGCGGCCGAATACAGCCGCACCGCCGCCGAACAGGAAGAGCTGTGGCTGCGCCTGGGCTCCAACCTGCAAAACCGCATGCTGGGCAACCTGGCCCTGAACCTCTCCTATGAAAAGGAGAAGCAGTATATAGCCGAGATTTCTCTGCAGAACCAGGTTTTGAAAAACATCAATCTTTCGCTGCAGCATGCCCGTTCACGCCTTCGTTATGGTCAGGACTCATACAACCGCCTGCTCAGTTCGTCGTTTTTCCTGGCTTATACCCACCGCCTGTTCAACATGGCCGCGGACTATTCTTTCCACAAAGACCTTTTACAGAACCAGAGCCAGGGCACGCCGCGCTTCACCCTGAATGTGAGCCCTTTCCGGCTTTATCACAACCTGCTGCAGGTGAACCTGGTCTCCAGCTTCATGGTCAACCAGCTGGAATTGGCCGGCACGCGGGACAACCAGAGCAAAGCGAATCTGGGGTTGAACCTGCAGAGTGAAAGGATCCAGTTGGGGCACGGGCCGGCCTTCACAATAGCCCTGGCCGCTGAGCAGCTGCTGGATCAGGAGCGTTTGAATGACTTCACATCGCTGGGTTGTGTTTTCAAATGCAGCCAAAACATTGCCGATTTCGCCGATCTTGATTTTTTATACAACTATCATACCCGGCGTCAGACCGAAAAATGGTTCATCCGCGGCAGCACCTCCCAGGACTGGTCGGTACTACTGAGGCTCAAAGAAGGCCAACGCCGCGTCAAGGGCTGGATGTCTCTCTCCTACGACACCAAGACCGGAAATTTTACCAGCGGTTATCTCGATTGCGCCGTTACCCTGATCAAGAACTGGGAGTTCCAGACCCAGTTGAATTATGATTTTTTGTTCAAAAATTTCAATTATGATTTCTATCTGATCCGTCGCGCCGGCCGCATCATGGTCCGGGCGTCGTACCGCTCGCTTTCCCGCCAATTCCTTCTGGAATTGCTTCCCCAATAACCGCCGGGGATCATCTCCGGCCGGGATTTTCAGTTGACAGCCGGCCTGGCCTCTGCTACATTGGACTTTCCCCTCCGCTTGCGGATGGCGGCGGATCAAAAGGCTTGAAAATGGATTTGCTGATAGTTCTATTCCTTGCATTGGGCCTCAGTGTAGCCACGGGCTTGAAGATATTGCTGGAACACCTGCGTGGAGGTTGAACCTGAAAAAGAAGAATATACGTCAGCGGCCTTTTTCCAACCTGAAGTCAATCCTGCGCGCCTTGCGTTACCGCAACTACCGCCTCTATTTCGGCGGTCAGGGCATTTCACTGACCGGCTCCTGGATGCAACAGGTGGCCATGGGCTGGCTGGTTTACCGCCTGACCGGATCGGCTTTTTACCTCGGCCTGGTGGCTTTTTTCGCCCAGATGCCCGTTTTTTTCATGTCGCCCCTGGCCGGCGTCCTGGCCGACCGCTGGAACCGCATGTACATCATGCTGGTGGCCCAGTTCCTGGCCATGACCCAGGCGTTCGTCCTGGCCGCTCTGATGTTCAGCAAGGCCCTCGTTCCCTGGCATCTGCTGCCTTTGGCCTTTTTCCTGGGTTTGGCCAACGCCCTGGATGCGCCGGCCCGCCATTCTTTCATCGTGCAGGTTGTCGAAAAAAAGGAAGATCTTGGCAATGCCATTGCCTTGAACTCGGCCATGTTCAACGGGGCCCGCCTGGTCGGTCCACCCGTGGCCGGAATCCTGATCGCCCTGACCGGCGAGGGAATCTGCTTCCTGCTCAACGGCATCAGTTACCTGGCGGTGATCTTCGCCCTGCTGGCCATGAGATTCGAATCCAAAAAAACGATCGCCGGCAAACTGCATTTTTGGTCGCAGCTGCGGGAGGGCTTTGCCTACACTTTCGGTTTGCAGCCTATGCGCCTGATCATCGCCCTCATTGCCTGGGTCAGCCTGGTCGGGTTGTCATACCTGACCCTGATGCCGGTTTTCGTGAGCAAGGCTTTGAACGGCGGCCCGCATAGTTTGGGATTTCTAATGGGCGCGGCCGGACTCGGGGCGCTGCTGGGAGCCTTGGCCCTGGCCTCGCGTCCCAACACCCGCGGCCTTGAAAAAATCATGGTGGGCGGATCGGTTGTTTTCAGCCTGGGCCTGGTCGGCCTCTCCCTGGCGCGGGTTTTCTGGCAGGCCATGCCGCTGCTTTTCCTGGGCGGGGTGGGGATGATGGTGCAAATGGCATCGGCCAACACCTACCTGCAGCATGTGGTCAGCGACGACAAGCGGGCCCGGGTGATGAGCATCTACATCATGGCCTTCATGGGCGCCACGCCCATCGGCAGTTTCCTATACGGCACGCTGGCCAGCGGCGTTGGTGTGCGGCTGGCGCTGGCCTGCGGCGGCGTGCTGTCCCTGGCCGGCACCCTGGTATTCGCCCGGAAATTCCTGCCCTTGCGGGGCAGGCTGGATACGCCCGCATAGTTGTCTGAATAATTCCACCGATATCTCGGAACGCATGTATGCGTTCCCTACCGAAAAGGAATCTCTATGAATTCAATTAAAAATGAGTTCTTCTTTAGAGATTCTCCGCAGTAGGGAACGCAGATCTGCGTTCCCGGATTTCGGTAGCATATTAAATGGATTCGAACCAATGGAACGCACATGTGCGTTCCCTACAAGAAGTTATCTCTTACTTGAATAATTTCTCGAAATTTTCATTATCTGTCGGCCATTGAATTGGATTGTCTACAATATAACGACGAGTTTGATCTAATTCTTTCTGATGATTGATAATATGGTCGTAAAATGATTTTTGCCAGGCGAAATATTCGCTCGCTTGATCCTGGTTGATTTTTCGAGTGACTGAAGATTTAAAAGCCTGGATAATTTTTGATAAATACATTTTACTCCGGTCTGATACTCGGTCGCTGAATCGGGAAGGCATATTCGGATCTCCGGCTTTTTGAAAAATCACAATAATTCCATGAACATGATCGGGCATGATCACGAATTCGTCCAATCTTACATCAGGAAAATGATTGGGTATTTCCAGCCAACATCTTTCTGCAATTTTACCCATCTGTGACATTTCGATATTTCCATCGGCGATTTTCCCAAAAGAATTTAATTCCATATTTTTTAAACAAATGGTGACGAAATAGCATCCGCGACCAGAATAATCATATCTGGGCATGCGATTCGGTTTGCGTTGACGGATCGGTGGTTTCATATAATTGAATTATGCAGGGTCGAATTGAGAAACGCAATTGAAATTCATTCGAAATCTTTAAATAAGATATATTGGAGATTCAATTGTAGGGAACGCAGATCTGCGTCTCCGGAATTCGGCAGGAAATGAAATTGTTTTTCGAGGCGATGGAACGCACATGTGCGTTCCTTACCGAAGCGAGATCACAATGCATTCAATCAAAATGTGTTTTTCTTTAGAGATCCTGCGTTCCCGTATTTCGGTTGGCTAGTAAATGATTCGAACCAATGGAACGCACATGTGCGTTCCCTACAGAGGATTAACTCTGGTCTCTGGAAATGGGATTGTGGCCTCTATTCGGTTAATTAACCTTTCTTTTAGTTCTTCAGGAGTTTTCCAAAAAATACAATTATATTGTCTGGTGTCAAAATGAATTTTATCTTTGTGATCATCTCGACATGTCCATATTACCGGAATCCCCAATCCTAATGAAAATCCGGCTTCGAAATAAACCCCTTGGCGATGCTCTGTTAGGTCTGCGACAAGCAATGCACTTTTCCTTATATCTGCGATGATTTTGTCATCAATTCTTTCATTGTGTTCTGTTTTATCCATTCGGATTGGATTGAATCCAGTTTGCTTTAGAGCAGGTTTGAACGCCTTTTCCCAAATCTCATTTAAACTTGAATCAAACCACATGGCAACAAAAGCTTGTTTTGAAAGTTTAATGATTTTTTTTAGTTCAGAAACTCGCTGCCATCCGATAGGTATTGTCAGTCTGTATTCGTTAGATTGATGCCTTTCAATAAATTTTAAATCCACAGCCTTTGTTAAATAATATAAAAACTCGTTTTGGTTTTTTGCATAGGCTATTGGATAATCGTTTGTAGATATTTGGATAAATGAATCATGAGCTTTGTTTGTAGATTTATTAAATATATACAAAATGATTTTATCAATTGCTTCTAACGGATCTTCTTGAATTCTTGCTGATTCAATTAAACTGTCTATTTTAGAAGTTGAGATTTCAATTGGATTTCTGGAAGATGGTTGGTTTCTGATGATTCCAGATAAAATGTATTTATTATTTTGAATTTCTGAGTTTGTTTTTAACCAACTCTCGGTTTCTTCTGTGGCTATATAAGTTCCGCAAATTTCACAAATTATTTCAGATTTTTGAAAACCTGTGACTTTACTTTTTGATATCTTTCCAATTAAGCAAATTGAGCATTTTTCCATTTTATCCTCGGATTAATAAATTTCTTATGAACATTTTTTAATTCTTTATTCTCTCAATCCAGATTTTATCATATGGAGCAATATGTATCCAAGGTAATCCCGAATAGTTCCTTCGCATTTAGTTACAATTAATTTTGATCCGATTGGATTTGAGAGTAGGGAACGCACATGTGCGTTCCATCTTTGTTTTGGCAAGAGACCTGATTTCGTAGGGAACGCAGATCTGCGTTCCCTTCCTTTGGTTTATCCTTTTTATTGGCGCGCCGTTTGGCAGACGCCGGGAAATGCGGTAAAATAGCCCCATGAACAAAGGCGCGCTGGTGTTGTTTTCCGGGGGCATCGATTCGACCACGGCCCTTTACTGGGCACGCGGCGCCTTCGCTCCCCTGCGGGCCCTGATCGTAGATTACGGCCAGCAGCATCGCATCGAGGTTGAAATGGCGAAAAAGATCGCCGCCGGCCTGGCAATCGCTTATGATGTCGTGACGCTGCCCCTGGAAAACCTGCTGAGTTCGGCTTTGCTCGCCGACGGCCGCTCCATTCCCGAATCCCTGGCCGCGGTCCGGCAAGAACCCGGTGTGCCGTCGACATACGTCCCTTTCCGCAACGGCATTTTTCTGGCCCTGGCCGCCGCCTGCGCCGAATCACATGCCAGCCGCAACCTGGTCACCGGTTTCAACGCCATTGATAGCCCCGATTACCCGGACACCACGGTTCAGTTCAGCCGGAAAATGGAGGCGGCCATCAACCAGGGCACTGCAACCTGCAAGAACGGGGCAAAATTCAAGGTACACACGCCGCTAATCACCTTAAGTAAAAAAGAGATCATCGCTATGGGATTTGAGTTGGGCGCCGATTACGCGCATTCGATCTCCTGCTACCGCGGCGCCGAGCTTCCCTGCGGCCGCTGCCCAGCCTGTGACATCCGGGCCCGGGCTTTTACCGATCTGGGGCGGCAAGACCCCTTGCTGGCGCGCCTGCAAAAGGAGGGAAAAACATGAGCTGGGACCTGGTGGTCAGACAGAAATTTTCCGCGGCCCATTTCCTGGAGCATTACCAAGGCAAGTGCGAGAAAATGCACGGCCATACCTTCGAGATGGAGGTCAATTTTCGGACTCGTGAACTCGACCATTCCGGCATATCCGTCGATTTTAGCGAGATCAAGGAATACCTGCGCGGCCTGGTCCCGGATCACAAAGTGCTTAACGAGGTCTACGATTTTTCCCCTTCGGCCGAAAACCTGGCCAGATATTTTTTCGAGCAGATCAAGTTGAAATACCCGGTTATTAAGGTAATGGTTTGGGAATCTGACGATGCCGGGGCCGCTTATGCCGAAGATCAATGAGATTTTCTGGTCGGCCCAGGGTGAGGGCCTGAACAGCGGTGTTTCCTCGATATTCATCCGCATGGCCGGCTGTTCCCTGCGCTGCCCCTATTGCGATAGCCGCGGCGCCTGGCGGCAAGGCAGGGAAATGTCTTCAGCTGAGATCGCGGCGGCTGTGTCTGCTCTGCAAGCCGCCTGCCCGGGGTCGCGCCTGGTGATTAGCGGCGGTGAACCCCTGGAACAGGATTTAAAAGAACTGGTAAAGGTTTTGCGCTGCAAGCAATATTTTGTAGCCGTGGAAACCAACGGCCTGCATTTTCAGGACCTGCCGTTCGACTGGTGGACGATCTCACCCAAGGATGTCGCCGCCTACCGGGTGCATCCGCGGCTTTGGGCGCGGATCAACGAGATCAAGCTGCTGGTCACTCCGGCCCTGGACATGACGGTATTGAAAAAAATTCGCGAGCAAAGCCAAGCGCCGATCATCCTCCAGCCCGAATGGAGCGCCCGGCGCAAATTCCGTCTCTCGTTCGATCTTTTCAAGGCCTGCGCGCACGGCGGTATCGCCGATGTCCGGTTGGGGCTGCAACTTCATCGGGTTTACCGAATTTCCTAATTAGGACTCAAAAAAATAATTCCGATTTTTTCTATTGCATTTGTGCTTTTTTTGTTTTATAATGCATTTGATAGAGTTGGTGAATGTATCAAGTTTTAGAAATTTTGTTGGTTTGCCGAAAATCCCCGCAAGAGATGGATAAAACCTCACGACATCGCTGAAGTAGAGATTTCCATATTTTTAGGGTTTGGAAAACCGGATGAAATTTTAAGCTGAGTGTTCACAAATTAAAAAACTCATATCGGAGGATTTTATGAACATTTACGTCGGTAACTTACCCTGGGAGATCCAGGAAGAAGATTTACGCAAGGCTTTTGAGGAATTCGGCCAGGTGGCTTCAGCGACCATCATCAAAGACAAGTTTACCAATAAACCGAGAGGTTTTGGTTTTGTCGAAATGCCCGAAAAGGCAGAAGCAGAAGCGGGCATCAAAGCTCTGAACGGCAAGGAACTGAAGGGCCGGCCCATGAAAGTGAACGAAGCCAAGCCGAAAACCGAAGGCGGCAGCCGCGAACGCGACCGCTTCGGCGGCAACCGCTGGTAAGCTCGAGCTTACCTGCTGTTTTAATCACAGACTAAACAGGTAACCGAAAATTAAGGGGATGGTCCCTCGGGGCCTTCCCCTTTTTTTTTATTCTTTTTTAGAACTGCCGCCGGCCTGGCCGGCCTGGGCCAGGGTGAAGCCCAATTTGCGGGTCAGGTACAGGCTGAGGAAGAACAGGACCATGGAGCCGCTGCGGTTGACGAAATGGACCAGCGATAACAGCCAGGCGTTGCGCGGCAACCAGGCATAGGCGTCGTGGTACATGGAAAGAATATTGCGGATCATGTTGTTTTTACAGGTTGCCGCAGGGGAGGCGAAAAGGGCAGTAGCTGCAGACCGTTTCGTCGCTGCTGTTAGGCATGAAGAAGTCCCGGGAGTACAGATCGTTCAGGATCTTTCCCAAGTCGGCGCGGAACGTTTCCATGACGGCCGTTTTTTCTTCGGTGTTCATCGCTTCCTTGTTCCTGGTGAACAGGGGACGGAAGAAATCTTTCCTGTTGCGCAGCAGGACATAGGCACCATCGAGCCTATCCCAGGTTTTGCCTTCGTCAGAGGCCAGGAGCAGCAGATAGACCAGTATTTGCATGCCCTGGTACTTTTTTCGGAAAGCAGCCAGCGCCTGTAGGTATTCGCCCTCATTGCCGCTGACCAGGCCTTCTCCGGAAAAAGGGACATTCTGCATATTGTCCGGAGCAAGCTTGACGCTACCCGTCTTGTAGTCGATGATGCGCGTTATCTCCCCTTGGACCTCGCGGCGGTCAATCTGGCCGATGAAGCGGGCCGGGGCCTGCCGTCCGGAGACCAGAATCTCCCCATGCAGCTCTTTTTCATGAGCTTCCACCCGGATTCCCGCTGCGGCAATCCGCTCCCGGTCTTCGTGAATGAATTGGCGCAGCTGTTCCCCCAGGGTCCAGGCGCGGATCCTTTCCAGCCCCTGCTCGGGATCGAAATTGAATTTGCGGAAGGCCGCGAACAGGAATTTTTCCAGGGCGCCGTCCAGGAACGCGGGCGCCGCCGCAGCTAAGGCGGCGCTGCTGGGATAATTTTTGTAAAAACCGCCCAGTGCCTCGTGGGCGATTTTACCGATCAAGCTCACTTCGGTCTCGGCGGCGACCTCTTCCCTTTCCTTCAAGCAAAGGATCTTGCGGAAATAAAATTGCAGAGGGCAGCGCACATAGGTTTCCAGAGAGGAAGGCGAGAGGACCAGTGACTCCAACTTCTCCCGGATGACCTTGCTTTTGAACACCTTCTTGAGTTCACTTGCCTGAATGGAAAAAGGCAGGAGTTGGGGCGTCGATTCAGGAACGCCGCCGCTCCGTTTTTCGACCTCGTAGGCGATGCGCTCGATGAAGCGGCTGCGCTCGCACTCCTTGCCTCCCTCGTCTTTTCGCGGGTAGAGGATGTGGATATGGTTGGCGGCCCCCAGCAGGGAGAAGAAGTTGAAGGCATAGATATTTTCCCAGTCGCCGTGGTCGCGGATCTTGAAAATTGACCGGATGTCGGCTGGAAGAATGGGGTCGTATTTCTTGGTTCCCGGCAGCACCCCTTCCACGGCGTCGAGGACGATGATCTCGTCGAAGGATAAGCCGCGGAATTCGAGGGGCCCCATCACCTGGACCCCTTTGAGCGGCGTCCCTTCGAAGGCGATCGTACGGCCGCGGAAATGGCTGCGCACCAGGGCGGCCATGCCGGCCGTGTCGGCGGCAACGAATGCTTCTTTACGGGCCGCTACGAAATCCTCCAGTTCTGCTAAGGCCTTCAGCGCGGCGGCGGCATATTCGTTCAAGAAAAGGTGGGTTTTGCTGTTGCTTTCGCTGCTTACGCTCTCCAGGGCCCGGCGCAGGAAGGCGAGTTGGGCTGAGATATCCTTGATCCACGGTGGGATGAACCGCTGGTGCAGAGCATCGACATGGGCCTTGATAGCGGCTGCCAGCTCCCCTTCATCCAGCGATTTCCCAATCGCGGCGGCGAGTTTCTCTTCCAGGTCGCGCACGGTAAAGCGGGTCAAGTTCTGGCCGCTGATGATGTCTTCCAGGATGTGGATACCCCTTTTCAGTGGTTCAAGACCGCTTTTTTCCCCGGAGATCTTTACATAGGGGTGGCGAATCAGCTGGAGATAGTCGCCGGCTTCGATCGCGCCGTCGCGACTGTTTTCCAAAATGTCCAGCAAAGAGTCGATCAGCTGCATGATGGGCGTCCGTTCCAGCGGGTAACCGAGGGTGATGTTGAAGGGTAGGGGGTCTTTTTCCTGGTCGAAACGCGAAACCGCTCCCTGAATAAAAGGGATAAGGGTGGGGGCCGAAGGGAGGAGGACGGCGACTTTTCGCAAGCCCGTCTCGTCGCGGCCGCGACAGATCTTCTCTAATATACGAAAAACATGGAAGGCCTCGCTCTCAACGCCGTCGCAGGGGTGGATGGACACCCGGCCGGCCAGGTCGTTCCATCCTCGGGAGGGGAAGTCGAGGGGCGGCTTTTCCAGGCCCAGATCGCGGATGGTCTTGTCCTGGAGGGAAAACGGGGAATTGGGGTCGGCCAGCGCTTTCGGGTCGGTGCGCAGGATGAGCCGCGCCCCGTGTTCCTGCAAGAAAAAGCGGAATAGTTTTTTTTCGCAGGCGTTCATGGCATTGAAGCCGCTGAAGATCCAGTGCTGTAGCGGCGGCGTTCTTAGTTCCCTCATTTCAGCCAGGCGGGCCACGTCGTGGTATTCCATGCCCTTGGTAGTCTGTTGCTGGCGGCGCAAATCCTGCCGCAGGCGGTCCAGAAATTCGGGGATCTTCTGGATGAATTCCTTATAAGGATGGTGGTATTCCCCGAGTTTTGCGAATTCCGCGTAACTCTCCCAATCGATCCCTTCCGTCCTGCCGCCCTCGGTCAGGATCTCCTCCAGGGCAGCCAGGACCTCCCGTGCCCAGGGCTGGAAGGAGGGGAAATCGCCGATCTTTCGATTCCCGTACATCCCGTCCGGGAATACGGAGCGCGCGCTTTCATAGAGTGCGTGGGACGCTTCCAAGTCGTCCAGGACCTTGAAGCCGGGGAAATTGAGTTGGAAAAGCGACTCGAAAAATGTTTCGACCGGGTACATGACCGGGGGAAAGAAGTTGCCCTGCATCCTTGCGGACAATTCCTGGCGCAGGAAGAACCCGAAGCGCTTGCTGGGGAAAATGACAGCGACGGATGATAGGTCGCTGCTGTCACGGTATTCCAGTACCTCCCGGCAAGTCCGCTCGACCAGGTCTTCCTGCAGGCCTATCAGCTCGAGCATGGCACCTCCGCCACTTCGCTGCGGTCGATGTAAAGCAGCCGGCCGGAGCATTTTTTCCCGGGGAAGAGGGGGGCAACGGCGGCCAGATATTTCCGCATCTGGGAAACGTGGTCAGTGTTTTTTTCCTTCCCGGTCTTGAAATCGATGACCATGACCTCTTCAGGGCCGACCTGCAGGCGGTCGAGGCGCAGGAGATCGGGTTTCGGCCCGGAATTGTCGATCACCTCTTTTTCACTTGAAAATTTGCGGCCGCGGGTCAACAGCGGGAAAACAGCTTCGCTGCATAAAAACTCGCTGAGCGCGATGATGTCGGGTGTGGGCCATTGTTCGGCCTCGGCCATCTCTTGCACCCGGGCGGCCAACTGCCCGGGATCGGTGATGGCACCGAGGCGCGAGAGGAGGCCGTGGAAGCGATCGCCCCGTTCGCTTCCCCTACGGTCGCGCTGTTCCCCGACGCGGGTTTCTTTGAAAACTAGGTAATCGGCCTGCCAGGAACGGGTCATTACTTTTTTGGAAAAGACTGCTGCGGGCACTATTTCCTTTACCTGACTCTTCTCAGTTTCCTTAAGTTCGCCGCGGCTGAAAGGGCCATGCGGTTTTTTGTCGAACCAGCCCAGCAGTGGATGGCGGCAGACGACATCGCTCGCTTTTGCAATCCGCTTGACCAGCCCGCTTTTCTCCGCGGTCGGCGCCCCCGGCTTTGTGTTGACCGCGACTGGGACGAACAGGGCTTCCCTGGCCCGGGTAAAGGCCACGTAAAGGAGGTTGAGCAGGTCGATCGTTCCCTTGATGTTCTCCCTGCAGAGAATTCCCTTCAACTCATCCTGTATTTGGGCGATGGGATTCGTGATATGGAACGGTTTTCCATCGTCCCAGTGCAGGGCGCCAGGATTCATTTCAGCGCTTTCATTGATCGGGACGATAACGGCTGCAAATTCCAGCCCCTTGGACTGGTGCATGGTCAGGACGCGGACCCCAGGGGAGTTTTCGGGGATGGCTACGGCGGGGGACTCCTTTTTTTTAACCATTTTGTCCCAACTGTGGAGGAAGCCGGCGATGGAGTTGCCCTTCAGGAGCTCTGCAGTGTGCAAAGCGTCCCCAAGAGCCATGAAGAACGGCGTGTCGCCAGGAAAATGTTCATATACGCGAAACACCTGGCAGATATCGGAAAAAAGGTCGTAGGGCGGCAGGAAGCCCACGGCCTGGAAAAACGGTTCGATCAGACCTTGCCAAGCGGCAGGCAACTGCTCCTGGAAGCGCTTGTAGGCGGGGCCCGGGCAGTCGATGAAAATTTCCTCGGAAAAAGCAGCCGTTTCTTCGGGGAACCTTTTTTCAGCCTCGGCCTGGAATATCCCGCCGTTTACGAAGGCGTGGAAATTCAGATCGTCGGGGGGATAGTCCATGAATTTAAAAAAAGCGATGATCTCGTTGACCCTGGGATTGGAATCCAGCATCAGGGATTGGTCGGAAATGGTGGGAATCCTCTCCCGGCCGAGGTGGCGGACAATATCGCGAACCTGGACGTTCTTGCGCACCAGGACGGCGATGGCGGAATATTCGTATCCGTGCTCGCGCAGCCGGCCGATGATCGCCGTGATCTCTCCCAACTGCCGGCTGCTAACGGCAACGCCGCCCTCTCCCTCCTCCCCAACGCCCTCCGGCCCGTTGCCGGCGGCCGCCTGTCTCTCTTCGCTCAGCGACAACTCCACGTAGCCGCCCGCCCTTTCCCCGTCCTCGGGGAGGTCCTGCCGGGAGTCGGCGAAATTGGCGGCAAGCGCTTGCTGAAGATCGGTCTGCGCTGCGATCCGCGAGATCGATTCCGCTGCCCAGAACATATTGTTGAATTTGACGATCTCTTCTCGGCTGCGCCAATTCATGTCCAGGGTTTTTGAGAAATTTCCCGGCGACAGGTTGTTGATGGCAGGAATTTCCTCTTTCAGCGCCTCCTCCTCCATGAGCCCGGTATTGCCGCCGCGCCAGCGGTAGATGGCCTGCTTGCGGTCGCCGACGATGAAAAGCGAGCCCAGCTCCCGCCTGGACAGCACCTCGTCGATGAGCGGAGACAGGGCTTTGAACTGCAGGATCGACGTGTCCTGGAACTCGTCGAACAGGAAGTGGAGGAAGCGGTCAGACATTTTCAGATAGAGATAGGGGATGCCGGTCTTTCCCCATTCGTAGAAGCGCCCGGCCAGGGTCCGGCTAAATTCCTCGACGAACAGGGTATCCTTGTTTTCATTCCAGGCCCTGGTGAAATCGGGGAAAAACTCGCAGTAGGGTAGGGTCTTCAAGGTGCTGAGATCCAAGACCAGTGCCTGCAAGGGAGAACGCATCCGCCCGAAGGCGGTCCCCACTTCTTCAGCGAATTCATTGGGGACGTTATTTTGTTTCAGTAACTCGCCGGGATGAGATTTTATGAAAAATGACTTTTCGAGCAATTTTTCCAGTTTGAATAGATTGTCTTCCTTCCAGGGAAAAGCAGCCACGCTTTCCAGCAGCTTGCTGTTTACGACCCTGTTGTTGGCGTGCTCGCTCCTTTGGCTCAAAATATCAAGGAGATTTTCCAGATTTGTCTTGAAATCATCCCTGTGGGTGCAGAACAGGTTTTTCCGGTCTTGCCTGGATTCGCCTCCTAAGTTGATCCCCTCCCGCAGGTCAAGGTGGAAGAGCTTGATGAGTTTTTCGGCCAGCGCTTCGTCGGTTTTCCAGCCGGTGTAGGCATCGAACTTTTTGAAATCCCCCAGCGTTTGGGTGAGGCGCTGCCATTGGTTGTCGGCCATGTCGGCGAGCAGGGCGCGCGCCCGAGTCTCCAATTCGTCCCGGGCGTCGACGGCGATCTCGTAATCGGCGGGCAGGTCGAGGTCGGGGGAGATAGCCTTGACCATGGCGCTCATTAGTGAGTCGATGGTCGTGACGTTGAAGTCGTCGTAGCTGGCCAGGACCAGTTCGATAAGTTCGCCGCAAAGCTCGATGATCTTCTTGGGCGCCAGCTTGGTCTCGCCGGCCAGCCGCTCAAGGAATTCCTTGTCGGCCTTGACCAGCTTTTTACCCCCGGAACTGAGGGCGAAGCGCTTCAGCATCTCCACTATGCGCCCCTTCATCTCCTGGGCGGCCTTGACGGTGAAGGTGATGGCCAGGATAGAGCCCAGGAATTCTCTTTGTTGCCTCGGGTCCTTCGCTTTTTTGCTCGATCCTGCGAATGTCAGCAGCAGGCGGCCGAGATATTCCAGGGCCAGGCGGTAGGTTTTTCCCGAACCGGCCGAGGCTTCGAGTTTGAGTATGGAATGTTCCATTTGGATTTCTTTTTTCCGATTATAGCATAAACAACTCCCCGAGAACCGGCTGCGTATATTGATTTTAATTAATAAATAAAATATAATTATTTTATGGGAGAGGATGATAAAATTACAAAAACTGTTGAAGCTGTTGAAAGTTTGGTCAAGGCTGTCCCAGTATATAACGATGCAATTCAACCTGCTGCTAAGCAAATTGGAGAAGTCTTTGAAACACTTGCTAAAACAATTAAGGTTGTATTACTACCTTTAACCGCAATAGTTTGGGGATATGATAGAATTGGGGATTTTCTCCAGCAAAAACTTACTCAAAAGCTTGCAAATGTCCCACTTGACAGAATTAAGACACCAAGTTTTATTGTGGCTGGCCCAATTATTGAGGGTTTACAATTTGCTTCCGAGGAAGAAACATTAAGGGAACTTTATGCTAATTTGCTTGCGACTTCTATCGATTCAGAAACAGCAAAAAATGCGCCTCCCGGATTTGTTCAAATAATAAAAAATATGTCTCCGGATGAAGCGAGAATAATGAAATTTATAGCAACTGAGAAATCCCTACCCTTAATTGATATTTATATAAAAAACAAAATATCACATTCTTGGAATGCTGTTTATCGTAATTTCTCATTTATAGGAAGAGATTCAAAATGTGAAGTTTTAGAACTTGTTCCAAGCTATTTAAATAACCTGTGTAGATTAGGATTAACTGAAATTCCTATCGGAGACTATTTATCCGACCCTGAGAATCAAACAAAACAAAGAAGAAAATCACATATTTATTCTGAGCTAAAAAAAGATAAAGAGGTTGTTGAGCTTATAAAGGATACTGCTTTTAAAAAAGATTCTTTTGTTGATATTAAAGATAAAGTAATTGATTTAACTGATTTTGGTCGGCAGTTTTGCTCGGCTTGTGTAATTGATAAGAATCTTCAAGGAAAAGATTAGTAATTATTTCCAAGCCACAAAAAAAGGGATTGGAAACGGAAGAGAAAAACGAATATAATAGTATCCATAAGTATAAGTATTCAAACAGAATTATATGGTGAAAAGGGTACGGCAAATGTTAGAATTAACGACCATTATAGACCAACAACTAATACAACCGCCGCAGTAATTTCTTCAAAATGCAAATGTGGGAAAAATTGATCTTCCTATAGTGTGATAATCAAAAGAGGTGCAAATGAAATATGCAAATGATTATTCTGGCTATGGAAATGAGGTTTTGTATAGAATGTGTCGAGAAAAGCCACTTCATACAGATTTGGATATTGTTAGTAGTAAACTTTGGCTTATCGGTCGATCTTATTCAGCTGCAATAGAACGAAGGGTAGGAAAAGACTTCAGCATGGAAACTGCTGCGAAATTACTAATCAACTCAAATATCGATGAACTTATTCGAAAAATAATTTCGATTGAACGACCAACTGAATCAAATATTCACGAAATTCTAAATGCACACAGATGTTTCGTTGATATTATTGCAAAGGAAACTATTATTGAAAAGAGATCATTAGCATCAAAATATCTCCATTTTCACTCTCCAAAATCTGTTTTTTTATATGACTCGAGAGCAAAAAATCGAATTAGAGAAATCTTGAGGCCGATAAAGAGAAGATTTATAATTCTGCATCAATTTGATAAAGAATATACTGCTTTTTCATACCGATGCATTTATTATAGAGACAATATTCTTGAAAAAAAACTTGGAGAGCTAGTTTCCCCAAGAAGACTTGATATGGAACTACTAGGTTATTCAGAGGGGACAGAGTTTATTTGAAAAATTATTATGATCATTTTGATGGACAAGAGAATCGAACTTATCTTGGGCGTTCCGTGTTTTTCTTGACAAATGGTGTATAATGGGTATAGATAATAACATAAAAGGCATTATTATATGGAATTAAAAAGAACCATTTTATCAGAAAGCGAGCTCAATCTGATTGAGGATCTTATAGCAAAATACGGTCAGATAGTGACTTTTGGACAAATAGCATTATATTTGCAAAACCGCATGAACCGGCAGGTGATAAATAACCTGGTAAATAAATTGTCAAAAAACGGCTGGCTGGTCAGAATAAAAAGGGGGACTTACGCAATATCAAGCCTTGAGACACGGAGTTTTCTAGCCATACCCGCTTATAAGGTCGCGCAGATAATCGAGGAAGATTCATATATTTCTTTTGAAGCCGCTCTCCAGTATCATGGAATGTACGATCAGATGTTGAAAACATATAAATCCGTTTCATTAAAAAAGCAGGCGCAAAAAACCGTTCAAAATATCACATATAAGTATATGAACTTTAATAGAAAATTGTTTTTTGGCTGGAGGAACGAAAAGGCGGAAGGCTGTACGGTCAAGATCGCTGAAGCTGAAAAAGCCATTCTTGATATGTTGTATCGCAAAAGGAGCGATTATCTCATTGAGACGATAGTCGAAGTAATGAAAAATTTCAAGGATAAATTGGACGTTAAAAGAATATGCGATTATTCCGCTGCCTATGACATTTCAGCGCAGAAGGTTACCGGGTTTTTATTGGACAGACTTGGTTTTGAGAGCGGAATTATTCATGAAAGGGTCGGACACAGGCGGAACAAAAGCTATGTTACAAAGGAAAGCGCTATCTTTAACGCGAAATGGCGGCTGTATTACAGCAAGCATATGGAGAAACTGACCAATGGCCAATGAGGAGCTGCTAAGCAGGCGTGAGCTTGAAATCATTAACAAAAGGTAACTATTCAGGTGCCCGTCGGCGCACGTTGTGAAGGCATGAATGGATTTCCACGAACAAGCCGAGTGAGCGCATCGAATGCGGAGACACCATTTTTACGGGCCGTAGAGATGT
>Ga0180009_10000253_pt1 | contig 78267 bp, 71 predicted proteins | sample OS_PC_MetaG_FD_123537 | JGI IMG/M metagenome (GOLD analysis project Ga0180009, IMG submission 123537) | Groundwater microbial communities from the Aspo Hard Rock Laboratory (HRL) deep subsurface site, Sweden - OS_PC_MetaG | ecosystem: Environmental > Aquatic > Deep subsurface > Groundwater... | reverse complement strand
CGACGATGCGTGCCGCCGTACCGATGCCGGCGCAATTGATGAGAGCCGTCGGCGCGCCGCCCCACGCCACGGCCTCGGCCACCGCCTTGGTCGCCGAGGCCTCGTCGGCGATGTCGCAGGCGAAGAATCCGCCGCCGATCTCCGAGGCGACGGCCAGACCCCTGTCGGTATCGCGGTCGAAAATGGCGACACGAGCGCCGTTTTGGGCGAGGGCGCGCGCCGTCGCGGCCCCGAGACCCGATCCGCCGCCGGTGACGAATGCTGTCTTGCCTGCGATGTCCATCAGGCGGCGTCCTCGTTCTCGATCAGCATGGCGATGCCCTGGCCGCCGCCGATGCAGGCCGAGGCGATGCCGTAGCGGGTGCCCGAGCGCCTGAGCTCGTTGGCCAGCGTCAACACTAGCCGGATGCCGGTCGCTCCGAGCGGATGGCCGATGGCGATGGCGCCACCATGGACGTTGAGCTTTTGCGCATCGAGACCGAGTTCGTCGACGCAGGCCAGCACCTGCGCGCCGAAGGCCTCGTTGATCTCAACCCGGTCGATCGCGTCGAGCGTCAGCCCGCCGAGGTCGAGCAGCGCGCGAATGGCCGGCACCGGCCCGATGCCCATATTTTGCGGCTGAACGCCCACCGCAACGCTCGAACGGATGCGGGCGATCGGCCTGTGCCCATGCAATTTGGCATAGCTCGACGAGGCGACGAGCACCGCGCCGGCGCCATCGACAATGGCCGAGGAATTGCCGCCGGTCTGGACACCGCCGAAGGCCGGTTTGAGCTTGGCGAGGATGTCGTAGGGCGAGGGACGGATGTGGCTATCGGCATCGACCCGCTCGATCTTGCGCGGCAGCCTGATGCCGCGCGTGCCGACGCCCGCGACCTCGAAGCTCTCGGAGACCACCGGCACGATCTCCTCGGCGAGAAAGCCGGCGTCGCGCGCCGCGATGGCGCGGTCAAAGCTTTGTTCGGCGAAGCGGTCGACCCGCTCGCGGGAAATGTCGTAGTGGCACGCCAGGTTTTCGGCCGTGTCACCCATGGTGACGTCGCCGGCCGGGTCGTAGAGCGCCTCCCAGAGGAAGTCCTTGAACGCGACCTGGCCCATGGTGAAGCCGTTGCGATGGGTATAGGCCGCGATCGGATTGCGGCTCATCGATTCCGTGCCCGCCGCCAGGGCCAGATCGACGCGGCCGAGTGCGACGGTGTCGGCGGCCTGGGCAATGACCTCGATGCCGGTGCCGCAGATGCGCTGCACCAGATGGGCAGGCGCCTCGATATCAGCGCCGGCATAGATGCCGACATGGCGCGGCGTCAGATAGGCATCAAAGGACGCCTGGGCCATCGATCCGACAATGGTCGAGCCGATATCGCCGGCTCGGACCCCCGTGCGCGCGATCGCCGCCCGTGCCGCCTTGATGCCAAGATCGATCGGCGACACTTCGGCAAAGGCGCCGCGATAATCGACAAAGGGGGTACGGGCACCGCCAAGCAGATAGGCATCGGCAAAGGTCAGGCGCAGGGCTTTGCTCATGTCGCTATGCCTTTCCGCGCGGCAGGTCGAATATGCCGGGGCCGGGCGGCTCGGCATAGAGCGCTTCGACGAGGTCGGCACGGGCGGCGCGCACGGCGCGCTGGTTGATCGAGCCCTTGTCGGTGATTTCGCCCTTGTCGATGTCCGGCGGCACCGCCATGACCAGGGCGCGCGCCACATGGTTGGAGCTGCCGGTGGCGCGCGCGGCGAGGCCCGAAAGGCTGATGGCGAGGCGCTGGCGCACGGCGGCATGGGAAACGATGGTTTCGGCGTCGGTTGTTTCCGGCAAGCGGGCGAGACGGGCGCAGGCGCCGAGATCGGGAAAGAGCAGGGCGCCAATAGAATTGCGGTCGAGTCCGGTCAGCACCACGTCGCGTATGAGCGGCGCGCAGGCGCTGATCAGGCCGGTACGGATGCCGGCCATGTTGACCCAGGTGCCGGTCGAGAGCTTGAAATCCTCGCTGACCCTTCCGTCGAAGATGAAGCCCTTGTTGATGTCGTTTTCGTCGACCTGCCGCACGGCGTCGCCGATCTTGTAGAAACCGTCCTCGTCGAAGGCCGCCTTGGTCAGGTCCGGCTCGCGCCAATAGCCCGGCGTGACGTTCGGCCCCTTGAGACGGATTTCGCGCTTGTCGCCATTGGCCACGAGCTTGATCTCAAGGCCCGGCGCCGGCAGGCCGATATGCCCGGCTTCCTCGACCGCCCAGGTGGTCGACAGCGCGAAGGGCGCCGTCTCGGTCGAGCCGTAGCCGGTGACGATCATGATGCGCTGGCCGAGTTCGGCCAGGGCATGGCGTTCGAGGCCGTCAAAGACGTGCTGAGAAAGGCTCGCCCCGGCATATTGCAGCAGCTTGAGGCGGCTAAAGAACTTCCGGCGCAGCTCCTCGTCCTCGTCGAGCGCGGCGACCAGGAATTCGAAGCCCTTCGGGACATTGGTGAAAAAGGTCGGCTGAACATGCTTGATATTGCGGATCGTCGCGCCGATCTGGCCCGGCGTCGGCTTGCCGTCGTCGATAAAAAAGCTGCCGCCGTTGTAGATGGCGATGCCGGTATTGTGGCTGCCGCCGGCGACGTGGTTCCACGGCATCCAGTCGAGCAGCACCGGCTTTTCCTCGGCAAAAAAGCTCCAGGCGGCGCGGATCATTTCCTGGTTGCAGGCCATCATCCGGTTGGTGGTGATGACGCCCTTGGGAACGCCGGTCGAGCCGGAGGTGAAGAGCACCTTGGCGATCGTGTCCGGCGTGATGGCGTCATGCGCCCGAGCGACCGCGTCGGTGACTTCGGTCGTGAGCAAATCGTCGAACAGGCGCCACGGCCGCCCGCCCGGCGGATTGGTGCGCACGATCACCGGGATGTCCGAGGCAAAGGCGGCATCCATGGCCTTTTCGAACTGCTTCCCGTCGGACGCATAGATCATGCCAGGCGTCAGCAGATCGGAAATGTGGATGAGCTTGGAAAACGAGGTCGAGATCAGCGAATAGGCCGGCGAGATCGGCGCATAGGGGACGCCGACCCAGATCGCCGCCATTCCCAAAAGGAAATGCTCGATCTCGTTGCCCGAGATGACGACGAGCGGGCGTTCGGTCGAAATGCCCGCGTCGAGCAGCGCCTGCGCCAGCGGCGGAAGGCGCGCCATGACCTCGGCATAGCTGAGCCGGCGCCAGCCGTCGCCGTCGCGCTCGGCGATCAGCGTCGCGTCCGGCGTCCGCGCTGCCCAGGCCTCAAGGGAATCGACGATGGAGCGCGGGTAGGGGCCCAACGCGCCGTCGGGGCGGACGATCGCCGTGCCGTCGGCGCGCGATTGGAGCGTCGCCGTGAAGCGGCCGAGGCGAACCGGACGAAACGGCGCAATGCCTGCAATCATAATCTCTCCTCCCTCAATATAGTTATGCAACATAACTAAATTCCGCGCAAGAGGACATGTTGCGACGAGGCCTTCAGACGGCCGGGCCAGGATTCCGACAACAATTCCGTCGCTTAGCGGCGATAGCCGATGTCGATGACGGCGTTGTCCCCGGTCAGGCGCGAGACGCAGGCGCACATGCGGTCGCTCTCGGCCTTTTCGGCGCTGCTGAGGAATACGTCGCGATGATCGATCTCGCCAGTGCGTTCCAGCACCTTGACGGCACACAACCCGCATTCGCCGCGCTGGCAGTCGTAGATCATCTCGACCCCGGCGCCGATTAATGCGTCAAGAAGAGTCTCGTCAGGTCTGACCTCGATTGTGAGATCGCGATTGACGATGTCGACGCTGAACCGCTTCTCGGCATGGATGCCGCTGTCGCCGAAGACCTCGTAGCGCAGACGGCTAAGTGGACGCCCGGAGGCCTGCCAGGCCGTTTTGGCCGCTTCGAGCATGCCGATGGGACCGCAGAGATAGACTTCGGTCTCCGGCGGCGCGGCGGCGAACTCGGCCGCAAGGTCGACATGCGCGCCAGCGCTGTTGTCGCAAAGCGCCAGCCTGTCGCCCAAGAGCTCAGCGAGTTCGTCGACAAAGGCCATCTGAGCCCGCGACCGCGCGCCATAGACCAGTCGCAGCGACGCCCTACGCGCCGCAAGCGCCTGTGCCATGCCGTAGATCGGCGTGATGCCGATGCCGCCGGCAACAAGCAGGTAGTGCGGCGCCCGCCAGCTCAGTTCGAACCGGTTTTCCGGCAGGGTCAGGCGCGCCGCCTGGCCGGGTTGGAGCTGCCACATGAAGCGCGAGCCGCCGCGGCTTTGTTCGTGCAGCTTGACGGCGACGGCGATTTGACCGGCCGGCGCCGGCAGCGCCGTGTAGGTGCGGATCGCCGGTTCACCATGGATGATGACGCCGACAGTCACATGCGATCCGGGGTCGAAGCGCGGCACCTTGCCGTCGACCTCGAAACTTATGAGCCGCACCTTTTCGGCGATGTCGCGGATTTCGGCGACGCGCGCCTCGCGCCAATCGAGCCTGTTGCGCATCCCCGCCCCCTAGCTCACGACCAGCGACAGCGCCGGAACCTGTGGAATGAGACCCGGCGCCTCGTCGAGCACGTATTCGAGATTGAGCCGCGCCAGCCGCGCGTGCTCGCGGGCGATGGCCTCCGCCCGTGTTCCTTCCCGCCTGCCGATGGCGTCGATGATGGCACGGTGCTGCGCCTGGGCGCCGTAAAGCGAGCGGCGGAAAGCGGGCACGCCGGACTGCTTGTTCAAAAAGGCGCTCGGGGAGGCGAAAGGCAGCCGAGAAATGCGCTCGATCTCGCGATAGATCGTCTCGCTGGCCAGCCCCCACAGCATTTCGTGAAAGGCCGCGTTCAATTCGACATAGCGGTCGAAGTCCATCTCGGCCTCGCTGCCGCGCATGGCGCCGTCGATCTCGGACAGAAGCCAGCGCAACTCCGCAAGACGCGAGGCGTCGACGCCGCGTTCGGCCGCAAGCCGCGCCGCCGTGCCTTCGAGCACACCGCGCAGTTCGATGGCGTCGATCACGTCGTCGCGCGAAAACCGCCGCACGGCATAGCCGCCGGAGGAAATGGTCTCGACCAGACCTTCCTGGCGAAGCTGGGCCAGCGCCGATCTGAGCGGCGTCCGTGAAATGCCGAGCTTTTCGGAAAGCGCCACCTCGTGCAGCCGCGTGCCGGCGGTGAGGTCTCCAGAAACGATGAGATCGCGTACGCCGAGCAACGCCCGATGCACTTGTGAAACGCGCGCCTCGCTCATTCGGCGGCCTGCCTGACGGCAGCCTCCTCGGCAATCATGCGATCGATCAGCTTGCGGGCCCACATCGAGCCGGCATCGATGTTGAGATTGTAGAAGGTGTGGTCGGGATTGGCGTCGATGGCCTTCTGCTGGGCCTCGAGAATGTGCTCGTCCTCGCGGAAAACACCCGCCACGCCCTCGCGCAGCCGCGTCGTCCAGCTCTGGTCGTCGATATGGTGATTGCGGGCGAAGGCCCAGAAATAATGCGAGGTCCTGTCGGTCTCGGGCGTCATGGTGTTGAGCACATAGCCGTTGACGCCATGGGAGCGGTCGCCTTCGGGCGCGCCGGTGCCGTGCGGGGCCACGCCGACGTCGATGCACACGGTTGCGGGCGCGGCGAAATTGATGATCTGCCAGCGGTCGACATGTTCCTTGCGGCCGAGTTGCATTTCCCAGAAGGGCGGGGCGTCGATGTCGATCATCCAGCGGGTGATCGTCGCGGTCGTGTCGGTGTGCGTCGCCTCGAATGGCGCCTCGGCGACAGCGCGCTGGCCGATCGAGGAACCGTGCACATAGGTTTCGTGCGTCAGGTCCATGAGATTGTCGACCACCAGCCGATAATCGCACTTGGCATGAATGTACTTGCCGTCGGCCGCCCAATCCGGGTCGTTGATCCAGTGCATGTCCGGCACCAGCGCCGGGTTGGCGAGGGCCGGATCGCCCGGCCAGATCCAGATGAACCGGTGCTTCTCGACAATGGGATAGGACCGGACGCAGGCCGAGGGATTGATGGTGTCCTGCGACGGCATGTATACACAACGTCCGGACTCGTCGAATTCAAGGCCATGGTAGCCGCAGATGACGTTGTCGCCGTGAAGCTCGCCCATCGACAGCGGCAACAGCCGGTGCCAGCAGGCATCGGCCAGTGCGGCGGCGTTACCATTCTGCTTTCTATAGAGCACAACGGGCTGGTTGCAGATGGTGCGCGGCAACAGCGCCCGCTTGACCTCGACGTCCCAGGCGGCAGCATACCAGGCATTGAGCGGAAATCGCGGCGCGTTCATAGGACCTCCCTTTCCCAAATCGTGCCGATTGAATATGCCACAATGTATACATTGTTGGAAGCGAGAAGTTATGGTGCATAACTAATATGTCGAGACGATTGGCCGATTTGCCAGCGGAGCCGGCGCGGTCGAGCTACCGCACTGCAAGAACGCGCGCGCGACGTTGCGAGGCAAATGGCGAATGGACTGCCGGGCGCCCGTTCCAGGAACCGGCCCGTCAAGACCTTCGCCCCGCCGTGGCGGGGCATGAACACTGCGATCGCTACCCGCAGCGGCGCGAGATGGCATTGCCGATCAGATCGGCAGCCCCACATAGTTTTCGGCAAGGCTCTGCTGCGCGACGCGCGAGGCTGCGATGTATTCGAATTCGGTACGCTGCATGCGCCGGTCGAATTCGGTGTTGTCGGGGAATGTGTGCAAGAGACTCGTCATCCACCAAGAGAAGCGTTCCGACTTCCAGATGCGATCGAGCACGCGGCTCGAATAGGCATTAATGCCGGCAGTCGATTTTTCGACGCATGCCTCGATCAGCGCCGCGCCGAGAATGGCGACGTCGCTCATGGCGAGATTGAGTCCCTTGGCGCCGGTCGGGGGCACGATATGCGCGGCGTCGCCGGCAAGGAACAGCTTGCCGAAGCGCAAAGGCTCGGCCACGAAGCTCCTGAGCGGTGCGATGGACTTTTCGATCGACGAGCCGGTCTTCATCGCCTCGGCGGTCTCCGGGTTGAGACGGCGACGCAACTCGTCCCAGAACCGGTCGTCGGACCAGTCCTCGACCTTCTCGCCTTCTTGCACCTGCACGTAGTAGCGCGAGCGGGTGAGCGAACGCTGTGAGCACAGGGCAAAGCCGCGTTCGTGATGGGCGTAGATCAGTTCCTCACTGACCGGCGGCACGTCCGACAGGACGCCGAGCCAGCCGAAGGGATAGACACGCTCGTAATTGACGATGGCACCCCGCGGCACGCTCTTGCGCGTGACGCCGTGGAAGCCGTCGCAGCCGGCGATGAAATCGCAATCGATCCGGTGCGTCTGGCCGTCCTTGCGATAGGTGACATAGGGCGATCCGTCGAAATCGTGGATTTCGACAGCCTCGGCCTCATAGATGCGCTTGCCCTCGCTCAAGTCCATGAGATCGCGCGTCACCTCGGTCTGGCCGTAGACCATGACCTGTTTTCCGACCAGATCGGTGAAATCCACGCGCTGGCGGTCGCCGTCAAAGCTCATCTCGATGCCGTGATGGACGAGCCCTTCCGCGTGCATGCGCCTGCCGGCGCCAATGCTGTCCAAAAGCTCGACCGCGCCCCATTCGATAACGCCGGCGCGGATGCGGCTCAGCACGTAGTCGCCGCGTCTTTGCTCCAGAATGACGGCGTCGACGCCGTTGAGTTCGAGCAGCCGTCCGAGCGTCAGTCCGGCCGGTCCGGCGCCGATGATGACAACCTGAATGCGCATGAAATCCTCCCCTATTGCCTGAATAGGGTCCCGGCCAGCGACATGTAAAATGACATGTCAGGACACTTCGATAACCCTCGAGCTATCGAATGGCCTTGAAGCAGTGCCACTGCCGGGCGGTTTGGGCAAACGAGATAAGCAAAATCAGCATTCCTGCCGAGAGTTCCCAGTCGCTGCCGCGCCTGACCGACCGCTACACCCGCTTTGGCGCGCGCGGTCTCCGCTCCGCAATGCCGGCAGGCGGCGAAGCCGGGCGCGGGCGTCGTTTGTGACCGTCTCCATCCCTGAGCGCCTGCGCCGTTTGGCGAACCGCATCCATAAGCGAGGCCGCCGCCAGGCTCTGGGCCGTATCGGCGCGCGTCGTCAGCCCGACGGGGCCGAGGGTCTCGCTGGTGTCGACTGGCAGAAGCGCCAGGTGGCCTTCGGCCACGTCCTCGTCGACGACGCCCTCCGAAATGATCCAGATGGCGTCGGACTGGCGCACATAGGCCCGCCCGAATGCGTCGGACACCGTCTCGACCTCGTTGCGCAATTGCGTCAGCCCGTGCGCCCACAGCATGCGCTCGACGATCGGATGAATGACCGAGCCCGAGGTCGGCGTGAGAATCTGGTAATTGTCGATCATCGACAGATCGAAATGCCGGACCGAAAGCAGGGGATGGCCGGGACGGACGACAAAGGTCACCCGCTCGAAATAGAGGTGCTCGAAACTCAGTCCGAGCATGGTCTGCGGCTCGGCCATGCGACCGATGACGAGATCGGCGTCGCCGGTCCTTAACAGCGACAAAAGATAGTCGTTGGGGCCGGTGACCACCCGGACGCGCACGCCGGAATTGGTCTCGGTGAAGGCCCGGACGGCGGCGGGCAGGATGCGGGCCGAGACGGTCGGCAGGGCGCCGACCTTGACGAAGGCGGCCTGCTCGGCGCCGCCGGCGGCATCCACCCCCTGGCGCAGCGCCGCGATGCTGGTCGAGGCGAAGCGGTAGAACACTTCGCCATAGCCGGTCAGCACCAGTTTGCGGCGCGACCGGTCGAACAGGGCGCTTTCCAGGGTCTGTTCCAGTTCCTGGATGGTCTTGGTGGCGGCCGGCTGGCTGATGTTGAGCGAATCCGCCGCGCCCACCACGCTCTTGCAGCGCGCCACTTCCAGAAAGCAGACAATGTGCCTGAGTTTGATGCGCGGATCGATGATGCGTCTGGCCAATGCATTCACACGTTATGCTATTTGTCTGTTTCGAGCGGATTTGCCCATCGTTACCCGGCATAAGATAATTCCGGAGTTATCGATATTCCAGCACTAATCATTTTACTTGCACGCGTCCTGCCCCGCTTAATCGCGAAAGGGAGGAGATCATGGCGTTCGTCAGGATCAACGGCGTGCTTTTGCATTACCGGCTGCACGGACCGGCGAACGGACCGGCGCTGGTGCTTGCCAACTCGCTCGGCACCGATGCCCGCATCTGGGACGATTTCATCGACCTGATGTCCGGCCACCATCGCATTTTGAGCTACGACAAGCGCGGCCATGGTCTCAGCGACACGCCGGAAGGCGACTATGCCCTTGCCGACCATCTCGAAGACCTTGTTGGCCTTCTCGACCATGCCGGCATGCAAAAGCCCGCCGTCATGGGCGTATCGGTTGGCGGCCTCATCGCCCAGGGCCTCGCAATCGCCCACCCGGAGCGGGTCACGGCGCTGGTCTTGTGCGACACGGCCCCAAGGCTCGGCGAAGCCACCGCATGGAACGATCGCATCGCTTCGGTGCGCGCCTACGGCATGGAGGCGATTTCGCAGTCTATCATGGAGCGCTGGTTCAGCGCCGGTCTGTTCCGGCAGGCGCCCGACGCGCTCGCCGGCTGGCGCAACCTGTTCGTGCGCACCGACCCCGACGGCTATTGCCGCACCTGCGCGACCTTGCGCGACACCGATTTGACCGCCGAGATCGGCGACATAGCCTGCCCGACGCTCGTCGTTTGCGGAGGCGAGGACCTGTCGACCCCGCCGGACATGGTGCACGCATCGACCGCCGCCATTCCCGGTGCCCGCTTCGCGCTCATCGCCGACGCCGGGCACATTCCATCCATCGAGCAGCCGCAAAAGCTGGCGGAACTTGTGACGACATTCCTCAAGGAGGCCGGTCATGGCTGAAGAAACGAAATACGAACGCGGCATGGCCGTGCGCCGCGCCGTTCTGGGCGACGGCCATGTCGACGAGGCGTCGGCGCGCATGACCGATCTCGACGCCGATTTCCAGACCTTCATCACCGAAACGGCCTGGGGCTCGGTCTGGGCCCGTTCCGGGCTGACCCATCGCGAGCGCTCGCTGCTGACGCTGGCGCTGCTCGCCGCGCTTGGCCATGACGAGGAGCTCGCCATGCATGTGCGGGCCACCGTCAACACCGGGGCCAGCGCGGCCGACATCAAGGAGACCTTGTTGCAGGTTGCCATCTATGCCGGTATTCCGGCGGCGAACCGCGCCTTCAAGGTCGCGAAGAAAGAGCTTTTAAGACTGAGGGAGGCAGCGCAATGAGCGATGTCATTTTGCCGGGAGGCGAAGGCAGGCTGTTCCAGCGCGACCGTGACTGGCACCCGCCGGGATTCACGCCGCAATACAAGTCGACCTTTTTCCGTTCGCCCAAGCATCCGCTTCTGGCCATCGGCCAGACGGCGTCGGAACTGAGCGGCCCGACCTTCGGGCATTCGCTGATTGGTCCGCTCGACAACGATTTGATCCGCAACTATGCGCAGGACGGCGGCGAGGCCATGGGCCAGCGCATGTTCGTTTACGGACAGGTGCTTGACGAGAACGCCAGGCCGGTGCCGAAGACGCTGGTCGAGTTCTGGCAGGCCAATGCCGCCGGTCGCTACCGCCACAAGCGCGAAGGCTACACGGCGCCGCTCGATCCCAATTTCGGCGGCTGCGGCCGCTGTCTGACCGACGAAAACGGGTTTTATTCGTTCCGCACCATCAAGCCCGGTGCCTACCCTTGGCCGAACAACGGCAATGACTGGCGCCCGGCCCATATCCACTTCTCGATCTTCGGGCATTCCTTTGCCCAGCGCCTAATTTCCCAGATGTATTTCGAAGGCGATCCGATGATCTGGCAATGCCCGATCGTCGGCACCATTCCCGACAAGTCGGCCATCGACCAGCTCATCGCCCGGCTCGACCGCGAGAATACAACGCCCATGGACGCGCTCGCCTATCGCTTCGACATCGTCCTGCGCGGGCGCCGCTCGACCATGTTCGAGAACAAGATGGAGGGCAATTGAGATGCTGCACAAGACGCAAAAGCTCAAGGAAACCCCGTCCCAGACCGCCGGTCCCTATGTGGCCATCGGCATGGCGCCGAACGTAGCGCGCTTCGCCGACATAAAGGGCGTCTTCCCCGAAGACCTCGGCACGCATGTCATCGGCCCGGACACGCCGGGCGAGCGCATTACCGTGGTCATCCGCCTCATCGACGGCGACGGCGTGCCGGCGTCCGACGCGATGATCGAGACCTGGCAGGCCGATGCTTCGGGCAAATACGTCGCCTTCGGGGAAACGCGCGCCGACGGCTTCACCGGCTTCGGCCGCCGCGCCATGACCGACGAGCGCAACGAATTCGTCATCGAGACCGTCAAGCCGGGCAGGGTGCCCGGTCCTGATGGCAGGCCCATGGCGCCGCATCTGTTGCTGTGGATCGTGGCGCGCGGCATCAATATCGGCCTGCAGTCCCGGCTCTATTTCGAGGACGAGCCGCACGCCAATGCCGAGGACTTCGTGCTCAACAAGATTCTCAACCCGGCCCGCCGGCCGACCCTGATCGCCAGGAAGGACGGCGGAAGTCCGACCCGCTACGTGCTCGATATCCATCTGCAAGGCCCGCACGAGACGGTGTTCTTCGACGTCTGACGCCTGCCGTCATTGCGAGGAGCGTTGCGACGAAGCAATCCAGGAGGGCAGACGCCGGTGTTTGCAGCCTTCCGGATTGCCACGCGCCTTGAAGCGCTCGCAATGACGATGGCAATGGTTTCCGCATCTCAATCGCGCCATCCGGTTATGGACGGCGCGATTTTTGCGTCAAATCAAGCCAACCTCTCCAGCATTATATAACCCTGACGCTATGAGATGCTGGCGCCATTTCATTTCCGTTTCCGTCTCGGTGCTGGCAGCTATGGACCGATCGCGAGAACGCTGGAGGAGGACCGGTGGCAAAATTCCTGTCTCTTGCCGATGCCGTTCGGCAGAACCTTCATACCGGCGATACCGTCGCTTTCGAAGGGTTCACCCATCTGATCCCGCATGCCGCCGCGCATGAGGCGATCCGGCAGGGCATTGCCGATCTGACACTGCTGCGCATGACGCCGGACATCGTCTACGACCAGATGATCGGCATGGGCCTAGCGAAAAAAGTAATCTTTTCCTATGCCGGCAATCCCGGCGTCGGCCTGTTGCGGCGCATGCGCGACGCCATCGAGAACGGCTACCCGCGCGCCATCGAGACCGTCGAACATTCCCATTCTGCCATGGCCCAGGCTTATGAAGCCGGCGCTTCCGGCCTGCCGCTCGCCGTTTTTCGCGGCTACAAGGGCGCCGGCCTGCCGGCGGTCAATCCGGACATCAGGACCGTGACCTGTCCCTTTACCGGCGAGGAACTGGCCGCTGTTCCGGCGCACCGGCCCGACGTGACCTTCATCCACGCCCAGAAGGCGAGCGCGAAGGGCGACGTGCTGGTCGAGGGAATCGTCGGCGTGCAGAAGGAGGCGGCGCTCGCCGCCAAACGCGTCGTCGTGACGGTCGAGGAGGTCGTGCCCGATTTCAAGGGCCTGCATCCCAATCTCTGCATCCTGCCGCATTGGACCATCGATGCCATCGCTGTCGTGCCCGGCGGCGCCCATCCCTCCTATGCCCACGGCTATTATGTGCGCGACAATGCCGCCTATCTCGACTGGGACGGGATCTCGGCCGATCGCGACGCCTTTGCCGCCTGGATGAAGGCCAATGTGCTGGAGGTCGGGCCCGAGGTGTTCGCGAGCCGCGTGGAGGGTCTGAAATGAGCGATTTCACGCCCAACGAGATGATGACCATCGCCGCGGCGCGGGCGCTCAAGAACGACGACGTCTGCTTTGTCGGCATCGGCGCCCCCTCGGCGGCCTGCAACGTGGCACGCCTGACCCACGCGCCCGACATCACCCTGATCTACGAAAGCGGCACCATCGGCACGCGGCCGGACGTGCTGCCGCTGTCGATCGGCGACGGCGAATTGTGCGAGACGGCGCTGACCACCGTCGCGGTGCCGGAAATGTTCCGTTACTGGCTGATGGGCGGGCGCATTTCCATCGGCTTTCTCGGCGCCGCCCAGCTCGACCGCTTCGGCAACATCAACACCACCGTCATCGGCGACTACAAAAACCCCAAGGTCCGGCTGCCCGGCGGCGGCGGAGCCCCCGAGATCGCCTCGTCCTGCGGCGAGGTCTTCATCACCCTAAAGCAGGCGCCGCGCGCGATGGTCGAACGCATCGACTTTTTTACCTCGTTCGGCCACGGAGAGGGTGGAGATCACCGTCAGCGCCTCGGCATCACCACCAAGGGCCCGACGCTGTTGATCACCGATCTCGCCATCTGGCGGCCCGATCCGGAGACCAAGGAATTCACCGTCCGGTCTCTGCATCGCGGCGTCACGCGCGACAGGGTTGAAGCGACCTGCGGCTGGAAGGTCAGGTTCGCCGATGCGCTCGACGAGACGCCGGAACCGACGGACCTCGAATTGACGACGCTGAGGGAATTGCAGGCCCGCACCAAGGCGGCGCACGAAGGCGGAGGACGGTCATGAGCGAAGCCTATATCTGCGCCTTTCGGCGCACGCCGATCGGCCGTTTCGGCGGCGCTTTGTCTTCGGTCCGGCCCGACGATCTCGGCGCCGTGCCGCTCATGGCGCTTCTGGAGGAAAATCCCGGCGTCGACTGGGAAGCCGTCGACGACGTCGTCTTCGGCTGCGCCAACCAGGCCGGCGAGGACAACCGCAACGTCGCGCGCATGAGCCTTCTGCTCGCCGGCCTGCCGGTCTCGGTGCCCGGCACCACGGTCAATCGCCTGTGCGGCTCGGGCATGGATGCTCTCATCATCGCCGCCCGCGCCATCCGCGCTGGCGAGGGCGAGCTCTTCATCGCCGGCGGCGTCGAATCGATGAGCCGCGCGCCCTTCGTCGTACCCAAGGCCGAAACGGCGTTTTCGCGGTCGATGTCGATCGAGGACACGACCATCGGCTGGCGCTTCGTCAATCCGTTGATGAAGGCGCAATACGGCGTTGATTCCATGCCGGAAACCGCTGAAAACGTCGCCGAGGACTACGGTGTTTCCCGCGCGGACCAGGACGGGTTCGCGTGGCGCAGCCAGCAGCGCACCGCCTCCGCCCAGGCCGATGGACGGCTGGCCCGGGAAATTGTTCCGGTGACCATCCCGCGACGCAAGGGCGAACCGCTCGTCGTCGATACCGACGAGCACCCGCGCCCGCAAACCTCGATCGAGGATCTCGCAAGATTGCCGGCGCCCTTCCGCCAGGGCGGTTCGGTCACAGCCGGCAATTCCTCAGGCGTCAATGACGGCGCCGCCGCGCTGATCGTCGCCTCGGGCAAGGCGGCAAGCAAATACAGCCTCACCCCGATCGCCCGCGTGCTCGGCGGAGCCGCGGCCGCCGTGCCGCCGCGCATCATGGGCATCGGTCCGGTGCCGGCGACGCGCAAGCTCTGCACCCGGCTCGGGCTGTCGGCGACCGATTTCGACGTCATCGAACTCAACGAGGCCTTCGCCAGCCAGGCGCTCGCCAGCCTGCGCGAACTCGGGCTTGCCGACGACGCAGGCCATGTCAATGGCAATGGCGGCGCCATCGCGCTCGGTCATCCGCTCGGCATGAGCGGCGCCCGCATCGCCGGCACGGCGGCGCTGGAGCTTTCCCTGACCGGCGGGCGGCGCGCCCTAGCCACCATGTGCATCGGCGTCGGGCAGGGCATCGCGATTGCGCTCGAGCGGGTATAGTCTTCGGCGCGGCTGGCGGAGAGATCGGTCGGCGGCAAGGCAAATCGGGAATTGGACGATGCTTGATCCGGCACGCCGCAGCGCGTCATGAGCGTTTCACCTTTCGATAGCGGATTGCTTGGCGGGCTTGCCGGCGATGCAGTGGTCGGTGCGTGGTTTTCGACCGAAGCGGAACTGGCCGCGATGAATGCCTTCGAGGCGGCATTGGCCACGGCCGAGGCCAACGAGGGACTTATCCCGAGCGAAGCCGCCAGGCATATCGGCGAACGGCTGCACAGCTTTGCGCCCGATATCGACGCCATCCGGGTGGCGACCGCCCGCGACGGTGTTGTCGGGGTCGACTATGTGCGCCAGTTGCGTGTCCATGTCGGCGAGCAACATGGCCGATACGTTCATTTCGGCGCAACCAGCCAGGACCTGGTCGACACCGCGCTGGTGCTGCGCCTCGGGCCGATCCTCGACGAATTCGACACGCGTCTTGCCGGCGTCATCGCAGCGCTCGACGCGCTCGATGGCAAATTCGGCGCGCGGGTGCTGATGGGTCACACCCGCATGCAGAAGGCCCTGCCGATCGTGGTAGCGGACCGTATCGCCGCCTGGCGGGCGCCGCTTGTTCGCCATTTGCAGCGGCTTGCCGCGCTGCGGCCACACCTGCTGATCGTCCAGCTCGGCGGCGCCGTCGGCACGCGCGACCGGCTCGGCGACAAGGGGTCGGCCGTGGCGCGGCGTCTGGCTGACAACCTCGGTCTCGGTTTTGCCGAAACCTGCTGGCACACCGGCCGGGACGGAATGGCGGAACTAGCGGGCTGGTGCGCCCTGACGGGCGGCAGCCTCGGCAAGATCGGCGCCGACATCGCCCTTCTCGCCCAGGCGGGCGACGAGATCGTCCTCGAACAGGGCGGGGCATCTTCGGCCATACCGAACAAGTCCAATCCCGTCGCCGCCGAAATGCTGGTGACGTTGGCCCGCTTCACCGCCACGCTCTCGGCCGGCATGAACCATGCGCTGGTCCACGAGCAGGAGCGTTCGGGCGCCGCCTGGATGCTCGAATGGCTGTTGCTGCCGCAACTCCTTGTCGCGACGGCGGCCGGCCTGCGCCTGGCGCGGGCGCTTTTGCACGGCGTCGCCGAACTGGGATGCGCCTGCAAGCGCTAGGCAGATTGAAGAATACAAACGCCGTTTCCCCGGTTCAGACATGCGACCGCTCCCGGGCTTCGATCGCAGGGTTCGACCGGTTTCGGCCTCCTGCGCAGTGGTGGGACAGGTTCCCGGCGTGGCGCCTGCGGCTGCTTCCGGTTGTCCTCTTGATTGGATCAGAAAGTCTGATACACACACCGCTCGGAACAACAACCTGGTCTGGGTGGCGTTTTGGCCCGCAATTTTCTTCTCATCGATCCCGAGGACGGCGTCGACGTTCTCAAGGGCTTGGCTTCGCCGGTGCGCATCAGCATTCTCAAGCTGCTGCACAAACAGGGACCGCTGAACATCAACGACATAGCGGAACGGCTCGACCTGCCGCAGTCCACCGTTTCGTCCAACGCCGCCCTTCTCGAAAAGGCCAAGCTGATCCGTACGGAGATGCAGAAGGCGCGCAAGGGCAACCAGAAAATCTGCTATTCGACCTTCGACGAAGTACTGATCGCCTTCCGCGAGGACTACGAAGCGCGCCAGAATGACGGGATCGAAGTAGCGATGCCGATCGGGCTCTATACGAGCTTCGAGGTCACTGCACCGTGCGGGCTGTGCACGCCGGACGGCATTGTAGGGCTGCTCGACGTGCCCGATTCCTTCCTCGACCCGAACCGGATGAAGGCTGGGCTCTTGTGGTTCACCCGCGGCTTTGTCGAATACCAGTTCCCCAACAATGCCCGCCTGTCCAATGGCGACGTCAACTCGATCCAGTTCATCCTCGAACTGAGCTCGGAAGTGCCCGGCACCAGCGCCGACTGGCCTTCGGACATCACCCTGGCCATAAACGGCGTCGACATCGGCACCTGGACCTCGCCCGGCGATTTCGGCGACAAGCGCGGCGTCTTTACGCCCGACTGGTGGAAGCTCAAGGGCTCGCAATACGGCAAGCTCAAGACCTGGGGCGTCGGCACGAATGGCACCTATGTCGACGGCGTCAAGATTTCCGACGTGTCGCTGGCCGATCTCGACCTCGGCAGTCATCATTCGATCCGGCTGCGCATTTGCGTGCGCGAGGATGCGAGGCATCCAGGCGGGATCAACATTTTCGGCCGCGGCTTCGGCAATTACGATCAGGATATCGTTCTGAGGATGCACACCAAGGGCTAACAGCCACGAAAATCCGACTTGACTGTCGGGCGTATCGCGTTTCATTATACCCAAGAAACCGATATAAACCAGATTTTCCGTTTTGCTAGGAGGACACGATGCGCGCGACAGCAACGGCGCATAGAGACTTTACGATTGCCAATATCGACAACCGTCTCTATGGCGCATTCCTCGAGCATCTCGGACGAGCGGTCTATTCAGGCATTTACGAGCCCGATCATCCGACCGCCGACACCAATGGCATGCGCCGCGACGTCATCGATCTGGTGCGGGCGCTTGACATTCCGGTCGTCCGCTATCCGGGCGGCAACTTCGTTTCCGCCTACAATTGGGAAGATGGCATCGGGCCGAAAGCGGCGCGGCCGACCCGGCTCGATCTGGCCTGGCACACCTCGGAATCGAACGAAGTCGGCATTCACGAGTTCGCCGACTGGTGCGATTCGGTCGGCACCAAGATGATGCTGGCCGTCAATCTCGGTTCGCGCGGCCTCGATGCCGCTCGCAATTTCGTCGAATACGTCAACCATCCCGGCGGTACATACTGGTCGGACCTGCGCAAGAAGAACGGCCGCGCCGATCCCTGGAACGTCAAGCTCTGGGCGCTCGGCAACGAGATGGATGGACCCTGGCAGGTCGGCCACAAGTCGGCCGCCGAGTACGGCCATCTCGCCAACGAGACGGCCAAAGCGGTGCGCGCCTTCGACAAGAGTCTCGAACTCGTCGTTTGCGGCTCCTCGCATGCCGACATGGTCACCTATCCCGACTGGGAGGCGACGGTTCTCGATGAAACCTACGAGAACATCGATTATATTTCGTTGCACATGTATTTCCGCAACGAAGAGAAGAACACGGCTAATTTCCTGGCACTGAGCGAAAAGCTCGATCGTTACATTGGAACCGTGGCGGGAACGATCAATTATGTGAAGGCCAAGAAGCGTTCAAAAAAGGATGTCTACATTTCCTTCGACGAATGGAATGTCTGGTATCATTCGAATAATGCCGACAGGAAAGTGCTTGGCGGCGACGATGGCTGGCCGCTGGCACCGCCGCTTCTCGAGGACATCTACAACTTCGAGGACGTGCTGATGGTCGGATGTGCGCTCAACACATTCATCCGTCGCTCCGACGTGGTCAAGATCGCCGCCATTGCCCAACTGGTCAACGTCATCGCGCCGATCATGACCGAGAAGGGCGGCAAGGCCTGGAAGCAGACCATCTACTATCCGTTCTATTTCGCCTCGCGCTATGGCCGCGGCACGGCGCTCAACCTCGCGGTCAAAAGCCCCGGCTACGACTGCGCGCATGGCGACAATGTGTCCTATGTCGATGTTTCGGCGGTACACAACGACGCGGACGGCACTGTCGCCGTGTTCGCCGTCAACCGGCACGCGAGTGAAACCATCGCCTTCGACCTGTCGCTTTTCGGCTTCGCCACGCCCCGCGTGCTGGAGCACAAGGTGATGACGCACCCGAACCTCGAAGCGGTGAACACGGCGCAACGGCCGGACGAGGTGGCGCCGCGCGATGGTTCCGGTGCCCAGGTGGACGGCAATTCCGTCACGCTGGCCCTGCCGCCGCACTCCTATCAGATGATCCGGCTAAAGGTCTGATCTGCCTCTCGGTCTCCTCCCGACCGACTCGGCGCGCCCCGCCCGGCGCGCCCTTCTTTTTTATATCTGCAAAATGGGTACATATCCCGTATCATGTTGACAATGACGGGGGTTGATGTAGCCTGATCCTGCAGGAGCACCGCCAAGGCGGACGCTTCAATGGGAGGAATAAAGATGAGGACCTTGACTACGCTGGCGGTTGCGGCCGCCGTGGCGATTGCGGGCTTTGCATCTGGTGCCATGGCGCAGGACGACGCCGCCCTGGCTCCGACTATGGATCTGCCGCGCAATGAAACCCTGATCATCAACAATCCGGAAGCTCCGGCCTCGAATCCCGACAGCTTCAACCTCTGGGTCGCCGGTTCCGGCGCCGCCAACTCGAACGGCCTGCACCAGCTCGCCCTCGATACGCTGTGGTTCATAGACCCGGATGCGGGTCTTGACGGCTCGCTGTACAACCAGCTCGCTTCCGAACCCTGGCAGTACAACGCCGATTTCACCGAAATGACCGTCAAGCTGCGTGAAGGCATCACGTGGAGCGACGGCGTTCCCTTCACCTCGGCCGACGTCAAGTACACGGTCGACCTGCAGGCCTCCACTCCGGGCTTCAACTGGAGCGCCCCGTTCGCCGACGCCATCGAAAGCGTCGACACGCCGGACGACTACACCGTCCACTTCAAGCTCAAGAAGCCGAATGCCCGTTTCCACGCCCTGTTCATGGTGCGCTGGAACGCGGCCTGGATCATGCCAAAGCACATCTTCGAAGCCCAGGCCGATCCGAAGTCGTTCAACTTCAACCCGCCGGTCGGCCTTGGCCCCTATACGCTGCACTCCTACGACCCGAACGGGTACTGGTACATCTGGGAAAAGCGTCCCGACTGGGACAAGACAGCGCTGGCCATCTGGGGTGAACCCGCGCCCAAGTACATCATCTACCAGTCGATTCCCGACGTCGACAAACGCCTGATCGAAATGGTCAACGGCAATCTCGACATGATCCACGACCTGTCGCCGGAAGGCATGTTCAATCTGGCCAAGCAGGACGAGAACGCGCGCGGCTGGTTCCCGGGCTTCCCGTACGCTCATCCCGATCCGACCCTGGTGATGGCGATCTTCAACAACCAGAAGGCGCCGTTCGACGACAAGCGCGTGCGCTGGGCTCTGACGCTGATGCTCGACCCGGTCGAAATGTCGATGGCGTCCTATCGCGGCGCTGCCACCCTGTCGGCCATTGCCATGCCGCCGACCGGTACGCATACCGACGACTACCACGGCCCGCTGCAGCAGTGGATCACCGACTACGAGCTCGATACCGGCAAATCCAAGATCAAGCCGTACGATCCCACCGTCGGCACCCAGATCGCCAATATGGTCCGTCCGCAGTTCGGCGACGCCGTTCCGACCGACGCAACCATGATCAACAAGTCGTTCGGTTACGGCTGGTGGAAGAAGGACGTCAAGGCGGCTGGCGAGCTGCTCGAGGCGGCCGGCTTCACCAATCAGGGCGGCAAGTGGTTCAAGCCCGATGGCGAGCAGTTCAAGATCACCATCAACACCTTCACCGATGGCGTGGTGAATCGCCTTGGTACCGACATTGCCCAGCAGTGGACGCTGGCGGGCGTCGAGACGACTCCCGTCGCCGACCCGGTGATCTACGGCACCACGCTCGATCTCGGCCAATTCGACGTTGCGACGGCCTGGTCGATCGAAACCTGGGGCGGCAATCCCGACCTGTCGTTCTTCCTTGACAGCTGGCATTCGGACTATCTGTCGCCTGCCGGCGAACGTCAGACGGCCCGCAACTGGCAGCGCTATTCGGACCCGCGGCTCGACAAGATCATCGAGACGATGCGCGTGACCGAATTCACCGACCACGAAGCCAATGTCGCGCTCGGCAACGAGTTCATCAAGCTCATGGTCGACGAGATGCCGTTCATGCCGATCATGTCGTTCAACGTGTTCTCGGCCTACGACACGCGCTACTGGACCGGTTTCCCGACTGCCGAAGAGAAGCCCTACGCCAATATCGTCAACAACTGGTCGAACTCGAAGTATATCTTCACCCAGTTGAAGCCTGCCGGAAACTAGGGCATCACCTGCAAGACTGGGCGTCCGGTTACGACCGGACGCCTGCCCTCCAAACGGGTGGAACGGGAAACTTGAATAGATGAAGGCGTATTTTCTGTTCGCGCTCAAGCGCCTGCTGCAGCTTTTCGCTGTCTGTTTTGCCGGCATTTCAGCCGCCTTCTTCATCTCCCACCTGTCCCCGATCAGCCCCGTCGACTCCATCATCGGTCGCGTCTCGGGTCGGTCGACCTACAGCCCCGAGGCCATTCGGGCGCTTCGGGCCACCATGACCGAGCTATTCGGTCTCGATGTGCCACTCTGGCAGCAATATCTCAATTTCTGGGGGCGTTTCGTCACCGGCGACCTGGGCCCGTCATTGCTGGCCTTTCCGACGCCCGCCCTTCGCCTCGTCATGATTGCCTTGCCCTGGACCTTCGGACTCCTGACGGCGACCATCATCATCAACTGGCTGATTGGCAACATCCTTGGCGGCCTCGCCGGCTACTACCAGAACAACCGATTCCTCAAGGCCTTCGGAATCGTCGCCATCGGCCTGCAGCCGATCCCGCACTATATCGTTGCCTTCCTGATGGTGATCCTCTTCGGGTTTTTGTGGCCGATCCTGCCGATCAGCGGCGGCTTTGCCATGAATGTCAGGGTCGCCTGGACGCCCGAATTCGTCCTGTCGGTTCTGCACTACGCCCTGCTTCCGGCCTTGTCGCTGGTGCTGGTTGGCATCGGCACCTGGTTCCTTGGCATGCGGGCGCTGGTCTCGAACATCGTGACCGAGGACTATGTCACCTATGCCGAGCTCGCCGGCGTCAAGCGCCCCACGATCCTGTTCGCCTATGTGATCCGCAATGCCATGATCCCGCAGCTGACGTCGCTGGCCATGACGCTCGGCCTGATCTTTTCCGGTACGATCATCATCGAGCAGGTGTTCTCCTATCCCGGCCTCGGCACCCTTTTGGTCCGGGCCGTGAACGAGGGCGACACCACGGTGGTGCTGGCGGTTTCCTCGATCGCGATCATCGCGGTCGCCACGGCGATCTTCATCATCGACCTGCTGCATCCGATCTTCGATCCGCGCGTGCGAGTGGAATAGGCCATGTTCAGCGTCTTCCGCGATCTGCTCCGCTACAATGTCGAGTTTCTCATCGGTGTCGTTCTGGTCGGATTCATTACCATCTTCGCCTGCCTGAGCTTCTTCGCGCCCATGGAACCGGCGATGGTCTATGTCGTCCCGCCGGATCAGCCTCCGAGTTGGCAATTCTGGTTCGGCACCAACTCGCGTGGCCAGGATATGTTCTGGCAGTTGACGGACGCGTTCTGGAACTCGTTGACATTCGGGCTGACCGTCGCCGTCATCAGCCGCATCATTTCGATCGTCATTGGCATGATGGCCGGATATCTGGGAGGGATATTCGATCGCGTTTTCATGTTCTTTGCCGACATCTTCGTCGCCATCCCGATCTTTCCGATCCTGATCCTTTTCTACTTCGTTCTCAGAAGCGATCTGAATTCGTTCAATCTGGCGCTCGTCATGGCCTGTTTCGGCTGGCCTTACGACGCCCGCCTGATCCGGACGGTGGCCCTTGGCCTCAGGCATCGCGAGTTCACCCGCCAGGCCGTGTTTGCCGGCATGTCACCTGTCAAGATCATGTTCGAGGAACACCTGCCCTATGTCATGCCGATCATCTTCTCGACCGCCATGGCCAACATGATCTGGTCGATCGGTCTTGAGGTCACGCTGGCGGTGCTCGGCTTCACCAACATAACGATCCCGACGGTCGGGACGACCCTGTTCTGGGCAAACAACCACTCGGCCCTGATTGTCGGGATCTGGTGGTGGATTCTCATCCCTGTGGTGCTGCTCGTGATGATGTTCATCGGCCTGTTTCTACTGGCGGTATCGATGAACGAGTACATCGATCCGCGCAGCCGGCTCCGGCGGATGGGAGCCTGACCATGGCCGACATACTGACGGTTCAGGGGCTCAAGGCCTACTACCTGATGAACTATTATGGCATCTCGCGCGAGGTCAGGGCCGTCGACGACATCACCATGACGGTCAAGCACAACGAGATCTACGGCATCGCCGGCGAAAGCTCGAGCGGCAAGACCAGCTTCATCAAGGTTCTGGCCGCCGCCATCCGTCCGCCGCTCGAGGTGGTCGCCGGCAGCGCCGTCTATGATTTCGGCGGGCAACAGGTCGATCCGACGACAGCCAGTCCGGACGTGCTCAAGCAAATTCGCTGGAAGCATCTGAGCTACATCATGCAAGGCTCGATGAGCGTGCTCAATCCTGTCCGGCGCATCGAGAAGAGTTTTGTCGACTTCGCCATGGAACCGCTCGGGTTGAGTGGCAAAGCCTTCTGGAACCGGGTGCGCGATCACCTGGCCCATCTCAAACTGTCGCCCAATGTCTTGCGCGCCTATCCGCACGAATTGTCGGGAGGCATGCGCCAACGCGTCACCATCGGTCTTGCCACGGTCTGTCACCCCGAATTCATCATCGCCGACGAACCGACGACAGCCCTCGACGTGGTGGTGCAAAAGGACGTGCTGGCGCTCCTCAGGAACATCCAGCAGGAGATCAAGTCCTCGGTGGTGTTCGTGACGCACGACATGGCCGTTCATGCCAACATTGCCGACCGCGTCGGCATCATCTATGCCGGGCGCCTGGTCGAGGAAGCCCGTACCCGCGATCTCTTCATGTCGCCCAGGCACCCCTATACCGGGCATCTGGTCGCAAGCCTGCCGCGCATCGGCGACACGCGGCAGCGCCCGGCGCTCGAAGGCCGGCCGCCCAATCTCGCCGAGCCTCCGCCGGGCTGCCGGTTTCATCCGCGCTGCCCGCTCGCCATCGACAGGTGCCGCTCCGAAGTGCCGCCGCTCGTCACCGTCGCCGAGGAGCATCGGGCGGCCTGCTGGCGCTCCGACGAGGTACGCCCGGTGCTCGATGCCGATTTGCCGCGCAATCGGGCGGAGGTTTCGTGATGACCGCGCTTCTGGAAGTCGAGCACGTCTACAGGCGCTTCCCGATGGGCGGCATTCTCGCCCGCGATTTCACCGACGCCGTCGTCGATGCCCAGTTCACGCTCGAGAAAGAACGGCCGGAAATCTTCACGATCATCGGCGAATCAGGCTCCGGGAAGACGACGCTCGCCCGCATGATCCTTGGGCTCGACGTGCCAACGAGCGGTCAGATCCGGTACCTTGGTCGACCGGTTCCGACCAGCATGTGGGGCCGCGCGCGACACGATTTCATGGCCAGGGTACAGCCGGTCTTCCAGAATCCGTTCGAGGCGTTCAATCCGCTGAAGCGGGTCGACCGCTATCTCGAATCGACGGCGACGGCATTCCGGGCGCCCCGCAGCCGCGCGGAAATCGATCGGGCGATGGACGAGGCGCTGGTCAAGGTCGGCCTGACGCTTGCAGAGGTAAAGGGGCGCTATCCGCACGAACTCTCGGGTGGTCAGTTGCAGCGCTGCGCCATCGCCCGCGCCCTCGTGTGCGATCCGGAAGTGCTGATCGCCGACGAGCCGGTGTCGATGGTCGACGCCTCGCTGCGCATGGCCATCGTCAACCTGTTGAAATCTCTGCGCGACGACTTTGGCGTGCATGTCATTTACATCACCCACGACCTCGCAACGGCCTATTACATCTCGGACCGCATCATCATCATGCAAAAGGGCAGGGTGGTCGAAATGGGGCCGGCACGCCTGGTGCTGGAAAATCCGCAGCACCCTTATGCCAGGCTGCTCAAGGCTTCGGTGCTGTCGACCGAAAACGCCGGCCACGGCGATCTGGCGCCGGCTACCGACCTGATCGCGGCCAGCGACGAAATGCTGGCCAAGGCCGTGCACAGCCACATGGTCGAACAGCCCGACGGGCGCTTTGTGCGCTCCAACCCGTGAACGCCGCCTTCAGCGCTTCAGCGTGAAGGCGTCGCTTTCGCCCTCGATCAGCTCGGTTGGCCAGACCTGGCGGATGATGCCGGCAGGATAGGCCTTGGCATAGCGCGGCATCGACGCCAAAAGCGCCTTGCCGAGCGCCACCCCGAGACTGTCGAGGTCTTCGCGAAAATAGGTCAGGCGCGGCGACAGGAACGGCGATTGCGGGCTGTCGCGCCCGATCACCGCAATATCCCCGCCGGGCTCGACGCCGGCCTCGCCGAGACGGCGATACAAGCCGGTGGTCAGGCTCGGATTGAGCAGCACGATGGCGCTTGGCCTGTCCGGGAGCGCCAGCAGCCGGTCGGCGATGTCGTAGCCGCTCGCCTCGTTGGGAACGAAGCCGAACACCAGTTGCGGGTCGAGACCAAGACCGTGGGCGGCGAGCGCCGCGCGCGCCGCCTCGGTGAACACGAAGCCGAGATTGGTTTCGTCGTCGGGCACGGTGATGGCGATGCGCCGATGGCCCTTGCGCACCAGCCGATCGATCGACCGTTCGGCCATGCCGGCGAAATCGGTGTCGATCCAGGGCTGGCCGGCATCGGATTGCGAGCGGCCGAGCGTGACGAAGGGCACGCCGCGTTCGGCGAGGAAATCGATGCGGCGGTCGACGCGCTGCGTCGAGCTGAGAATGATGCCGTCGGCGAAGCTGCGCGACACCATGCGCTTCAAATAGCCCTCGGCATCCTCGTCGGACGGGCAGAGCAGGGCGACGAGGTCGAGATGATGCCTGGCCAGTGCCGTCTGGATGCCGTTGAATACGCCCATGATGAAGGTATCGCCATGGCCGGTGATGTTGTGCCCGGTCTGCATCATGAAGGCGACGACGCCGGTCTGGCCGCGCCTCAAGCTGCGGCCGGACTGGTTGGGCACATAGCCGAGCTGGCGCGCAACGTCCTGCACCCGCCGGCGCGTCGCCTCGCTGACGTCCGGACGGTTGTTGAGCGCGCGCGACACGGTGCCGATCGATAGATTGAGCTGCTGCGCCAGCCGCTTGATGCCGATCATCGTCTTGTTCAGGTCCTCCCGCAGCCTCCAATAAAGCAAACCGCGCCAGTGGCCAATTGACTCGCAAACGTTTTCGGAGATAATCCCGTAAACGTTTACGGCGCAAGCGGGCTTCGCAAAGCTCGCTGCCGTACCGGGAGGAAGAACGGCATGCATCCCGCCCCCGCACAGGTCGGTCCCGATGTGTCCAACGCAGCGCGCGCCACATCCGGAAAGGCCATGTCCGTGGCGAGCGTTCCGATCCCCGATACAAATCGATCTTTCCGCGCGGCCGCCGCGCGGTCTGAGCGACACGCCGCCCGGTCACCGTCCGGGCATCCCGACCCGATTCCGGTAGCAGGAACGATGCGCACCGGTTTCATGGAAACTGGCCATCCAAGGAGGAGGACTAAATGAATCGACTCGCCAAACTGGCGGTTGCGCTTGCAGCCACCGCCGCCCTCAGCACCGGCGCCGTGCTCGCCCAGGACAAGGTGCTCAAAGTCTGGCACTACGAGCCCGCCGACAGCGCCCTCGGCATCGCCTGGCAGGCGGCGATGGACAAATACCGGGAAACCTATCCCGACACCGATCTGCAGTTCGAACTCAAGACTTTCGACCAGATCAACCAGGCCGGCACGATGATTCTCAATTCGGCCGAGGCCCCCGACGTTCTCGAATACAACAAAGGCAACGGCACCGCCGGCCTCGCCGCGTCGCAGGGCCTGCTGCAGGCGCTCGATGACGTCTATCACGCACGCGGCTGGGACAAGATCATCGCCGAAGAGGCCCTCGGCCTCGGCAAGTATGACGAACTCGGCGTCTTCGGTTCCGGCCCGCTGATCGGCATCCCGAACTACGGCGAATTCGTCTCGGTCTTTTACAATGCCGACATGCTCGAAGCGCGCGGCATGGCCGTCCCGACAACCCTCGAGGAATTCACGGCGATCATGGACACCTTCGTCGCCGAAGGCATCACCCCGATCGCCGAGGCGGCCAACGACTATCCGGCCCAGCACCTGATGTACATGCTGACCCTCAAGAACGCCGACGCCGACTGGATCGCCAATTTCGAGGGCGTCAAGCAGGATCTCGACACCGCGCCGTTCCTGGCCGCCGGCCAGATGCTGGTCGACTGGGTCAGCAAAGGCTACATCTCGACGGACGCCACCGGCATGAATGCCGACGACATGACCAACCAGTTCATGGCCGGCGCCTCGCCCTTCGTGGTCGGCGGCACCTGGCTCTCGACCAGCTACGGCAATATCGAGGCCTTTACCGCCAGCCAGTTCCTGTTCCCGGGCCAGAAATACGCGCCGGGCTCGACGGGCAACATGTGGGTCGTTCCGGTCAACGCCAAGAACAAGGAAGCGGCCTACGACTTCATCGAGATCACGCTCAGCCCCGACGTCCAGAACATCATGGGCAATGAGGGTGGTCTGCCGATCGCAGCCAATTCCGATACCGTCACCAATCCGGTCGGCAAGACCACGACCGCCCTGTTCGGCGAACTCGTTTCCCGCGGCGGTCTCGGCTACTATCCGGACTGGCCGGTGCCGGGCTTCTACAACGAGGTCCTGCAGGCGACCCAGGCCGTTATCGGCGGCACGGCGACCCCCGAGGAGTTCGCGGCCCGTCTCAAGGCCTTCTACGACGAAGGCCGGGCGATGATGTAGTCTAATCCGCTTGCGGGGCGGCGCGTCCGCCCCGCATCCTTTCCCGCTTCGGACGGCCCGATCGACGGACAGCTCATGGCGACAGTGACCAAATCCTACCGGCAGAACAATTCGGCCTATTGGCTCTATCTCTTTCCGGGCCTGATCGGCTTCGTGCTCGTCGTCGGTATCCCGTTCCTGATGAACATCGGCATCAGCTTCACCAAGTGGCGCGGCATCCGCATGCCCACCTTCATCGGGCTCGAAAACTACGAGCGGCTGATCACCGACGGCGCCTTCTGGATGTCGCTCCAGCATACCCTGTTCTTCGTGGTGGCCATGGCGGTGGTGCCTACGATCATTTCCCTGATCGTCGCCTCGGTGCTGTTCGACTATGTCAGCGCCCGCTTCGGCCAGCAGATGTCGAGTTTTTTCCGCGCCGGCTACTACCTGCCGCAGATCCTGCCGATCTCGGTGGCGGGCGTGCTCTGGGGCTGGATCCTCAACCCGCATGGCGTTCTCAACCTCATTCTCGACGCCACCGGCCTCGGCGCGCTGTCGAGCAACTGGCTCGGCGACCAGACCCTGGCCATCTATTCCCTCGGCTTCGTCATGGTCTGGCTGCAGATCGGCTATTCGCTGGTCATCTTCATGGCCGGGCTCGCCCGCGTCGACCCCGCGCTCTACGAGGCGGCCGAACTCGACGGCGCCGGCGCCGCCCAGCGCTTCTGGTACGTCACCATTCCGATGCTCAGGCCGGAAATTTTCGTCATCGGCCTGACCACGACCATCGCCGCACTCAAGGTCTTCGCGCCGGTTTATGTCATGACCAATGGCGGGCCGGACAACGCCACGCTCGTGCCATCGTTCTTTTCCTACTACCATTTCTTCTCGACCGTTCGCATCGGCTACGGCGCCGCCATCGCCACGGCGCAGACGGCCATCACCATCGTGCTCGCCCTGATCTTCCTCTGGGTGCAGGCGCGCCAGACCGAGGAGGCGGCCCATGACTGATCAGGTGCTGTCCGCTCTGTCCGCACCCGGGACTTCCGCCGGCCTCAATGTGCCACGCCACAGGCGCGGGGTCTTGAGATGGTGGGTGCTGGCGCTGCTGATCGCCTTCCTCGCCTTCATGCTGGCGCCGATCTTTTTGGCGCTCAACAATGCCCTGAAATCGGCTGCCGACTATGCCACCAACGGGCCGCTGGCCCTGCCGACTAGCCTCGATTTCACCGGCGTCGTCGGCTTCTGGGACTATGTCGATTTCCCGAAAAAGCTGTGGAACAGCCTGCTGCTCAGCGCCTGCGCCGCCCTTTTCGGCGTCGCCCTGAGCCTGTTCAACGCCTATGCCATCGGCATCGGCCGCATCAAGGGCGGACGGGTCATGCTGGTCATCCTCTTGCTCGGCATCATGATCCCGCAGGAATCGCTGGTCTATCCGCTCTACTACATCGCGAAATCGGTCGGCATCTACGACTCGCTGTTCTCGGTGATCATCATCTTCACCGTGCTGCAGTCGATCTTTGGCACCTATTTGTTGTCGGCGGTGCTGACCTCGTTCCCGCGCGAGATTCTCGAAGCAGCAAGGGTCGACGGCGCCAACCGCTGGCAAATCCTTTGGTATGTCATCACGCCGATCCTCAGGCCAACCCTGGCGGTGCTGGCGACCTTTTATTTCATCTGGACCTGGAACGAGTTCCTCATTCCCCTGGTCCTTCTGATTTCGAACACCAACCAGACCGTTTCGGTGGCCCTCGGCAATCTTTCCGGTCAATACGTGTCGCAACCGACCATCACCGCCGCGGCATCGCTGCTCGGCATCCTGCCGACGGTGATCTTCTTTTTGATCTTCCAGCGCACCCTGACCAAGGGCGTGGTCGTGGGAGCGGTGAAATGACTGCCGGCGCCGGCAATGGGGCAGGGGCACGCCCGTCGCGCGCCAAGGCCAGAAAGGACTGACACATGGGAGCCGTCACCATCAGCGACGTCCGCAAGAGCTTCGGCACGATCGAGGTTCTGCACGGCATTTCCGTCGATATCGCCGAAGGCGAGTTCGCGGTTCTCGTTGGTCCCTCGGGCTGCGGGAAATCGACCCTTTTGCGCATGATCGCCGGGCTCGAGGATATCAGTTCGGGCGAGATTTCCATCGGCGACCGCGTCGTCAACCAGCTGGCGCCCAAGGATCGCGACATCGCCATGGTGTTCCAGTCCTATGCGCTCTATCCGCATATGACGGTTGCCGAGAACATGGGCTTCTCGTTGAAGCTGGCCGGCGTGCCCAAGCCGGAGCGGCGCAAGCGCGTCGAAGAGGCTGCCGCCATTTTGGGCCTGACCGACTATCTCGACCGCCAGCCCCGGCAATTGTCCGGCGGCCAGCGCCAGCGCGTCGCCATGGGCCGCGCCATCGTGCGCAAGCCGGCGGTGTTCCTGTTCGACGAGCCGCTCAGCAATCTCGACGCCAAGCTCAGGGTGCAGATGCGCTCCGAGATCAAGCAGAACCATCAGCGCCTGAAGACGACGACCGTCTACGTCACCCATGACCAGATCGAGGCCATGACCATGGCCGACCGCATCGTCGTGATGAACGCCGGCCGGATCGAACAGATCGGCTCGCCGCTCGAGCTTTACGACACCCCAGCCAATCTGTTCGTAGCCGGCTTCATCGGTTCGCCGGCGATGAACCTCTTGACCGGCGTGCTCGAAGCCGACGCCTTTGTCGCCGACGGCGGCACCCGTATCGCTCTCGGTTCGGCGGGCGCCAGGGGCGCGGCCGGGCGCAAGGCCGTTCTCGGCATCCGCTCGGAGCATTTCGCCCTCGCCCCCGAGGGCGGCGGTCTTCAAGCCCGCATCCTCACCATCGAGCCGACCGGTTCGGAGACCCAGGTGGTCCTGACGCTCGCGGGCCGCGACATCGTCGCCGGCTTCCGCGAACGCATCGCGGCGCGGCCGGGCGACCTGCTCTCCATCCAGCCGCAGGCCGAAAGCTTCCACCTCTTCGACGCCGAAACCGGCGCAAGGCTCTAGTCGCGTGTGGGCCGGCGCGATCCGGCCCCGACAGGACGTTTCTCGATGAAATTCAGTGACGGCAATTGGATGATCCCGGAGAACCTTTCTCTGCTTCATCCGGTCTTTGTGCATGAGGTACGGGTCGAGGGCGACGAACTCGTCGCCCATATCGCCTCGCGCGATCTTGAAACGCGCGGCGACCAGCTCAACCTCATGGTGTTCACCCTGAGACTGTTCGCCGCCGCCGAGGGCGTCATCGGCGTCCGCATCGAGCATTTCCGCGGCGGCAGGCGGCAATTGCCCGAATTCGCCCTCAACCGTGAGCCCGGTGTCGCCCGCATCGCCGAGGACGACGCCGCCATAACGCTTCACGCCGGCGCGCTTTCCGTCCGCATTCCGCGCGCCGGCCGCTACACGCTCGACTTCCTGCGCGACGGCGAACGCCTGACCGGATCTGGCTACAAGGCCTCCGGCTATGCCGCCGACGCGGAGACCGGCTCGACCCATGTCTACGAACGCCTCGACCTCGGTGTCGGCGAAAATGTCTACGGCATGGGCGAACGTTTCTCGCCCTTCGTCAAGAATGGCCAGTCGATCGACATCTGGAACCGCGACGGCGGCACCGGCACCGACCAGGCCTACAAGAACATCCCGTTCTTTTTGACCAATGCGGGCTGGGGCCTGTTCGTCAACCATCCCGGCATGGTCGAGTTCGAGATCGCCTCGGAAAAGGTGTCCAAGGCCCAGTTCAGCGTCAAGGGCGAAGCCCTCGAATACTACGTCATCAACGGGCCGACGCCGAAACAGGTCCTTGTGCGCTACACCGGTCTGACCGGCCGCCCGGCGCTGCCGCCGGCCTGGTCATTCGGGCTGTGGCTCTCGACTTCGTTCACGACGAAATATGACGAAATGACCGTCAACTCCTTCGTCGACGGCATGCGCCAGCGCGGCGTTCCCTTGCAGGTCTTCCATTTCGACTGCTTCTGGATGCGTGGGCTGCACTGGTGCGATTTCGAGTGGGATCCCGACACCTTTCCCGATCCGGAGGGCCAGATCGGCCGCCTCAAGGACCGCAAGACCAATATCTGCGTCTGGATCAATCCCTATATCGCCCAGATGTCGCGCCTGTTCGACGAGGGCGTCGAGAAGGGCTATTTCGTCAGGCGCCCCGACGGCTCCGTCTGGCAATGGGACCGCTGGCAGCCGGGCATGGCGATCGTCGATTTCACCAATCCGGAAGCCTGCGACTGGTATTGCGGTCATCTGAAGCGCCTCATCGACATGGGCGTCGACAGCTTCAAGACCGATTTCGGCGAGCGCATCCCGACCGATGTCGTCTGGCACGACGGCTCGGACCCCGAGCGCATGCACAATTATTACGCCTATTTGTACAACAAGACGGTCTTCGACCTGTTGCGCCGCGAGAGGGGCGACGACGCCATCGTCTTCGCGCGCTCGGCCTCGGTCGGTTCGCAGAAATTCCCCGTCCACTGGGGCGGCGACTGCGATTCCAACTACGAATCCATGGCCGAAAGCCTGAGGGGCGGCCTGTCGCTCGGCCTTTCCGGCTTCGGCTTCTGGAGCCACGATATCGGCGGCTTCGAGGGCACGGCACCGCCCGATGTCTACAAGCGCTGGTGCGCTTTCGGCCTGTTGTCGAGCCATTCGCGCCTGCACGGCTCGGACAGCGTGCGCGTGCCCTGGGCCTTCGACGAGGAGGCGGTCGACGTCCTCAGGCATTTCACCGAGATCAAGTGCCGCCTCATGCCCTATCTCTGGGCGACGGCGCAGGAAGCCCGCGACACGGGCGTGCCGATGATGCGCGCCATGTTGCTGGAATTTCCCGACGATCCCGGCTCGGCGCCGCTCGACCGGCAATACATGCTCGGCGGATCGCTGCTGGTGGCACCGGTCTTTGCCAAATCCGGCGTGGTCGATGTCTATCTGCCGCCCGGCACCTGGACGCATTACCTCACCGGCGAACAAAAACAGGGTGGCTGGCACCGCGAGACCCACGATGTCTTTTCGCTGCCGTTCTATGTGCGCGAGAATACGCTGCTGCCGACCGGCGCCCGCGGCGACACGGTCGAATACGACCATGTCGATGGCGCGGTGCTCGAACTCCACGCCCTCGGCGACGGCAGGACGGCACAATGTGTCGTGTCGACAAGCGCGCCGGACGGCGGCACACTGGAAGTCACGGCGCGCCGCGACGGGCCGGTCATCCATGTCGAGGCAAAGGGCACGAAACCCTGGCAATTGCTTGTCGTCGGCGAGAACATGGTCTCGTCCAGCGGCGCGGCGACACGGACCGGGCGCGGCACGCTTGTCGAGGGCCGCGGCAGCTTCACCCTGACGCGCGCCTGAGCCTTTTCGCACGCGCTGGAGTGCTGCAATGTCTGATTGGGAATCCGAAATACGCGCGATCGCGCAACCCGCGATCGCGCGCTCCAAGGCCATCGCGAGCCTTGAGGTCGGCCGGGGCATCCTCAGGGACGCCGGCGACATCATCAGGCGCGATTTCGACGGCACAAACGTCGTGGTCTTTGCCGACGAGGCCGGGTTCGCCGCTGCTGGCCCGGCCTTTGTGGCGAGCGCCGAACGGGCCGGCTTCGCCGTCCGCGCCCATGTCATCCCGGCAAGGCCGCGCCCCAAGGCCAGCGCCGAGCTGTCCGAAAGCTTCGAACCGCTGATCGCGACCGACACCATCCCCGTCGCGCTCGGCTCGGGGGTGATCAACGATCTCGTCAAGCTGGCGGCCTTCCGCCGCGACCGCCCCTATTGCGTTGTCGCCACGGCGGCTTCGATGGACGGCTATGCCTCGGCCGGCGCGCCGCTTTCGAAAAACGGCTTCAAGATGACCATTGCGGCGCGCTGCCCACGCTCGATCATCGCCGATCTCGACGTGATCGCGGCGGCGCCGGCGGAGATGGCCGGCTGGGGCTATGGCGATCTCGCCGGCAAGATACCGGCCGGCGCCGACTGGATCATCGCCGACGCGCTCGGCATCGAGCCGCTCGATCCCAATGTCTGGCCCCTGGTGCAGGGACGTCTGGGCGACTGGCTCGGCGATCCCAGCGGGGTCCGGGCAGGGGACTTCGCCGCGGTCGCCAAGCTGTTTGCCGGGCTCGTCATGGGCGGTCTCGCCATGGAATTTCACGGCTCCTCGCGCCCGGCTTCCGGCGCCGAACACCAGATCGCCCACATGTGGGAGATGCAGGGCCTGACCTTTGCCGGCGAACGCGTCTCGCACGGCGCCTGCGTCGGGGTCGGCACGGTCACCGTGCTGTCGCTCTATCAGTGGCTTCTGGCTCAGGACCTGTCGGCACTCGACATCGGTCGTGCCGTGAACGCGGCCCGCGACCTCGATGCCAAATATGCCGAGATCGACCGCCTCATTCCCGCCAGCCGCATCGCCGAACGTGCCCGCGCCGAAACCGCCGCCAAGCATGTCGATGGCAATGCCTTAGGGGCACGGCTTATGCGACTGGTGAAGGGCTGGCCTGAGCTGAAGCGGCGCCTCGCCACCCAGGTCGTGCCGCCCTGGGAAATGGCGGAATGGCTCAAGGCGGCCGGCGCGCCGGTCTCGGCGGCCGATATCGGCGTCGCGCCGGCTGATTTCGAGACGACGGTGCGCGCCGCCCGCTTTCTCAGGAGCCGCTACACGATCTTCGATCTTTTGGACGAGACGGGCCTGCTCGATGCCGCCCTGCACGATGTCGGCATCGCCGGAACGGGACAGGGCTGACACGCGACATCTTGCGCCTCAGCCGAAATGCAGGAAGGCGGCGAGAAGGTCGGTGCGGCGCAGGACGCCGACCAGTTCGCCGTCGCGCAACACCGGATAGGCACGATAGGGCTTGTCGAGGAACGTCTGGGCCGCTGTGACGAAATCCGTCGTGGCGTCAAGCGTTTCGATCTCTGTCATCATGTAGTCCTTCACCGAACCGCGCCATTGCCGGTAGTAGCTGGCATTAAGGGCCGAGCGGAAGCAGTCCTTCTGGGTGATGACGCCGATCAGGGCGCCGGTGTCGTCGACGACCGAGGCGAGCTGGGCCCGCTTGTTGACCAGAGCGGCAACGGCTTCGCGGATCGGCGTGTCGGGCGACAGGCGGATGACGTCCTTTTGCATGACGGAATCGATGCGTTCTTCAGTCATGATGCGCCTCCCCGCGCCGTGGACACGCCGCGCATTGGCCGCCGCCGATGCAGTCGAGCCCGCCGCACGAGGTCTGCGGCGGCTTGCCCATGAGCATCAGCCCGGTTGCGAGCCCGGTGGCTGCGAGGACGACAATGGCGATCGATAATACCAGTTCCATGCTGCCACCTTACGCCAGATAGGCGCCGAAGGTACCCGTCGACAGGCGTTCGAGCCCGTCGCCGTCCTTCAGCACGAACAGGGCGTCGACCTGGTTCTGCCGCGCCAGCGCCGGACCCTTGATGGCGCCGGCGGCCATCAGCGCCGTGGCCCAACCGTCGGCCATCATGGCGTCCGGCGCGATCACCGAGACCGACAAAAGGTCTGTGTCGACCGGCTCGCGGGTCATCGGATCGATGATGTGGCTGTAGCGGCGGCGGCCGAGCTGATAGCTGTTGGCACGGCTGCCCGAGGTCGCGACAGTCGTGCCGGTGAGATCGAGCACGTCGACAGCGCCGGAAAAGCCGGGGCGCGGGTCCTCGACGGCGACGTGCCACGGCCGGCCGGAAGGATGGCGACCGCAGGCGCTCAATTCGCCGCCGAGATCGATGAGGAAATCGGTCGCGCCGGCGGTCTTGACCAGGTCGGCCATACGGTCGAGGGCATAGCCCTTGGCGATGCCGCATAGATCGAGCGTCAGGCCGTCGGCTGGCTTGGCGAGGGCATCGCCCCTAAAACCAATCCGCTGCCAGTCCGATATGGCGTCGCCCTCGATCGGGCCGAACCCCCAGCGCGAGACCAGCGGTCCGACCGTCGGATCGAACTCGCCGGCGCTGGTCGCCGCCAGAGCGAGCGCCGCCGCGGCAACATGCAGCAATTCGGAAGGCAGTTTCAGCGTGCCGGCCGGCGCGCGATTGAAGCGGGTGACGTCGCTGTCGGCGCGCCAGGGCGACATCTGCCGGTCGATCCCGGCGAGCAGCGCCTCGATGGATGGCCGCAGCGGCGCGATGTCGACACCATCCGGCACCGCTACGCTCCACTCGGTGCTGAAAGCGCGGCCGGTCAGGCCGGAAAGGGCCGGCGCGCCGAGCGACAGGCGCGGGAGCGCCAGCGATAGTGCGGTGCCACCGCCGAGGGCGAGAAAGGCGCGCCGGTGCAGTCTGGTGTTCGCAGCGCTCATGGTTCAGACTCCGAAATCGTCGTTGAAGATCGAATGCGGTTCGACGCCGATACGATCCAGCATGGCGAGCACGGCCGAAATCATCACCGGCGGACCGCACAGATAGTACTCGCAGTCCTCCGGGGCGGGATGACTGCTCATGGCGTTGCGCACGACCTCGTGGATGAAGCCGGTGGCGCCGGTCCAGCGGTCGCCGGGTGCCGGCTCGGACAGGGCCGGCGTCCAGGTGAAGTTCGGATTGGCCGCGGCGATGGCGTCGAATTCCTCGCGATAGAACAGGTCGGCCGCCGAGCGGGCACCGTAATAATAGGTCATCTTGCGGTCGGACTTGAGCCCGACCTGCTCGTGCACCATCGCGCGCATCGGCGCCATGCCGACGCCGCCGCCGATGAACACCATCTCGCGCCCGGTCGGCTGCACCTGGAAATCGCCGAACGGACCCGAGACCTCGAGCGCGTCGCCCGGCTTCAGCGCGAACAGATGCGAGCTGACGATGCCTGGATGGATATCGGCTTCATGGCCGGCGGGCGGCACGGCGAGGCGGATGTTGAACACGAGCTTGCCGTTCGCCGCGTCCTCGGGACGGGAGGCGATGGAATAGGCGCGGGTCACCGGCTTGGGCGATTCCGCATGCATCTGGCGCCAGCCGGCAATGCTCCAGATTTCCTCGAATTGGTGCGGCAGATCGAGCTTGCCGAGGTCGAGCGTGTAGGCCGGTGCCGTCAGCTGCATGAAATTGCCGGCGCGGAAATCGATCTCGCGCCCCTCCGGCAGGTCGAGCACGAGTTCGCGAATGAGCGGCGCCAGCATGCCATTGGAGGCAACCTTGCAGGCAAAGCCTTCGGCGACGAGAATTTCGGTCGGCACCTCGACCGAAACCGAGCCGCGTAACTGGCACTGGCAGGCGAGGCGGACATTGTTGCGCCGCTCGGTGGCCGAGAGCACGCCCTTCTCGGTGGCCTTGACCTCGCCGGCACCGTCGCCGAACACCGTCACGCGGCAGAGCCCGCAGGTGCCGGAGCCGCCGCAGGCCGCCGGAATGCCGATTCCGGCCCCGTGCAGCACGCCGAGCAGGCGGTCGCCGCGCGCCGCGTCGATGCGCTTGCCCTCATTGACCGTCACCACGACCGCTTCCTGCGGCACCAGGCGCGCGCGCGCCAGCAGCAAGCCGATGGTCAGCCCGAGGATAAGAACGACGATAACGCCGCTGCCTATCGCGATATCGATCATGCCACCACCATCTGCGCGAAGGCCGAAAAGCCGAGCGACATCATGCCGGCGAGCACGAAGGTGATGCCGAGCCCCCTGAGCCCGGCCGGCAGGTCGGCATAGGCCAGGCGCTGCCTTATGCCGGCGAGCATGATGACGGCGATGGCAAAACCGGCGCCGCCGCCAAGGCCGAAGACGAAGGATTCCGTCACGTCGTAATTGCGTTCGACCGTGAACAGGGAGCCGGCCAGGATGGCGCAATGCACCGTCAACAGCGGCAGAAATACGCCGAAGGCCGAATAGATCACCGGGAAGTAGCGGTCGAGCACCATTTCAATGAGCTGCACCGAGGCGGCGATGACGCCGATAAAGGCGATCAGTTTCAGATAGGACAGGTCGAGTTCCGGCATGCCGGCCCAGGTCCAGGCGCCGGGCGCCAGAATGAAGTGGTAGATCGCCTGGTTGAGCGCCGCCGTGGCGCCGAGCACCAGGGTCACGGCGATGCCGAGACCGACCGCCGTGCCGGTTCGGCGCGACAGGGCGAGGAAGGTGCACAGCCCCAGAAACAGCGTCAGCGGCATGTTCTCGACGAAGGCGGCGCGCAGGAAGAGGCTGGCGAGGTCGTTCATGCCCGGCTCTCCTTTTTTTCGGGAGGCACATGCTCGAGCGCCTCGGCCTGCTCGGGATTAAGCGAACGGATAGCCCAGACCAGGCCGCCGAGCAGGAAGAAGGCGCTCGGTGCCAAAAGCATCAGGGCGAGCGGGGTATACCAGCCGCCCTGGTCTACGGTCGGCAGCACGTCAAAGCCGAGCAGGGAGCCCTTGCCGAACAGCTCGCGGATCGATCCAATCACCGTCAGCACCATGGAATAGCCGAGCCCGTTGCCGAGGGCGTCGACCATCGAGCGCACAGGCGGATTGGAGCGCGAGAAGCTCTCGGTACGCCCCAAAACGATGCAATTGGTGGTGATCAGGCCAACAAACACCGACAGGCGTTTGGAAATGTCGAACAGATAGGCCTGAAGCAGCTGGTCGATGACGATCACCAGCGAGGCGACGATGATGATCTGGACGATCAGCCGAATCGAATCCGGGATGTGTCTGCGGATGAGGCTGACAAAGAAAGCCGACAGCACCAGCACCACGGTAAGCGAGGCCGCCATGGTCAGCGCCGTGTCGAGCGAGGTCGTGACCGCCAGCGCCGAGCAGATGCCGAGAATCTGCAGCGTTACCGGATTTTGCCGGATCAGCGGCTCGGTCAGCGTACTCCAGAAGAATCCCTTCGCCGCCATGGCCTAGAACTCTCCCCGCCGGACCGCGTCGAAGAATGGTCCGTAGCCTTCAGGCCCGGTCCAGAAGCGGACGATCTGCGTCATGGCGTTGCTGGTTCGCGTGGCGCCGGTGATGCCGTCGACCTCATATTCGTTGGTGGCTGGGCCGCGCTGGATGGTGAAACGCATCCGGCCGCTCGGATCGCGAATCCTGATGCCGGGGAACTGGGCCTGCCAGGCCGGTTCCTCGATACGCCCTCCGAGCCCGGGCGTCTCGACCTGTTCGGTGATGGCGATGCCGGCGATGGTGTTCATGTCGCCATGCATGGCCAGCATGCCCTGGATCTGGCCCTGATAGCCGGCCCCGGCGATCGGCAGGATGGCAAGCGACACCGTCTCGCCATCCCTGAGGATATAGACCTGGGTGAAATCGGGCCGCGTGCCGAGCCCGGCAATGTCCTGCTCGGGCGTCAGCGGCGTCCAGTTCGCCGCTTCCTGCAAGGCTTCGTCGAGCGTCGCGGGGCTCACCCCGTCGGCGGCCCATCCGGTCTTTAGATCGACGATCACCGCCGACAGGGCGTCGCCGCCCGCCTTGGCGATCAGTTCGTTCATACCCGGAATGGCCGACACCAGGGCCTCGAGTCGCACCTGCTGCTCATGGGCCCTATTGGCCGTCTGGATGGGCCTGAGAACAACGGTGGCGCCGTTGACCAGGACCGCGCAGACGGCGGCGACCAGGAAGGCCACGCCGATGGTCTTCGTTCGGCTCTCGTTCGGCAGAGCCAGAAAGCGCTTCCACCACGAATAGGGATTGAGATCAACCAAGGTGCCGTCTCCTCTGGGCAAGCCACGAGGCAATTGCGATTTCATCGAGCAGGGGAGCGGCGAGCGAGGCGAGAAGCGCCGCCGCCGCCGAGATCTGGATCGGTGCCGCGCCGTGCCATTCGATCAGGAACAGCACGACCAGCGCCGCGAACAGGGCACCGTAGAGCAGGCGCCCGGTCCGCGTCGCCGCGCTCGTCACCGGGTCGAGAACCAAGAGCACGAAGACCACCGCGATAGCCGGGTAGACGCCGCTCAGGTCGACGCCCATCAGATGGGCAATGCCGAACACGGCGAGCGCCCCGACCATGACGCGCCCGGCAAACACGCCGGTCAGCAGGCCGATGAGGGCCGCCGGGATCGCCGCCCAGCCGATCTGGGCGATGAGATCGGGCCAGGGCGCGGCCGGAAAGCCGAAACCGAGAAAGGCGAGGGTGACCGTGGCCGGATTGAGCACGTTGCGCCCCCAGCCGCCGAACACCAGTTCGGCCATGACCACCCCGAAGCTGACGCCGAGCAACAAGTGCACGACGCCGAGTTCCTCGGGCGCAAGGATAGCGATGGCCAGCGCCGTCACCGCCCCGGCGAACGAGGGCGGCTGCGCTCGAACCAGCATGAATAAAAGGTGCCAGATACCTGCAAATACGAGGAAAAACACCAGTTTAAATGCAGCGTCCACGCCTTCGACCTGCAGCCACATCGCCGCAAGCGGAAGCATGGCGGCAAGCACCATCAGCGCCACGGTTTCGCGATCCCACAATCCGCGTATCAACCGATTTCCTCCTGCTCGATTCGCTCCAGCACTGCTGAAAGCACTTCTGAAAAGCGCGGTTCGGCGCCGGTCACGTAGTCGACCAGCGCCATGTCTTCGGCGAGAAAACTGAGGGCGCCGAGCTTGACCGCCGTCTCGGTATCGCCGGCCGACAGGGCGCGCAGGAACGCGGCGGCCGGAAGGGCGCCGCCCATGGCATGGTCGAGCGCCGCCGTCGGGATGATCGGCAGCGGCCGGGACGCGCCCCTGAGGGCCGAAAGGAACCAGTGCCGCCTCTGGCCGCCGGCATCGCCGCTGATCACCGTCGCCTGGCGATGGCGCAATCCGAGCCAGCGGGCTTCGTGCCCGTCGAGCGCCGAGCCGCTGAGGATGGTATGGCGCCCGGGCTTGACGAAGCCGTGGCTCAGACCGCGCAGGTCGGCGCCGGGCTGGCACCTGACATGGCGTTGCTGGCGCAAGGCCGATCCGGTCACCGAGATCAGCCGCGTTTCGGGAACAAGGCCGGTTTCGAGATAGGCGCCGATGCCGGCCACGTCCTCGGCATGCAGGTCCCAAACCGGCTTGCCCGGCGCCGCCGGATGAATCTGGTGGATCTGGAAACCGGCAAGACCCCAGGGATGCCGTCCGCCGTTCCTGACGATACGAAGACGCGCGTCGAACCCCTTGGCGTCGACGAGATCGGCGGCACCCGCCTGACAGACATAGACCGGCCCGTCGCCGAGCGTGAGAAGTGCGCGCAGCCCGCGCTCGAATTCGCTTTCGCGGCCGGCAAGCGCCAGGCGCGGATCGGGAGCGGCCGGCCGCGTGTCGCGCGCCATGACGACGATTGCCATGGGTGATTCGTCGGGGCGCGGCTCCTGGCCGAAAGGCCGCGAGCGGAAATGACGCCACAGCCCCGATTGCTGCAGCGCCAGCCGAACGGCGGCCGAATCGTCGAGCCTTTTGGCGACGTTCGTGTCGAATTCATGCCGGCCGGCATCCGATTCGCCATAAAAGACGATGCGCGACAGGCGGCGGCCGGCATTGAGTCCGATCTTGGCGACGCGTGCCGCCATCGGTGCCGTCACGACGATTTCGGGATAGCGTCGGGAGCGCAGGACCGGTGCGCCCTGGGCGACGCGGTCGCCCTCGGCGACAAGCGCCTCAACGCGGAAATCCTCGTCCCAAGTGGCCGTCAGGCCTGCTTCTTCGGTGATTTGGACCGGCACCGGACCCGATGGCGCGGGCAAGTCGGCCGCATGAACACTCAATCCGCCTCTGAGGGTCCATCGCACTTTCGACTTCTCCGTCTGGCCTCCGCAACAGCAGTTTCCGCATCGGCACTTGTGGTTGCGAATACTGCACCATTTTGGTAGCCTTATCCCTATCAGCGACTTGAAGCTTCATCAAGCTGGACCAGGGGCAAGAATGATACGCAGATTGATCGGGCATATCGGTTTCGTTGCAGCCGCCATTATCGTGTCCATGTGGCTGATGGTGGCGTCCTTCGCCCAGACCGCCCCCGAGACCCCGGATGCGGGAGCGTCGGCCGCCGAGACGCCGGCGCTGGTCTTTCCCGATCGCGGCCCGTTCAATCCGGAAATTATCGCGATTCCACAGGCCGACATGATCGCCGCCTGGTCACGATCCGCCCATGCGGACCTGTCGGCCGAGGCCTTTGCGCATTGGAACAGCGAGGGCGAAATCCCGCCGCAATGCGCCGTCTGCCATTCCGGCGCCGGTTTCCGCGCCCTGCACGGCCTCGACGGCAGCCCGGTGGGCATGCCCGAGCACCCGTTCCCGATCGGCGGCGTCGTCGACTGCGAAACCTGCCACAACCCGAGGCTTTCCGAGGTCAAGCAAATCACCTTCCCGTCCGGTGTGTCGCATCCGGTCGTCGGCGTCGAAGCAGCGTGCATGAGTTGCCACCAGGGTCGCGAATCCGGCTTGTCCGTGGTCAAGGCGACGGCGGACATGGACGAGGATACGGTCAACGAGAAGCTGCGCTTCATCAATCCGCACTACCGGCTCGCCGCCGCCACCAATCTGGGCGACATCGCCCAGGTCGGCTACCAGTATCCGGGCAAGGACTATTCCGGCCGGTTCCTGCACGCCAAGCCAATCGGCACATGCGTGTCCTGCCACAATCCGCACTCGCTCGAGATTGCCGAGGAACCCTGCCTGACTTGCCACCAGACCGGCAATCCCGATGATATCCGCATCGCCCATGTCAGTTTCGACGGCAGCGGCGACACCAGCAAGGGCATCAAGGCCGACATCGCCGCCAATGCCGCCAAGCTGATGGAGACTTACCTGGCTTATGCCGCCAACGTGGCCGGCACGCCGATGGTCTTCGACGGCGCCAGCTACCCGTACTTTTTCACGGACGCCAATCTCGACGGCGTTGCCGACACCGATGCCCAAGGCAAGGTCGTCGCCTATGCCAGCTGGACGCCGCGCCTGCTCAAGGCCGTCTACAACTGGAAGGTCGTGACCGCCGATCCCGGCATCCACGCCCACAACCCCTATTACGCCCTCGAATTGCTCTACGATTCGGTCGAGGACCTTGCTTCGGCCGACGGCATGAACGTGGAGTTGGGCGACATGCTGAGGTAGTCGGTTCGGCGGGGGAAACGCTCGCAGCGAACGAAAGCTCGGGATGCCAAGGCGGCTTGCCGTCACGCCGCGAACAGTGTCAGGCCGCCAGGCGCGACAGGAAAGCCAGCATGACATTGGCGGCGGGCATGGGCAGCACGGCACCGATGCCGTCGGGCAGCAAACCGGCAATTGCCGGATCAGCCGAACCGGACACGGCGCCAAGCGGGCCACGAAAACCGTGCTTCATCCACGCGAGTTGCTGCACCGGCTCGGACAAGAGGGCTTCGAGCAGCCGGTCCGCCGCCTCGGCGATGGTGATCAGCGGATGGGCCGAATAGGCCGTCGGGCGCGGATAGAGCATCACCGGCTTGGGCTGCGTGCTCTTGGCGATGCGTTGCCAGCGCTCCGGATCGGCGAGAATCCATTCGACCAGCTGGTTCTCGTAGCCGACCACCATCGGCTCGGCGCCGTAGCCGCCGGCCAGATACTGGTCGAACAGCTTGCCGGAGGACGAGGATTTGAGGCCCATGCCGGCAAAGATGTCCCTGGCCTTTTCGCCAACGACATCGAGCGCTTCCATGTCGGCAACGTCTCCGGACAAAAGGTTGAGCACCAGCCCGGCGAACATGAAACCGGAATTCGAGCGGTTCGGATCGGTCGAGACCAGGCGCGACCGGCCATAGAGCACGTCGACCCCGAGTTCGGACCAGTCGGTGCCAGCAAGCACGGCGCTGAGCAGAGCCAGAAGGTCGAGTTCGTAATGCCCGCTCATGGTGGCGGTCACCAGGCCCGCCTTGGTCAATCCGGCGACGACCGGCTCCCAGGAATAAACGACGATGGGCGAATTGAGCACGACCTGGTCGCGCCTGACCTTGACCCCGCTCGCCCGCGCGATGTCGACCATGACCGAGGAGGACGGCCAGAGGAATTGCGGATTCTGGCCAAGCAGCGCCGGCTCGCGGCTCATCTCGACCGATCCGGCGACGCGGGCGTCGAGGCCAAGACCGTGATTGCCCAGGGCCCTGACCACGTCGGCGTCCTCTATGAAGGCCTGCTTCTCACCGCCGAGGAAGCCGAACAGCTCGGTCCGGTTGCCGATGAGACCCTGGAATTCGGGCCGGTCCTTGATGGCGAAATAGGTACCGGTGCCGGCGACGCTGGCACCCAGAAGACCCAATCCGAAGGCGCGTCGCGACAAAGCCATCAGCGTCCAATGTCCTTTTCGAGTGAGCGTTCGATCTCGCTGAGATCGCTGTCGAGCGAGCCGAGTTCGGCTTCGGTCAGCCCATCGGCATAATGGGTGAACCCATCCTTGAGCCGATCGATCACCGCGCCGATCTCGGCGAGCCGCTTGGGATCGGCGACCTTCTTGGTCTCGATCGCCGCATAACCTTCGGCCACCTCGGCGGCGCGCGGCAAATAGAAGCTCATGAAGCGTCGCACCTCTCCAGCCTTTTGCGGATCGTCCTCCAGCCGGGCGAAAATCTCGTGGGCGACGCGGGCCAGTTCGTTGACCTTTTGCCGGACAATGGGATCGGCGATGCGGTCAGCGGCCGTGCCCAGTTTCTGCGCTTCCGGCAACGCCCCGGCGAGCAGGTCGCGGGCCTCGGCTCGAACCTTCCGGTCGATTCGTGCGAAACGCTCGTCCTCGAACAGCTTTTTGGGCGCGAAAACGACCACCAGCCCGGCGAAGACGACGACGGCCATGCCGATGGCGAAGATCAGCGGCACGCCGGCAAAGGCAGCAAGGGGCAGGGTCACAGCCGCCGCGATCCCTGCCACGATCCAGTTGGCGTCGTTGTGCATCGGCCGCGCCTAATTGTAGCCGCGCGCCGAGCGGAAGGCGCCCGACAGGTTGGATCGGCCGTCAAAAACTCGCGCCGAGGTGACTTCGGCCAGCGTGTCGAGCTGGGACTTGTCGGCATCGCCAAAGGTGATGCCGAAGACCGGCACATGCGGCACGCTCTGGCGCCATTTTTGCAAAAAGCCGTCCATGTCGCCGTCGCTGCGGCCGTCGGTGAGGATGACGATGGCCGGCAGGAAGGCGGCAAGATTGCCGGTCGCGGCGATGGTGTCGAGCGCCTCGCCGGCGCAGGCATACATGTCGGTGCCGCCGTCGGCGCGCTCGTTGTCGACCACATCGAGCAGACCCTGCTGCTCTGTCGCATCGCCCGTGCCGGCATAGTGGCCGCGCACGGAAGAATCGAAGGGCAGCACGATGATCTGGTCGGCGGGCGACCACTGGACCAGCACTTCGCTCGCCAGTTCCGGGGTGAACAGGAAGGACATGGCCTGCTTGAGCTGGGCCTCGCCTTCGCCCTCCATCGACCCGGAAAAATCGAGGCAAAGGGCAGTGAGCGACGGTTTTCTCAAGGCGCCCTGATAAAGATCGAGCGCCTGGCGGATGACCGCCGGTTCGGGTTTGCGAATGGCGGTGACAAGGCGATTGGGGTCGAAATTCCAGTCCGGCTCGGGTTTGGCGGTGAAGCCGCCCGCCGCCAGCGGAATGCGCCGTCCGGTCTCGGCGATGCGGCGGCCGACCTCGTCGGACTGCAGATGGGCAACAAGATCGGTGAAGAAGGTTTCGAGTTCGGCGCCGCGGCCGCGGTCGACGAAACCGAGCGGCGAATCGGCGATGGCGACGCCGTCGGCGGGATAGACGGCATAGAGCAGGTCGCCGTCGAGCTGTCTCAGCGCGTCGTTGGTTTCCTTGAGCACCGGCTCGTAATTCCACATCGCGTCGTAGCGCGTACCTTCTTCGGCAGCTTTCAAATAGAGCTCGGCCAGCCAGCCCGAGGAGCCGGACGAGCGTTCGACGCCGGACAGAAGCGTCTGTACCGTTTCGCGCACTTCGGCCCTTTCGAGATCGCCCGGCTTAAGCACGGCTCCGCCGCCAAGGGCGCTGGTCAGCATGGACAGATAGGCGCTGGCGCCGGAATTGGACTGGGTGGCCGAGGTCATGAGGAACCTGAGTTCGCCCGCTTCGACCGCCGTGAGCACGTCGCGCATGGTCACGTCGCGCCCGACCCAGCCGAGGGCTTCGGCCTTCGACTGGCGCACGCCGAGAATGACCGGCATCTGGGCGATCGAAGTGGCGTGCTTGACGGTACGGCCGGTATCGAACATGTCGATCCACACGCTCGATGCCGGCCAGACCGCGTCGGTGTCGAGCGTGCCGTCGCCGAGGCCGAGGCCGATGTCCAGCGAGCCCTTATAGGCGAAGCTGCACTCATAGCCCTTCTGGTCGCAAAACGCCGCGACGACGGGCTGCAACACCTCGTTCTCGGACCCGGCGGTGATGGTGAACGGCACCTTCGTGCCAGACCCGCAGGCGGCGAGCGCGGCACCAAGAACAAGGGTGAGAACGATCTGGAACAATCGGGTCACGATTTCACCGCTTCTCGCATGGGCGCCGCCCGTTTATGTCGCGAACATCTCCGCACCCTGTGCTCGGGGCGCCTTGGCATAGTCTACAGATTTGTGCGCTTGCTGGCGATTGCAAGGAACAAAAACCCCATGCCGGCGACTCTGTCGCACCGGCGGCGACACTATCTGACCGTCCGATGACCGGTCAGTGACAAAAGACCATGGCGCGGCCTGCGCGCCAGGACCGCGAAACCAAGGCTTTTCGGCATGTTCGGATTTGTGCCGTCGACGCCCTGCTGGTCGGCACGGCCATGGGCGTCGCGGACGCCTGTCTGCGACGAGGATGCGATGGCCTTCAGCGGGCTTCATCGGGGGCAGGTCGCGCATCCTCGGGAGAGGTTATGGACAATTTTATTTAATGCGAATGTATTAACGATCTATCTTAAGGTAAACAGGACAATAAATACTGTAACTTGCCGTATTGCATAGACATATTCCCGTCCAGAAGGCAGTTCTCATGTCTGCGGCAGTCCTCGGAACCGCACATGACATGACCAGGCGTCTGCCGACGGGAGCAGCAATATGGACGACAAGAAGCGGCATCTTCTCTCAATCAACCTCGAAGACTATTTTCAGGTTGCGCCACTTCGGCAGGTCATTCCGAAGCATCACTGGTCGCGGTTCAGCCTGCGCGTCGAACAGAACACGCTGGCGGCCCTTGACCTTTTGGACCGGTTCAACGCCAAGGCGACGTTCTTTGCCCTGGGATGGCTGGCGGAGCGCCGCCCCGACATGATCGCCGAGATCGTCAGGCGCGGCCACGAGGTCGCGAGCAAGGGCTATCAGCACGCCAAATTCGCACAACTGAGCCAGGCCGAATTCGAGACCGACTTCCTGCGCGCCCGCGACGTCATCGAGACCGCCAGCGGCCAGGCGGTTCTCGGCTACCGCATCGCCGAAGGCAGCCTGCCGACAAACGATCTGGCGCCGTTCGAATTCCTGGCCCGGCAGGGCATCCGCTACGATTCGAGCGTCCGCCCGTTCGGCACCGGTTTTGTCGGCAAGCCGAATTGGCGTCGCATCCAAAAGGTGTCCGGGGCCGACTGGTCGCTGACCGAGGTGCCGCTGTCCTCCCAGAGCCTGTTCGGCATCCCGGTGCCCATGACGGGCGGCAACTACCTGCGGCAAGAGCCTGAAGCCGTCTTCAACGCTCGGCTGGCGCGCTATTTGAAGACCAGCGACGCGCCCTGGCATTTCTATTTCCACATCTGGGAACTCGATCCCGAGCAGCCGCGCATCTCGGCCATCTCGACGCTCGCGCGCCTGCGCCAGTACCGCAATATCGAGCGCATGCCGGAACGGCTCGCCACCTACCTGCGTGACCACGATTTCCACGGCATCGCCGCCCATCTCGATCTCGTGCCGCAGGCGGTGGCACCGCGCACCGCGCCGCTAGCCGCGAAAGTGGAGACGCCCGTGCGCGTCGTTGGCGCCAACCGCAAGCACGCCACGATCGTGGTTCCCTGCTACAACGAGGAGGCGACGCTTCCTTATCTCGACGGTACCCTGGTGTCGCTGGCCGAGCAGAACCGCGCAACGCTGAAGCTCAGCTATGTGTTCGTCGACGACGGCAGCAAGGACCGCACCTGGGACGTACTCAACGAGCTGTTCAGCCGGCGCGCCGATTGCACCCTGATCAGGCACCGCCAGAATCGGGGCATCGCCACCGCCACCATGACCGGCATCCATGCGGCGCGGGACGAAATCGTCTGCGGCATCGACTGCGATTGCTCGTTCGACCCGCACGAATTGTCCAACATGATCCCCTTGCTGACCGACGATGTCGACATGGTGCAAGCCTCGCCCTATCACCGCGACGGCGGCGTCACCAACGTGCCGGCCTGGCGCCTGGCATTGTCCAGGAACCTGTCGCGCATCTACCGCATGGTTCTTCGCCACAAGTTCGCCAGCTACACCGCCTGCTTCCGCGTCTATCGCCGCGACAGCATCGCCAGGATCAGGCTCGACGACGAAGGCTTTCTCGGCATCGCCGAAATGTTCATCCGGCTCGACCGCGGCGGCGCGCGCATCTTCGAGTTCCCGGCCGTGCTCGAATCGCGCCTGCTCGGCGTCTCCAAGATGAAGACCCTCAAGGTGATCCGCGCCCATCTCGGCATGCTGGCACGCCTGGCGTTCGGCCGGCTCGACGACGCGACTGAGCCGCCGAGACCACAGACGCCGCCGGCCAAGCCCAATTTCATTACAACCGACAAATAGGTCCGATCATGCCTGAGCAGAAATGGGCGATTGTCGGTGGCGGCATGCTGGGCCTGGCGCTGGCGCACAAGCTGAACAAGCAAGGCCGCGACGTCACCATCCTTGAGGCCGGCGACCGTTTCGGCGGCCTGGCCGAGGCCTGGCGGATCGGCGACTACACCTGGGATCGCCACTACCACGTGACGCTTCTGTCGGACCGCAACCTGCGCGGTCTTCTCGCTGATATCGGCATCGAGGACCAGCTCAACTGGACCACGACCAAGACCGATTTCTACGCCGACGACACCTATTACCCGCTCAACAACGCCATCGACTACATCAGGTTCGGCCGGCTCAACCTCATCGACAAGGCACGGCTGGCCTTCACCATCCTTTATGCCTCAATGCTCAAGAACGGCGTGCGGCTCGAATGCATCCCCGTCGGCGACTGGCTGACAAGACTGTCCGGCAGGCGCGTCTACGAACGCATCTGGCAGCCCCTGTTGCGCGCCAAGCTCGGCGACAACAGCAAGATCGTCTCGGCCTCGTTCATCTGGTCGGTGATCAACCGCTTCTACGGCGCGCGACGCTCTGGCCTCAAGACCGAGATGTTCGGCTATGTGAAGGGCGGCTATTCGGCCATTCTTGAACGCTTGATCGCCGATCTGCAAAGCCGCGGCGTCGCCACCAAGGCATCGAGCCCCGTACGCAACATCGCCCGCGTCGGCGACAAATTGCGGATCACCACGCCCACCGGTCACGCGGATTTCGATCGCGTCATCGTCACCGTGGCCGGCCCGCTGGCGGCGCGCATGGTGCCAGAACTCGACGCCGAAGAACTGGCGCGGCTCAACGGGCTCAAATACCAGGGCGTCGTCTGCACCTCGCTGCTGCTCAGGCAGTCGCTGCGCGGCCGCTATCTGACCTATATCGCCGACGAGTCCATTCCCTTCACCGGTGTCATCGAGATGACGGCGGTGGTCGACAAGGCCGATTTCGGCGGCAATGCGCTCGTCTATCTGCCGCGCTACGTGCCCTCCGACCATGCGCTCTTCGACAGGCCCGACGCCGAGATCGAGGCCGAGGCCAGGGCCAAGCTCCTCGCCATGTACCCGCACCTTGACCAAACCGACATCCTCGCCATGCGCACCTCCAAGGCGCGCAACGTCATGGCGGTCCAGGATCTCGACTATTCCAGGCGCGTGCCGGCGATGACGACCAGCGTGGACGGGCTGTTCGTGGTCAACTCGGCCCAGATCATCAACGGCAATCTCAACGTCGACGAGACCATTGCCCTGGCCGATCGTGCCGCGGCCGCGCTTGCGACCCTGGAACGGGCCGAACCTGATCGCTGGCCTCTGGCCACAGCGGCGGAGTGAGCATCATGGCCTGGATCATTCTTGCCATCGGCATCGCTGCCAACGTCATGTCCAACGTCTTTTTCAAGCAGGCCATGGCCGGCTTCCCCGCCGAAGTCAGTTTTGGCTCGCTCCTCGGCTTCGCCGTCAATCCGTTCCTGTGGATGGGCGGGGTTTCGGCCGGCACCATGCTGTTGTGCTACCTGTTCGCCATCAAGGACATGGACCTTGCCAATGCCTATGCAGCGGTGACCAGCCTGACCCTGATCGGTGTCACCATCGTCTCCGCCATCGTTTTCCGCGAAGTCGTTTCCATCCAGTCCATCGCCGGTACCGCCCTGGTGATTTTCGGCATCTTCCTGATTTCGAGCACGCCCGATCACGTTCCGGGCGATGCCGCGCAGGTCGCCGTGACGGAGGCGGTCGGCAGCGTCAGATAGTTTTCCTGTTTCCGCGTCGTCGAGTTGAGCAAGCCATGAAGAAGACATCGCCCATAAGGCCCAATATCGTTTCGATCATCGGCACGCGCCCGGAGGCCATCAAGTTCCTGCCCATTCTTCGCGCGCTCGAGCGGCGCGCCCATCTGATGAACAGCCGGACGATCATCACCTCCCAGCATACCGACCTCATCGACAACTTCATCGCGTCCGGCGCGTTGCGGGTCGACTTCAAGGCCGATGTCGCCCGCCCGAGGGGCGGGCTCAACGAGTTCCTTGCCGGCGCCATCGCCGAGATCGATGTCGCATTCGACCGGTTGAAGCCCGATTTCGTGCTTGTGCAGGGCGATACCGGTTCGACCCTGGCCGGTGCGCTTGCCGCGTTCAACCGCCGCATTCCGGTCGGACATGTCGAAGCCGGACTGCGCTCGCTCCAGCGCGACGACCCGTTCCCCGAAGAGGTCAATCGCCGCATGGTCTCGCAATTGGCCAGCCTGCATTTCACCGCGACGCGCCGCAACACCGAGACCCTGCTCGCCGAAGGCATCGAGGCGGGGCAAATCGTCGAAACCGGCAATACGGTGGTCGACGCGCTTTTGCATACGCTCGCAACGGCCCGGCCGTCGCCGGAAACCGCGGCACTGCTCGATCGCCTGTCGGGCAAAAGGATACTCACCGTCACCTGCCATCGCCGCGAGAACCATGGCGACAGGCTGACCGGCATGTTGCGCGCCCTGCGTGGCTTCACCCTGGCGCATCCCGACGTGGCGCTGGTGTTCCCGGTTCACCCCAATCCGGCGGTCCGCGCCGCCTGCGATGCCGTGTTCCCGAGGAGCGACGCCTTCCACCTCGTCGCGCCGATGGACCATACCGATTTCATCCACCTCTTGCGCGCCAGCTGGCTGATTGCCTCGGATTCGGGCGGCGTACAGGAAGAGGCACCTTCGCTCGGCAAGGGCCTTTTGGTGCTGCGCGACAGCACCGAACGGCAGGAAGTGATCGAGGCCGGGCATGCCCGCCTCGTCGGCACGGATCCCGTCGCCCTGCGCAACGAGCTCGAAGAGGCCTACGCGCCGCATTCGTGGATCACCCGGCTCAGTCGCGATACCAACCCGTTCGGCAATGGCGACGCCGCCACCCGCATCGTCTCGGCCATCGAGGCGCGGATGATCGCTGCCCTCCGGATCGCGAGCTGACGCCATGGCCAAGCCTTTCGCTTCGCTCTCGCTCGATCTCGACAATCAGTGGAGCTACATGAAAACCGGCGCCATCGCCGGCTGGGAGAGCTTCCCGAGCTATTTCGACGTCGCCGTGCCCCGCATTCTATCGGCATTCGACCGCTATGGCCTCACTGCCACCGTCTTCGTCGTCGGGCAGGACGCGGCGCTCGAGCCGAACCGCAAATACCTGCGCCGCATCGCCGATGCCGGCCACGAGATCGGCAATCACTCATTTTTCCACGAGCCCTGGCTCAACTGCCAGTCCGCGCCGTCGATCGCCGAGGAGCTGGCGCGTGCCCATGACGCGATCCTCGCGGCCACCGGCCAGGCGCCGGTCGGCTTCCGTGGGCCGGGTTTTTCCATTTCGACCGCGCTGTTGCAGGCGTTGACGCAGCTTGGCTATCGCTACGACGCGTCGACCTTTCCCACCTTCATCGGCCCCTTGGCGCGCGCCTACTATTTCCTTACCTCGGGATTTTCCGATGGCGAGAAGCAGACGAGGGCGCATCTGTTCGGCTCGCTCGCCGATGGCCTGCGCCCGCTCAGACCCTATCGCTGGACTGTCGATGGCATGGGCGTGGTCGAGCTGCCGGTCTCGACCATTCCGCTCATTCGCGCGCCGTTCCACTTCACCTATCTGAGTTTTCTGGCCGGCATCTCGCTGGCGATGGCAATAGCCTATTTCCGTGTGGCACTCACGATGTGCCGGCTTGCCGGCGTGCAGCCATCGCTGCTTCTGCATCCGCTCGACTTCCTCGGCGGCGACGACATCGGCTGTCTTTCCGGTTTTCCGGGCATGCGCATGAACGCAAATGCAAAGCTGGCGTTGATGGAAAAGGTTCTCGACATCTACGCCAGGAGCTTCGAGGTCGTTCCGCTGCGCGAGCATTGCGCCCGAGCCGAAGCTGCAGGCCTGCGCGATATCGAGCCGTCGTTCGCGGTCGATGCCTTTCCGGCATTGACGGACGGGCTGCAAGAGCAGGTGTCATGACCAGCAGAGCGAGCCTGCCGGTCTTCGGCCCTGACGCGCCATTGTTGGACAGGCTGCGCACGGTTTCCGACAGGATTCTGGATCAAATCGAAGCCTGGTTCGGCCGCGCCCTCGTGCAGGACGCCGCCATCGTGCTTGTCATCATCGCGCTGCTGACTTTCAGCCTGATGCATGGGTTCGACCTGTCCTTGCTCACCAATGGCGACGTGCTCTACCCGGTGCACGTCCAGTATTTCCCGCTTTTTGATTACCAGGCCCCGCCATCGAGCGGCTGGTTTCCCGACGTTCTGGTGCACCTGGCCATCGCGCCGCTCTTCCCCGAACCGCTCGCCCAGAAGATCGTTGCCGGCTGGATCCTGTTCATTGCGTCCGTCGTCGCCGTCGGCGCCTTCAAGAACCGCGCCGTGGCATGGCTGATGATCGCCATCTTCACGATCACCGGCTTCGGATTTGTCGACAGCACCTCGCACTACACGCTGCCCGTCATGATCCTGATGGTGCAGCTCGCGCGTCCGCGCTGGCTCAAGGCGCTCGTAATTCTCCTCGTTGTGTCTTCGGACATTCTGATCCTTTTGCCGCTGAGCGTGATGCTGCTCGAACGCGGCGAGGAACGCTATCTGCCCGAGCGACTGCTGGCCGTGGCGCTGGGCGTCGGCTGGGAAGCCGTTTATGGCGAGGTGTGGCAGGCCGATATCGAACTCGCCGCCGCGCTCGTCCTGTTTCTCGCTCCGGTGGTCATCGCCCGCAAGCTCGGTTTTTCCCGGCTTTTGTGCTGGGGCGTCGCCGCGGCGCTGATCGCGATCAGCGTTCTTGGCCTCGCCGGACATTTCAGCCCGGCGCGCTACACGCTGCCGGTGGCCGCCGCCTTCGTCATGCTGCTGGCTCCGACACGGCGCCCGCGCTTCAACTGGCGCCTCCTCGCGGTTCCAGCCGCCATGCTGGCGGTGTTTTCGGCTTCCGCCGACGACCACCAGCAGCTTGCTTTCGCGCGCGAATACGATTGCCTGCTCGATGTGCTCGAAGCCCGCGACATCCACACCATCGCCGCCGACCACTGGACAGCAAAGCCGATCTTTTTTGCCGCCAAGGCACGGGACTATCCGCTGACGATTACCCAGGTCGATTTCGAGCGGAACATCAATTTCAACGGCCTGGCTCCTTACGAGAATTTCGGCCTGCCAACCCGCTACGCCTTTCGCTCCAACAAAATGTGCGGCTTCATCGAGCCCGGAACCTTCGCGATGCATTGTGAACGCGACCGGATTGGCGAGGTCGTGGCGCGCGAGCTACTCTGCGAAAGCGCCGAACTGTTCACCTATGCCGAAGCCATTCCCCGCACTTACGTGACGCCGCCGAGCGGCAAGCTCGAGGCGCTGCAGCGGCGTTTCGACAAGGCCGTGGTCAAATTGGGCGTGCTGTTCGGCGCGCCTGGCGCGGCGGCAGCGGACAAAGGCCTTTGAGCGTCATGCGCATTCTTCTGATTACCACATCCCTGCCGCACCTAAGAAAGAACGGGGCGGAAACCGCCACGATGAACCTGATCGCGGCCATATTGGCGGCCGGACATACTTGCGAGGTCGTCGGCTATGGCCGCGCCGGAGAGACCGATGCCTTGCCGGCCGGCTTCCATTCGGCCGGCACTTGGCCGATCGAGGTCGAGAACGCCGGCGCCAGAGCCTATGTCTGGATGATCGCGGCGCTTCTGACCGGCAAGCCCTATATCACCACCAAGTTCCGCTCGGCGGCCATGACCCGGCTGCTGCGCCGCATGCTCGCGGCAAAGAGCTACGACGCGGTCATCGTCAACCACGCCCACATGGCCTGGGTGCTGGACGAGCCCTTGTTGCCGCGCCGCCGCATCGCCGTCGCCCACAATGTCGAGTGGCAGCTCTACGCCGCCATGGGCGCCGATCCGAAGGCAAGCCCGGTCCGGCGTTTCGTCTATGGCCGCGAGGCCCGCCTGGTCAAGGCGCTCGAAACGCGCCTTGCGACCACGAGCGCGCAGATCTGGACATTGACCGAAGCCGATGCCGACGGTTTCAGGGCCCTCGGCGCCAGGTCCGCGCCGATCGTCCTCGGCATTCCCGGCCAGGCCTTTGCCGCGCTCGATCGCCCGGCGGTGCCGCGCCTCGATATCGGCATCCTCGGCAACTGGGCCTGGGACGTGAACCGCAAGGGCCTCGAATGGTTCATCGAGGCTGTCGTGCCCCTGCTGCCGCCAAGCCTCAGCATCGGCATTGCCGGCAACCGGGCCGACCTCGTGCCTAATCCGTACGGCAATGTGCGCTATTTCGGCTTCGTGCCCGATGCCGGCGCCTTCCTGCGCGATTGCCGCGTGCTCGCCGTGCCGACCCAAGTCGGCGGCGGCATCCAGATCAAGACCATCGAAGGCATCTCGGCCGGCGTTCCGATGGTGACGACGCCATTGGGGCTGCGCGGCATCACCGAGGTGCCGGATTTCGTCCATGTCGAGCCGAGCGCTGAGGGCTTTGCCGCCCGGTTGAGCGCGATCGCGCAAGGCCCAAACTGTGTCGACACCAGCGAGGGCAGCCGCTGGGCCGAAGCCCGTGCCGCCGGTTTCCAGCGCAGCATGCGCGCCGCACTCGATGCCCTGGCCGCCAAAGGTCCGGCACAAATTGCGGGAACGACATGAGAGGCAAGTCCTTGAACTCCACGCAGCCGCCGCCGGGTGCCGTGCAATCGGTGCAGGTCCTTCGGGGTCTGGCCGCAATGATGGTGATCTTCTCCCATGTCATTGACAATTTCGCTTCGGCAACGGCACTCGGCGAAAACGGCGACATCCTCACTTTCGGCGTCGACCTGTTCTTCGTCATTTCCGGCTTCATCATGGTGCACTCGACCAGCAACCGGAAGATCACCGCCCGCCAGTTCATGCTGGCGCGGATCACGCGCATCGTGCCGCTCTACTGGCTCGCGCTTTTGGCGACTTTCGTCCTGCTCGCCCTGACCGGCGGCCGCCTGCCGGCCGAAGTCGAGCTACTGCAGGCGGCCCTGTTCATTCCCTACCTGGACCCCGGCAGCGGCGCCTTTCTGCCGTTCCTGCCGGTCGGCTGGACGCTCAATTACGAGATGCTGTTCTATCTGCTGTTCGCCGCTACCATCGCCATTGGCGGGCTTCGCCAGTTGCTGGCGATCAGCATAATCTTCGTGCTGCTCGTCGTCTGCCGCATCGTCTTCGACCCGCAAACCGCCATCGGCTTCCGCTTTACCAGCCCGCTGTTTCTTGAATTCACCATGGGCATGGCGGTGGCGCTCATCTGGCAGAGAGCGCGGGCGTCGTGGCGACCGTTGTCGGGTCTGGGGCTGCTGGCGGCCGGCGTTATCGGCCTTTTCGTGCTGCATCCGCTGCACGCCGATTTCGGCCTGCCGCGCTTTGTTGCGCATGGCGGACCGGCAACGCTGGTGGTGGCCGGGGCGCTGCTGCTCGAACCGTGGTTCCAGACCAGGATTTTGAGGCCGTTCCGCGCCCTCGGCGATGCGTCCTATTCGCTCTATCTCGGCCATGCGCTGCCGCTGATATTCGTGCCGGGCCTGTTGCCGGCGACCTGGGACATCTGGATCCGGGCCAGCTTGATGACCGGCGTGTGCGTCCTGTTCGGAATCGCGAGCTACCGGCTGGTGGAGCGGCCCGTGCAGGTCACGCTACGTGCGTGGACAAAAGCCAAGCCCGGCCGCGTGCTAACCGTCTGAAAGAATCCGGCTTAGGTCAGGTCACGTTTTGATTGCATCAAAACGCCTGACCCAGGTCTTTGAGTGGTCGCATGTTCGAACCGCAAAACCGGCATCCACTTTTGCTGAACATGCTCTAGCTCCAGCTCGATTTCAGCGGCGCGTCGGTCAGCGCCAAAAGCTTGCCCCAGTTCGCCGCCGCCCTGATGCGCAAGCGAAAGGCGCGCGCCCGATCGAAGGGATAAAGGGCCAATCCCCCGGCACCGGTCAGGACCAGCTTGGTCAGCGCTTCAAGGCCGAAACGCAGTCTGCCGAGGCCGGAGAGGTCGCGCAGCGTGATCTTGCCATAGGTCTGGCCGCCGCGTATGGCGCGGATCATGATATAGGCTTTTGTGGCGCGCGCCGCCGGCACCTGCTCGAAAACGACGGCCCGGTCGGTCACCACCAGCCTGGCGCCGGCGGCCGACATGCGGCGAAACAGATCGTCATCCTCGCCGCCCGACCTGCCGAAACCGGCGTCGAAGCGCATTCCGAGCCTTGCAAGGGTCGCGTGCCGTATGAGCGCATTGGCGGTATGGCCCGTGGCGGCGCGGTGCCCGATCCGCTTCCAGTCGAGGTCGTAGAACATCGGGTCGGCCTTGCCGAACCAGTCCGGCGTGCCTTCCGGATAGAGGTGTCGCACCGGCCCGAACACGCCGTCGGCGGCAAATTCCCGCGCGGCCTCCACAAGGCCCATCAGCCACAGGCTGTCCACCGTCTCGTCGTCGTCGACAAAGGCCAGCCATTCGCCGCGCGCGCCATCCAGGCAGGCATTGCGGGCGATCGAGGCATTGCGGGCACCGACGGGCACGAGCGTCAACGGCAGCCCGATGGCGCATTGCGCGACGATCCTGCCGGCAGCGCCGTCGGGACTGTCGTCGGCGACGACGATTTCGACAGAGTATCCGTCGGGAAGCTGCGCCCGGGCGACGCTTTCGAGCGTCTGGCGCAGCGACGCCCGGCCCATGCTGGCGATCAGCACCGAAATCAGGCCGGGTCGGATTTCGCGGCTCATATCAGCCGCACCACGCGCCGGGGCGGCCGCGCCGGCCGGCCGGCAATCATGGCCATGACCATCATGCTGAACAGGATGGAATTGATGGAATTGCTGTCCAGCCACGAGGATTCGAGCAGGTTGTGAAGGCCGATGAAAGTAAAAAGCGTCGCCAGCATCCAGCCGATGCGCCAATCCGTGTCGGTCACCCGGCTTACCCAGTCGGCGACCAGGACCATCACCGCGCCGAAAAGCGCCAGCGCCATCCAGCCGCCCCACAGCAATAGCTCCAGATAGCCGTTATGGGCCGTGGGCGCCTTTTGCAGGAAGCCCGAGGCGCCGTGAATGGTGGGCGAGGCATCGCCGACTTCGTAGGTCCAGAAGGACCGGAAGCCGAACCCGGTCAACTGTCGGGTCTCGAGCTGCTTCAGAACGAAGTCCCAGACCTCGACGCGTCCGGTGAAGGTGCGCTCGCCGCCCATCGATTGCGAGATGTCGCCGACCGAGAGCCCGGGCACGCCGCCCGAGACGACGAGCACGATCGCCAATCCGGCGGCAACCAGCAGCACGGGAAGGGCGATGCGCAGGTAGTGGCGGGCGAATGTTGCGCCAAGCCCCAGCATCGGCGCCACGAGCGCCAGACCCAGGGAGGTCTTGGAGCCGCTTCGGGCCAGAACGATCAGCCAGCCGGCGACGGCGATCAGGCCGAGCAGGCGGTACCATCCGTTTCTGACAGTCAGCCCGTAGAGCGCGAACAGCAGCCCGATCGCCGCGACACCGCCCAGCTCGTTTTTCTGGATATAGATGCCTTGGTGCCCGATCGGCCCGGCCGGCGTTAAAAGCACCGACGCCAGATTGACCAGCATGGCGGCAAAAAGCACCCAGAAGAGCGGCTGCAGCAGGCGCTCGACGGAATCGACCAGCATGGTGGCAAGACCCATGCCCAAAAGCACCATCGTCAGCACGACGAATTCCTTGAACGACGCGCCGGGCGTGATCGCCCAGCTCGTGCTCAGGCCGATGAAGCCCCAAAGGGCCAGCATCGCCAGCAACGGCAGGCGCTGCACGGCGGGAAGGCGGCTGCGCTCGGCCAGGAACAGCAGCGCCGCAAGTCCGAACAGCGCCGGAAAAGCCAGAATGCTGAGATTCGGCCCGGCCGGGACGATGGCACCGGCCTGATCGAACTCTTCGGCAATATACTGCCGCGCGTAAAGCAGCGGCCAGATCAGCACGGAATAGGCGAGGTACATGGCCGGAATGAGCGAGGCGATGGCCTGCCGGTAGTTCGGCGCCGTCTGCAGCAGCCCGAAGCGCGCGTCCACTGGCGGTGCCCGTCCGGGCAGGATGTCGCTCATGGCGTCAGCTCCCGAGGCACCAGCCGTGCCGGCAAGCGGGTGCAAAAGATCAGTCCGAGATAGCCGAGCCCACACAAAAGCTCGCTGGCGATCAGCACGAACAGCGCGCTGGTCACCGGCAAGGCCGTCAGCATCAGCGCCATGAGCGCCAAAAGGCTGCCGACCGCTCCGGCCATGCCCACCAGCGCCAGTCCGCGGAACTGCTGCCGGGCTTGCAGCAGCGTGCCGAGCGCCACGTTGATGCTGGCGAAAAGCGCTTGCGCCCACCACAAGGCGACGATGCCGCTCATGTCCGGATACTTGTCCTTGAACACCAGGGTTTCGATCAGGGGCCAGAACAGCAAAATCACCAGCCCGTAGATCATGCTCGCCCCCGTCACGGTGACGATGCCGCCCGACAGCACCCCGAAGCCGCTGGCGCCGGGTTCGCGGTGAAAGAGCGCCACCAGTCTGGGGCGCGCCACCCGTCCCCAGGCGCCGGCGATCAGGATGAGCGGCGCCAGAAGCACGCGACCGGCCTGCAGCGTCGCCAGCGCCGCCGGCCCTTTCCAGGCCTGGGTGAAGAACACATATCCGCGTGTCTGCGCCTCGGTTTGCGCGGCGCCCTGCAGCGCCCAGCGGGTTTGGCGCCAGTGCTCGCCATATTCGGACCAATGCCGCCCGAAATGCCGCAAATCCCAATGGAAGTCCTGCCGGCAGGCCAGCATGGCCAAAAGATTGGCAATGGACACGCCGCCGACCACGGCGGTCACCGGATCGGTCGCCAACCACAGGCCACCGATTGCCGGGGCCGCCAAGGCCATTTGCAGCCCGTCGAGCACGAGCGCCCGTTCGACATTGTCCCTTACGATGAACAAGTTGCGCGCATATTCCCGCATCAGCCCGGTGGCGTAGTAGAGCGCCGAAGCCGCGACCAGCCAGGGCCCGGCGGCAAGCAGCGCCGCCAGCGCCAGCCCGGCCAGCGCGGCGACGGTAATTGTCAGGACATTGATCGTGGTCAGCATGGCGAGCTGGCGCGCCTGTTCCGCCGCGTCGCGGCCGGGCAGCAACACGTTGAGCGGGGTGAAGATCAGGGCGTTCTGCGCCGAGGTGGCAAAAATCAGCCCGGAAAACAAGAGGACGAAGTGCCCGAACTGCTCGGGGCTCGCCAAGGCGATGAGCACGATATTGAGACCAAGGCTCATGGCGCTCAGCGCCGCCTGGTCGAGAATGGACAAAACGACCTGTTTCCTCATCGGCGCGGCTCAGAAGGCGTTCTTGTAGGCGCGGAAGGAAAACATCGTCTTGGCCAGGATCTGCAGATCGAGCAGCAGCGACCAGTTCTCGATATAGTGCAGGTCGTGCTCTACCCGCGCCTGCATCTGCTCGAAGGTTCTGGTCTCGCCGCGATGGCCGTGAATCTGGGCCCAGCCGGTCATTCCGGGCCGGACCGAATAGCGCGCCGTGAAGCCGGGCATGGCGGACATGAAGACCGCGTCGAGCGCCGGCGGATGCGGACGCGGACCGATCAGCGCCATGTCGCCGGCCAGAACGTTGAGCAATTGCGGCAATTCGTCGAGATTTGTCCGCCGCAGCATCTGGCCGACGCGGGTGACGCGCGCGTCGTCGCGCTCGGCCTGGCGAAAATCGGCCTGGCTGGCGCTTTGCGTCATGGTGCGGAACTTGAGTATCTGGAAAACGCTCCCGTTCAGCCCGACCCGCGTTTGCCGGTAGAGCACCGGGCCACGGCTGTCGAGCACGATCGCCGCCGCCACCGCGAGCATGAGCGGCAGCAAGAATACCAGCCCGACAAGGGCTGCGACCCATTCGAGCGTCCGCTTGGCCAGCGAGCCAGTGATCAGCTCCGCATGCGCCATGCCGGCGCTGCGCAGATTGGTTCGTGTCGGTCGGGTCTGGTCGATGGTCACGCTGGTTTCGTCCTTGTCACGAAGACGCCGCCGACCTCTGGTCGGCCTGGGCGAACAGGTCGGCTAGGGTCGCATGCATCGCCGTCGGGGCAAGAAATTCGTCGAAGGGCAATCCGCGATTGTCCGGGGATTCACCGCTCACGCGCGTATAGCTCACCGCATCGCCGAGGCTCCAGGTGACGATTCCGGTGAGGCGCTTCTGCTCGAAGGCGACTTCCAGCACCTTGCGCACTTCGTCGGCATTGCGCCGGTCGCGCGTTGCCGTGTCGCCCTTAGGATCTGGACCTTCGCCGACATCCAGCTCGGTGATGGCCAGATCCAGTCCCAGCCCCGCGACATCGTCGAGAAAAGCGCGGTAACGGCTCGCGTCGAAGGTGCGGCCGATCTTCAGATGCGTCTGCAACCCGAGCCCATGCACCGGCACGCCGTCGGCGATCAGCCTCTCGAGCAGCGCCAGCATCGCGGCGCGACGCTTTTCCTGGTCATCCTCCGCATAGCAAAGGTCGTATTCGTTGATATAGAGCCGCGCATCCGGCGCCGCCGCCGCCGCCAGATGGAAGGCGTCGGCGATATAGCCGCGGCCGCGCATGGCAAGGAACGGCGTAACGCGCAATCCGTCGGGCTCCTGCCATTCCGGCTCGATGACCTCGTTGACGACATCCCATTGCGCGATGTCGCCGGCATAGCGTTTGGCCGTCTCGAAGATGAATGGCGCCACCAGCTCGTCCCAGGCGCCGCTGGAACCCAGCACCGCGTCGTCGGCCCAGGGCGGCAACTGGAAGTGCCACAACAGCGTGTGTCCGCGAAGCATTTTGCCGCCGGACTTCGCGGCCGCGACGATGGTATCGACGGAATCATATTCCCGGTGGCCGCGCACCCATTCGATCGCGCCCCACTTGCTTTCCCATTCGGCGACATAGGCGCCGCACTGGTCGGCCAGAAGCGCCGCATAGCCATCCGCGGCCGTCACCTGTTCGCTGGTGATCGCCGCTCCGAAGAATAGACCCTTTTGTTTGGCCAGGTCCCCGAGCCGGGGCAGGGGGGCGGCAAACGCCAGCCCGCCGAGCCGCATGAGGACCGGGGCCGAAAGGGCGCCGGCAATGAAGGCGCGGCGGCTAGTCATTGCCGCCACCGGCCTCTGCAAGCACGCGGCGCGTGCCCATGTCGACAACTTCCCCGCGCCTGCGGCGCGGCGTCGGCAGGACCATGTCGGCATTGGCGGCCGGCAGGGGCAGGCTCGACACCAGGGCGTGGGGCAGGCCGAAATGCGGGCGCTTCCGTGCCAGCGCGTTTTCGAAATAGCTTATGGTCGGCACCAGTCCGTCGCGCAACGCGATCTTGGGCGACCAGGCGAGTTCGGCTTCGGCCCGCGCGATGTCGGGCCGCCTGAGCTTGGGATCGTCGGGCGGCAAGGGCAACTCGATGAGGTCCGAGCGCGATCCGGTCAGCGCGATGACCAGTTCGGCCAGCTCGCGCACGGTGAACTCACCCGGATTGCCGAGATTGACCGGACCCGCGACCGCGCTGTTCATCAGGGCATGCAGACCGCCGACAATGTCGCTGACAAAGCAGAACGACCGCGTCTGCGCGCCATCGCCATAGATGGTGATCGGCTTGTTCTGCAGCGCCTGAACGATGAAATTGGAAACGACGCGCCCGTCGTCGGGCTGCATCTGCGGACCATAGGTATTGAAGATGCGCGCGATGCGCACCTCGACGCCGGCTTCCTTGGCATAGGCGAACAGCAAGGACTCGCCGGCGCGCTTGCCTTCGTCGTAGCAGGAGCGTTCGCCGAACGGATTGACATTGCCGAAATAGCTTTCCTTTTGCGGATGCATCGTCGGATCGCCATAGACCTCGCTGGTCGAGGCCTGGAGCACCCTCGCGCCCGTGCGCACCGCCAGGTCGAGAACATTCATGACCCCCAACAGGGTGGTCTGCATCGTCTTGATCGGGCTGGCCTGATAGGCAGGCGGCGAGGCGGGGCAGGCGAGGTTGTAGATCTCGTCCACCGTGATGTCGAAGGGTTCGACGATGTCGTGCCGGATGAGCTCGAAGCGCGGATGCCGGATATAGGGCAGGTGGTTTTCCGCCGATCCGGTCTGGAAATTGTCGAGCGAAATGACCGAATGGCCTTGCTCAAGCAGAAACCTGCACAGGTGGCTGCCGATGAATCCCGCCCCGCCGGTAACCATTATTCGCTTTGACATGAACGCTGCTTTCTATCGAGACAGGCTGGCGAGCACCCGCCTGCGCAGGCTGGGCCTATCAGCTCTTGATGGGATGTTCGGCTGCGGCCGCGCGGCCGCGACGGCAGGATGGGCCTGCCGGACGCTGGCCGGGGCCGCGTCCGCTTCCGGATCGGCCGACCATACGAGCCGTGGCAGGCCGGGCAGGCGCCAGCGCCGCGTATGGCTTTTCGGCGCGCCCTTGAGCAGGTGCAGCAGCCAGGCCGCGCCGACGCCGACCACCATGCCGAGCGCCAGCGCGATCGCCAGCGACAGCACGAGGCGCGGCTTGGCGGGCTGCGGGTGCGGCATGGCCTGCGAGACGATCCGGGCGTTGCTGGTCGGCAGATCGGTCTGCTCGCGAATCTGGCTGGCGCGGACCGAGAAGGTTTCGAGCAGCGCCTGTCGGCTCTTGGCCTCGCGCTCGAGTTCGCGCAGCGCGATCGAGGCGCTGTTGGCCGACGAACGCCGCGATTCCGCCTCGGAGAGCAGAGTTCGAAGCGACGCCTCGGTCTGCAAGGCCTGCTCGTATTCGCTCTCGATGCGGCTGGCGATGCGGCTGATTTCATCGGCCATGCTGCGCTCGAGCGCCTGGTGTTTCTCCTTGGCGGCGACCAGCTGCGGATGGCGGGCACCATAGATGCCGGCGAGGCCGTCGGCTTCGGCGCGGGCGGCGTCGAGCTGCGGACGTAGCTCGATCATGACGGTGGAATCAAGAATGCTGGAGCCGGCCGTCGATGACAGGGGCGCCGAAAGTAGCCGCTTGGCCTCGTCGAGCTTCGACTTGGCCGCCTGGGTCTGGATGCTCGCCTTGGTGACCTGGTCATTGAGGTCACGCAGCTGCTGCTCGTCAACCTGGATGCCGTCGGCATCCAGAAGCCCGTGCTCGGTGCGATAGTGCTCGACGGCGCGCTGCGCCTCGTCCGACTGCTGGCGCAATTCGCTGAGCCGGCCTTCGAGGGCCTCCGCCGCCTCCTCGTTCGAACTTCGGCTCGCCGACTGGACCTCGACCAGGTAGAGCTCGGCCAGGCCATTGGCGAGGTCGGCGGCCCGGTAGGGCGTCGACGCCGACACGGTGATGCGCATCAGATAGGTGTTGCCGACGCGCTCGACCTCGATCGCGTCGACCAGTTCCTTCATCGCCTCGTCGAAGGGAGACTGGTACTGGTAGCTGGCCGAGTTGGGTCCATAGAGCAGACCCTTGACCAGGCCCGAAAGGAACATGCTCTCGCCGGCGCCGCCGCCGAATTCCGGATCGTTTTCAAGGTTTTCCCTGGCGATCAGGGCAGTGAGCACCGAATGGGACTTGAGGATTTCCACCTGGCTCTCAACGAGGCTGGTATCGGCGCCCAGCGACGACGAGCCCAGACCTCCCGAAACCACGTCGCTGCCGACGAGTGTGCGTTCGCGCGGGTCGAGCAGAATCTCGGCGGTGGATTCGTAGATCGGCTGTGTCGTCCACAAATAGCCGATGCCGAGCACCAGCGCGATCAGCATACATTGCGCGATGAGCCGCCAGCGGCTGCCCAAAACGCTGAACACGGACCTGATGTCAGCGGCAAGACTCGGCTGTTCGGCGTGTTGCTCGACAACTGGAATCGCCTGGTAATACCGCTGTTCGCTGCGCGCTTCCATTTCGGCCTCTCTCGCCCGGCTCGTCGCTGCCGGACTGAAGATATACCATGGCCAAATCCACGCCGTAGTTTATGTTTTACGAATGGTTAATCATATTAAGAATATTTAAAGCATAAATAGCTTTTGATTCAAATTTTACGTTTCCGGCCGCAAATGAGAACCGGAAACTATGCTTACTAGTTCCAGTTTCTATGCGTAATTGCTTCGGGAGTCCGGTCTTTGCCCGCGATCTGCTTCAAAGGAAGCGGGGCGAACGATCTGCTTGATGAGGTTCCAGCAAAAGGCTGGATTGAGCAGCAGATAGCGCTTCCACAGCCGCCCGGGCTCCTGGGTAAGGCGAAACAGCCATTCGAGCCCGCGGTCCTGCATCCATGCCGGCGCCTGGCGCAACAGGCCGGCATGGAAATCGAAGGCGGCGCCGACCGCGATCACCGGACAGCCCAGCGCCTCGGCGTTTTCGAACGCGAACACTTCCTGGCGCGGACATCCAAGGCCGACAAAGACGATCCCCGGTCGGGTGGCGCGAATTTCCGCGAGGATCGCGCGGTTTTCCTCGTCGCTGACCATCCGGAACCGCGACGCCGAACGGCCGGCGACGATCAGTGCCGGATAGCGGCGCCGCAGATTGGTCTCGAGCGGATCGAGCACCTCGTCGCGGCTGCCGTAAAGATAGATCGGCACGCCGGCCTCGGCGGAAGCGGCGCAGACGCGTTGCATCAGTTCGGGGCCATAGACCCGCTGCCCGAGCTTTTCGCCATGGAGCCAATCGAGGGCCCAGCGCAATGGCTGCCCGTCCGGCACGATCAGCCCGAACTGGTTGAGCCGATAGCGGTGAAAGCGGTCGAAGACGCCGGTCATCGCGCCATGCACGGCGAGCGCCGACACCATGAGCGGCCGTCCGGCCGTTGCGGCGTCGAGGATGCGCGCCACCGCACCGGCATAGTCGATCACATCGACGCCGATGCCCAGCACATTGCGCTTGCCGCGATCGATCATCAGCTTGCCTTGAGCCAGCGCGGCCGGCCGTTTTCGTGCATTTCCTCGAGAATATCGCGAATGCCGAACCGCAGTTCGAAACCGGGATAGTCGGCCTGGAACCGCGAGATGTCGGAAATCCACCAGGTATGGTCGCCGATCCGGTTGGTCTCGCTATAGGTCCAGTCCAGTTTGTTGCCGGTGATCTGCTGGCACATGTCGATGGCTTCGAGCATGGAGCAGTTCGAGAAGCGCGACCCGCCGATATTGTAGACCGCGCCTTGCCGGGGCGCCTCAAAGAACCGCCAGATGGCATTGACCAGATCGGAGGAATGGATGTTGTCGCGCACCTGCTTGCCCTTGTAGCCGAACACCGTATAGGGCTTGCCGGTGGCGGTGCACTGCATCAGATAGGCGAGAAATCCGTGCAGTTCGGCGCCGGAATGACCGGAACCGGTGAGGCAGCCGCCGCGGAACACCACGGTGTTCATGCCGAAATAGCGGCCGTATTCCTGAACCATGACGTCGGCCGCTACCTTGGAGGCGCCGAACACCGAATGGGTCGACTGGTCGATCCGCAGATTTTCGTCGATCCCCCTGGCGAAATAGGCGTGGCTCTCATCGATTTCCCAGCGCCTGTCCTTTTCGACCAGCGGCAATTCGTTGGGCGCGTCGCCATAGACCTTGTTGGTCGACAGGAAGGCGAACGCGGCGCCCGGGGCGTGCTGGCGCACCGCCTCGAGCAGGTAGAGCGTGCCCTGCGCGTTGACCGCGAAATCGGTCAGCGGCTCGTTGGCGGCCCAGTCGTGCGAGGGCTGCGCCGCCGCATGCAGCACGTAATCGAGATCGCTGCTCAGCTCGGCCACCAATCGGGCCATGGCCTCCTGATCGCGGATGTCGAGGTTGACGTGGCGATAATTGGCGAAGTCGCGCTCCAGTTCGCGCACCCGCCACTCGGTCGAGGCGGCGGGTCCGAAAAAATAGCTGCGCATGAAATTGTCGACGCCGACGACGTCGAGCCCTAAGCGCGCGAAAAAGCTGGCGGCCTCAGAACCGATGAGTCCGCCGGCGCCGGTGATCAGGATTGTGGCCACAATGGTCTCCGCGATGGTCGAAAAACGGACCTGCCTGACGGGCAGATGCTTCGCGTTTCCTTGTATTCCCATCCGGCAACAGCCGCTCGCCACACTTGGCCATTTGCTTAAGATTCACCGTTAACCCGATCGATTTTCAGCGTTCTTGATGAAAATGCCGGCAAACACGCGGCGAGGCGCGGAACGGGCGAACCCAGGCGTTTGCTCTGGCCGTCATCCGGCGCCGCGCCATGCCGAAAGGTCCGGCCGGCCTGTGCCTGCCGCCAGCGCCTATCCGCCCGTTCGGGCGAGGGGGTGGACGATCTCGGCGCGTTCCTGCTCGGCGACCGCCATCATCAGCGGCCCGACGGCCTTTGGGTCGTTGGAAACGACGGGCTCGGTCGTGTAGTAATGCGCCGAACCGTCGCGCTTCTTGCCGAAGAACCCGCCGAGGCCGGCGACTTCGCAAGCATTGTCGATGCGCCAGATGCCCTCGGGCCGGCTGACGTGATGGCGCCGAAGCGCCGCGACCGCCGCGTCGCCGTCGGCGGCAAGCGGCGCCAGCGCCGCGATCAGTCTGGCGCTCTTCAAAAGGAAATAGGCGAACATCGCGGATGCCGAGGTCTCCTCGTAATTGCCCTCGAGATCGGGCCGGTCCATGACCTGCAGCCACAACCCGTTCGCGGTGCGCCGCGCCAGCACGGCTTCGGCCAGCGCGATGATGCGGGCCTTGAGGTCGGCGCGGGCGGCATGGTCGCCGGGCAAAAGCTCGTAGGCGTCGATCATGGCCATGGACAGCCAGCCGTTGGCACGGCCCCAGAAGCTGGCCGACAGGCCGGTCTGCGGATCGCACCAATCCGCCCGGCGCGACTGATCGTAGCCGTGAAAATGAAGCCCGGTGACTTTATCCCGCATCAGCGACACGGCGCGCAGAATCTGGCCGGCGGCATCGTCGACGAGATCGCCGCGACCGCGCAACAGCCCGTATTCGATCTGGAAGGGCAGGCCCATATAGAGGCCGTCGAGCCAGACCTGGTCGGGATAGATTTTCTTGTGCCAGTAGTTGCCGCTCGCCGTGCGCGGGTGCCTTTCGAGCTGGCTGGCCAGAAGGTCGAGCGCCCTGTCGAAGCGGTCGCCGGCGCTTTGCCTCAGGGCGAACAGCACCCGTCCGCTCAGGATGTGGTCGATATTGTATTCTTCCGGCGCATAGCCCTTGATCGTGCCGTCCTCGCGCAGCTGCGTCGCGATCAGGCGGCAAAGGTGGTCGAACCAGTGCGCATCGCCCGTGGCGCGGCTGAGTTCGAGCAGGCCGCGATAGATACAGCCGTCCTCGTAGCACCAGCCGCCGTCGCGCTTGGCGAAATCGTACGACGCTGCGTACTGGTCGAAGAATTCCGCGAGCATAGTGCCCCCTGTGCGGGCGCCGCCAGCGTGGAGCCCGCAATTGCGTATCCTGTGGGTGAAAGTTACATCGCGGCGGGCTCGGGAAAGCCCGCCGCGATGCCGAGACGCCTAGAGTTCGGCGAGCCGGCCGTTGATGCCGTCGATGATGATCTCGGCGGCTTCCATGGCGGACAACTGGCCGTAGGCGAATTCTTCGAGGGTCGACTGGAAGGTATCACGCACCTGCGGATCCTCGTTGTATGGCGACACGGTCGGGCCGGATCCGGCCATGACGATGTCGTTGGCAGCCTTCAGCGTCGGATCGATCTTGCCGAGCTTTTCGAGTTCGGCGAGCGCCGCCTTGCTTGAGGGCAGGCCACGCTGGTCGCTCATTGCCGCGATGCCTTCGGGCTCGTTGAGCAGGCAATTGAGCACCTGCGCGGCGGCCTGCGGATCCTTCGAGCGCTTGGAGATGGCGAAGGTCATGGATGGCTTGCGATAGACGCCCTCGGTCACGGCCCCGTCGATGGTCAGGATGCCGACCGGGACGAGATGACCGACGGTGATCGGGTCGGCATATTTCGAATAGGTCGAATCCCATTGGTAGGAACCGGCGAGATGGCCGTCGGCCCATTCCGGCATTTCCCAGAGATTGTCGGTACCGGAGGCCGCCGCGCCCTCCCAGGAGCGGATCGTGCCGGTGTCGACGAGGTTCTGGTAGAACGCGATGCCCTTGGCCAATTCCTCGGCAGTCCAGGCAACCGTGTTGGTCGCCGGATCGACGAGATCCTTGCCGGTCGCCTGGGTGGTGACCATCGAGACGAGCAGGACGACGTCGAGGGTGGTGGCGTCGAACGGATAGGCCTCGTCGCCGAGCTTTTCCTTGAACGCCGGAGTGGCGGCGAGCAGTTCGCCCCAGGTCGTCGGCACGGCGACCCCGGCCGCCTCGTACGACCCTTCGTTGAACATGAATACGCGGCCCGTGGTCGAGACCGGCAGGCCGTTAAGGACCCCCTTCATCGAGCCGGAGGCGAGCTGTTCTTCCGTCCAGTTGCTGAGGTCGATGATGTCGGAAAGGGCCCCCAGATCGGCCAGCCCGTCACCGTTCTTGGAGAACAGCGGCAGCCACGGCCAGTTGACCTGCATGATGTCGGCTTCGGTGCCGCCGGCAAGCTGGGTGGTCAGCTTTTCGAGATGGCCGTTGAAGCCGGTGAATTCGGGCGAGATAGTGTGACCATATTTGTCACCGCAAATCTTGAGCGCTTCCTGGGTGGCGATGTGGCGGGAATCGCCACCCCACCAGGACATGCGCAGTTCGGCGGCTTGGGTGCTGACGCCGGTGCTGAGTGCGACGGCCAGAGTGGCCAATAGTGTAGCTGTCTTTTTCATCGTAATCCTCCCTTTTGAATTGATGAGTGTGACGGCCTAGGAACCGAGGGAAATGTTCTTGCCGGAGACGGGATCGAACAGGTGCAGGGCATCCTGCGCGACGGTGAAGTGCATGGCGCCTTCCGACGCCTTGGCGCGGTCGAAGCCGGCGCTTTGGGTCACCACGATGAACGCATTGTCCGCGATGACGACGTGCAGGTAGATCTCGTGGCCCATGAACTCCACATGGGAGACGCGGCCCTCGAGCGTATTGCTGGCGCCGGCGGCAGCGGGCGCGATGTGCTGGGGACGGATGCCGGCCGTGACCTCGCCGGCATCCCCCAAGGTCAGGCGGGCCATGACCGACGGATCGAGCGCCATGCGCTGCTTGCCGATCTCGAGGCTGGCGCCGGAGGCACCCTTGTGCAGCCTCGCCGAAAACAGGTTCATTTCCGGGGTGCCGATGAAGCCGGCGACGAAGGTGTTCTCCGGACGATCGTAAAGCGTCACCGGATCGGCGACCTGCATGATGCGGCCGTCCTTCATCACGCAGATGCGGTCGCCCATGGTCATGGCCTCGACCTGGTCGTGCGTCACGTAAACGACCGTCGAACTGAGGCCTTCCTGCTTCAGCTGCTTGTGCAGCGAGGTGAGGCGCACCCGCATCGCCGCCCTGAGCTTGGCGTCGAGATTGCTGAGCGGCTCGTCGAAAAGGAACACTTCGGGCTTCTTGATGATGGCGCGGCCGACGGCGACGCGCTGGGCCTGGCCGCCCGAAAGCTGCTTGGGCAGGCGGTCGAGCAATTCCTCGATTTCGAGCAGCCTCGAGACATGGCCGATGCCGCTCTCGATCTCGGCCCGGGGCCGGCGCTGCAACCGCATGCCGAAGGAAAGGTTCTTGAATACTTTCATGTGCGGGTAGAGCGCGTAGTTCTGAAACACCATGGCGATGCCGCGCTTGCCTGGCACCAGATTGTTGACCACGCGCTCGCCGATGCTGATCTCGCCGGCGGTGATGGTTTCGAGCCCGGCGATCATCCGCAAGAGGGTCGACTTGGCGCAGCCCGACGGCCCGACCAGCACCATGAACTCGCCGTCCTTCACATCGAGCGAGATGCCGTGAACGGCCTTGAACTTGTTGCCGTAGACCTTCTCGACGTTCCTGATTTGCAGCCCAGCCATTTCTCAGCCTTTCACCCCGCCCGAGGAGATGCCTTCGATGAACTGCTTCTGGGCGAGGAAGAAGATGATGAGCGAAGGCGCGAGTGCCAGCACCGACATCGCCAGAATCCGGTTCCAGTCGAAGGCTTCGGTCGTGTCGATGCTGAGCTTCAAAGCCAGCGAGATCGGATACTTGTCGACCGAGGAGATGTAGATCAGCGGCCCGAGGAAATCGTTCATGGTCCACATGATCTGGAACAGGCACACCGACACGATGGCCGGGGCAAGAAGCGGCACGACGATGAAGATCAGCACCTGCAGCGTATTGGCGCCGTCGACCCGGGCTGCTTCCTCCATGTCGCGCGGAATGGCTCTGAGGAACTGGATCAGCATGAACACGAAGAAGGCGTCGCCCGCGAGCGCCGAGGGCACCCAGAGCGGCAGGAAGCTGTCGAGCCAGCCGAGGTCGCGGAACAGAAGGTATTGCGGAATGCGCGTCACCACGTTCGGCAGCAAGAGAATAGCGATGACCGTCGCGAAGAACAGTTTCTTGAACGGGAACTCGAAGCGCGCGAATCCGTAGGCCACCGCGGTCGCCGAGATGGCGGTGCCAACGGTCTTGGGCAGGATGATCAGGAAGGTGTTCCAGAAAAAGGTCGCGAAGGTATAGGGCGTCGAGGTCTTCCAGCCGTTGATGTAGCCGTTGAGCGTCGGTTCCTTGGGGATGAATCCGGGATCGGCGAAGATTTCGGCATTGGTCTTGAACGACGCGCCGATCAGCCAGATCAGCGGATAGAGCATGACCAGCCCGACGCCGGCCAGGATCAGGTAGCGGACCGCCGCGGAGATGCGCTGCAGGCGCCGCGTCATGCGGTTGGTGCGTTCGGTCTCGAGGGCGATGGCGGAAAGAGCGGTGGTTGTCATGATCTCAGCTCCGCTTGTCGCCGGCGTAGTAGACCCAGCGTCGCGACGACCAGAAGGCGACAAGGGTCAGGACCATGATGATGAAGAACATCACCCAAGCGATGGCCGAGGCGTAGCCCATGTCGAACTTCTTGAAGGCCTCGTCATAGATGTAGAGCGGCAACAAGTAGGTCGACTTGAGCGGCGAGCCGGTGCCGTTGGTGATGATGTAGGGCCCGTTGAATTCCTGGAACGCCTGCACCGTCTGCATGATCAGGTTGAAAAAGATCACCGGCGTGATCAGCGGCAGGGTGATCGAGCGGAAGGTCTGCCACTTGTTGGCGCCATCGATCGCCGCGGATTCGTACAAGGACTTGTCGACCGATTGCAGCGCGGCAAGGAAGATGATCATCGCCGAACCGAACTGCCACACGCGCAGCAGCGTGATGATGAACAGCGCGTAGTTGGGATCGCCGAACCAGTTGATCGGGTCCATGCCGAAAAAGCCGAGCGCCATGTTGACGACGCCGGCCTTGGCGAAGATGTAGCGCCACAGCACCGCGACGGCTACCGACCCGCCGAGGATCGAGGGCACGTAATAGGCGGTGCGGAAAAAGTTGATCATCTTGAGGCGGTAATTGAGGATGACCGCGATGAACAGGGCGAAGACCAGCTTCAGCGGCACCGTGGTGAATACGTAGACCAGCGTCACCGACAGCGATTTGCGGAAAGTGCGATCGCTGGTGAACAGCTCCAGATAATTGTCGAGCCCGACCCAGACCGGCGCGGTCATCAGAGGGTAATCGGTGAAGCTGAGATAGAACGAGTAGACGAACGGAATGGCCGTGAACACCAGCAACCCGATGACATAGGGGCTGATATAGAGCAGTCCGAGGAATTTGCTGTCTCCGCCCATTTGCCTTCCTTGCAGCGCGCCTCAACCTTTGGCCGGCATGCCGCCGTTCACCTCGGTGGACCCGTTCCGGCACTTTCCGAAATGTACGAACATCGATAACGTCATGGTATATTCGATATTGTACATGGAACGGGCGACGCGACTTCCCTTTCGGCCTGAACGATGTCGGCCGATCGGTCGTCTTCCTGTCGATTTCCTCCAAAAGCGCGGGTTTGACCCGTTCTGCTTTGCTTATTAGGCTAGTAAGCCACAGGTTTTCCAGTGGCGGAATAAACGGTTTGGGTGAAAAACATGGACAAAAACGTAGCCATCGGTTTGTACGGCATCCCGGCCGACGCCCTGCATCTCGTGATGACCCGCTCCACCATCCGCATGCACCACGACGTCAACTGGCGGGTGGAGAAATCCGTTGATCAGCATGACCTTGTCGTCTGCTTGACCGGGCGCGGCGAATACGTGCTCAACGGCCAGCGCGTGTCGTTGAGCCCGGGCGAGGGCATGCTGATCCCTGCCGGTAGCCATTTCCGCGGCTGGCGCGCCACCGGGGGCCTTTACACCGGTATCGCCCAGCATTTCCGACTCGACCTGTTCAACGAGGTCGACCTCCTGTCGCAGATGGAACTGCACATAACAGCCCGGTTCCGGCGCTGGGAGATGATGGAACCGGTCGTCCAGTATTATCGGTCCATCGCCCCGCAGACGACGACCAATCTCATCCAGCAGCACATGTTCATGTTCATCCTGCTCGAATTCCTCGACGCCGCCTTCGTGCGCTGGCGCGAGCAGGCGCTGATCAACACCGCCGGCTCGGATGCGCTGTCGCTGCACATCATGCTGATGGCCGCCGACATTTCGCGCGATCCGATGAATGAGCAGGTAGTCGAGCAGAGCCTTGAACGCCGACCCTACAACCCGGACTATCTCACGCGCGCCTTCCGCGACAAGATCGGCCATACCCCGCGCCGCTTCCGCGAATTGAAGCGCATGGAATACGCCATGAGCCTTTTGGCGACCGGTCATTCGGTCAAGCAGACGGCCGCCCGGACCGGCTATGCCGATCCCTTGTACTTCTCGCGCCAGTTCCGAAAGCTGAGCGGCACCAGCCCCTCGGCCTATCGCCTGTCGCGCCGGCACATTGTCGAGGGCGAGGCCAACGCCGACCATCCCGACCACACCCGCGGCACCTATACCAGCAAGATTACGGAAGAGGCGAGATGACGGACAAAGCGCGGCTTCCCGTCGTCTTTGTCGACGCGGATGCCTGTCCGGTGAGGTCGGAAGTCGTCAGAATCTCCGGGCGCGCCGGCCTGGTCGCGACCTTTGTCGCCAACGGCGGATTGCGACCGTCTCGCGATCCGCTGGTGCGCAATGTCGTCGTCCCGCAAGGGGCCGACGCGGCGGACGACTGGATCGTGGAAAACCTCACTCCGGGGGACATCGTCGTCACCGCCGACATTCCCCTGGCGCATCGCGCCGTTTCAAGGGGCGCGGCTGTGCTCGGCCCGACGGGCAGGGCGCTGACGACCGATTCCATCGGCATGGCGCTGGCCATGCGCGACCTGAAACAGGATCTGCGCGAAGCCGGCGCCATCGCCGGCTACAATCCCGGATTCAGCCAGAAGGACCGGCTGTACTTCACCAACGCGCTGGCCAACGCCGTCCAGGCGGCGCTGAAGAAGGGGCGGGGGTGAGGGGGCGAACTGCCTGTGCCAGTCGGCTGTGCATTCCGGGCGCAAGGTGCGAGCCGCTTCGCCGGCCGAGTACTATCCGCGGGATGACGGCAATCTGGTAATCGATAGGCATGCCAACATCGCTCACTCGATCAGACTGGCTATTTCGTCAACAATTTCGTGGGTGGCCCATGCCAGGTTCTCCGTTCCTATCGTCGGCGTGCCGCTTGCCTCCGCCTTCGCCTGAATATGAGCCTGGATAGCACGGATGTTCTCGATGTCGGCAAGATGTCGCCCGCCCTGTCGAAGAGGTTCGGAAACTGCGCGATGCGCCAGTTTTGCAGAATGCGCATCCGCATTGCGTTCAACGATCACACGTTCAACCACGATCGGGCGGGCCGAGTGCGAAGCCAAAGCGGCGCGTATCTTTCCCGGATGAAGGTGAACGCCTTCAACAATCGCCGACCTGTTTTCGGTGGCAAGCCTCTTTGACACGGCCGCAGTTGCATTTGCTACAGCCGTCGCCTGCCTTTCGAATTCGGCAAACGGTTCTGGACTATCCAAATCCACCAGTTCGAAAGTTGAACGATGCAGCTCAGGCATGACATCGGCCGATATGATCGTGCGCAGAACGTCGCGGATCGCATCGCTCGTTATTACGCTTGTCATGCCGAAGCGGACCGCCATTCGCGTCGCGACCGTGCTCTTGCCGGTCCCCGGAGCACCGGAGAACACAACCACGATCGGTCGGCCCGATCTTTTTGCCCTGCGCCAGATGAGCCAGCGTTCCGCCACGCCGTTGGGCTCTTCATCCAGAAGAATTTCATGGATCATGCGAACCAGCTGCTCCGCGCTGATATTCGCGGTAGGCAAAGTCAGCAATTGTGCCTGGACCGCGCTTGCAAGCCGATAGGCCTCCTCCGTAGCGATGCCCGTGCAAAGCAGACTGGTTGCCAAAATGCCTCTCGAAAACGGCAGTTGATCGCCCAATCGGTTCAGGATCGTGATCCGATTGTCGGTTGTGAGGAGGTCCATCACCATTGCAGTCGCCCCGCTTCAGACACCGAACCGGCTCGCCGACGGTCCTTCAGGCATATTCGCCACACAAAAGGCTTACTTAGTGCGTTTCGACGGATTTGGTAGGGTCCGATTGGTCGAGAGTGTTTTCTCCGATCCGTGCCGGCGACATATTGCGGAGCAATCAATCCAGTCGCAGACGAGCTTGCTTGGTCCGAGCCGCGATATGGGGAGCCCATCCTATGGAGCGGCGGCTCCTGGGCGACCGCCCAGCCATCTACGATGACTGTGTCCAAGCGCCAATCGCAGCCAGCAGCCCCCGATAGCTCTGGCGGCTATTGCCGCCGAAACTAGCCCACTACCGCATGTGGCCGTAAATGCTCTCGGCCCTGAGGCCATCGTCGATATGGAAGCGGTGGTTGGCCGGCGGATGCGCGCGCTGCTCGCAATCCATGCGCGGGCAGATGCGGCAGGAAACCCCGACCGGCACCCCCAGCGCCTCGTTGCTGAGGTCGACCCCGTCCGCATAGACCATCTGCCGGGCGAAGGCGATGTCGCAGCCGAGCCCGATCGACATGTGGCGCCGGACCGAGGCGTAACGGTGCCCTCCCTTTTCGAAGGCGCGGGCGATGCAGAAGAACGTATCGCCATTGGGCATGCGCGACACCTGGACGTTGATCTGTCCGGGTTGCAGGAAGGCGGCATGGACGTTCCAGCGCGGGCAGGCGCCGGCATGGCGCGGAATGTGGATGCCTGAAAGCGAGAAGCGCTTGGAGATGTTGCCGGCAATGTCGGTGCGAATGAGATGCAGCGGAATCCCCTGGGACCCGGGACGCTGTAGCGTCGTCATGCGGTGGCAGACCTGTTCGAAGCTCGCCGAAAAGCGCCGCATCAGCCGCTCGATATCGTAGCGCGTCTCGCGACAGGCCTTGAGGAAGGGCTGGTAGGGCATGATCAGCGCCGCGGCGAAATAGGAGGCCATGACATTGCGGGCGAGGGCGGGGGCGTCGCTGTCTTCGGTGAACCGCACATTGACGATACCGTTGATCGCGGTATCGGCCACCATGTGGGCGATGTGATGCGCCACGGCGAACAGGGCGCTTTCGGCCGATAGTAGGTCCGAGACTTCCAGCATGCGGCCGTGTTCGCCGAGCCTGAGGGCGACGCCGTGCGGCAGCGAGACATAGCGCCATTCCATGCCGAATACGTTCAAAAGCCAGGTGCGGAAGCCGATTTCGAACACCTCCGAGGAATTGTCGATATCGTGACGGACCCGTTCGGCCTCGGCCTCGATCTCGGGAAAATGATTGGCGTGTTCCTGCAGGAAATCGGAAATGGCGTCGGTGGCGCGGTGAAAGACCCGTTCGGCCGTCTCGGTGTTCATGCCGACCTGGCCGCGCTCGCGATAGTCGCGATACCGGTCGAACAGGCGGAGCACGGTGCGCGCCACCGCCGGATTGGTGCGGGCGAATTCGCGGATGTCCTGATTGGTCAGGTCTTCGTCGGCAAAGGCCTCGTCGCCGAAAACCTCCATCAGATCGCCGGCCAGGCGCGCGTCGTCGCTCTCGGCCAGTTCGCCGGCCTCGATGCCGAAATAGCCGGCGATGGTCAGGAGCAGCGACACGTTGACGTTGCGCCGGTTGTGTTCGATCAGGTTGAGATAGCTCGGCGAAATCCCGAGCGCCGCGGCAAGGTCCGCCTGGGTGATGTGGCGCTGGCGCCTCAGGCGGCGGATCTTGCCGCCGATCTTGAGTTGCTCGCCCTCCCGCATGTTACCCTCCCTCCGTCGATTTTCAGGCTTTACAGCTTTTCATCATGGTCTTTACACGGCTTTACAGCTTTACAAGCCATTCGAACGAATAATCTTGCCATTCCGGCGTGAATGTCAAATCTTTACATGACGCATTTTGCATGGAGGGAAAAATGCTCGACCAACACCAGATGACCAACGAGCAGGGCCGGAAGTTGGACGAATACGTCACCATCATCGGCCCGAGCATGCACGAAGTCATGCGCCAGTTCCACGATCAGGGCCTGGACGCCAAGGGCTTCGCGATCACCGGCCGCATCGACCGCCACCGCTTCGAAATGGCCGATGCCGACGGCGTGCATCATCTGTTCGGCGGCGAGCCGATGCTGGCGGCGACCTTCATGCGCCGCGTCGCCGCCTGACGCCAAGGCGTGCGGAGCGAGGCGCGGGCAGACCGGAGACCGGTTCCGCCCAAAAAGTGCCGCTCCCACGGACTGACCGCCCGCCACTCACCGTTTCCTTTGATTTTCCCGCTTCGGGACCCGCTTTCGTCGGGTTCCGGAGAGCGTCACCCCTTTTTCGAATTGGAGATCGACATGCTCGACCGCAACGCCACCCGCTACGGTTTCGCCGCGCCCGACTGGGCGCCCGACCGCTGGAAAAACATCGCCCGCACCTTCACGCAAGAGGACGTCGCCCGCCTTTCCGGGTCGCTGCCCATCCGCCATACCCTGGCCGAGACCGGCGCCAGAAAGCTCTGGGAACTGCTGCATACCGAGGATTTCGTGCCGACCCTCGGCACTTTCACCGGCAACCAGGCGGTGCAGCAGGTCAAGGCTGGCCTCAAGGCCATCTACCTTTCCGGCTGGCAGGTTGCGGCCGACGCCAATTCCTCGGGCAACATGTATCCGGACCAGTCGCTCTATCCGGTCGACAGCGTGCCCGCCGTCGTCAGGCGCATCAACAAGGCGCTGCAGCGCGCCGACCAGATCCAGCACATGGAAAAGGCCGACGGCCTTGAAACGACCGACATCGATTTTTTCGTGCCGATCGTCGCCGATGCCGAAGCCGGCTTCGGCGGCGCGCTCAACGTTTTCGAACTGATGAAGGCGATGATCGAGGCCGGTGCCGCCGCCGTGCATTTCGAGGACCAGCTCGCCTCGGAAAAAAAGTGCGGGCATCTGGGCGGCAAGGTGCTTGTCCCGACCGCCCAGCAGATCAAGACGCTCAACGCGGCGCGCCTCGCCGCCGACGTCATGGGGGTGCCGACCCTGATCATGGCGCGCACCGATGCCGAGGCGGCAACGCTGATCACCTCGGATGTCGACGAATACGACGCGCCCTTCATCACCGGCGAGCGCACCGAGGAGGGCTTCTATCACGTCAGGAACGGCTTTGATCAGGCCATTTCCAGGGGCCTGGCCTATGCGCCCTACGCCGATCTCATCTGGTGCGAGACCTCAACGCCCTCGCTCGAGGACGCCAGGCGCTTCGCCGAGGGCATCCGCAAGCACTATCCCGACCAGATGCTCGCCTACAATTGCTCGCCTTCGTTCAACTGGGCCAAGCACATGGGTGAAAACGAGATGGCCGCCTTCCAGCGCGAACTGGGCGCGATGGGCTATAAATACCAGTTCATCACGCTGGCTGGCTTCCACAACCTTTCCCTTTCAACCTTCAACCTCGCCCGCGCCTACAAAAATGAAGGCATGAAGGCCTATTCGCAGCTCATCCAGCAGGCCGAATTCGCCGCCGAACCGCAGGGCTTTTCGGCGACGCGCCACCAGCGCGAGGTCGGCACCTCCTATTTCGACGCCGTCTCGATGGCGGTCAGCCAGGGCAGGTCCTCGACCACGGCCATGGCGCATTCGACGGAGGCCGCGCAGTTCTAGCCCTGTCCGATCCCCGCACCCGGGCGCCGCCAAAGCGGTGTCCGGGCGTCGCTCCTTGCGGGCCCTGAGCCGGAATGGCGGGTTCGGGCGACGCAAGGCTTCGCGCCCGCCTCCATCGTCTCTTCTCACCGGGGGGTGAGAGCGGGGTCGTCCCTGTGGCGGCCCCGCACTTTTATGCGCCTGTGGCCCCCCGCGCGACCGCGATGCCGCAACCCGTGCCAACAACAGACTTGTCACGCCTCCGCGAACCCGCTAAACGGCCCGGAAACCTCAACCCTAGGGACTGATTGAGCGAAGATGGCGAAGGAAAAGTTTGCGCGGACCAAGCCGCACTGCAACATTGGGACGATTGGCCATGTTGATCATGGCAAGACGACACTGACGGCGGCGATCACCAAGGTTCTGGCCGAGT